>VFSW01000348.1_pt1 | contig 65961 bp, 57 predicted proteins | sample 5358111 | NCBI WGS metagenome assembly VFSW01 (sample SAMN11554181, study PRJNA540505) | mine drainage metagenome | isolation source: sediment from site ElyBrook_90M | place: USA: Ely Copper Mine, Vershire, VT | collected 2017
GGGTGGATTGCAATGCACATGAAGGGAACTCCTCAGAGCATGCAGCTCAATCCATCGTATGATGACGTAGTTGATGAGGTCTTTAGGTTTCTGAGCGAAAAGGTCGCGATCGCACGCAACCTTGGGATTGGTGAAATCTATGTTGATCCAGGTATCGGTTTTGGCAAAACCATTGAACACAACCTCAAACTGCTAGGTGCAGTGGGACGCTTTTGCGAACTTGGAGTTCCCGTCTACTTAGGAACTTCGCGAAAAAGCTTCTTAGGAAAGTTGGTTGGCGAGGTTGAAGGTAGCGATGCGCCACCAAGTGATCGCCTTGAAGGTAATCTAGCGACCGTGGCATGGGCAATTGCAAATGGCGTGAAGGCCTTGCGCGTTCACGATGTCAAGGCTACGTGTGACTATATCAGGCTCGCTGGTCTAGCCTAATTGCATGACAAAACGAGGAGTTATTTCAGTTCGAGGCATTTCATGTTTTGGACGTCATGGAGTTCTTCGCCATGAACAGATCGTCCCGCAAGAATTTCTCATCAACCTCGAACTCGAATTAGATCTTGATTCGGCTATCGAATTTGACAACGTTGACGCCACCGTCGACTACTCAAGGGCGTGCAAAGTTGCCGTAGAGGTAGTTGAAGGTAACACCTTTTCACTCATTGAGGTACTCGCCCATACCATTGGGGTCACTTTGCTAGCTGAATTTTCGATAGTCGATCGTATCGAGGTGACGGTACAAAAGGTTGCTCCACCTATGCAATTCCACGTCGCTTCGGTTGGCGTAAGCCTTGGCATCGAAAGAGAAAATTAGATTGAAGGCACTTCTGTCAATCGGCTCGAATTTGGGCGAACCGATAGAAAATTGCCGCCGCGCCCTAGAGATGCTCGGTGAAAAGATCGTGGCATCCTCTTCGCTTTACGAGACCTCTCCCGTTGAGACCAACGACGTGCAAAGGGCCTACGTAAATGTCTCAGTTTTAATCGAAACTTCGGATAGTCCATTGGAGCTGCTGGAGCGAATTCAGTCGATAGAGAGTTATTTCGATCGGCAAAGGCCCCATTTTCATGCTGCTCGAACAATGGATATTGACATAATTTGGCTCGAAGGTATTGAGCTAACCGGTGGCCGTTTGACCGTTCCCCATCCCCGCGCTTCGATGCGACTATTCGTACTTTTGCCAACATTTGAGATTTCACCCGACTTGGCAGTTGAATTGGCCGATCCAGAGGCGACTCCCTACCTTGGATCCCTTGAGGTTGGTGAGTCTCTAGTGGCAACGTTGGGCAGCGAGATTCAAGAGATAACCCTCATCGAGGGGCCCGCTAAGTGACGTCGAGACTTCGTCGATACTCGCGCGGCATTTTTACTTCTAACGTATGGGGCGCATCATGCTCGTGGTACTTTTATCTATCTGAAGAGGTGATCTAAGTGAAGTCAAGCTATCGGCCAGATGAGGCGCGTGAAGATCTCGATGAATGGAGGCTTCAGCGAAGGTCAGTTGGATTTGTGCCAACGATGGGTGCTCTACATAAAGGACATATGTCGTTGATCGATCGGGCCAAGAGCGAAAAAGACAAAGTGGTCGTCTCGATCTTTGTGAACCCACTTCAATTCAACGATCAGAGCGACTTTGATAACTATCCTTCAACGTTGGATCAGGACCGCGCACTATTAGAGGATGCGGGTGTAGATCTACTGTTTTCGCCAACCGCAAGCGTTATGCACCCGATGCCAATGAACTTTAAAGTTTCCGTTGGCAAGATCGCCGAAGTCTATGAGGGGTACTTTCGTCCCGGACACTTTGACGGCGTTGCAACTGTAGTGGCGAAACTTATGTTGGTAGTTGGCGCGAGCAAGGTCTACTTTGGTGAAAAAGATATACAGCAATGTTCGGTTGTTAAGCGAATGGTGGAAGAGTTTCACTTCCCGAACCAGATAGAAGTCGTAGAGACCTATCGCGAAGACGACGGACTTGCTTTTTCCTCGCGCAATGTTCGACTTTCGACTACCTCGCGGGAGGTTGCGCCCCTTATGTACCGCTACTTATCCGAAGCAGCTAGATCTATCAGGGCCGGGGCAAATGTTTCTACTGAGATCGATGGTGCAATCAAGATGGTCGCTAAGGCGGCCTCTAGCTCCTCAGTGGATTTTCGCTACGACTACGTGGACCTCGTTGATGGTAGTTTCAACGCCATGGATCGATTTAATGAGGGGCTGCGCTTAATTGCTGCCTGGACGCTAGATGGTGTTCGCTTGATTGACAACCTCGCTGTTTGAAAAATTTGGAGACCATATGTTGCTCGTAGTTGATGTAGGAAATACAAACACCGTTATCGGTGTCTACTCGTGGGATTCGTTGCAGATCGGCGCCAAAGGCGAGGCGCGAACCGCCGATTTTGGACTTTCACACCATTTTCGTATTGCAACTGTTACCGAACGTACCGTGGACGAGTACGCACTTCTTTTAGTGCAGCTGCTAGGTATGAGGAAGTTGGACCACCTCGAGACGATAAAGGCGGTTGCGCTCTCGTCGACCGTTCCACAGGTCACACAGACGATGCGTGATGTAGCGTCAAAGTGGTTCGGAGTGACGCCAATCGTCGTTGGTCCAGGGGTTAAATCCGGTATCTCGATTTTGTACGATAATGCAAAAGAGGTGGGTGCCGACAGAATTTGCGATGCCATTGCAGGACTTGACCTTTATACGGCTCCTTTGGTCGTAGTCGATTACGGTACTGCGACAACCTTTGACGTGCTCTCGGCTAAGGGCGAATATCTCGGCGGGGCTATCTGTCCCGGTATCGAGATTTCGCTCAATGCCCTCGTATCGCGTGCCGCGGCTCTTAGAAATGTTGAACTCACTCCTCCTCGATCCGTGATCGGTAAGTCGACGGTTGAATCGATACAGTCAGGCGTTTTGTATGGATTTGCGGCTCAAACGGATGGAATGGTCGAGAGAATTCGGGAAGAGTTGGGCGAAGACCTTCATGTTATTGCGACCGGCGGCCTAGCTCCTTTGGTGGCACCATTTTCTAAGACCATTAAAAGTATTGAACCGTGGCTAACGTTGCATGGTTTGAGGTTAGTTTATGAGCGCAACTCATAGCAAGTGAGAGCGCGGACCTTAGACTTAATCTTCTAACAATCGAAGAGGTGACCACTTGAGTAGCGACCGTGAAGTCGTAGCAATACCGTACTCGTTCCCAGTTGATTCGAATACGGCAATTCTCACCGAGAAGTACTCAGCTATAGAAGAAGGCGTTGTCACTGAGGATCGATACAAGATCGCAGGACGGTTGATGCTTCTCCGAAGTCAGGGAAAGATCTCCTTTGGCGACCTTCGTGACCAATTTGGATCGATCCAACTCTTTGTTCGATCAAATGAAGTCGAGGATTTCGCACTCTTCAATTCGCTCAATCTCGGTGATTGGATCGGTGTTGAAGGTCGAGTTGGTAAGACGAAGAAGGGCGAACTCTCCATATTTGTCGAGGGATTTACCTTGCTGGCACGGGCTGAGAGAAATTTTGGCGATAAGTGGCACGGAGTAAGTGATACCGACACTCGCTATCGCCAACGATACGTCGATCTTTGGGCCAACCCTGCCTCTAGGGAGACCTTCGCCAAGCGCTTCAAGATGATCTCTCTAATGCGTCGCTTTTTAGAGGATCGTGGATTTCTCGAGGTTGAAACCCCAATTCTCCATCCGATCTCCGGCGGAGCACTCGCCAAGCCGTTCGTTACTTATCACAACGCATTGGACTCAAACTTCTACTTGAGAATCGCTCCAGAGCTCTATCTGAAGCGCCTTATAGTTGGAGGATTTGAAAGGGTCTTTGAGATCGGCCGTGTCTTTCGAAATGAAGGCATCTCGCCGCGGCATAATCCTGAATTTACGATGCTCGAGCTCTATCAGGCCTACGTCGACTACGCCGACATCATGGACTTGGTTGAAGAACTGGTCTGCTTCCTAGCCCTTGAGCTAAATGGCTCCCTTACGCTTGAGTATCAGGGCAAGACGATCGACTTTACTCGTCCGTGGAGGAGAGCATCGTTGGAGGAACTCGCAAGCGAGTCATTGGGTTATGAGATCTCCCTTGAGACTCCATTTGAGAAGTTGGTCGAGATCGCAAAGTCGCTATCGATTAAGATCGAGTCGGAGTGGGGAGCTGGCAAGTTACTCCTTGAGATCTATGAGGCTACAACCGAACATCGCCTGTGGAATCCGACCTTTGTAATGGACTTTCCTGTAGAGGTTTCGCCTTTAGCTCGTGACCATCGCTCCAAGGCGGGACGTGTTGAGCGCTTTGAAACTATAGTTGCTGGACGCGAGTTGGCGAATGCTTTTTCGGAACTGAATGATCCGCGGGAACAGCGACGTAGGTTTTCCCATCAGGTTGAAATGGGGCGGGCCGGCGATGATGAAGCAATGAGCATGGACGAAGATTACATCCGGGCGCTCGAGTATGGCCTTCCACCTACTGGAGGACTCGGAATCGGAATCGACCGTTTGGCAATGCTACTATGCGACGCCTCGCAAATACGTGAAGTCGTTGCCTTTCCTGCGATGCGTCCTGAGGTATTCGATTGAGACTATCCAGCGATTATCTCAAGTTGGTGACGATTTAGGATTCGGTAGTTACGGTCGTTGACCTCGATATATCGGGCTCTAATGAACGTAGCGATCGTCTTGTTGACTCGTTCGCGCGAAGCGCCTATCAGGCCGGCGAGCTCTTCTTGTGTGAGCGGAATGAAGAATTCATCATTTCCCTGGGAGAGCTCGAGTATACGTTTTGCACATCGTCCCGTAACGTCTAGGAACATTGCATCGGTAAGAGCGTCATCCGTCTGCCTCATTCTTCGTGCCATAAGATCGAGGAGCGACCATAGAAGTGACGGTCTTCCTTCGAGGACGGAGCGTATTGGCTCATATTCGACTTCGATGACTTCGGAACGTTCTAAAGCTCTTGCCGTTGCGGATCTAACGCCTTTGTCAAAGAGTCCCATCTCTCCGAAGAGGTCGCCACCTTCCATCATTGCTACGATCGACTCTTTGCGATCTAAGAAGGCTTTGACTATCCCAATTCGTCCCGACGAGACGATGTAAAGGGAGTTGGCCGTCGCATCCTCCTTGAAGAGTTCGTCATTTCGCTTCAGCGAGAGCATGCGATGTCCTTTGACAACTTCTTGAAGTTCGCTGTCTGTAAGTGCGGCGAATAGTGATGTATTTGACAAAAGATTTGCAACGTCCACACCTACACCATATCGAAATAAATAGGCCTTTATATGCCTAACACGACATTCGGTGCATGTTTGGTGCTATGTGGACGAAAATACGGTTAAAATTTAACAGTAAGTTAAATGTCTAGCTTCGGGAGCATCATGAAGTACGAGGTTGGAGACAAAGTTGTCTACCCCCATCACGGAGCTGCAATAATTCAAAAGCGCGAAAATATCGACTTCAATGGCACCACCACTGAGTATCTGGTTTTGAAGCTTGCATTTGGAGACTTAACTCTTAAAGTTCCAGTTGAGAGAGCAGAAGAGGTCGGTATCCGCGAAGTAATCAACGACGAAGAGGTCGAAGAAGTATTTGCGGTTCTCAAGAAAAAAGATGCTCGTATGCCGACCAACTGGTCTCGACGCTACAAAAATCACGTTGAGAAGCTCAAGTCGGGCGATATCTACCAAGTTGCTGAGGTAGTTCGTAACTTGACGATTCGCGACAATGACAAAGGATTGAGTGCTGGCGAGAAGAGAATGCTTTCCAAGGCCCGTCAGATCTTGGTGTCTGAGTTGACTTTCGCACTTGATGTACCAGAGGGTGAGGCCGAGTCGCGACTAGACGAGGCACTCAGTTAAAGAGTTTAAGGCAATCGGCCATTGTTGGATGCTAGAAACGACGACGTTGCAGTAGTACTCATGGCAGCTGGCTCTTCATCTCGGTATGGACGAGATAAGTGCCTTGAGTATCTCGATGGTTCGGTAACTGTACTCGATCACTCCTACGACGTGGCGCGAGAAGTTAGTGAAAATGTGGTAATAGCGGCCTCTGGGGCTACTTTGGAGTATTGCGAGAGCCGGGGTTATCCCTGTGTTCAAGGGGGCTCTACGCGATCGGAGAGTGTATTGAATGCACTCAATGCCCTAGACGATGCTTCGATCATTCTCGTTCATGATTCAAGTCGACCTCTAGCAAGCGCCGAGCTTTACCGACGTGTGATAGCCAAAATTCGGAGCGGTGAAGACGTGGTTGTCCCAGTCCTTCCCGTAGTGGATTCGATGAAGGTAAAGACCGTCGACGGATTTGCAAGCGTTGACCGAAGCGATAAGTACATAGTTCAAACGCCACAGGGTCTATCGCTGTTGGCTCGTAATCGCTTGTTAGATGCGCATCTGGAAAGCACTGACGAATCGGGCGCGGCAGAGATGCTTGGAATTAGGGTATCGACGGTTGAGGGTGAACGAGGAAATATCAAAATCACTTATCCGGATGACATTGATATTGTTCGGGCTCTGCTGTCAGTCTTAGGGCGGGAGTAATCCACATTGGATATCACCAGTTTGCGAGTCGGAAGTGGCCTTGACATCCACAAGCTTTCCAGCGATCCAGAGCGTCGCTTTGTCGTCGGTGGCGTTGAAATACAGCCTTCGAATGGTCCAATTGGGCACTCAGATGGAGATCCATTGTGCCACGCGATAGCGGACTGCCTGTTGGGCGCTAGTGGACTTGGAGATATTGGCGATCATTTTGGTGATACCGATCCTCAATGGAAGAACGTCGATTCAATGGATCTGCTTAGAAGAGTCGTAGATATGGTAAGGGGTTTGGGATACCAGATTCTCAACATTGACAGCACCATTGTTTTACAGCATCCGAAGGTTAAGCGTTTTCGTCCGATGATGCAGGAGCGATTAACGCAAGTGGTAGGTGCTCCTGTATCGGTGAAGGCTAAGAGTCCCGAAGAGGTGGGATCTTTAGGACAAAGTGAAGGCGTTGTTGCATTTGCGACGGCGCTTTGCCTCTCACCAAATAGTTCAAATATCTAAGATATTTTTTTCTTCTGAAAGAAGGGTTTATGGCAAGGCCAAATCAGCGTAACGGTAGAGGCGACGGACGGGGTGAAGACTACTCCAAGCGTCGGCGATCAGTTGGCGGTGACCAAGTTGAGGGTCGTCAATCCGTTAAGGAACTCGTCTTTGCGAATCGTAGAAGTGTTGAGCAGATATGGATCGAAGAGACGGTAGTCCGCAAGGGAATCGTAAACGAGATCATCGAAAAGAGCGTGAACCGGCGTATTCCGGTTCATACAGTCTCGACACGACGATTTGAAAGTGCAGTTAGGTCCGAAGGTTCTCAAGGAGTCATCGCTTTCTGTGCCGCACTGCGAGAAGTCGAACTCTCAGAACTGGTAACTTCAAAGACGAACCCCTTCTTGCTGGTGATCGATGGCATCACAGACCCACGTAACCTAGGAGCTATTTTGCGATCTGGTGAACTGGCGGGGGTAACTGGAGTTGTTCTGCCGTCGCATCGATCGGCCATGGTGACTCCATCTGCGACAAAGGCAGCAGCCGGCGCTATTGAGTACTTGGACTTTTCACTAGTTCCAGGAGTGCCTTCGGCTCTTATGGAATTGCAAAAGTTAAATGTTTTGTGCGTTGGGTTGGATCTAAATGGAACCTCGACGATCTATGACCTTCCAAAATTTGAAGAGACTCCAGTTGCGCTTGTCTTGGGTGCAGAGGATAAAGGCATGAGTCGGCTCACTGCAGAGAGGTGTGACCTGATAGCCAAGATTCCTCAATTTGGACGTTTGGACTCGTTGAATATTTCGGTAGCTGCATCTATTGCGATGTTTGAAATTGCTCGAAGTCGAGTCAAATAAACGCCCTGAAAATGGAGGAGAGCCGGTGGTCGGACTCGAACCGACGACCTGACGATTACAAATCGCCTGCGCTACCAACTGCGCCACACCGGCAATAGGCATAACATTATAACTTGGCCGATCGGTACTGTAACCAGTGCCGATGCAGTTTGAAGAAACTTTTTGTAACTTTAATTGCAATATCTGCATCTTCAATTGCTACTGTTAAAGCTGGTGAATAACATGACTGTTATTCAACCTAATTTAGCTCCTAAGCCTAGGATCGTTGAACGGTTCACAAGGGAGATTTTCTTGACAGACGGCCAGTATCCCGACGATGAAATTTTTGCGCGCCCGGCTGCAAAGCGGCCAAATCAAAGCGCTCCTACGCCAACAAAGCCTGTTATTGGCTTTAAAGAAAGTGAAAGAAAGCCAAAACGTCAGCACGCGGCAAGTACTGGTCATTCCTATGATGCTGCAGTCGCACGTCGTCTGTTGGTAGGCGGCGTTGTCGCAGTTGCCTTTGTTGGACTAATCGGATACGGTTTCTTCGGGGGAGGCTCAACGAGCCCAAGTAGCTTAGCAAGCGGATCTTCAACGATTCCAGCCACCGTTGGTACAGCGTCATCTTTGCCAGCTAACCAACAGGCGGCGACGTCGCCGGCCACTACCGCCTCGGTTGCGCACGATTCGGCGCCTACAACACTTTCACAGAATTCGGTGACGACGCAACCTACGGTTCCACCGGTTACTGCCGCGTCAACCACTACTACACGACTTCCTCCAACTACCGTGGTGGTAACAACTACTACGGCCGTAACTTCGATTTCGGCTGCCTCGTCGGCAAGTACATTGCCACCTGGTGTGAATCCGGCAAATGCATCGATCACAGTTAGGGTTGCAAATGCAACGAATGTGGCTGGTGCGGCTACGTCAGTAACTGAAGAACTCGGAAGATTGGACTTTAACGTTCTCGGTCCGGCAAATGCTCCAACGACTAATCCATCGGCAACGGTTGTTTACTACGCGGCTGGTTTTCAAGTCGCAGGTGATGCAGTAGCTAGGATTCTCGGAGTTCCGCAATCGCAGATCAAACAATACAGTTCAGGTGCAGTTATCGGTGCAGTAGCTCCATCAGATGTAAATGTTGTACTTGGTCTCGATGTTGCGGCAAAGTAGCTAGACAGATGAATCTTTCATGACGAAGGCGTTAGACGACAAGAAATCCTTCTTTCAAGGGTTGCTAGGCGAGCGCGTGGGGGCCTGCTTCGTTTTTGACTTCGACGGAACTTTAGCGCCAATCGTCGTCGATCCGACGTCCGCTGCCGTCAGTCAGCCTTTGATTGAGCCTCTGAGAGCCCTTTCGCAACTTGCAGCTGTCAAGATTATTTCGGGAAGACCAGTCGATTTTTTGCGTGAGAAGCTTTTCGCCGTCTTTCCAGATGAGAGAGATTCGATTGAAATATTCGGTAAGTATGGAATCGAAAGAGGTACCCTCAAGGAGGGAGTTACAAGCACTTTCCAAGTGGCTCCGGAATCATTGGATCAGCTTCGAAGCTTGCAGGTCGCGATGGAGACGGTGATGCCCGAGAGGTGTTTCATCGAGGAGAAGGGCACTTCAACCGGTTATCATTTTCGTTTAAATCCGACACAGCAGTCGCACATCCGCGATCTTATCGACGGAAATATCAAGGATCATGGCCTTGACAAGCTCGAAGTACATGGCGGAAAGATGGTCTTTGAGGTTATGGTAAGTGGTGTACCAACTAAAGGTGCCTCGATATCGACTTTCAAGGAAGACTTTCGCGGCATATTTTTTGCTGGAGACGACCTAGGGGACGTCGATGCCTTTAAGGTTATTTCGGATTTGCCAGAACCAAGTGGCCTCACCGTGCTTGTAAGAGGGAGTGCTGAGACCGAAGCTCGGGTAGGTGCCAGTGTGGACTTGATCGTCAGCGATCAAGTCCACCTTGCGGACCTAATCCGCGAACTTTTAGGTCAGAGCATCGGTTTTTAGCTCTACGCGAACCAAGCAATCTGCATTTGCAGCCACTTCGATGGGTTACGCTTTTTCAGCTCTTCCACGAGCTCTACACTACGAGATTTTCGTACCTCTTCACTCTGTTCAAGGATGGAGTGCATAGCAAGTGCAGTCTCTCGAATGTCGTATGGATTCACTAACTTGGCCTTTTCGCCGACCACTTCGGCAATGCCCGCATTGCGGGAGAGGACCAATCCCCCATTTCGCTCATTTATTAGTGGACCTTCACTGGCAACGAGGTTGTATCCGTCTCGAATGGGATTGACCAAGAGAACGTCGTTCTCTTTTAAGAGTGCTAGTGATAGTGCAAAGTTATCTTCGGTGAATTTATAGATTGGATCTGTCGGCAAATCTAGGCCAAGGCGGGAAGCTAGTTCCCTTAGGTACGCATTTGACTCTTCAATTTTTGATTCCACTTCATGAGCGTACGAGGTGTAGTCTTCGAGTGCCTCGCGACTTGGGTAGCAGTTAGCAATGTGGACAACAGATTTCATAAGGTGAGGGTAGAAGCGGAACAACTCTACAACAGAGTCGATGCCTCGGAGGATGTTTTTAGAGGGCTCCATCCGATCAACTCTTGCGATTATCCTGCGGCCTGCTGCAATCTCTCGAATCTTAGATTGTTCCTGTTCGACTGCATCTCCACTCGCAGCGGAGACTATGTCGTCGATATCTGTTCCAAGGGGATTTACGTGAAGATTCGGAAGTGGGCTTCGGCCGGTAAAGCGGAGATATACCTCTGAAAAGTTATCTAGCCAGCGCTGTGCATGAAACCCTATGTGGGCTACTTTAGACATCGATCCAAGTAGCTGGTCTCTTACTTCTTCAGGTAGTATCTCAAATTCTGAGGCGGAAGCAAATGGTGTGTGCAGAAAGAGTGAGATCGAGATGTCTTCGCGCAGTTGTCCAAGGTAATTCGGAACCATAAACATGTGGTAGTCCTGGAGAAGTACTTTGGCATTTTCCGGTGCTACTTTGGCGATTGCATGTGCGATGAGTTCAGAGAATTCGTTGTAGTTCTTCCAATCGAGGTAGAACTGAGTGTCGAACTTGGGCGACCGAGTCACGGGAAACATCCCATGCAACAAGTACCAGAGAATCTTATTTGACACGTCGTTGTAGGCTGCGCGATGTATGTCTTCAGCGATCGGAATCGGTATTAAATTTAGGTCGCCCTGCGTTAGCGATCCAGCCTCGAATGCCTCGATCTCCAAGTCGGTTGATATTGGAAATAGCCACTTGGCGAGGTCGTTGTGGACCAACGGACTGATCGCTGACGCCAGTCCTCCCCCAGACCTACTTACAGTGACTCCTTGACCGTCTTGCGACTTCTTTGCAGCTACTGGACCCCGATTTGAAACGATTATGTATGAGTTCATCGTCTACTAACTTAGCGAGGTTCTAAGCGTCCGATGAACCTGAGCTGTGTTTGTGGTTCGCAAAGTTATTAGCATCATGGAACGTGAAGGTCCTACTTTTGGTCGATAAATTTAGGGGCACCTTGAGCGCCCGGGAGGCAATAGACGTTGTAGTGTCGTCTGCCCCAAGCTGGGCAGAGGTCAAAGGAATCGGACTCTCTGACGGAGGGGAGGGACTGCTTGACGCTATCTCAGTTGAGCGATTCCCAGTCATGGTTCACGGTCCTCTCGGTGCCCAGGTGCAGGCGGAATTTGGTCGTTCGGCGGATGGAGCAGCCCTTATTGAGATGGCAAAGGCCTCGGGCCTAACGCTTGCCGGAGGTAGGGAGTTGAATGATCCGATTGCCGCATCGACGATCGGTACAGGGGAATTGATCAAGGCCGCTATCGAAAAGGGATTTCAAAGTATCGTTGTCGGATGCGGTGGATCTGCAACTACCGATGGAGGCTTTGGGTCCTTTGAGGTACTCCGGACGCTGAGGGGATTCGATAGAGTCGAACTTACCTGCTTATACGACGTTGAGACCAAATTTCTTGATGCAGCGAAAGACTTCGCTCCCCAAAAGGGGGCCACTTCCAAACAGGTTGAATTTCTGCGGCGACGCCTTATGGGTACCGCACAGATATATTCCGGAGTTTATGGCATATCACCCATGGAGGTGGCCGGGAGCGGTGCGGCCGGTGGACTGGCGGGTTTTCTTTACTGCGCCGGCGCCACTTTGGTACGAGGCTTTGACTACGTCGCTGAGGTCTTGGAGGTAGCATGTGCGGTTGAAGAGTGTGATGTAGTTGTGACGGGCGAGGGGCTTTTAGACGCAGAGAGCTTTAACGGGAAAGTGGTTGGAGAGGTAGTGCAGTTGGCTAGAGCGGCTTCGAAGCCGGTCTTTTTGCTATGCGGTGATTCTGCCCTTTCCTCGGGGCATAACTACTTCGACGAATCAATCAAGGCTGTAACGATGGCGGAATTGGTAGGAATCGATCGGGCGGTGAATGAACCGTATTCTTCGTTAGCGTTGGCTGCATCGGAGCTTTTTGAACGCGAGATCGCCCAATATCGCTAGAACTGACCAATCGAAGCGATCTAGTCAATTGCTCTAGGTAGACTTGACGCAACAAATATTTCATCAAGAGCGGTCGAGGGACGGGCCCTACGACGCCGCGGCAACCGCTTCTGCGAAGAAGGTGCCAACGCCCGAGCGATGAGGAGGATACAGATGTCAAACGTCATTGCACTCGTATGTAAAGAGTGTGGTAAGAGCTACGAAGCCAAGGCTCTCCACGTTTGTGAATTCTGCTTTGGTCCCCTTGAAGTTAAGTATGACTACGATGCAATCGCATCCAAGGTGTCCCATGAGTCGATCGCGGCGGGTCCTAACAATATGTGGAGATACCGAGAGCTTCTCCCAGTTGAATCTACGGATTATGTCTCGTTGGGCGCCGGTTTTACCCCACTTGTTCGAGCAGAAAGATTGGCTAACTATCTAGGCCTTGACGAACTTTGGATTAAGAACGATACTCTCAACCCAACCGGTTCGTTCAAGGATCGAGTCGTCTCGGTCGCTTTAAGTAAGGCGCGTGAGCTAGGTCTGAAGATAGCTGCTTGTGCGTCTACTGGTAATTTGGCCAACTCTGTTGCAGCTCATGCCGCATGGGCAAACATGGAGTCATACGTTTTCGTGCCGGCAAATCTGGAACGCGCCAAGATCATTACCACTGCGGTCTATGGGGGAAATGTAGTTGCGATCGATGGCAACTATGACGACGTGAACCGTCTTTGTGCTGAGATTGCCTCGGAGGAACCGGAGTGGGCTTTCGTAAATGTCAACGTTAGAACTTACTACTCAGAGGGTTCTAAGACGCTCGCCTTTGAGGTAGCAGAGCAGTTGGGATGGGACTCGCCAGACCATGTGGTCGTCCCTGTCGCGTCGGGGAGCCAACTTACGAAAATACACAAAGGCTTCGATGAGCTACATCGCGTGGGCCTGTTGGACCGTAAGCCAAATGTAAAGATAAGTGGTGCTCAGGCAGCGGGTTGTTCTCCCGTTGCAACGGCATTTGCCTCAAATAGCGACGTAATTCGTCCAGTTAAGCCAAACACGATTGCCAAATCATTGGCGATCGGAAATCCTGCTGATGGATACTACGCACTAGATGTTGTCCGTAAAAGTGGCGGATCATTTGGATCGGTTACCGATGAAGAGGTTCTCGACGGGATACGCCTTTTGGCACAAACCGAAGGTATCTTTGCAGAGACCGCTGGAGGGGTAACTATTGCAACTCTTGTGAAGTTAGTTCGTGAAGGTTTGATCAACAAAAATGAAAAGACGGTCGCCTACATCACGGGTAACGGATTGAAGACGGTGGAGGCCATGGCTCCTACCACACAGGCAACTATTACGATCGAGCCTAAACTCGATCAGTTCTTTCAATTTCTAAATGAGCAAAGGAATCGCTAGCCATGACCGTAAGTGTTCGAATCCCGACCCAACTTCGCACTTTGACACAGGGAGTCTCTGAGATCTCCGTAAGTGGGGCTACGGTGGGAGAGGCCTTGGCCGATCTGGGCGCACAATTTCCTAGTCTTCAAGATCGCATCTTCGATGAGTCTGGAGCAATAAGGCGCTTCGTTAATGTCTTCCTCGCAGATGAGGACGTTCGCTTCTTGGATGGTTCGGAGACACCCGTTTCAGAGGGGCAAGTTATCTCTATCGTGCCAGCTGTTGCCGGCGGGTCAAGGTAAATCCAGAGTCAAAAAATTTTTTGATAGTGCACAATTTTTGGCGTTAGCACTCTAGTATTGAGAGTGCTAAGTAGTGACCCAATGGAGGGATCAGAGTATGCCAAAGTTGATTGCATTTGATGAAGAGGCAAGAAGAGCGCTCGAGAGGGGAATGAACCAACTTGCAGACGCTGTTCGTGTAACTCTCGGACCCAAGGGACGAAACGTAGTTCTCGAAAAGAAGTGGGGAGCACCTACTATCACCAACGACGGTGTCTCCATTGCTAAAGAGATCGACCTTGAGGATCCGTACGAGAGAATCGGTGCGGAGCTTGTAAAAGAAGTAGCCAAGAAGACCGACGATGTAGCAGGTGACGGAACAACTACCGCAACTGTTTTGGCTTGGTCGATGGTTCGCGAGGGTCTCCGTAACGTTGCCGCAGGTGCAAACCCGATGTCTCTCAAGAAGGGCATCGAAGAGGCTGTTGAGGCCGCAATCGAATCACTTAAGGCGTTGGCACGCCAGAGCGAGTCCAAGGCTCAAATTGCTCAAGTTGCTTCAATATCCGCTGCCGACACAGAAATCGGTGGCTTGATCTCGGAGGCTATCGACAAGGTCGGTAAAGATGGAGTTATAACGGTCGAGGAGTCCCAGACCTTCGGCATGGAGATGGACCTAGTTGAAGGCATGCGCTTCGATAAGGGTTATATCTCTCCATACTTCGTTACCGATCCTGAGAGCATGGTTGCAGCCCTTGACAATCCATACATTCTTCTCGTTTCCTCGAAGATCTCATCTGTACGGGATCTTCTTCCCCTACTCGAGAAAGTAATGCAGACGAATCGCCCATTGGTGATCGTCGCTGAAGACGTTGAGGGAGAGGCACTAGCTGCTCTCGTCGTAAACAAGATTCGTGGCACCTTCAAGTCCGTCGCCGTCAAGGCTCCTGGCTTTGGTGAGCGTCGCAAGGCAATGTTGCAAGACATCGCAATCCTCACAGGTGGACAGGTGATCTCTGAGGAGGTCGGCTTGAAGCTCGAGAATACGACGCTAGATCTTCTTGGACGAGCACGACGCATTGAGATCTCGAAGGACGAGACCACGATCATCGAGGGCGACGGCGATGCCGACGACATCAATGGTCGCATCAACCAGATCAAGACTGAGATCACGAATACCGATTCTGACTACGACCGTGAGAAGCTTCAAGAGCGACTCGCCAAGTTGTCCGGTGGAGTTGCAATCATCAAGGTTGGAGCTGCAACTGAGGTCGAACTCAAAGAGAAGAAGCATCGCATTGAAGATGCAGTCTCTACGACCAAAGCTGCGATCGAAGAAGGTGTAGTTCCTGGTGGTGGCGTTGCCCTACTCAGATCTCAGGCGGCTATCCTTGAGCGCGCTGAGAAGCTGGAAGGTGACGAAGCTACAGGAGCCCGCATCGTCGCTAAGGCCGTTGAGGAGCCACTAAAGCAGATCGCAATAAATGCAGGTCTAGAGGGTGGCGTAATTGTAGAGAAGGTAAAGGCTCTCAAGGGAGCAGAAGGCCTCAATGCCGCAACTGGCAACTATGAGGATCTCTTCGAGACCGGTGTCATCGACGCCGTCAAAGTAACTCGATCCGCTCTGCAAAATGCAGCTTCAATTGCGGCACTATTCTTGACTACCGAGGCAGTGGTTGTAGACAAGCCAGAGCCAAAGGCGCCAGCCATGCCACAAGGTGGAATGGAAGACTACTAGGGGGAAAGCAGATACGGTCTGCCCTCTTTTGAAGTAATAAGTTATCAACTTGAAGGCGAGCATCCATTTGGGTGCTCGCCTTTTGTTATCTTACGGCAAGTTTTTTCTAAGGGAAATTACAGATAAGGCCACTATCAATAGAGGTGGAAATAGCGTATCCTTGTATTTAGTAGTTCGATGTTTGGAGAATGAGAAGGTCCTTGCTGAGTTTCCTGGCACAATCGAAGTTATCAGATGGATTTGTGAGGCGTAGGGGCGGGCTTTCGCTTCTGCTCGGATCTGCTTCTGCAGCTTTTATCGCGTCCAGTTGCGGGTTGTCCCCATATAGCTTCTTCAACTATTCGAACTCCTCTGGAGCTGATATGTACTTCAAAGTGCCCCAGTCTTGGAGCAACTTTGGCCCGAAGGATGTCTATTCGACTCCTCAGATGACATTGAGTGCTTCTCAATTGGCGTCGATTGAGACTGGTAATTGGGCGACAGTTTTTACTGCTCAGAGGGCTACTTCACTTTCAAGTTTGACGGGGATCTTTGCAGGTGCCCCCTTTGGAATTTCGCAAGCGACTAAGTTGTCGGCATCTCAAAGAGACTCTTTTTCGCTTGCTACACTTCGGAAGTTGTTGTTACCTGTAGATCCTCTCTCATCTTCAAATTCTGCGAGCGGGGTAACATACGCATCACAGTCTTACAACGAATTTGTTACACCAAACGGAATGCGCGGATCGCGTATGGTTGTTTATGTTAAGCAATCGGGTAAGCCCACTGCTGTGCTTGACCAAGTTGCGGAGGTCGATGCCAATACCAATTGGGTGTACCTAATAGGTGTTGGTTGCGATTTGACGTGTTTCAATTCGAATAAGTCGACGATTCAAACGATCGTAAGCTCCTGGAGCGTTAAGGAGAGATAGTGGGAAAGAAGAACAAAGGCAGTAGCGCCTTGGATTCAGAGATGACCGAGTCATATAAGGGTTCCTCGCTCGATATGCAAGTTCGGCAAAAGATGAGCGGTTGGGATCGATCAAAGTTCCTAATCGTTATCGTAGGAATATTTCTATTCCTGACCGTGAACGTTCTGTCGCAAAATCCGCTCATGAGCGTTGTCGACGGAATCGCGCACGAAATGGGAGCGGCTTGGTGGCTAGTCGGCCTATTTGTGATAGAAGGGCTACGACAGGTCCACTATCTGATTGCCGAGAGATCGCCTGAGTGGAACACCTTCTTCTCGAAGGTTCTATTCTCTGGGGTGAATCGGCGCTCGGCGACGATGAACGATTGGAATAAGTATCGAGTAAGCCGTGCCCTAAAGTACGTAGGCGTCTTGGTTGCTCTCGATATTTTTCTAGCGGCTCACTATCACCTCTCCGTCTTTACCGCCATCTTCCAAGCTCCAGCTGCGTTGTCGGCCTCGCTCCCGCTGATTTTGCAGTTGGGTTTCGCTTTCGTCTTCGTAATTCTTCAGTTCGTCGGCCTCTTTTGGTTCCTTTCGAAGGGCGGTATTGACGTATACTTCCCCGGGGATGTGAAGACGAGGTTTAGTGATGTCTGGGGTCAAGACGCCGTACTCGAGCGCATCAAAGAAAACATCATCTTCTTGAAAGAGCCAGACATCATCGAAGAGAAGGGTGGTTATGTCCCTGGAGGTATCCTTCTTTGGGGTCCCCCTGGTACAGGAAAAACGTTGATGGCCGAGGCGGTTGCTGGTGAGACAGAAAACCCCTTTGTGTTCGTCGATCCAGGTGCATTTATCAATATGTTCATGGGCATTGGCGTACTGAAAGTAAAGGGTCTCTTCCGCAAGCTCAGGAAGCTAGCAGTGCGCTATGGAGGTGTGGTTGTCTTCTTCGACGAGGCAGACTCGCTCGGTAGTCGTGGCAGCCTCTCCGGTACGGGTGGAAGCTTCAATTCTTCCTTGGCATCATTTGCGAATCACGTGAATTCGTGTAATGGCTCGAACTACATATCTTCCTCATCTTTAGGGCACATCTTCAACGCAAATAGATCTACTGACGAGGAGCCAGAAGCTCGCCGTGGCCGTCTGTCGCGCTTCGTCGCTGGTGCCGGAGGCATGGGTGGCATGGGTGGCGGAGGCACTGGAACTCTCCAAGCTCTGCTTACCGAAATTTCGGGCTTGAAGAAGCCGAGAGGCTTTTTCAATAGAACGGTTCGTAGAGCCTTTGGCCTGAAGCCAAAAGAGCCACCGAAGTATCGGATGCTCATCATGATGGCGACAAACATGCCAGACGCCCTTGACGAAGCGCTGTTGCGCCCTGGTCGTATCGACAGAATCTACCGAGTTGGTTATCCATCCAAGGCAGGTCGAGTCAAAACCTACAAGGGCTATCTAGCAAAGGTTGCACACGTTCTTACCGACGAAGAGGTTGATCGCCTGGCGACGATCACTCCATACGCCACTGGTGCAACGATTAAAGACTTAGTGAACGAATCGCTGATTATCGCGATCCGTGATGGCCGTGAAGTTATCACATGGAAAGATATCGTCCGGGCTAAGCAATTGAAGGACTTCGGTCCGCCAGACGATGTCGAGTACATCGAGCGTGATCGTCACGCCGTCGCAATCCACGAAGCTTGCCACGCAATCGCTGCGATTACGATTCGACAGCACTTGACGATCGATATAGCGACGATCGAGAAGGGGAGTAACTTCCTTGGACTCGTAGCATCGATTCCACCTGAGGATCAATTCACGAGGTGGAGAAGCGAGTACGAAGCCGACATTATGGTGTCTTTGGCATCTCTAGCCGGTGAGCGTATGTTCTTCGACGGCGATAACTCCTCTGGAGTATCGGGAGACCTCGAATCGGCCACCACAGTTGCGACTTTGATGGAAGGAAACTGGGGAATGGGTTCAACGATCTCATCGCATGCCATCAGTCAACAGAGTGGAGCTGGAGGAGCCCGTCCTGGCGGTAGAACAGGCAATAAGGGAACTAAAGAGTCCCCCGCAATGTTGGGTGACCGTATCGAAGCTAAGCTCGACGACCTCTATAGGAAGGTTCGACTTCTGCTTGAGGATAACAGGAACAAAGTGTTTGCTGTTGCTCACGCTCTAGAGGCGTACAAGACGGTTACCGGCGAAGATATTCGTGCGATTGTGAATGGTACGAGAGGCCCGCTTATCGATGGAACGGTTTACAACAACTCTGACTTCATCGCTAAGCTCGAGGCTTATCACTACGCGGCTCTAGCCGCCCACAAGGATCATCGCACGCCAGAGATCGCGCTTCCAATGCCTGCAAATACGGAGACTTACGTCTCGTCTGAATCGACGTTGATAACTACTGAGTTTTCGCTCGATGGCGTAAAGCCTATGACGAATCCGGATGACCTGTAGTTAGCTCTACTTCTAGGTAGCATTTAAATTAGCGAGTATTTGACATATCCGCCAATGGCGGATATGTCTCTTTCCGAGGAGGATCATTGTGACAGAAGAGGTTCTTCCTGAACTTTCATCAGAGGACGAAACTTTCACTCCAACTGAAGGGTTAGCTGTTCTTCACCTTTTTTGTAAGGCGAATCGCGAACTTGATAAAGCGGCAATAAACGTTGCTGCCAAGGCCCTTGCTGAGCCCGGCTATTATCTGGTTCCATTTTCAATGCTGGGCCACAAGGCGCAGGTTGGATTTTTGGCTTACGGTCCGAGTTTCGTTAAGTTGAAGCAGTTTCAAAGAGATATTGAGAGGGCGGGGCTTGACGTTGTCGATAGTTACGTGTCGATGACCGAGGTATCGGAGTACGCGAAGGATCTCCCCGCCGACCGTCGTGCGCCGCGCCTATACCCTGTACTACCCCCTAAGGGCATGTACAACATCTGCTTTTACGGAATGTCTAAGCAGAGGGGCGAGAAGTATAACTGGTACACACTCCCCTATGAGGAGCGTGAGAAGCTGATGTTTGGCCATGGTGCTTCCGGTAGAGCTTTTGCCGGACGAGTCATTCAATTGGTTACCGGTTCTACAGGTGTTGATGACTATGAATGGGGCGTAACACTCTTCGCGACGAAGCCCGACTTTCTCAAAGAGGTCGTTTACACGATGCGTTATGATGAAGGATCTGCCCTCTATGGAGAGTTCGGTCCTTTCTATACTGGCGTTATTGGTTCTCTTGATTCAGTTCTAGAGACAACCTTCTAGTACTTTTTCACTCACTCAAGTAGACTGCATAGAGTGAAATATATTGCGGAAGTAGAAAAGCTAGAGTCGATTCTTCGAGGGTACGAGCGATTGGTCGTTGGGTATTCGGGAGGGGTCGACTCGACGCTTTTAAGCTATTTGGCCACCAAATTTTTAGGCGAAGAAAATGTCATAGCGGCAATCGCTGACTCCCCGTCGTTGGCTCGAGACGAATTAGATGATGCTTTGGAGCTTGCGGCGACCCTCGGGTTGCAGGTAAAGGTTGTGGCTACCGACGAATTCGGGGATGAGAATTACCTTCAAAACGACGCTTTACGCTGTTTCTATTGTAAGAGTTCGTTGATGGACAGCCTTGAACCTTTGGCTAAGGAGGTTGGTGCTGTCGTGGCACTCGGGGTCAACCTTAGCGACGTGAGCGACTATCGTCCGGGCCAACGAGCCTCTAAAGAGCGCGGAGCCAGGTTTCCACTGCTTGAAGCAGCCATTACCAAAGATATGGTGCGGTCGATCGCAAGTGATTTCGGCGTACCAAATTGGGACAAACCAGCAGCACCTTGTCTTTCGTCTCGAATCCCATACGGAACCCCAATTACAATTGGCCTTCTTGGGAGGGTTGAGCGTGCGGAGCGCTATCTCAGACGGCGAGGGTTGGCTAATGTTCGAGTGAGAGACTTTGGACAGATTGCCATGATTGAAGTTGGTGACGATGAGACCTTGGGTTCAATGGCTGACCAATCAGAAGTAGCCGCGGAAATTCGTAAGATCGGATACGACTTTGTTTCGATTTCTCTAGAGCCGCTAAAGAGCGGCTCTCTCAACCGTGTAATTAAATCGTTGGAATAGGGGTATTTAGATAATGGCAAGTGTGCGCGCTAAGTTGGTTTATCCAGTAACGCAGGTAAAAAGGCCGGTAATTGCAACGTTGGCTCTTGATTTTAATGTGCTTGCGGACATTCGACGGGCAAACGTTGAAGATGGTAATGGATGGCTAATATGCGAATTAGAGGGCACTTCCGATGATCTCCAACGTGCGTTTGCATGGCTAGAAGAAATGGGTATCGAAGTTGATACTCTCGGAGATGTTGTCGAGAGTTGACTCTTTAAATCTTTTCTCTTGGAATCCTGTATATATTTCGATTTTGCAAAAAGTTGATTCGTTTCCGGCATTGGTGTTCATTTTTTTGGTATCTTTAAAGTAAATTTAGGGATGGACCCCTCTGATTGCCAAGAAATGGATTTGCGGTGGAATCGGTTTTTGTTCTTTCGTTTGAAGGTGACGATGACGCGGTTGGCTCAGGTGGAATTGCGATTGCATTTTTGCGTGAACTCCTATCAGCCTCGGTATGCGGCGAACTACGAGTCGATAGTTACATGGAAGATGATGTAGTTCAACCCTCGATTCAAATCGTCGATGGGAGACGCCGCGAGTTGCATTGGCCTCGAGTATTGATCTACTGTGCGGAGTTACCCGCACTTTCGAAACGGGTCTATCTCGCCTCCTTTCCCTCCATGAAGAAGGGGTGGGGTAGCTACTGTCACGCAATTGCCGATATGGTCGCAAGTTTCAAACCTGACGCTGTTGTGCTCCTTGGAAGTATCATTGCGACCGAGCGCCAACCTTACTTTGGCCGGGTATTGGTGCGATCTAATTCGCCTAAATTGATGCGTAAATTCGGACTGTTTATGGATAAGTGCACCGGAGTTACTGGAACTTTGGGTGCGGTCCATGTGATTTTAGAGAGTAAGCAATTGTCCGCAGCCTCAATGTGGCTTACTACATCTATAACTGAGGCACATGAGATTGATGTTAGAGGGGCACTCGAACTAATTGAAGTTTTAGACGGAATGTTTGATTTTAGAGTACGGGTTTCAGATCTAAAATTTGACCCAGCTTCAGTATTAGCTACTGGAACTGCAGCGATGAACAAGATCGAGGCTGATGATCAAGTTGACCTATGGGCTAGTCAAGTGGACTTTATGGAGTTACGAGACTTAGCCGCTGACGTGGTGGAAAGCAGCTTGAAGCTCATAGAAGAGGCCGAGGAGTACCTAAGAGAGATAGATGAATAGGCCCTATTGCTCTTTCCAAAATGGAGACCTCACCTGATCAAAGTGTGTAGGTGGTACTTTCCCGTCGATCGCGTCGAAAGCCATTTTAGCCCAAGCCTCGTGTCGCACCATTGGAGAAGGAAGGTTATCGCGTGAGAACCAACCAACATCCTTGCACTCAAGAGGGTGTGCCTTCAAGGATCCACCAGTTGCGCGACAGAGGAAGAGCATGGAGTAGAGGGGTACGGCAGTAAAGCCTCGTCGCAGTCCGTCGATTACGGAGAGTAGCGAAATGACTTCTACCTCGATGCCAGCCTCTTCAAATACTTCTTTAGCTGCAACCTCTGCCGGGGAATAGCCAACATCTGCCCATCCGGTCGGATAGAGCCAAATTCCGGAGTCACTTCTCTGTATGAGCAAGATCTCTCCATCTTCGTTGCCGACGATTGCTCCAATCGCAGCCTTTGGCGTTACGTAGCCACTGATTCCACTGCCGATGTTCTTGTGGTAGTGGTCAAAGATCTCATCTGAGGTGGACTCTGCGGATATTCCAAGGCCGTCGATGTGAGCGGAGGCCCTTATCTCTGAGGCGATCTTGAGCATCTCTTCAAAGCGTTCCACCTCGTAGAGGTTTTCTGTAAAGCCAATTCCAGTCATCGCCGACGCGGCGATCGCTTCGGACCATCGAAGTAGCGTTGCTTTTGATATTTCCACAGTCATTAAGGCTATCAAGTAACGATCGGTAGGTCGTAGCAATTTGGGTTACATATAAGTTATGGTTCTCTTTAGGTAATTTAGAAGTGGAAGTAGGCTTGATACCGATGTCGGACTTCCCTCCAAACTTCGATCCGATCGTGTGTGATTGGTTCCTAAGAAGCTTTACTGCCCCAACTGATATTCAGGTCGAGGGATGGAGGCACATATCTGAAGGAAAAGACACGCTTATCTCTGCTCCTACTGGCTCCGGCAAGACCCTCGCTGCTTTTCTGGCGTGTATCAACGAGCTCGTTCGAAGTGGAGGTGCGCCCGATGGTACCACCGTTCTATACATCTCCCCGATCAAGGCTCTGGCGGTAGACGTCGAGAGAAATCTCCGATCGCCGCTGCGAGGGATTGAAATGCTCGCACAAGCGAAGGGTGGAGCTAGTATCTCGATCGACGTCGGGGTTCGTAGTGGCGACACTGAGGCTAAAGAGAGAAAGCGTCTCATCAGGAATCCTCCCGACATTCTTATTACAACTCCGGAGTCGCTCTACCTCATGCTGTCGTCGGGGGCTAGCACCACCCTTGCGTCTTTGCGTTACATCATCGTTGACGAGATCCATGCGTTGGCTCCCAACAAGCGTGGATCGCACCTAGCACTATCTCTTGCCCGGGTGGACACCTTAGTTACCGCTCGCGGTGGAGCAAGGCCGATCCGTATCGGACTATCTGCTACGCAGCGCCCACTTTCGGAGGTGGCAGCATATCTCGGAGGATTAGATGCTGAATCAGTACCTAGGCCGGTAAAGATTGTAACTTCAAAGAGCCGTCGCAAGATGGAGATCGAGTTGACAAGCGTCGTTGAGGATATGTCCGATATTGGTGGAGCAATTGCGACGGATGACGGTTCGCCGTTGCTCTCAGGAAGTGCAGTTTCCGATCCACTTGTTAGATTTTCTATCTGGCCTCATCTTGCCAAGTCGATAGTTGAGAGACTACACGGTATAAATTCGGCCATCATCTTTGTCAACTCTCGAAGGCAGGCCGAACGCTTGTCAAACCGTATCAACGAAGAGGTGGGTGAAGAGGTCGTCTTTGCCCACCACGGTTCGATGTCGAAGGAGACTCGTAGTCAAATCGAAGATCGACTAAAGAGGGGAGAAGTAAAAGCTCTAGTGGCGACTTCGAGCCTTGAACTTGGAATTGACATGGCCTTTGTTGACCTAGTTATACAAGTCGAATCCCCGAATTCAGTGGCGTCGGGGATCCAACGTGTCGGTCGAGCGAGTCATAGGGTAGGAGAAGTTTCGAAGGCGGTATTCATGCCAAAGCATCGCCATGACTTAGTTGTTAGTTACACTACCGCCCTCATGATGATGGACGAAGAGATCGAGACGATCTCAGTTCCTAAAAACGCGCTTGATGTTTTGTCTCAACAGATTGTATCGATGGCACTCGAAGCAGATATCTACGAACGCGACCTAACCGTTGAAGCCCTACTGATGTTAGTTCGCTCGACGTATACCTACCAAGATCTTTCATACTCCGCCCTGCGCAAGGTCTTGGAGATGCTGAGCGGAAAGGCAAACCGCGATGGGGAGGCATATCTTCCGATTTTGATCGACTTGGATATCGCTACGATGACGATTCGACCTACGAAGAGGGCTCGCTTAGCAGTCCTGAGCAACATAGGAACCATCGTTGAACGCGGTTTGTATCGGGTTACTGCTCCTGATGGTACTCGCGTAGGCGAACTCGACGAAGAGATGGTCTTTGAGTCGAGGCCTGGCGAGGTCTTCATTTTGGGGTCGACGTCGTGGCGGATTACGTCGATTGACGATGTCGGAGTAAAGGTTGAGCCAGCAGTTGGGCTACCTGGCAAGATGCCATTTTGGAAGGGTGACTCACTATCTCGAAGTAGACAACTCGGAAGCCGTCTTTTGGAGCTCTACGGCAGCTTTGCGAGGTCGAAACGCATTGACAAGGGAGGTCCACTCACCCTTGACGACGACTTCTATCGGAATCTAGAAGAGTACTTGAACGAACAGCAAATGAGCGAAGTGGGACTTCCGACTCCTCGACGACTTCCTGTTGAGATCATGAAGGACGACTTCGGAGAGTATCGAGTGGTTCTGCTCTCCCCCTTTGGCCTTGGCGTGAATCGACCGTGGGCAACGATCATCTCAGAGCGTATCTTGTCAATCTATGGCGAAGACGTTCATGTGATCGCCGACAACGATGGGATCGTATTTAGATCACCGACGACTGAAATCGATGAAATATGCGACCTCATAGCAGTCGATGAAAAGGAGGTGGAGGACCTTCTTTTGGCCGGCGTTTCAGCGACGCCACTCTTTGGATCGACCTTCAGGGATTGCGCATATAGGTCCCTTATGATTCTCAAAGGGCGCCCTAACTCGCGGACTCCATTGTGGCGTATGCGCCAGCGTTCGAATTCACTCTTGGGGAAGTTGGGAGACGATAAAGACTTTCCGGTGACTTATGAGGCGGTTCGTGAGCTTCTATCCAACACCTTTGACCTTGATGGTCTAAAGGAGATCCTACGAGAAATTACCGACGGTCGGATTGGCCTTGCTCCACGGATAGTTACGCGACCTTCACCTTTTTCATCTACCTTGGCATACAACTACGTCTCCTCATTTCTCTACGATAGTGATGCTCCAAGTGGCGAGAGAAAATCGATCGTCTTATCTCTTGACCACCAACTTCTTCAAGAACTCCTTGGCGAGGGTGAGCTTCGTTCGTTCCTTGAAGAAGGGGCATTCGTCGAGATTGAGGAGCGGATAAAGCGCTGGGCAAGTCTGGATGAAAGCTCAACGGCAGCCGATCTTTCACGCACCGTGGGGTTGGTGGGTGATCTTGATAGCGACGAGATTGCGCAACTCTTCTCGCCAGGAGTTGACTTCGGTTCGCACATCCAAGAAGCCATCGATCGTCGGGCAATCGTTAAATTGCAGATCGGTAACAAGATACGCTTTATCGCGCCATTGGATTCTGCAAAGTATCGCGATGGCCTTGGAGTTATTATCCCTTCATTTGTGCCTAGCGAATTTCTAGATCCAGTCGAAGAGCCGCTCTTCAAGTTGCTCCTCCGCTTTGCAAAGGTGAGTTTGCCTTTTACGGTGAGCCTATTTTCAGAGCGATATGGATTAAACCGCCACTTAGTCGAGGAGCTCTTTGAGAGTGCAGTTGAAAGGGGTGACCTTTTGAGGGGTGGGTTTACCCCTGGCCACGTCGGTATTGAATATTGTGACGTCGAGGTTTTGAGAGCGCTACGAATCGCCTCCTCAGAGATCGCAAAGGGGATGCTAGCCCCAGTTTCGTTGGCGGATTTTTCAAAGTTTGTGACTTCGCGATCGAATCACGCGGGCGGTATGGAGAGCTCTTTAGAGTCTGTCGGAGAGCTTCTATATGCTCACGAAGGACTCGCGTTCACCATTTCCGAGTGGGAAGATGAGATACTTGGTTCTTCACTTATCGGTTATCAATCTACACACCTCGACGAATTGATACGAATGGGCGTCTTTTACCCAGTAGTCGTTCGTTATAAGGTTGCGTTTAAGAGCGAGATCGCTTTTTTATCCCCTGAGCTGGTCAGGCACTATCTCGATGGTCCACTGAAGCTAAAGGTGGACGAAGCGAGCGAAGAGAATCTAGCTGCCCTGACTGGAGTGCGAGATCTCTTCTCGTTGGGTGACTTAGAAGATGGATTTGGGGCCACGTCGATGGTCATGGAGGCTTTGAAGTCCGCTATCTTGACCTGCGATTCAATGAAGCTCATTCGAAGTGGTCTTTCAAGGGTACACCACTCAGCTGCTGGAGCTTCAAAGACCAACGTCCGTAGAGGTGGTTTGAGAAGGGGAATCTCTGCAGCTATCGAGAGAGAGCGCGATGGTTTAGCGACCGCTCGTTTTCGACGCCTCGAGTCAATTCGATCGAGCGGAACCGAAGTCGACTTTATCCTGTCTCTCGTGGATCGTCAAACTATCTTGACACCTAAGTCCCTTAACTCCCTTGCCATTCAGGGTGGTTTTTCGAGATATCGGCGAACTCTCGATACTCTAGTTTCAAGCGGCTACCTCGTAAAAGGTGTCTTTGTCGAACAACTTGGCCACCTGCAATTCATGAGGCCGGCGGTCGCCGACTTGATGCGCAACGAAGTAGGTGGACTTGCTCGAGGTGCTCGATCGCTTACGTGGCTCTTTGAGAGGGACTCCGCGAATCCATTTGGCAAGCAGGCGGATTACCCTGATCGTGTACTTTTGCGCACCAGTGCGCAATTTAGAAGGCGCTCGGTGGTCTTCTTCGATGACGGAGTACCGGTTCTCTTTTACAACCTGTCGTCGTCGACCCTCGTCGATACCTTTGAGGTAGAGAACTTTGACGAGCCTGTATTAGCTCAAGCGATCACTCTACTCTTTGATCGCTATGCGGAGAAAAAGCGCGATTCCTATATCAAATTGGAGGCCGGCAGCGATTTGCGCGCAATTTGTATTGGGTTAGGTTTGGTGGAGACTCCTCGCGGGTTTGTGCCGGGCAAGAACTTTAGCATCCCACGTAGGTAGGTGACTTGTGCCAGAGGGCGATACGATCTTTCGGATCTCGCAGAATCTTGGGCGTTACCTTCTGCAAAAGAGTGTGACTAAAGTGCAGCTTCGTTCATTGCCCTATGCTTCAGAGATTCTGTTGGGGAAAGTGATAGTCGACGTTACGTCTATCGGAAAGAATCTTTTCATCCTTTTCGAAGGTGATGTCATTTTGCGTTCCCACTCCAAGATGTTAGGCAGTTGGCACCTCTACTCCCCAGGGGTTGCTTGGAAGAGATCGGCTCGCCACGCAGTTGCTGTCATAGAGGCTGGCGATGTAGTAGCGGTGGCCTTTGACGTGCCGGTACTGCAACTTAGCAAAGGTGTGGAGCGAACTCTGGGTACGTTCCGATCCCAACTTGGATCTGACTTGATTCGTGACGAACTAAATCTCGACTTGGCTACATCCAGATTTATACAGTTCGCCGGAGATGCTTTAGTTGGCGAGGCCCTCTTGGATCAGAGGATCGTTTCAGGAATAGGAAATATCTATCGCTGTGAAACTCTCTTCAAGGCGAAAATCTCACCCTATCGGTCTGCGTCATCGATTGCAGTTGAAGAATTGGGAGAGATACTAGAGATAGCGCGCTCAGACCTGTCCTTTAACGCTAGAGAGAATCCTGGTGCAAAGCGTGTCTTCGACAGCGAAGTTGAAGGTACCTTCGTGTACGGACGGGGTGGTCTTCCTTGTCATTTCTGTGGCACGAGCGTCGTCAGACGGATCATGGGCGCACCAAGCGAGATGGTTCCGAGGCCCATCTTTTACTGTCCAGTATGCCAAGTGTGATTTGAGCTTCGGGTTGCACTACTCTAAAGGGAGTTTTTGAAGGTGACGATTACGAAATGGGTCGATGCACCTGTTAACAATCGTGGGAGAAAAGTTTTGCATATTGAAATAGCCACAGAATTCTCTGAGTCCCTATTGTCGGAGCTAAATGTTTTAATACCTCAGTTGTCGAGGTCTTCAGGGCCAATGTCCAAGAATGATCTCTCGGAGATCATCGCCGACCGTGACGCGACTTTGATAGTTGCGAGAGATGAATCGGGTACTGCAGCCGGGATGCTCACATTGATCGTATTTAGAATTCCGACAGGAATTCGAGCTTGGATAGAGGACGTGGTCGTCGATCAGAGCGCCCGAGGCAAATCAGTCGGTTCGTACCTCGTACAGAGGGCTAACGAGATCGCGACAGCCAAGGGTGCGAAGAGTGTAGACCTAACATCGCGCCCTGATCGGGAGGCTGCGAATCGGCTTTATGTTCGAGAAGGATTTGAGCTACGTAAGACAAACGTATATCGCTTTAGCCCCAACCAAGTAATTGGTGAGGGCTAAGCATTTGGATGGGCTATTGACCTCGACAATGAGTCGGGGTCTTAGTTACTTTTCGATAGGAGCGTTGAACATCCAACGGATCTTGTATCGATCGAGCAGTACCGCCCAATAGGCTCCCCACATCTGTTGAATCGGATCCACACGGTCCGTTGAATCGGTAGCAAGGGCTGCAAAGACGTTGTCGAGGTCCTCTTTGTCGTCAAAGTCGATGCTTATGGTGGTGTTGTTGCCGACTCTCAACTCGTGCCCCATTGACTTGAGCATGTCAGTTCCGTGGACAAGATGTCCAGGGACGATCTCAAGTTGAGTGTGCATTACCAAATTTCCTTCCGATGGATCAAGCTCGGGAGTTCCCTCTGGAAATGCAATATCTCCAAAGCGATCTATTGGAGAGTTGAATTTGATTGAAAAGGCGTCGGCGTAGAAGTTGAATGCCTCTTCGCACTTTCCATCGAAGTTCAAATAAGTGCTAATGCGTCTACTCATGGACACTGACACTACTAGATACGCAAGATGATGTCGACGTTATAATTCGAAGTGCCAATGACACCCCGAACCCCACTTTTAGATCCTATGATTTGTCGTTGGTAGGCAAATGTGTTTAGTCTTAGACAGGGTATCGATCGGAGTTGGCAAATGGCCAAGGTGGGTCGAGTCTAGAATATGAACCGCTCGAATGATGGAGGCCAATAGAAAGTGCCAGAGTCAATTACAATCACGGATAACCGAACAGGTAAGGCCGTGGAGATTCCAATTACCGACGGCGGGGTGTCAAGTGACGCGTGGCGCTCATTGTTACCAGGACTTTGGTTTTACGATTCAGGTTTAACGACCACTGCAATGTGCGAGAGTTCGATCACTTACCTCGATGGCGATGAGGGGATCTTGCGGTACAGAGGATACCCTATCGAGCAGTTGGCTGAAGAGTCGACCTATCTCGAAGTAGCTTACCTCTTGCTCAAAGGTGAGTTGCCTAATAAGGAGCAGTACGATGCCTGGTCTCGAGAGGTAACCCACCATACGTTCATTCACGAGAACGTTCGCAAGCGATTCCTAGAGGGCTTCCACTACGATGCCCACCCTATGGGTATGTTGGTTTCGGCTGTCGCCGCCCTCTCTACCTTCTATCTCGACGCCAAAGATATATATAATGCTGAGTCAAGAGAGAAGCAGATCGTAAGGTTGATTGCGAAGATGCCGACTTTGGCCGCTGCCGCACATCGCTTTAGCGTCGGAATGCCATTCGTCTACCCCGACAACGAACTCCCCTTTGCCGCTAACTTCCTATCGATGATGTGGAAGGTCGCAGAGCCACGCTACGAAGCAAACCCAGCGTTGACAAAGGCTATCGACGTTCTCTTCATCCTTCACGCTGACCACGAGCAAAACTGTTCAACGACTGCGATGAGAACTGCAGGATCTGCCCATGCCGACCCATACTCTTCGGCCGCCGCTGCGTGCGCAGCGCTATATGGTCCACGCCACGGTGGTGCCAATGAGGCCGTGGTTCGAATGCTTACAGAGATCGGTTCGATCGACAACGTCGACGCATTCATTCAAGGCGTAAAAGAAGGACGGGGTCGTCTTCAAGGCTTCGGTCACCGAGTTTACAAGAACTACGATCCAAGAGCGAGGATCATCAAGAAGGTTGCATACGACGTCTTCGAAGTGACGGGAAAGAATCCACTTCTTGATATCGCCTTGAAGTTGGAAGATGCCGCTCTAAAAGATGACTACTTTGTCTCCCGGAAGCTCTACCCTAACGTGGACTTCTATTCCGGATTGATCTATCAGGCTATGGGCTTTCCAGTGGATATGTTCCCAGTTCTCTTTGCTATTCCGCGAATCTCTGGTTGGTTAGCCCATTGGTCAGAACTTCTAGACCAAGATCTAAAGATCGTTCGCCCCCGACAGCTATACACCGGTGAAGGTGAACGCAAGTACGTCTCCATCGATCAGCGATAGTACTTCGTTAGGATTCTGATCTTCAAGAGTAAAGGTGCCCCATCGAGATGGGGCACCTTGTTTCTTTAAAAGCGTTGCTCGCGATCGGTGATGCGTATGAGCCCCTCTTGAACAACAGAGACCAAGAGCGTTCCATTTTCGGAGTAGATCTCACCACGTGCGAGTCCCCTAGCTCCAAATGCATTGGTACTTTGCTGGTCGTAGAGGAACCATTCGTCTGCTCGAAATGGTCGGTGAAACCACATTGCATGATCGAGGCTGGCAACCATAATTCCTGGCTGATCCCACGAAATTTGGTGAGGAAGCATAACTGAATCGAGAAGAGTCATATCCGAGGCGTATGCGATTACGCATGCGTGCAGTAGGGGATCGTCAGGAAGTATGCCGTCCGCTCTAACCCAAACCCTTTGAAGGGGTTCGCGTGGTAAATCTGTCTTGAACATGTTGGGCTCGGTGACGTATCTTTGATCGAGTGGTCGTGGGCGTGAGTACCAGTCGCCCATACGTTTTGCGAATGGAGCCATCTTTTCCTTGAAGGTCGGAAGAGATGCCGGAGGCGGTACGTCTGGCATCTTTGTTTGGTGATCGATCCCAACTTCTGCCTTATGGAAGGAGGCAGATAGGTTGAAGATCGCCTCACCATGTTGGTATGCGACAACTCGACGCGTTGCAAAGGATTTTCCGTCGCGGATCCTGTCGACGACATAAACAATGGGGATTCTAGTATCACCTGGTCGCAGGAAGTAGGCGTGAAGTGAGTGGACAGCCAATCCGTCGACAGTACGTCCGGCAGCGATAAGGGCTTGAGCGGCTACTTGTCCACCAAATACTCTTATGCGCTTTTCGTCCGGTGTGTATCCTCTAAAGATGTTTACCTCAATCTGCTCAAGATCGAGGATCGAAATTAGGTTTTCTAGGCTTTCAGTCATTTGATCACTTAGCCACGCTTTGGCGTAACTCTCCTTGAGAAATTGTAGGTGACGAATGGGTAGGATCAATCTGAAGAGTGTGAATTTTGGTACGTATCAGTCCCACACCTTGCGTTAATGGACCATCGTCAGCAGGTACTTTAGGCCATCGCCTGTTGCTCCGATATCACCCTATAGTATTAAAGGGTTACCTTCCACTACAAGCTGGAGATCATTTTGTCAGAGTTACTGAGTTTCATTAACGAATTCCGCACCGATGGCAAGTATGTAAAGGCATTTCGCTACGTTGTTACCTCGGGAGTCTCGGTAGTTGTAGCTCAGGTGACACTCTTTGTTCTCTTTGGAGTGGCTAGAAAGTTTAGCGCCACGTCCTCGAACGTTATTGCCACGGGAGTTTCTGCGGTACCTGCCTACTATATGAACCGCAATTGGGCCTGGGGCAAGAGCGGCAAGTCGCACTTTTGGAAGGAAGTATTTCCATTTTGGGCGCTGGCATTTTTGGGTTTGGCGGTTTCGATTGTGACAGTTGCCTTCGCCGATCGATATTCAAAGAGCCATAACTTTACTCACCTTGGAGCCGCTCTAGCGGTGAACTTCGCCTCGCTCTTTGCCTTTGGGATATTGTGGGTTGGAAAGTTCTTCATCTTCAACAAGTTCATGTTTTCAACGTCTGACGTCAATGAATTGGAAGCCGCGTAGAAGCCGCGTAGAAGTCAAATAAGGCGGCGAATAAGGCGGCGAATAAGGCGGTATGTATGCAGGGTGCTTTAATCTCCTAGGGTCATGACGACCTGACTAAGCGGTCTTGGCCCTTTCGCGAGCAATGTGCGTGATGGTAGCCAATAACGAGTCGGCGAGCGATCCCAAATAGTCGCCTGTGGGGTTGCCGAATTCAGCCGCAATCGAAACAGCTTCATCGCAGTAGCTTTGCGCGATCCTAATCGACTCTTCGATCGAACCGGAGCCGACGATTAGCTTCTTCGCAATTGTTAGGTCGTTTTCATTGTGGGCGACGTCGCTTAGACGACTGGCGATCTCCGATTCGGTACCTTGGCTTTGGATGGCGAGAATCGTTGGAAGGGTATATACGCCCTCGATTAGATCTTGTCCAGGTAGTTTTCCGAGTTCCTTTTCGGTACCGATTATGTCAAGTACGTCATCGCGGATCTGATAGACCATGCCGAAGAGGAAACCTATCCTCTCAAGCTTGTCGAGTTTTTCGTTACTTACGCCCGCGCTCAGTGCGCCAATACGGCATGCCGTAGCCATTAGGCTTGCGGTCTTTCCTGCGATAGCCTCGTTATAACTCGGTATTGTACGACTGACGTCGAAGGTAGCGTTCACTTCAAGAATTTGCCCTTCACAAAGGTGTGCAAGGGTGGTGGCGAGCAACTTGGCAACGCCTTGACCAAGATCTGCTGCAATAGCGGCAGCTCTCGCTAAGAGGAAGTCACCGGCGACAATTGCAACAAGGTTGCCCCATCTGCTATTGACGCTCGGAACATTACGCCTAGTCGTCGCCTCATCCATGACATCGTCGTGGTACAGGGATGCAAGATGAACGAGTTCAACAGCGACTCCTGCCATCAGTACCCGATCATCGACGGAGACTCCAGCAGCTCGGGCCGCCGTAATAGTTAGGCTTGGCCGGATCCGCTTTCCTCCAGCCTTGATTAGATGGGATGCAACTTCTGAGAGGCGGACGTCATCGGATGCCACGGCCTGGCTCAGCAACACCTCTAAGCGCGCTAGGTACTGGTCAATCTCTTCTATTGGTGAGTCTGTAAAAAGTTGCACTATCTAATAGGCTATGTCAATGTGGAGCTAACTTTGTAACTACCAAGTAAAAAAAAGCATAAAGACCTATTTGTGCGACAAAAGACACATGTGGAGGTCGATTCACCCTAGGTCAAGTGGCGAAGTTGCTTGAATACTTCCTAAGTGCATCTATGGCTTCAACTTACAGCAGAGTTTGTCCGATATAGAGGTAAATCTCAGGTTTTTGTGGTTCAATGTAGGCATAGGGTGCGATCGATGCTCTTTAGTTGATATCCAAAACAACTTGGAAGTAAATCAGGTCCGAATTTGTTTAGGTTACTGGAAGGTAAATGAACTGGTCTGATATGCGATTTGTAGAAATGGAAATTACAATTAAGAGTGTTCTATCAGCCGTAGTGAGGAGGCAAAGTCTTGTTTGAAAGATTCACCGATAGGGCCCGACGAGTTCTTGTGCTCGCTCAGGAAGAGGCGCGCCTTCTCAATCATAACTTCATCGGAACCGAGCATATTCTGCTCGGACTAATCCACGAGGGTGAAGGAGTAGCCGCAAAGGCTTTAGAGTCGTTAGGTATTTCGCTTGAGGCCGTGCGAGAGAAGGTTGATGAGCTAATAGGACCTGCAACGACTCCTGCTGCGGGTTCTCCTCCCTTTACGCCAAGGGCTAAGAAGGTTTTGGAGCTCTCGCTGAGAGAGGCGCTCCAGTTAGGTCACAACTACATAGGCACGGAGCACATGCTCCTCGGCCTAGTTCGCGAAGGCGAAGGCGTAGCGGCAAGAGTATTAATTTCGCTCGGAGCTGATCTCTCGCGCGTTCGTCAGCAGGTTATCCAAATTCTCTCTGGTTATCAAAACCGAGACACCGCCGGAGCAAGTGTGGGCGGTCAATCAGCACAGACTGAGAATAGTGCGGGATCGCCGGTACTTGATCAGTTTGGCCGAAACCTGACACAAATGGCCAGAGATAAAGAGTTAGATCCAGTCGTTGGTCGTGACAACGAGATCGAGCGCGTGATGCAAGTACTCTCGCGTCGTACCAAGAACAACCCAGTGTTGATTGGTGAGCCTGGTGTAGGTAAGACAGCTATCGTCGAAGGGCTTGCTCAAAAGATCATCGCAAACGATGTTCCCGACACACTCCGCGGAAAGCAGCTATATACCCTCGATCTAGGTTCTTTGGTCGCAGGAAGCCGTTACCGTGGTGACTTCGAGGAGCGCCTCAAGAAGGTTCTCAAGGAAATTAAGACTCGTCGTGACATTATCCTCTTCATTGATGAGCTCCATACCTTGGTCGGAGCCGGCGCTGCCGAGGGCGCAATTGATGCGGCGTCGATCCTGAAGCCAATGCTTGCAAGAGGTGAGCTTCAAACGATCGGTGCTACAACTCTCGATGAGTATCGCAAGCATCTTGAGAAGGATGCGGCTCTTGAGCGTCGTTTCCAACCCATCAAAGTTGGCGAGCCAGCCCTTGAGCATACGATTGAAATCTTGAAGGGGCTTCGAGATAAGTACGAATCCCATCACAATGTGACGATTACGGATCAAGCCATCGTTGCGGCAGCGAATTTAGCAGATCGTTACATTGCTGACCGATTTCTCCCAGACAAGGCAATTGACCTCATCGACGAGGCGGGTAGCCGTCTCAGGATTCGTCGTATGTCTATGCCGCCTGAGTTGAAGACGATCGAAGATGAAATAACTAACCTTCGCCGTGACAAAGAGGCAGCCATCGAGCGTCAAAACTTTGAGGATGCTAAGAAAATTGCTAACCGTGAAAAGGAGCGCCTCGAGGCTAAAGCAGCCCTAGAGAGCGAGTGGAAGGCATCTGGTAAGGACCTATTCGACGTTGTGGACGAGGACGTAATCGCCGAAGTCCTTTCGAATTGGACTGGAATTCCTGTCTACAAGTTGACCGAGGAAGAGACTGCGAAGTTGCTTCGTATGGAAGACGAGCTTCACAAGCGAGTTATCGGTCAAAATGAAGCAATCAAAGCTTTGTCAAAGGCGATTCGTCGTACCCGCGCAGGTCTAAAGGATCCAAAGCGTCCTAGTGGCTCTTTCATCTTCCTTGGGCCAACCGGCGTAGGAAAGACCGAACTTGCTAAGACTTTGGCTGAGTTCCTCTTTGGTGATCAAGATGCTCTAATTCAGCTCGATATGAGTGAATACATGGAGAAGCATACGGTCTCCCGCTTAGTCGGGTCACCTCCTGGATACGTTGGATACGACGAAGGTGGACAGTTAACTGAGGCGGTTAGGCGTAAGCCATTCTCCGTAGTTCTATTCGATGAGGTTGAGAAGGCTCACCCTGACGTCTTCAACGCGCTGTTGCAGATTCTCGAGGATGGACGTTTGACTGACTCGCAAGGTCGAACGGTTGACTTCAAGAACACAGTTCTGATCATGACTTCTAACCTTGGCACCGCTGACCTTCGTAAGTCGAACGTTGGATTCTCCAAGTCGAGTGAAGACGTTTCCTATGAGACGATGAAGAGAAGAGTAAACGACGCACTCCGTGCTCACTTCAAGCCCGAGTTTCTCAACAGAATCGATGATGTCATCGTCTTCCACGAGCTAACTCAAGCCGAAGTTACTGAAATCGTCGACTTGATGGTTGCTAGAGTTCAGGGTCAGCTAGAGACGATGGGTATCGAACTCGTTTTGACGATCACTGCCAAGCACTTCGTTGGTGAAAAGGGTTACGATCCTGCACTTGGTGCCCGTCCGCTACGACGCGCTTTGCAACGTCTTATTGAAGATCCTCTCTCCGAGAAGCTCCTTTGGAAGGAGTTCAACGTAGGTGACACGGTTGTCGTCGACGTTGAAGACGGTGAAGTTGTCTTCCGTAAAGTCGAGGGCTTTGAGCCACCTGAGATTGAGTTGACTGGATCCGGAACGGGTCAAGACAACTAAGGTCTCCGAGGGTCTTTGACCTAATCGCAGTTTGAAGTAAAGATCGGCGAACCCCTAGAGGTTCGCCGATCTTATTTATACACCTAATTGGTAACCTCGACTTGATGATGCTAGGTGTGAAAAAGGAATTAGATGGCGAAAAAGAAGACCAACTCGTATATCTGTAGCGTCTGCGATGCCACATTTCCGACGTGGATGGGTCAGTGTTCAAATTGTGAGAGTTGGAATATGATCGTTGAAGTATCTGACGACTTCCTCGACACCTCTAAAACGGATTTTTCTCAACCTATTGAAGAGGTCGTAGCGGGATTCGATTCTCTACCGGTCGCAATCTCGGATACCGAGGTTTCGCGAGCGATCGACGGCGGTATCGTAGCGGGATCGACGTTGTTGATAGGTGGCGAGCCTGGAATTGGAAAGTCGACATTAGCTCTCCTTTTGGCTAAGGATACCGTTGAGAGTGGCGGTCGTGTGCTTTATGTGACGGGCGAAGAGTCAAAGGACCAAGTAGCGGCGAGAGTGTTGAGATGTGGCTTAGAGACGGATGGCTTAGAGGTTATCGCAACATCTAGCATCGAAAAAGTCGTATCTACGAAGGCAAAGTACGATCTTTTGATCGTAGATTCGATTCAAGCGATGGCGGATGGTTCTATAGACTCGCCACCGGGGTCGATCAATCAGGTTCGTCAATGCTCGTCGCTATTGTCCACCTTTGCTCGTCGTTCAAAGACGCCGGTCGTTATCCTTTCGCATGTCACTAAAGATGGATCGATAGCCGGTCCGAAGCAACTAGAGCACTTGGTAGATGCGGTTTACGTTCTTGAAGGTGAGAGAAGTGGCACTTCACGCTCGCTGAGATCGTTGAAGAATCGCTTTGGACGGGTATCTGAAGTTGGATATCTCAAGATGACTCCTTCGGGATTGACTGCCGACCACGATTTTGTTGTTTCTGCATTAATGGATAGACGTGTAGGGGCTTATGGGTCAGCCGTTACGGCGGTACGCGATGGACTTAGGGTGAGGCTCGTCGAAATTCAGACGCTGGTCGTTCCCACTGGTAAGGAGAGCCCACGAAGAATTTTCAACGGCATTGCATCAGTTAGAGGGGGGATGATAATCGGTGTACTCGACCATTACATCAAGTTGCGGTCTGAAAGGTTCGACATCTTCGTATCTGTAGCTGGAGGGATCTCGATAGATGATCCGGCATCTGATTTGGCGGTAGCCGCAGCGATTACCTCCGCTATTACCAAGCACCCAATTCCAAAGGAGGTCGGCCTCTTTGGCGAAGTTGGATTGACTGGTGAAGTCCGTCGAGTCTCTCTGGCCTACGAAAGGTACTCGGAGCTACTTCGCCACGGCTTCTCAACCGTGGTTGGACCTAAGCCAGGCAATTTGGAGGCCGAGGCCGATCGGGGATTAATTAACGTTCGAACCGTAAGTGAGGCGCTATTGGCTGGTCATTTGATAAAGTCCAATGACGATCTCGTCTAGGATCTAAATATGTTCTCTCGCCGTGGTCCAGAAATCTCCACAACCCTATCCCTGGTCGCACCAGGCGCTCCCCTTCGCAATGGTCTCGATCGGATACTGCAGGGGCGAATGGGCGCTTTAGTAGTCGTTGGTGACGGGCCGGAGGTGCTATCTATATGCACCGGTGGCTTTTTGCTGGATACTGAGTATTCGCCCCAGAGGCTCTATGAGCTTGCGAAGATGGATGGTGCAATAATCCTTTCTTCGGACGGACGACGGATTGCAAGGGCAAACGTGCATCTTATGCCAGACCCCAAAGTTTCAACCTCCGAGACTGGCACCCGCCATAGAACTGCCGAGCGTGTAGCTAGGTCGCTTAGGCTTCCAGTCCTATCGGTCTCAGAGGAGCAGAGCGTTATCACGGTGTACAAGGGCGAACTTCGGCGGTCATTGAGTGCGATTACGGCGCTCCTCTCGAAGTCCAACCAAGCCCTTGCGACCTTGGAGCGATATAAGAATCGCCTCGAAGAGGTGATCAGCAGGCTCGATAATCTTGAGACTGCTGGCGCTGTTAACTTTCGTGATGTCGTCCTCGTCCTTCAAAGATTTGAGATGGTCAGGCGTATCTCTGAGGAGATAGAGGCCTCGCTCGTTGAATTGGGCAGCGATGGCCGCTTGGTTTCGCTGCAATTGAATGAACTAACGAGTGGCTTCGAACTGGAGTATCGTTCGATGGTTGAAGATTACATGGGCGCTTGCTCAATCATGGAGGCCGATCAGGTAATCGAATTTCTTGGGAGTCTCGAAACCGAAGACCTATTGATCATGGAGCGCGTTGGCAAAGCCCTCCTCGAGATTCCACTTTGCTCGGCTGTTTGGAAGAGGATTGACCAAGGAGGCCCAAGTCGACAAAGTCGATCCGATGGCGAAGGGCTTCCTGGCCGAGGAATGCGCGAGTTAGCTCGAATGCAGGACGTGCCTGTCAACGTCAAGACTGCGATCTTAAATGGGCTACCAAGTGATATCTCGCTTTTGGACGCGAGCGAAGAGGACCTATCTTCCATCAATGGAGTAAATCCCACCTGGGCTAGAGTTGTTGCACAGCACTTTAAGTCGCTTGTCTTGATACGAAACTAGCTAATTACTCGAGTTAAGCGCGCGGCCGACCGCGTTACGAGCCGATGAAATGCATGACGGTATTCCTACGCCGTCGTAACTAGCACCAGCTATGAATACCCTGTTGAGAGCCTCGACGCTGTTACGGATAGAGGAGACCATCTCCCGGTGGTACGGTCTGAATTGTGGCAAGGCTCGACCCCATCTTTTTATTGAAGTAAGGTCAGGCGCACCGGTAATTTGTAGTATCTGCTCTAACTCGGCTGATACTTTTTCTGCTACCTCGTCATCGGTCATCGGCAGAAAGCGAGTGTCGCGAAAGCGTCCGACCGAGACCTTGAAGATCTCAAAGTCCTCACTCGCAATGTGACTCCACTTTCGAGATGCATATGTTGTTGCGGTCATAAGGAAGTTGTTCGACTTTGGTACTAAGACTCCGCTTCCAGTTATCGGAGCTTGAATCGAATCTTTGCGATAGCGAAGCAGGACCACTCCGACGGACGCGAAGTCAATACTTTTCAATCCGTCCCTGGCGTCGGCTGAAATGTCTTGTAACATTTGATGGGCTGCGAATGAAGGAGCCGCGACGATCGTTTTGTCGAAGTTATGGGATTCGCCGTTCGATGTTTCCACTCTGACACCCAGAGAATTCGATACGATCTCAGTTACTTCCACGCCAGTGTGTATTGTTGCACCTTCGATGTATTTGACCGATGCTTCAATTAGTTCAGATAGTCCATTTGAAAATGACCCAAATGGAACTTGTGGGGCAATTGTCGAATTTGACTTCGGTGATACTGAGACGAGATTTTTAGTTAAGGATCGGCTATTTGACTTTTTATATGCGCTCCTGATCATTGGAGCGACGGCTTCGATACCGAGGTCCTTGGTTGATCCGGCATTAATGCCTCCAAGCATCGGCTCAACTAGCATCTCTTCAACCTCACGACCAAAGCGACCGCCAATAAGTTCAGAGACCGTGTAGTCCTCGCCAAGTTGCGACTTCGGAAGTATAAAGTCAGCCGCCGCCCTCAGTTTGCCTAGCATTGAAATCATAGAGGCGCTTGAAAAGAATTCTTTGAAATTGACCGGAACACCGAGCATGATTCCAGAGGGCACCTTATGCAGACGGTTTTTGGCGTAGATCGATGCGCTGAATACCGATGGGCGAATCAATCTTTCGCCAATTCCGATTTGATTGGCGAATCCAGTTGCGTCGTTAGTTCGGGTTAGGAATGCATCGGGACCAAGGTCGACGGGTCTGTCTCCAAATACTTCTGTTTCGACTTTCCCCCCTAGACGGAGATCTTTTTCGAATATGACGATTTCAGAGGGAGAGATACCGCTTTCTACGAGAAAAACTGCGCTCGCTAATCCAGTGAGACCGCCGCCAATTATCGCTATTGCCATTGCTAAAAACCTCTTTTGTTACAACTAGGATTCGAACTATTGCCTCAGTTCAGCCCCATTTTTGTGCACAAATTCGACTAGTTTTTCAAGCATTTGAGGACTGGTGGACGGTAGAACGCCGTGACCAAGGTTGAAGATATACTTGCTTGCCGAGCTTGATTCGGCCAGTACTCGCTTGGCTTCGTTTAACATCACGCCTTCTGTGGTGAGACAGAGAATTGGGTCAAGATTCCCCTGAATGGTTCGATCTGTCCCTAGTATCTCTACTGCCTCGGCGAACGAACTTCGGTGGTCTAGGCTAACCCCATCCGTTGGAATCTTGGCAAATTCGCGTAATAGGTGAGTGGTATTGGTTCCGAAGTGAATTACGGGCACCGATAGCTTTTTCACCTTCTCGACTACGTATCGAGTGTGCGGGGCTACGAAGGTGTCGTATTCATAGGCCGATAGGTTGCCTACCCATGAGTCGAAGATTTGAACAGCATCAGCGCCGGCATTGATCTGGCCTTCAAGTGACAGCCAAGTGATCTCCGCAAGTCTTTCCATCAGCTTTGCGAAGGTTTCACTATCGCCGTGCATCATCGCTTTTGTTGCTTCAAATGTTCGTGTTGGGCGCCCTTCGATGAGGTAGCTCGCCACAGTAAATGGTGCGCCGGCAAATCCAATCAGAGGTACTTCTAGTTTTGACTTGAGAATTTCGATTGTCTCAAGGACGTAAGGAGTTGACTTGACCGGATCGAAGCCTTCGAGGCGATTGAGGTCTTTGACGGAGGTGTAGGGATTTTTGGTTACCGGTCCGATGCCGGCTTCGATCTCGACGCCAAACCCGATCGAGTTGACTGGAACGATGATGTCGCTGTAGAGGACGGCTGCATCGACCCCGTACCTTTCGACTGGCTGAAGTGTAATTTTTGCCGAGAGTTCTGGTTCTGAGATTGCGTCGAGGATGTTGGTTGTGCCCTTGGTTGCGCGATATTCCGGCAGGCTGCGCCCAGCTTGACGCATAAACCAAACTGGCGTTGTGGGGTTTTCGCCCGTGGTCAGGGCGGAGATAAAGGGTGAAGTTTTCATAACTGTCTACATCTTAGGTATCTAAAAAGCGAACAGCGATGAAAGTGGAGATCTTGCAAGATGTTGACTTGGGCACATCTTCAATTGCCTCAATCGCGATTAGCCTATATTGCGCGTTTTTTTCCAAGCGTTTGGAAGATAGCAGGGTTGAAATGGAGAACTTTTGGATAATCATCCGGAGTTAGGGTCTGAGGGCAGATATATCAAGGCGGCCTACGAGCAGGTTCGTAAATTGCGAGGCAGCCTGTCGAGCAACCTTCAAGAGATGTATTACCAAGAAAAGGGTGGAACTCATCAAGCTCGAGCAGAGCGGGACATCGTTGTAAATTCGACCCTCGAGAGACTTAATCACCTCGACTTTGGCGAGTTAGCCCTTTGTTTCGGTCGAATCGATCACGAAGTTGGGCCGATGAGCAATGGCGATCGGTTCTACCTTGGTCGTATAGCAGTTGCAGACGACTTAATGGAGCCCCTTGTTGTTGACTGGAGGGCGCCAGTCGCAGAACCCTTCTACCGTGCTACAGCCCTAAATCCAATGGGATTGACGCTTCGTCGACACTTTCAACTCGATGGGGAGAATTTGGTCTCGATCGAAGACGAACCACTAGCAGGCGGTAGCGATACCGGTAACGACCTAGTTGGCCCTGGGGCACTCTACAGCGCAATCGATAAGGCACGCAGTGGTCAGATGGGCGATATCGTCGCGACAATCCAAGGCGAACAGGACCGGATCATTCGATCTCCACTCTCTGGTGTCCTTGTGGTTCAAGGTGGACCGGGTACTGGAAAGACTGCCGTTGCGTTGCACCGTGCCGCCTACCTCCTCTACACGCACCGATCCCGCCTAGATAGTCAAAGGGTTTTGGTAATTGCACCTAATCCAGTCTTTCTGAAGTACATTGAGAGAGTTTTGCCATCTCTAGGCGAGAGTGGAGTCGAATTGACCACAATCGCAAGGATGGTTGAGGTAAATCGGGAACTTCGCATCGCCGGCGAGGAGGAAGCTACCGTCAAAGCTGACAGGCGCATGGTCCGCCTCATTGAAAAGGCGGTTCTTGATCGGCAGCGGCCTCTAGGGAGTCCAATTGAGATAAATATCGGGTCAGTATCTGTATTTATTACAAAAGAGCTTTCCGCAACGGCGGTTCGCAGAGCCAAGAGGCGTTCAGGTACCCATAACGAACGCGTCCGAATCGTTGAGACGTTTTTGGCGAAGGAACTTGCTACTGACTACATTAAAAAGAGTGAGTACTATTCATCACTCGACATTGATGAAAAGGAAGAGAGCGCTCCTGCGCCTCCTCTGGAACTCGATGAAGAGGACGTTGATCAAGTTGCCGAGATTGCTGGAGAGATTCGAAGCGATCCAGTATTCATTAAAGCTGTCGGACGTATTTGGCCTCGCCTTGCCCCCGAAGATCTACTCGATGATCTCTACTCGCATACCGCGCTAACAAAACTAGCTGCGCGCGATATTTTGAGCGGTGATGAGATCTCGATCCTAAATCGCACGTATATCCACGGATACTTGAGCGATGCCGACCTTCCACTTCTTGACGAAGCACTGGTATATCTTGGTCCGTATCACAAGAGGCAGACTCTGCCGGCGAGGTACGGTCATATCGTCGTTGACGAAGCCCAAGAACTCTCCTATATGCAATCTCGAATGATCGGACGTCGAACACTTTCATCGTCTGTGACATTGGTTGGTGACCTGGCGCAGAGTACCGCCCCGTACTCAGTTGGAAGCTGGGCAGAGATCGTTGAACCTATCGCCATATCGATTAGGGAGTGGCGATATGAGCAGCTAAGTATCAATTACCGCACTCCTAGCGAGATACTTGAGGTGGCTAATCGCCTCTACGATCCAGAGGCTATGGGCTTGATGCCTACTCGAGCTATTCGCTCGACTGGGGTAGATCCAGTCATCATAAATTGTGATCGGGACGTTACACAATGTGTTATTGACGCGATTGTTGTTATGGTTGAGGAGTTAAAAATTGGTCTAATTGGAGTGGTAATTCCAAATCATTCTGAATGCGATGAAAGTATCATTTACCGCTCCGTTGAAAACGTGTTGCATGAGTTCGTAGATGTAAAAGTCGACGTCAGGCGCTTCGATCAATCTAAGGGACTCGAATTCGATGGCGTTATCGTTGTGAATCCGTCGCGATTAGTAACCTCTAACCGAACTAAAAAGGCTGCATTTTTTACCGCAGTGACACGTGCTACGAAGCGGTTGAGTATTATCGTTGAAAGTGATGAGGTTCAGACTCTTGATTCATGGGGAATCGACCAGTAGTGGTTGACTGAGCCTCTGAGGCGGTCGATATGCAATATTGTCGGTCTTTTGATAGACATTAAGGTATCGCATAGGGTTGAGGGAAACGATTCGTTACAGTTGAAAGAGGAATCTTTCGATTTGAATCGATGAATCTCTCAACAATGTAGGTTTGCACGGGTAAGAATGGGGTATATGTCTCAGACTATTGTTTCGCACAACAGTCGAGAGAGTGAACCAATCCGGTTCAACCGACCGTCCATGCTTGGCGTGGGCACAATGGTCTGGTTGTCGTCGGAATTGATGTTTTTCTCTGGACTCTTCGCAGCATACTTTACGCTGCGGTCAGGAGCTAAGGGTCCTTGGCCTCCAGCTGGTATTAGGCTTGACGTTCTGCAGTCGGGTATCTTTACCCTCATACTCGTAATGTCTTCGGTGACAATGCAAAAGGCAGTCTTTGAGGCCGAGCATGGACGTCGTAAGTCAGCGATTCGGTGGATTGCACTTACCCTCACGATGGGTGGATCGTTCGTCGCTAACCAGGTTGTCGAGTGGACACACGTTGCGTTTTCGGCTTCGACGAATGCATTCGGGTCATTGTTCTTCATTATGACTGGCCTCCACGGCCTCCACGTAATCTTGGGACTCGTGGGAATGCTGTTCCTTATCGGGCGTCTTGCCGGTCGTACCAACGACCCAGGTGAACTTCCTGTAATCCAATCACTCAGTTATTACTGGCACTTTGTTGACGTAGTATGGATTGCCCTCTACAGCGTCCTCTTCCTCACGCATTAGGAGATTTGAATGGCGATATTCAAACGCCCTGGAAAGGCGCGTCGAGCGACCCTTTTGCCTATAGCCGTTGGGACAATTACAGTTGGGGCGGCCTTTTTGGCATTCGCGCCAACCGCTAGTTATGCCCAGTCGAACAACCCCTCTTCCCTAAGTAACTACGGCTATACGGGATCGTATATCTACGGGTCCAACGGACATGGTAACGGAAATGGTTCAATTACAAATGTAAATCTCGATCCGTCGACGATCCCATTCGGCAAAAGCCTCTTTGTTGAAAACTGTGCAAGCTGTCATGGTAACTATGCCCAAGGATCTAGCCGTGCGCCCAACCTACAAGGACTTGGAGCGGCGACTATCGACTTTTGGGTATCGACAGGGCGTATGCCATTGGCGGATCCAACGACACAGGCAGTGCAAAAGCCTCCACGATTTTCCCGAAGTGAGACGTTGGCAATAGACGCTTACGTTACGTCGCTAGCAAGTGGTGGTCCTGCAATCCCTAATGTAAACCTTCAAATGGCAAATGAGGCAAATGGATCTGAGCTATTTGCGACGAACTGTGCGGCCTGCCATACCATCACCGGAGCGGGCGACGCTCTCGCTTCTGGCGTTTACGCGCCAAGTCTCCTTAGTGCCTCTCCTACGCAGATTGCCGAGGCTATTCGCAGCGGACCTGGCAACATGCCGAGGTTTGGCCCTAACACCTTGACTGATCAGCAGGTAGCAAATATCGCTAAGTATGTAACGTATCTCCAAAAGCCTGTCGACCAAGGTGGAATAGCGCTTGGTCACGTTGGCCCGGTTACAGAAGGATTCGTTGGAATTTTGATTGGACTTGGCCTTTTGATGCTTGCAGGACTTTGGATCGGAGGAAAAGCTAAGTGACGCAACTTCACGAGAATTCTGCAATCGATGTAGCGCCAAAGAACAGGTCAGCTGAAGTATTTGTAGGGGTTTGCTTTTTCCTATCGGTTCTTGCAACGATTGGGTTGGCAATTACATATTGGGTAGGCGGCCAACCACAAGTCGAAGGCGGCCTTCTCTTCGTGACCCTTGGTGGGATTGGATTTGGAATGGTTGCTTGGGGCAAGTACCTAGTACCCCAAGGTCCTTTCGTTCAAGAGCGCGAAGTGCTAAAGTCCGAGATCGTTGAGAAGCAGGCAATGCTTGCAAGTCTCGATCGAGGTCAAAAGCAGCTAGGACGCAGATCTTTCCTTGGAAAGATGCTCGGTGCCTCAATTGGTCTCTTCGGAGCTATTAATCTCTTCCCCTTCTTGCGTTCGCTTGGACCTGTTCCAAAGAAGGCATTGACAACGACGCCTTGGAAGAAGGATGCGCTAATCGTCGGTCCAGACGGTCTAGGCGTGAATACGGCCACACTTGAAGTTGGCGGAATCCTGACCGTATTTCCAAGCTATGACGTGGGTGGTGCAATCTCTCAGACCGTTTTGATTCGTGTCGCAGACCAAAATTGGACCACAAAGCCTGGGCGTGAGACCTGGGGGCCTCAGGGTTACTTGGCCTTCTCGAAGCTCTGTACCCACGCTGGATGTCCGGTAGGGCTCTACCAAGAGTTGACTCAGCAACTTCTGTGTCCTTGTCATCAAAGTCTCTTTGACGTCCTAACCGGGGCAACGCAGGTATTTGGTCCGGCACCACGGCCACTTCCACAGTTGCCAATCTACTTCGATTCAAATGGAAACCTGAGGGCACAATCTGGCTACCTTGAGCCAGTTGGTCCAGGATATTGGGAGCGCGGATGATAGTTACTCAAGCAACCGATTGGTTTGACGAGCGACTCGGAATAGCTAAGTTCACACGCAAGTCATTGAATAAGATCTTCCCCGACCATTGGTCGTTTATGTTGGGTGAGATCGCAATGTACTCCTTTGTGATTCTCCTCTTCACGGGAGTCTTTCTCACCCTCTTCTTCGTTCCTAGTTCGAAGGATGTTGTCTATAACGGTGCCTATGCTCCGCTAAGAGGAACGAAGGTCTCTGAGGCATTTGCCTCAACGTTGAATATCTCGTTCTCGGTGCGTGCAGGGCTCGTTATGCGCCAAATGCACCACTGGGCAGCAAACGTCTTCATCGCGGCGATCGTTGTTCACGTCTGCCGTATCTTCTTTACGGGCGCGTTCCGCAAGCCACGCGAGATTAACTGGCTTGTTGGAACTGGACTTTTGGTGCTGGCAATCGTGAATGGCTTCCTTGGCTACTCGCTCCCTGATGACCTTATTTCAGGTACGGGTATACGTATCGCCTTTTCGATCGTCCTTTCGGTTCCAGTTGTTGGAAGCTACCTTGCATTCCTCCTCTTCGGCGGGAACTTCCCTGGCGATTCGATTATCCCTCGCTTTTACAGCCTGCATATTTTGATTATCCCAGCCCTGATCGTGGGACTATTGACCGCTCACTTGGCGATCATGTGGCATCAGAAGCACACTCAGTTCAAGGGTAAAGGTAAGACCGACCGTAACGTTGTGGGCGTGGCGATGTGGCCAGCGTATGCATTCCAAGCGGGTGGGTTCTTTTTCGTAACCGCTGCCGTTATCGCAATCCTTGGTGGTTTGGTTCAGATCAACCCAATTTGGCTCTATGGCCAATATGTTCCTTATCGAGTATCCTATGCGGTCCAGCCTGACTGGTACATGGGTTGGCTCGATGGCGCCCTTAGGCTCATGCCGAGTTGGGAAGTGCAGGCATTCGGTCACATGATTCCGAACGTCTTCTTCCCATCAGTGCTACTTCCGGGCATAACCTTCACCCTGCTTGGTGCTTGGCCTTTTATTGAAAAGAAGATTACTAAGGATAACTCGGAGCACAATCTCCTTGACAATCCGAGAGACGTTCCATGGAGAACTTCCGTTGGAGTAGGTTTGCTAACCTTCTACGTGGTCCTTTTCTTTGCGAGCTCTACTGATGTTTTAGCTAACTCATTCTCGCTATCTTTGAACTTCGTTCTCTGGGCCTTTAGGATCCTATTGTTTGTAGTTCCTCCGATCGCTGCATACATTGCCTACAAGCTCGCGAAAGAGGCATCTGATGTTCCAGGAATTGGAAAGCGCAAGAGGGCTCTTATCATCTCGCGAAGCGAAGAGGGTGCATTCTCTACCTCGGAGTCAGCGCCTCGCAGCATCGCTCACGAGGAGATTATCGAGGAACTCCCAGAAGAGGTCAAGTACCACAGTGTCCTAGATGGAACTGAAGAGTACGTCATGCCGACGGCTGCAGCAGCGGTGTCGACCGTCATTAATAACGTTTCTGTCGATGTCGACCTAGGACCACTTCCTTCAGGAGGTAGCGGTGTCTATCAGATTCCAAGGTCGCCTCGTGGATCAGCGCCCAATGGCCGAAGCGATGAGCAAGATCATCAAGGGGACTTAGATGAATAGTCGCGCGAATGTTGCAAACGATTGGACTCTACTATGAGCAGCTTTAAATTTGTAAAAGAGAGACACAGGAGCCGCAAAGGCCTCGCTCTAGTCGGTTTGGCTTTAGTACTCTCGTCGTGTTCAAATGCTTTTGGTGGTTATCGAGGCGCTACTACTCAAGGTCAGTCCGAAGCGTCTTTATATCAAGGCTTTATGATCACGGGGATTGTGGTTGCCGGTATTACTTTCTTGGGACTTTTTTACGTTCTGGTAAAGTACAGGAGACGCAAGGGAACGAACAAGATTCCCAAGCAGCGCCACTCCAATCTTCCCGTTGAGGTCATTTATACAGTTATACCTGTTCTCATCGTTATTGGACTATTCGTATTTACCGTTCGATCAGAGAACAAGATCACTCAGGTCTCATCCAACCCGAACGTCTCGGTTGATATCACGGCCTTCCAGTGGGGTTGGAGATTCACCTACTCCAATGGAGTCTCGATCGTCTCCCAGGGAGCGAACTATCCGCAGTTAGTTCTTCCTTCGAATGAGACCACAAAGGTAACTCTTGTATCGCAGGACGTAGTTCACGGATTTTATGTCCCTGCTTTCAACTTCTCTCGTTACGCCCTCCCGGGAGTCACGAACTACTTCGACTTCACGCCTACGACCACTGGAACTTACGTTGGTAGGTGCAGTGCACTTTGTGGTCTTTACCACGGAGAGATGCTCTTTAGCGTGCGTGTCGTAACTCCATCACAATTCCAGAGCTGGCTAACACAACAGAAGGCGGCATAATGACCATAGCAGACGAGAGAAAAGACCTCTCTCACGACGAGGGTGGCCACGAGCACGATCACGGTGGGCCGAAGGGTATCTACCTGTGGCTGACCTCAACTGACCATAAGGTTATCGGGAAGTCGTACATGTACACCTCCCTAGTCTTTATGCTCATCGCTGGTGCTATGGCGATGATCATAAGGGCCCAGCTCACTGGTCCAAATAACCACTTGGTTTCGCAACAGACATACAACGAACTCTTTACTATCCACGGTTCGATGATGTTGTACCTCTTTGCGGGGCCGTTCGCATTCGGTGGATTCGCCAACTACATTCTTCCGCTTCAAATTGGAGCGCCGGACATGGCATTTCCACGTTTGAACGCACTTTCCTACTGGCTCTTCTTGACCGGTGGAGTCACAATGCTGTCGGGTTTCTTTACCTCCGGTGGAGCTGCTGCTTTCGGTTGGGTGTCATACGCTCCGCTTTCTAGCTACTCCAATGCACCAGGTGCAGGCCCTGACCTCTGGATCGTGGCTATCGTACTTACAGGTTTTTCGGGTATTTTCACTGCGGTAAACCTCATTACTACAGCCTTCTACCTTCGGGCGCCAGGGCTGACTATGTTCCGCCTTCCGATCTTTACCTGGAATATGATCGTCACCGGCATGTTGATCTTGATCGCGTTTCCAATCTTGACCGCAGCAATGATCATGCTCTATGCCGACAGACACTTCGGAGCTCACTTCTTCACGGTCTCTGGGGGTGGATCGCCGGTTATGTGGCAGAACTTATTCTGGTTCTTTGGCCACCCTGAGGTCTACATCCTTGCGCTTCCATACTTTGGAATTGTCTCTGAGGTGATCCCTGTCTTCTCCCGTAAGCCCATCTTTGGCTACAAGGGGTTGGTCTTTGCTACCTTGTCTATCGGAGCTCTTTCAACCGGTGTATGGGCTCACCACATGTTCACTACTGGTACAGTGCTCCTTCCATTCTTCTCTGCTCTTTCTCTTCTGATCGCTGTTCCAACAGGTGTTAAAGTCTTCACTTGGATCGCTACGATGTGGGGCGGGGATATTGAGTTCAAGACTCCGATGCTCTTTGTCGTCGGCTTCTTGGTTACCTTCGTTATGGGTGGAGTAACCGGAGTAATGTTGGCAGCTCCGCCAATTGACTTCGCCGTTCATGATACATACTTTGTGGTGGCTCACTTCCATCAAGTGCTAGCGGGTACTGCGGTCTTTGGCGGTTTCTCTGGATTCTTCTACTGGTATCCAAAGTTAACAGGAAGAATGTATCGAGAGGGGCTGGGTAAGCTTCAATTCTGGATGGCCTTTGTAGGTTTTAGTCTTACCTTCTTCCCTCAGTACATAATTGGACTTAGGGGAATGCCGCGTCGCGTTCCTGTCTATCTCGTCTCCGATCACGTAACCTTCTTGAACCAGCTTTCTACTGTAGGTGCGTTCCTTACAGGTGCCTCTTTCGTGGTTTGGTTGATCAATATGTTGATTTCTTGGAAGAGGCCGGTCGCTGCCGGAGATAATCCTTGGGATGGTCATACCCTTGAGTGGGCGACATCTTCGCCGCCGCCTCACCACAACTTTGTTACGCTTCCGCCGATTCGCTCAGCTAGGCCATTGTGGGATGCTAACCATCCTGAACATGCTGACTACAAGAGTCCTGGTCATGGCGTAGAATTTCGTGACGAGGAGGTCAATAAGTAATGAAGGTTGAATACCGTATTTACATGGGCATAGGCGTCTTCGTGCTTCTCATAACTGCCGTTTACTTCTTTTGGGCAAAGGAGTACGGCGGTGTAACGATGCTCTTTGGTGTTGCGGGCCTTGGAATTATGCCTGCACTGTACTTTGGGTGGTGGAGAAAGCGCATGGATCCTCGTCCTGAGGACTCTGAGACCGCGACTATTGCCGAGAGCAAGGGCGTAATTGGTGCCTTTCCAAGCAATACCATTTGGCCTTTCGTTCTGGGCATGGGTGCATTTTTGTCTGCTCTCTCCTTGGTTTTTGGGGAGTGGACGTTGGTAATTGGAGGAGCTCTTCTTATCTTTGGTGCTGCCTCGGTAACGCTTGAGAGTCGTCGCGGCGGTGTAATCTAGAGTCGTTGCTCACGCAAGGTCTGATCTGAAGTTGGGGAGGCCCATGGGGCTTCCCCGCTTTCATTTAAGGGTCAGTTAGGAGATATAGGATCTAGCTATGTCGTTTATCACAAACAACTTGTTGTCTTTGAGTGGCTGGACTGCTGCGTTTTTGATCTTCCTCTTCCCCGCCCTTGAGTCCTCGGTCTTCCTCGGCTTTATCTTCCCCGGAGAAACGGCAGTTATCATTGGTGGCGTTCTCGCCTATGAACATCGCATCTCCCTCCCCTTGGCTATAGGTGCTGCAATTTTGGGTGCAATACTTGGAGATACAGTCGGTTATTTCGTCGGTCGCATATACGGTCGAAAGATCTTGAACTCTAAGTTAGGCCGACGCATCCTCAAGCCAAATCACCTCACTTTTGCCGAGACCTTTATCTCTAGAAGGGGTGGCTTCGGAGTCTTCTTGGGGCGTTTCGCTGCTGCGCTTAGAGCATTCGTCCCCGGCTTAGCCGGAATGGGTGGGATGCACTATCCCACCTTCTTGTTCTTTAATGTGCTCGGTGGCATAACTTGGGCTACCGGATTTTCGTTAGCTGGCTACCTAGCCGGTGCAAGCTTTAAAAAGGTTCAGTCTTACTCGAGCATTGCTGGATACGTGCTCATGGCAATCATTATCTTGGGCATCGTCTTGCTAGTGGTGAGGAGAAAGCGTCGCGAGCGACTTGAGGAACTTGCTAGCGGAGGGAACGAAGGTCCAGATATACCTAGTGATAGTGACAGCTAGGTGCAATGACTGGTGGGCTATATGCCTCTTGATGTCCCCGGTTTAATGTTTGGCGTTGGCTACGGTAGATCTACTTCGAAGCGCGCGATCGTAAAAATGGAAGGGTGAACTTCAAGAGCGCTTGGGTGTTTTTCGTTAACCTACCTGAGGTTGCGAGGGTTAAAGTCATCTTTGCGGCGGGCCGGATATTTTTGGTTAGAATTTGTCCAATGAGGATCCGTTGGCGGTGCCAAGCTAGAAGTACGTCTCGATCGCTTGGAGACAATCCTCCAGAATCGTACGCCTTTGCCATGACAATAGGAGACTTCTCAAATAAGGTTGTGAGGTCCTTAGATACGCCTTTAGGCGAGTCACGGTACATCACGAGGGGTGTGTCATCGACGTAAACCTTTGATACGAGTGCTGCCCGTATCCACATCTCCCAATCCTCTGCCACGTCGACGTTTGGATCGAAGGTGCCTACGTCATTAAATACGGAGGCCTTCATGAGGACGGTGGATGTTTGAAATTGGTTTAGTCTAAGCAAGTCTTTGCGTTCGACGATGTGGAAGCCTGCATTATCAGCTTTTAGTTCTTTTCGGCTTCGCCTCCATGCGGTCGCAAAGATTTGTATTTCAGGGTTTGCGCTGGCTGACGCTACTTGCCTCTCCAGTTTTTCTGGGTGCCAAAGATCGTCACCATCGCAGAAGGAGATCCAATTGCCATTGCATAGCGATATGCCACTGTTGCGGGCCTTGGATGGCCCCCCATTTTCTCTAACTATTAGGCGAATTCTTTCGCCGTAGCCTTGGAGGATCTCAACTGATTTGTCTTTTGATCCATCGTCCACTACAACGATCTCTAGTGGCGCCAAGCTTTGATCTAGGATTGAGTCGATTGTTTCGGCTATAGTTTCAGCGCTGTTGTAGCAGGTGACAACGACTGAAACTTCTAAATTCTCGATCACTAAATCGCCAAGCTCTCGAAGGAGCTAGTCGCAGCTTCGCTTGTTGTAAATTGTGTCGCTGCTTTGGCTACCTCTTCGCGGTCGTCAAGATGGACGATCTTTGATCCGATGCGGATAGTGGTCTCGTGGCCGCGGCCCACGATCACGACCGCATCATTCTCCGTCGCGTTTTGGACGGCAAAGGCGATCGCCTCACTGCGGTCTATGATCACCCTGACATCGCAAGCGTGCGAATCGAGCGTTCCTAAAAAGAGTTGCATTGCGATCGCCTCTGGATCTTCGTCGCCAGGGTTGTCAGTCGTCAAGATCGCAACGTCTGCCATTGCTAGGCTTGCACCAAGGGTTGGACGCTTAAATCGATCACGACCACCTCGCGCACCACCGATGGCGTAGACCTTTCCCGTTGGAGCTATGAGAGATCGAACTGTGTGGATTAGATTCGCAATCGAGTCTGGTGTATGTGCGTAATCAACGACGACCATTCCGGGCTGTCCTGCCCTTACTATTTGGAAGCGCCCATCCACCGACTCACACTCTTCGATTCCCTTAGCTGCGTCGTCGGGGCTCACCTCTAATTCAAGGGCTGCGATGAAGGCGGCTGCGGCGTTGTACGCATTGATTGCGCCGATAATTTTTGTTGAGATTTGATAGCTATTTCCATTGTTGGTGAGGGTGAATGTAGTTCGGGAGAGGTCGACGTCAACATCGGTAATTCGATAGTCCGCATCTGCTGCGTGGCCGAAGGTTGCAATGGGAATCGAGACGATATGGCTTAGTCGTCTTCCCCAGGGATCGTCGACATTTATTATCGCCTTTGAACAACGGTTGCGATCGAAGAGCTTCGACTTGGCGTAAAAGTACTGCTCCATGGTTCCGTGGTAGTCGAGGTGCTCTGGAGATAAGTTGGTGAAGATGCCTAATCGAAAGAACGTTCCGTCGACGCGGTATTGGTCAAGGCCGTGGGAGGATACCTCCATAGAGACTACGTCTGCGCCGCCGTTGGCCATCTCATTTAGGAGGTATTGAAGGTCAGGTCCCTCTGGAGTTGTAAATGTCGAACCAACACGTTTGTTGGCGCTTCTGACTTCGATAGTGCCGATAACGCCGGTTGCAAGGTCGCCATGCGATAGTGCTGCATCGAGCAAAAATGAAGTTGTTGTCTTGCCGTTGGTACCGGTTACGCCAACGAGCGAGACTCTGGAACTTGGGTGGTCGTATACTTCGCAAGCTATTTGGCCAAGAGTTTGGCGTACTGAAGGTACGACTAGAAGTGAAATCTGATTGCTAATTGCGGGCGAGATTAGAGTTGGTTCGGAGCAGATAATCGCGCTCGCACCTAATTCGACTGCAGTTTGTACGAAGTCATATCCGTTGGAGTGGGACCCCGTCATGGCGGCATACGCAAAGCCGGATGCAACTTTGCGGGAATCGTGGGTGACGTCGGTAATAGTTACGTCTGGACCTACCACGTACGACTCGGGGAGTCTCTTTGCCAATTGGGTCAGTGTAATTTTCACTATTAAAAGACGTCCTCTAGACAAAACTTGAACTAAAGCCTATCGCCGGTATTTAACGTTTCCTGAAAATAATGTCAAAGCAGTGTGAATTCGACTCGAAAGTCCCCCACGCTCCCTTGAATCTTTGGAGAAAATTCCCGATCAACTGATAACGAGAGACGACTTGGTCACTTCTTCGAAAGGACCTCGACTTGAAGCAGATGCCATCGAATCTCTTCAGATTGCGCCCTCGGTAGGATTCGAACCTACGCACCCGGCTCCGGAGGCCGGCGCTCTATCCCCTGAGCTACGAGGGCAGCTTAATTACAATCTAGTTTCGTTCAACTTGCTTATAAGTACCTTTTTGATAAGTCGTTAGTACCTCGGCAAAAAGTTGATTGAGAAAATTGAATTAGGATATAGAGACTGGGCGAAAGGAACGTAAAAAGGTGTTGGAGATCAAGAAGCACTTGCATTCGGTAGTAAGTGGTGCCGCCGAACGTCTCGGTTACCAGAACCTTAGCTTCGATATAACTGAACCAGCGCGTCCAGAATTTGGCGATTTCGCCACGAATGCTGCACTAATAGGGGCTAAAGCTGCTGCTATGAACCCCCGGGCATTTGCCGACTCCCTTGTCAAGGAGCTTGAAGGCGTGGGGGATTCAAATATCGAATCTATATCAGTGGCTGGTCCGGGATTTATCAACTTCAAGCTCAACCGCAATTGGCTACATGATGAGATACGCCTAGCTCTAGAACAAGGTGAAAGCAGCTACGGAAAGGTCGACGTAGGAAAGGGCGCAAAGCTCTTGCTGGAGTTTGTCTCGGCTAATCCAACTGGCCCTCTGCACCTTGGTAATGGTTGGTGGGCATCTTATGGTGACTCGCTAGCTCGACTTCTACGATTTGTGAATTACCAAGTCTCGACCGAGTACTACGTAAATGATACGGGTGGCCAAATCAGAGCCCTAGGGGGGTCAATTGTTGGAATTCGAAATGGCGATGGGGCGCCTGAGGGAGGATACTCCGGTTCATACGTTGTCGACCTGGCCAATTCCTACACGGGTTCGGACGATTTTACGGAGGCGGGACGGTGGGCCGCGGAGCAGATCCTCGTCTTCATCAAGGACAGTCTTTCAAAGCTTGAGATTAAGTTTGATAATTGGTACAGCCAAGCCTCAATCGAAGAGTCTGGTCTTGTAGCGGAGGTTATCGCAGTAATGGAGTCTGCGGGTGTTATCGACTTGATCGATGGGAAGAAGGTCTTCCGAGCAACTGAATTTGGTGACAGTCGCGACCGCTACCTGACAAAGGAGAACGGAGACTTTACCTACTTAGCTGGGGACATCGCATACCACTACAACAAGTTGGTTACGCGTGGTTTTGACTACGCGATCGATATCTTTGGAGCGGACCATCAAGGGCAGGTCCCTAGCCTGAAGGGTGCAATGGTTGCTCTCGGAGTCCAAAGTGACCGACTCGAGATCCTCTTGGGTCAGATGGTATCTCTCGTTCGCGACGATGAGGTAGTTAAGTTTTCAAAGCGCAAGGGCAACGTCGTCGATCTTGGCGAAGTTACAGATGAGATCGGGCCGAGTGCTATGCGACTGCTCTCGCTCTCTACCTCGATAGATCGAGCCACGACGGTTGACCTTGAAAGTGTCCGGTCCAAGTCGATGGATAACCCGGTGTACTACATTCAATATGCGCACGCTCGCATGGCCGCGGTCGAACGCATGCGAATCGAGAGGGGGGTCGACGATCCTTCGCTGGATAACGTTGACCTTTCCCTCCTCGAGCACCCGCGAGAGATTGAACTGTTGAAGGTCATGGCACGTTTAGATGAGACGATTGAATTTGCTTCAAGGGAGCGGGCTCCATACAAGATCGTTGGATGGTTGAAGGAGTTCGCCTCAGCCTTTCACGGCTTCTACCATGACTGTTCTATCCTTGGAGCCTCGAGTGAGGTAGCTGCGGCACGAATTCTCTTGGTGAGAAGTTGCCAAGTTGCACTGCGCGTTGCCTTGGGAATAGTGGGCGTAACTGCACCAGAGCAGATGTAGCAACGACGATGGCTAATCCGGTTGAAATTGAAAGAGGAGTGTCTTGAATCCACTCAGTCCCCACCTGCTACCATTAGGGGCTTCAACAGATGACGAAGGCAAGTTGACCTTACATGGTGTGAGCTTTGAAGAGCTCGTTGAGGTTTACGGAACACCTCTCTTCGTCTACGACACCGACGACATCGTTGACAAGGTAACGCACTTGACTAGGGTCGCCAATTGGAAGGTTGCCTATGCTTCAAAGGCCTTTCTTTCGGTAGCTCTTCTTCGACTCTTGAAGAGTTACGACATCCTATTAGATGTTGCTTCGGGTGGCGAGCTAGCCGTAGCAAAAGCGGCAGATTTTCCCGGAGATCGACTCATATTTCACGGAAATAATAAGTCACGGAGAGAACTTGAAGAGGCCGTAGCGTACGGAGTGGGTCTAATCGTCGTGGATTCATTCAACGAAGTTGAACGACTTAGGCAAATTGCAAAGCGCGAGGGAAAAGTTGTCCCAGTCTTAGTACGCGTTACTCCTGGAGTGGAGGCTCACACTCATGAGTACATCATGACCGGTCAGGAGGATTCAAAGTTTGGATTCTCTGTCTCGAGTGGAGCGGCGAAAAAGGCGATTGAGACCATAATGGGCGATGAAGCTCTCGAATTTATGGGTATACACGCCCATATTGGATCCCAGATATTTCTTCTTGAATCGTTTCGAAAAGAGGTTGAAGCTCTAGCTCCTTTGCTTCACGCCTATAGGCCGCGCATAATCAATTTGGGAGGTGGGATAGGTGTAGCCTACCTCAACTACGAGGAGAGCGGTGACTTTGCGATTTGGGCGAAGACGCTCACCGCAACTCTCGATGAGCTCACTCTCGACTTCGACTACGAAGTGATCGTAGAGCCTGGTAGGGCGATAGTTGCATCGTCGGCTTTAACTTTTTACACCGTCGGTACCGTAAAGGAAGTGGAAGGTGTGCGTACTTACCTCGCAGTCGACGGCGGTATGAGTGATAACCCTAGGCCGGTCATCTACGACTCAGGGTATGAGGCATTTCTGCCACGTGCAGTCGGAGCCGATAGAGACAAGAACTTTCGGATCGTCGGAAAGCACTGCGAAAGTGGTGACGTGATCATTAAAGACGCGTTTTTGCCGAGCGAGACTTCAGTAGGGGACGTTGTAGCTACTCCGGTAACCGGGGCGTATGGCTACTCAATGGCCTCTAACTACAATCGAGTACCTCGTCCCCCCGTTGTTTTTGTAGATTCCAGCGGTCACCGCCTAGCAATTCGTGGAGAGACCTATGACGATCTGCTCCGATTGGAACTCTTTTAGTTCCACATTTGATATGTAATTCGTCGAATAGCCATTGGTTAAATGTCTTTTGTGCCTCAGACGATACGATATAGGTAGACATTAGTTTCACGTGCGAGGCGACAACCGATTTGGGTTGGTTTGTCTCGAAAAGTGTCATTTATTAGGTGGTGAGTTAGATTCCAGTTCGTATCGGCCTTCTAGGTTGTGGCAATGTCGGAAGCGAGTTGGTGCGACTTATTTCAACTGGCGGCGTACAGATCAAGGCCCAAACAGGCGAAGAGTTGCAGATTTCTCGGATTGCGGTTCGCGACCTCACGCGGGACCGGGGCGAATGGGTAGATCGAAGCATCCTCACCGATGATCCTAACGAAGTTGTAAATGATCCAGAGATCGATATCGTAGTCGAGGTAATGGGAGGGATTGATCCCGCTCGACATCTCATCGAAAGTGCCATTATGGCTGGCAAGTCGGTAGTAACCGCCAATAAGGCACTGCTTGCAGTGGCTGGTGCGGAGCTGACCAAACTCGCCGACGACTCGCATAAGGACATATTCTTTGAGGCTGCTGTTGCAGGTGGCATCCCACTTATACGCTCTTTGAGAGTATCGCTCGTCGGTGAAAGAGTACGGCGTATCGCCGGAATTGTAAATGGTACGACCAACTTTATCCTCTCTTCCATGTCAGATAGTGGAGCTTCCTACGAAGAGGCGTTGAGGGTTGCAACCGATTTGGGTTATGCAGAGGCAGATCCGACGGCTGACGTTGAAGGCGATGACGCAAGGGCAAAGGCTGCAATTCTTGCTACGGTGGCATTCGGAAAGCTCGTACGCTTCGAGGACGTCTACCGTGAGGGAATCACGAAGATCACGAGTGATGACATAGCCTTTGCTAAGCGACATGGCTTTGAGATAAAACTTCTAGCTATCTGCGAGCTCGACGAGCGGTCGGGCAGTGGTGATACTATCTCGGTCCGAGTCCATCCGAGCTTGGTTCCAATAAGCCACCCCTTGGCACTCGTAAGGGATTCATTCAACGCAGTATTTGTTACAGGTGACGCTGTAGGAGAATTGATGTTCTACGGTCGGGGAGCTGGCGGATCTCCAACTGCTAGCGCAGTCCTAGGGGACATTATCGATGCAGCCCATAACCTGTCCTATGGCGTTACCGAGCGTCAATTAAGCAGAGACTCTGCCGCAATCGTTGACATCGCTACGACTTCAAATAGCTTTTACGTAGCACTCGATGTTGAAGATCGCCCCGGAGTTTTAGCGCAAGTGGCCTCTGTCTTTGGCCGCAATCTCGTCTCGATCTACTCCATGGAGCAAGAGGGCAAGGGTGACGAAGCCCGCCTTGTCTTTATAACCCATACTGCCCCTGAGGCGGCTTTACATAGTACCCTTGAAGAGTTGGGTGAGTTGGAGACCGTAAAGCGAGTAGCTGGGTTTATTCGAGTATTCGACGCCTGAAAAATCTGATTTTAGCTATGCCAAGTAGGAGCATGTAGAGATGGTGGCAGGTATGAGTGGCTTACAAGAGCGACTGAATTGGCGTGGTTTGATCCTCGAATATCAAGAGTTTCTTCCGTACACTAAGGGTTCAAAGGTAGTAACCCTACTAGAGGGTCGAACTCCGTTAATTCCAGCTCCCTACCTCTCCGAAGTAACGGGAGCCAATGTCTTTCTTAAGTACGAAGGTGCCAATCCGACGGGATCGTTCAAAGATCGTGGAATGACGATGGCCATCACTAAAGCACTTGAGGATGGCTCTAAAGCGGTCGTATGTGCCTCCACTGGCAATACATCCGCTGCTGCAGCGGCATATGCGGCCAAGGCGGGAATGAGCTGTTTGGTTCTGATTCCAGCTGGATACATCGCACTTGGAAAGTTGGCCCAGGCGCTCATTTACGGTGCCAAAGTAGTTCAGATAAAGGGAAACTTCGACAGGGCATTGGATATAGTTCGCGAACTCGGCGAGACTAAGCCTGTTACGGTCGTAAATTCGATCAATCCTCACCGCATTGAAGGTCAAAAAACTGGTGCATTTGAGGTCGTTGACCAACTAGGTTTTGCCCCTGATTACCACTTTATTCCGGTCGGTAATGCGGGTAATATTACCGCATACTGGAAGGGATATAACGAATACTACAAGGCAGGATTGAGTGACAAGTTGCCAAAGATGTGCGGAGTGCAAGCTGCAGGCGCAGCACCGATCGTACTTGGCCACCCCGTAGATGCCCCTGAGACGATTGCGACTGCAATTCGAATTGGAAAGCCTGCGTCTTGGGACGGCGCACTTGATGCCCGTGATAGTTCGGGAGGATCGATCACTTCTGCGACCGATGAAGAGATCCTTGCAGCGTATCGCCTCTTAGCTCAACGCGAGTCGGTATTTTGTGAACCAGCTTCGGCAGCTTCTGTTGCAGGTTTGCTAAAGTCCAAGTTGACGCCGGGGTCGACCGTAGTATGTGTCCTAACTGGCCATGGATTGAAAGATCCAGATACTGCGATCTCGCAGATTGAAGTCCCGAGTGCAATTGAAGCAACGATTGAGGCGATATCGGAGTCAGTGGGCATTTAATAATTGTGTTGCCACCTCTCGGACTTTGAAATTCAATACGGGGGGGCGACGCAAAATTTAATTCAGATATAAACGCGATAACTGGGCTCTAAAGTTTGAGTGTGCAGTTGGTTCTGTTGTGCGAATTTATTTTCGTATCTGATTTTTTCTGTAGCTAAATCGCCTTTACATGGAGTTTGCACGTCACTTGTTTCAGGGGGATTGGGAGCGAGTTCCCTCGCACAAGCCGATTTAGCGAATATTGCATCGCTTTGTTTTAGCGGAATCAACGGCAGGAAATCAAATTAATTTGTTCAGATGTGGTTTTTCTCCGAAACGCTGTTATATTCGTAGTTACAGGAATCTTCCACTCGGGAGAAGTAAGTCCGCAAGGATGAAGCTGAGAAATACCCTCTCTCGAAAAAATCACCCGTTGTATTCCTGATAATAGTTTTCTTAAGCAAGCCACAGCCGTGATTTTGGTTAATTGTATGAAATTTTGCGATGTACGCGGCGTGAAAGACAAAAGTAGAGGTCCGCTAATTGGCCACTGTTGCAAATACAGATAGAAGTCTTCTTGAGAAGAAGCGCAACGACGAATTAATCCTCATTCTCAACTCACTAGGAGTTCCTCTCCCCACCAGGCCTCGTAAGGCCGAACTGGTGGATCTCATAATTGGAAAATTTGACGCCTCTAAGGGCGGTGGAGATGGAGCCACTCTGACGGCCATTTCGAGCGACGGTTTAGCTAACGCTGAGCAAGAGTCTCGTGGTGGCCGCGGTGGTAGGCGGAGAAGGGGGAGCGAATCCTCGAACGCAACTGACACAGTTGAGAACCTTCCGTTATTTTCAAATGCCACTGAGACAGCCTCAAAGGTAGAGTCAGCTTCTGCTGAAGATCAACCAAGCCGAGGTAATGCTTCCAATAGGGGCAACGCCGACTCTCAAAGTGATGAAGCGTCTAATGATAAACGTCTTATTCGATCGAAGCGACAAGTCCGCAGCGACGATGAGGGTTCGGAGTCCGCGCCAGCATGGAACGGCGAGATATCGCAAGTTAAATTTGAGCCCGTAGCTATCCTTCCACCTATTGTCGTTGAGGTTGAGACCAAAGAGGTTCAAGCTCCTCGAAGCGCACCAGTCGAAGAGGTTAAAGTCGAGCAGGTAGAACGCACCAGTTCGGTTGAGACAGCCCCAGAGACGCGCCGTGAAGGGCAAAGCCAAAGTGGCGATCGCAACGAAGCTCGCCATGAAAGTGATCGAGACAACTCGGATCAAAATTCTCGACGCCGTGATAAGCGTAGAAACCAACGTGACGGTAGGCGAGATCCTCGTGAAGGTCCGTCAGATACGCGTCAAGCGGAGGTTTCGAACGCTGAATTGGTCGACTTTGGCGGTCTATTTGACCTCAGAGATGAAGGATTTGGCTTCATACGTGCGAATGGATTCCTCCCATCGCCAAAGGATGTTTACGTTTCAGCTAATTTGGTGAGAAAGTTTCAACTTCGAAAGGGCGACATCGTTCAAGGTGGTGCCCGCACGGCCATGGGTTCTGAGAAGTACGCAGCCGTAGTTCGGATTGACCAAATCAACACTCTCGAGCCAGAAGCAGCCAAGGCTCGTCCTAGGTTTGAAGAGTTAACGCCTCTCTTTCCTGACGAGAAGCTGCAATTGGAGTCGAAAAGTGATCCTGCAAATACAACTGCCCGCATCATCGATCTAGTTTCTCCAATTGGAAAAGGCCAAAGAGGACTGATAGTTTCGCCACCTAAGGCCGGTAAAACGACGATCTTGAAAGATATTGCGCACTGTATCGAGGCCAATAACCCCGAGGTCTACCTAATGGTCCTTCTAGTTGATGAGCGACCCGAAGAAGTTACCGACATCAAGCGTTCAGTCCGTGGTGAAGTTGTTGCTTCTACCTTTGACCGACCTAGTGAAGAGCACGTCGCCGTAGTTGAATTGGCAATTGAGAAGGCCAAGCGCATGGTGGAGATGGGGCGTGACGTCGTAATCATGCTTGACGGTATTACCCGTCTCACCCGAGCTTACAACTTGGCTCTGCCAGCCACTGGTCGTATTATGTCGGGTGGTGTTGACTCAGGAGCAATTTATCCTCCTAAGAAGTTCTTTGGAGCCGCGAGGAATGTCGAAGAGGGTGGGTCGCTAACTATTTTAGCTACGGCTCTAGTCGAGACTGGATCTCGAATGGATGAGGTTATCTTCGAAGAATTCAAGGGTACAGGTAATATGGAGTTGCGCCTCGACCGAAAGCTTGCGGAGCGTAGACTCTATCCTGCTATTGACGTTATTTCAAGTTCGACTCGTCACGAAGAACTTCTCTTCCAACGCGATCAGCTGAATCAGGTCTGGAAGTTACGAAGGGTCCTAAATGCTTTGGCGCAAGAGGGTTCGAGTGCTCCAGGTCTTGAACTTCTCATTGATAAGATCAAGTCAACGAAGTCAAATGCGGACTTCTTGATGGAAATCGCAAAGAGTCCAGGTCTCTAAGGGGAGCTTTACTCTCCTTCCAACACAGTTGGATCTACGCAACCCGCTTGGATATGGTTGCTCGAAATTATTGGTAACGAACTATACTCTTTAAGGCTATGAAACCGGACATTCACCCAAATTATATAATTTCTCAGATAGTTTGCTCTTGTGGCAATACCTTCACGACCAAGTCAACTAAGCCTTCGGTCCACGTCGAGCTCTGTAACGAGTGTCACCCGTTCTACACTGGCAAGCAAAAGCTGGTGGACACTGGTGGTCGCGTCGAGAGATTCCAGCGTCGTTACGGCGTTCGCAAGACGACCTCAGCTTAACTTTAAATAATTACACCCAGCGCTTCTACAGACAGATAACGGCCGTCGTATGGTTTCACTCCCACCCGATTTCATGGCAAAAGTTGTCGGTCGACTTGCAGAGGCGAGGGGTGATACCCTCTCCGAAATCTACCCCACATCGGCTGGGGTAGATTTTTTTGCCTTAGCCAAGGACTCTGCGTATGTCGTCATCGACGAGTCGTGGAGATTTGATGCAACTTCCATTTTGGCGCTTCTGGCGAAGATTCCGAAGATGGACCGGATCGTCTGTGTTTACCTCGGTAAGAAGCTGACCCGACCTCAAATTGAAACTGAAGCTCATGATGACGTCAAAGGCGTTTACTCAGATACTGCTGCCACACCCAATGGAAGAGTTACACCGATCGAGCGTCGCTCCCTTCTTGCTAGCGCTCTCTCGGCGCAACTTGTAGCTTTCGGCATTGAGTCAACGTTTTTAGAGCTATTAGGTACCGATGATGTTCGAGAAGTTTCATGCGCTGACGTTCCGCTAATGGTCGGATCCTGCGACACCACGCTCGAGCGATATCGTGACTTGACTGCGAACCTCGGATTGAGCAAGGCACCGTACGAGAGCGAACTTAGAAGTCGCTTTGGCGATGTCTTTCTTGAGTATGACGGAGTTCCATATGCAAAGGTTCTAGAGACCGGAGACATTCTCACGGGAAGTTCGTTCGCGGAGTCTGAGTTTTTGGAGCTTTCGCATGAAGGACGGGCACTAGAGAGTCTGCTTGGCAACTTGCGGGTGAGCCTCATGAAGTGTCGATCTGATCGACGGTACTACGAGATCTTTACCTCGATGTGGTCGAGGTCGTTGTCGGACAGAGTTCTTTTCAACGGTATGACTATCACTCGATCAGGAGATAGCGAGGATTCGAATGAGATCGAAAAGATCGATACTGCGGGCTATGTCTTAGGTGACTACTATCGAAGTGGTTACGTGGGTAAAGATCCGTATAGTGATTTGAAGAAGGCAACGAACGGTTTTTATGGCCACTCTGGCGATCCTTTGACCTATGCCATCAAGCGCAGGGGAGAAGGATTCGACCTACTCTTTACTTCTATGAGCATCGACATTTCGGTGCCGGCCAAAGTGGGTGAGATCGTAACGAGCTTTAGTTCGCAAGTTGGCGCGGTCCAAGATATTACTTTGGTTGTTACCCCGGGGCTTTTAAAGTTTGAACGTATAAAAGAGCTGCTTCGCCGCCTTGACTTTTCGATACGAGTCTTGGCGATCGACGAGTCTTGGCGAAGCGAGCAGAACATTGGAGTTGTTGACGTTGGAGTTTATTGAAAAGCTAGATACATTGCGCACGGAGTATGATGCGGTAGTGACCGAGTTGGCCGACCCATCGATCTACTCCGATCAAAAGCGCTTTAAAGAGCTTTCGAGGCGCCATAAGGAGCTAGAGGGGATTGTGAATTGCGCAACTGATATCAAATTGGTTGAAGGCGATATTGCCTCTGCGAATGAACTGATCGAGATGGCCGATACCGACGACGAGATCGCGGAGCTACGCGAAGAGATCTCTCGACTTGAGGGGCGCCGCGGCAAGCTCAACGAGGAGCTCGAGCTTCTGCTTCTTCCCCGTGACGAAAACGACGGTAAGAATGTGATCCTAGAGATTCGAGGCGCCGAGGGAGGCGAAGAGGCGAACCTTTTTGCCAAGGATCTATTTGAAATGTATATTCGTTACGCTGACCGGATGGGTTGGAAGAATGAGGTACTCGGAGCCGATCCCTCGGAGCGTGGCGGTTACAACGAAGCGACGCTGCTGGTGAAGGGCGAAGATGCTTGGAGGCGGCTAAAGCACGAGGGTGGCCCACACCGAGTTCAGCGCGTACCCGTTACTGAATCGCAGGGTCGGATTCACACTTCGTCAGCCACAGTAACCGTGCTGCCTGAAGCTGATGAGGTTGATGTTCATATCGATCCCAACGATCTACGTATCGATGTCTATAGGTCTACGGGTCCTGGTGGTCAATCAGTCAACACCACTGACTCGGCGGTACGTATCACCCACATACCTAGCGGACTTGTAGTTGCAATGCAGGACGAGAAGAGCCAGATTCAAAACCGCGCTAAGGCACTCCAGGTGCTAAGGGCTCGTCTGTTGAAGATGGAGCAAGACAAGCAAGAGGAGGCGATGTCGAGCGCGCGACGAAGCCAAGTCGGTGGCGGCGGACGAAGCGAAAAGATTCGTACCTATAACTTCAAAGAGAACCGTGTGACTGACCACCGTATTGGTTTGACCATCTACAAACTTGATCGAGTTTTATTTGGTGAATTGGACGAGATAAACGACGCCCTCCTAGTCGATGAGCGTGCCCGCCAGCTCAGCGGAGACGAAGATTGATCAAAAAGTTTGCTATCCGATTGGATCGTCCGTTCGCTGAAAAGGCTAATTAAGTGCAGTATGCAGCGATCCTTGAGCGATATAGCGGTCGATTTGCAAGTGTGAATGAGATTCGTTGGGCGATCGAAGAGGCACTAGAGCGCCACGGCTATGGTCATCCATACGGCACGACTAATCTTCCAAACGACCCCGAATTTGCAAAGAGCCTGAAAAGTACTTTGGATGAGTGGGCAGGTCGTCGGAGCGCTGGAGAGCCCTTTCAGTACATCATCGGCCATTGGCCATTTGCGGGCCTCGATCTGATATGTGATAGTAGAGCGCTTATTCCAAGACCCGAAACCGAAGGCTTAGTGGAGCTTGTAATTTCCGACCTCCGCAAGGGTGATAAACGAGATGTTAGGGTACTTGACCTCGGTTGCGGAACTGGGGCCATCGGTCTATCTCTTGCAGCTTCAGGGCTTGTCTCTCACGTAACTCTCGTCGACTTCTCCGAGGGTGCATGCGAGTTGACTAGGGAAAATCGTGAGCGAAATGGCAGTTCCATCCAATGTGAAGTTGAAGTCGTCCAGAGCAACTGGTTCGACGGGTTGGCCGGCATCGAATACGATTTGATCGTCTCTAATCCGCCCTACATCAAGACTAGCGATATCGTGAATCTCCAGGTTGAACTTGCAATGGAGCCCGTCAGTGCTCTTGACGGGGGACGAGATGGAATTGAACCTTATCGGTTGATACTTCGTGAAGCAAATGACTTTCTCGCTCCAGATGGAACAGTCTATTTTGAGATAGGTTTTGACCAAGGTAGCGAGGTAACAGAGATCGCGGCGATGGTTGGATTTAATGAGGTTTCTGTCATCAAGGACTTTGCATTCCACGATCGATATGTGACTTGCGCGAACGCACGATGATCGAATGATCTTTCGCTAGTTAACCTTTGATGGAAGTCGTAGATTCCTCCGCCCCGCGCCTACTCCTACCACCCTCTACAGCGCACCTAGCCCTTGATTTCGC
>VFSW01000349.1_pt1 | contig 65908 bp, 59 predicted proteins | sample 5358111 | NCBI WGS metagenome assembly VFSW01 (sample SAMN11554181, study PRJNA540505) | mine drainage metagenome | isolation source: sediment from site ElyBrook_90M | place: USA: Ely Copper Mine, Vershire, VT | collected 2017
ATCGCTGCCGGAGGTGCGGGAAGAGCGGGCGATGATGCGGGCCGAAGCGGAGGCGGCGGCCAGGGCAATGACCCCGCCTCAGCAACCCGTAGCGCCGCTTGCACGGACCGAAGCGCCCGGAGCCGCCGGATCGTCCAACGCCCCGCCCCAGCCGCAAGGCCTGTGGGCAAGAGTCCGCGGCTTCTTCGCGCGGCCGGCGCGCGAACAGGGTGCAGGTGGTCCTGGATCTTAGCGGTTTGTTGAAAAACTCGTGCCGCCGGTCATTCCGAGGAACTGCAAGCGACGAGGAATCTCGTATGGGCTTGATTCCGCAAAAAGAAGAGCCTTCGCTTGCGCTCAGGATGACATCCGCGGAACGTTTTTCAACAAACTGTCAGATCGTGATATTTCGCTTGCGCAGTGGGGCATTATAAGGTTTTACTATGGCCGCACGGGCGGAACAAAAGATTCAGTTATACAATCTGACTTGCGTAAAACAAGCAGTGACTGTTCACGGGAGAAGCCGGCATGCCACGATTGATCGTCCAGATTTCACTCGACCTGATTACGATTGAGGAAGCGCTCGACAGCGCCCACAAGGCAGTTCGCGCCGGAGTAGACTGGCTGGAAGCGGGAACACCGCTGATTCTGGGTGAAGGGTTGCACGCCGTTAAAGCCCTGCGGCGGGAATTTCCCCATCATCCCATTATTGCGGACCTGAAGACGATGGATGGTGGATACCTGGAAGCGGAGATGATGGCCAAAGCAGGCGCCACGCATGTGGTTGTGATGGCGCGCGCCCATCCGGCAACCATCAAGGCTGTGGTGCAGGCCGGGCGAGACTATGGGGTGAAGGTGATGGGTGACGATCTGGGATGTGAAGACAAGCCCGCCGCGGCGCGCATGATGGAGCGCCTCGGAATTGATTACGTTGTGCACCATACGGGCTATGATGAGCGGCGGGATTCGGAAGTAATCGCTGCGAATGGCGGACGGGCGCCCAGCCCTCTGGACGAGCTTAAGGCCGTCGTGGATGCGGTGCGGATTCCTGTGCAGGCGGTGGGCGGATTGTCGGTCGCGCAGGTGATGGAGCTTCCCCAATACAACGTGCATCATCTGGTGCTTGGAGCGCCCCTGGCGGTGGATGCCGATGCTTTTAAGGCGCCGTCGCACGACCTTGAAGGATTGCTGCGCGAGATAATACAGAAGCTGCAGGCCTGAACTTGTTATCGGCGAAGAAATTGCGGAAAGGAGTCACGTTATGGAAAGCCGGCAACTCGGACGAAGCGGTTTGATGGTTTCCAGCATCGGACTTGGCTGCATGGGCATGTCGGAGTTTTACGGCCCGCGGGACGATGAAGAATCCATGGCGACAATCGACCGGGCATTGGAACACGGGATCAATTTTCTCGACACGGCCGATGTTTACGGTCCGTTCCTGAATGAGGAATTGGTGGGCAAGGCGATCCGGGGCCGCCGCAGCCAGATTGTACTGGCCACCAAATTCGGCATTATCCGCGATCCCGGCGATCCCGGCGCGCGCGGCGTGAATGGAAAACCGGGTTACGTGCAGAAGGCTTGCGAAGCCAGCCTGCGCCGCCTGGGAGTGGAGACCATTGACCTTTACTATCAGCACCGCGTGGACCCCGCCACGCCGATTGAGGAGACGGTGGGCGCCATGGCGGAACTGGTCAAGCAGGGTAAAGTGCGTTACCTGGGGCTTTCCGAAGCCGGGCCGCAAACTCTGCGCCGCGCGGTAAAAGTGCATCCTATCGCCGCATTGCAGACTGAATACTCCCTGTGGAGCCGTGAACCGGAAGACGAAATCCTGTTCACCTGCCGCGAACTGGGGATAGGTTTTGTGGCTTACAGTCCGCTGGGACGTGGATTTCTAACCGGCCAGATCAGAAAGTATGATGACCTTGCAGCCGACGACTACCGGCGATTCTCGCCGCGCTTCCAGGGCGAGAACTTCCAAAAGAATCTCGATCTGGTGCGCCGCGTTGGGGAAATCGCCGCGGAAAAAGGCTGCACGCCTTCGCAGCTTGCACTGGCGTGGGTGCTTGCTCAAGGGAAAGACATTGTACCCATTCCCGGAACAAAGCGCCGCCACTACCTCGACGAGAATGTGATGGCGCTGAAAGTGGAATTTACCACCGGGGACCTGCGGCGCATCGACGAAACCATTCCCCGGGGATCGGCGGCCGGAACGCGCTATCCGGACGAGATGATGAAAAGTGTGGGCCGATAAGCCAACCCGCACTCAGCCGGGATGCGGCGTTAATGAAAGGCTTTCCGAATGTATGACTTCGGGCTTGCAGTCCCCCCGGCCGCTGGTATAATCACACGCTATGAGCGAAGCATCGCAAAGCACTCCTGCCGAAACATTTGAGCGCATTCAATGCCAATGGTGCCAGGGCATGAACGAGAAATCGGCGCTGGCATGCCGCTCTTGCGGCGCGCCTCTGGATATCCGTAATCTGGTCAGTGAATCCGGATGGCGCGAAGCCCCGCGCATCCGCGACATGACTGAGATTCAGTTCAGCTCCAGCACCTGCCAGGTGGAGGGCGAAATCGTGCCCGCCGCTGAAATCAATCTTGGGCCTGGCGATTCGATCTTCTTTGAGCACCACGTCATGCTGTGGAAGGATGAGCGCGTGGCCATGTCGGTGATGCAATTAGCCGGGGGCCTGAAGCGCGCCTTCGCCGGCATGCCCTTCATCATCAGCGTGGCGACCGGTCCGGGGCGCATCGCCTTCTCACGCGATGCCACCGGCGAACTCATCGTGCTTCCACTCCATCCCGGCATGGAACTGGACGTGCGTGAGCACGCCTTTCTGCTCTCTTCCCACCAGATAGCCTATTCATTTGTTCGCATCCAGGGTCTTAGCAATATCCTTTTTGGCGGACAGGGCATGTACATGGACCGTTTTGTTACCACAGGCGCGCCCGGCCTGCTTATCCTGCATGGTTACGGAAATGTTTTCGAACGCCGGCTAGGCGCCGGTGAGAGCATCATGCTGGAACCGGGCGCGTTTCTATACAAGGATTCGTCGGTCACAATGAATGTGGAGTTTCAAAAACTGGGCACGGGTTTTTTGGGAGGCAGGAACATGAGCCTTGCAAAAATGACGGGGCCTGGCCGCATTGGCATCCAGTCAATGTACGTTCATCACCACACCGAGTAACCTGAAAATGTTCTGCACAAAATGCGGCACACCTGTTCTTGAGGACCAGAATTTCTGCAGAAGATGCGGACAGCCCGTAAAGCGCTCGGCCGCCGCGGCGCCAGCGCCCGCTGCTGCCGCGCCGCCGCCTGCCCCTCCATTGCCCGTACAGCACGCCCCGCAAGCCCCCCAGGCGGCCAACCGGTGTGATTGGTGCGGAGCACAGGTGAATTCATCGGACTCTACTTGTCCAAGTTGCGGAGCTGGCCTCAGGCAGCCGCCCCACGTCGCGGAAAGCGGCTGGATTCAGTTGCCCGCGCGCAAGGACATGACCAAGCTCCAGATCGGAAATTCTTCCTGCCAGATTGAGGGCGTTTACGTGCCGGCGGCGGATATGAAACTGGCTGCCGGCGACAGTGTTTACTTTGCCCACCATGTTCTGCTGTGGAAAGACCCGCAGGTGAATATCGCCACCATGCCGCTGGCGGGAGGGTGGAAGCGCGTGTTTGCCGGCCTCCCCCTGATCATGACCATGGCCGAGGGCCCGGGTCACATCGCGTTCTCCCAGGATAATCCCGGTGAGCTCATTCCCGTTGCCCTGCACCCAGGCCAGTCCATCGATGTGCGCGAGCACATGTTGCTGGTAGCCACATCCAATGTGACTTATGACTGGTTTCAGACGGGCATCTGGTTCCGCACCAGACAAGGCAAGGAAGTGGAAACGCATTACCCCGTCGGCTGCTTCATGGATCGCTTCGCGTCGGCGCACACCCCCGGACTTCTCATTCTTCACGCTGGCGGCAACGTCTTTACTCGCACGCTGGCACCCGGCCAGACGATTCTGGTGAAGCCTGCGGCGCTGGTCTTCAAGGACCCAACCGTTCAGATGCAACTTCACTTTGAGCATCCTAGCGGTCTGTTTTCCATGTGGGGTAATTGGGGCAACCGCTATCTTTGGCTGCGCCTCAGCGGGCCGGGCCGGGTGGCCGTGCAGTCGGTCTACGAGCGGATGGAGGGCGAATCCCAGCAAATGACTAGCTGGTCCAACGCGACGGCCACACGCTGGTAGCTATTGCTGCGCGCCGCCACACTCCGGGCAAAACCGCGCAGGCTTGGGGATGGGCTTGCCGCAGTTCAGGCAGAATTTTGTTGCGCCGCTTGCGGCCGGCGCCGCTGGTGCAGAAGGAGCCGGCGCTGGCGCCTCAGGCTGAGCCGCCGGTTTCATCGCATTCATCATCTGCTGCGCCATCACCATACCCGCTCCCAGCCCGGCGCCCATTCCTGCCGCACCGCCGCCTTCATTTGCTGCTGCAATGGGCATGGATTGCGCCACCTGGAACTGCGTGTAGCGGTTCATGTCGCCGATCATGTTCATCCCGATCCGCTGGTCCAGCATCTTCTGAAGTTCCTCGGGCAGCGACACACTCTCCACTACAAACTTCTCCAGAGCAAGGCCCAGGTCCGCAAACCCCGGCTGCAGGGCAGAGAGCATGGCTTCCGAGAGTTTGATCTGGCTGCCCGCCATGTCAAGAAAATTGATCTGGGCGCTGGCGAATGTGTCCGTCATCCGGCCCACGATGGTATCGCGCAGTTGCCCCTCCAGATCACTGACCTGATACACTTCGCGCGACCCGCTGACCTTTTGATAGAAAGTTTTCGCATCGGCGATGCGATAGGCGTAAATCCCGTAGGCCCGCATTCGGACGGCGCCAAATTCCTTGTCGCGGATGGTAATGGGGGTCGCGGTGCCCCACTTCTGGTCGATTCGAAGCCGTGACGAGTAGAAATAGACGTCGGACTTGAAGGGAGATTTGAACATCTTGTCCCAATTGAGCAGGTCGGTCAGCAGCGGCAGGGTCTGGGTGCTCAGCGTGTAGAGGCCAGGTCCAAATACGTCGCCAATCCGGCCTTCGTTAACGAAGAGCGCCCATTGCGAATCACGAACTGTCAGCCGCGCGCCGGTCATGATCTCCTGGTCCTGCACTGGAAAACGCCAGGCCAGCACCGAGTCGCTTGCCTCAGTCCACTGGATGACCTCGATAAACTGCTTGGAAAAGAAGCTCATACATACCCCCGAATGCGGTGAGTTTACTCCTCGGACAAATTGGAGTCTACGCGACGTGAACCGCAAAATCTGAAACTTTTAGAATACAGCATGGGATGCCTTGCCATTTCGCACGGCGGGGATTATCCCCGGTTTGCGCTGCCATCCTTTGCCGCTTTCTAAAAACAAGCGGACCGGAAATGCCCGCAATCCCCAACAGGTTCTGTTCAGCCAAATCAGAGTTTAGTGGAGTTTAGCACGACTTTGGACGCCTGGGCGCAGATAATAGTTGAATGGCTCTCCCGCCTGCGGCCGGGGCAGGTCACCATCAGCGCTGACCCACGTTCGTGGCGGAACGGGCCAGACCGGGGCCAGGTGTTGCGGAATCATTCCAGGCTATGGCCAAGTCTGCACTGCACTCGGGATTCAGATTGAAGCGCTCGGGGAGCACAACCCCAAGCTAAGCCAGCAACGTCTGTTGGTCGGGGTTGGGGGTGGCGACGCGCCGCTGCCGAAGCTCGCGTCCGTCGGTCGTCAGCAGGACGATATCGGCGCTCTGCAGCGTTGGATTTTTCCCGGCTTGGCCCTCGCCATAGCTGCTCGTCAGGTCGTAGAGAAGATCATCAAACTCGGCGGCGAACAGTTCCCCATTGCGGTCCTTCAGATGGCGCTCCAGTTTCGTCTTGTGGGGCAGCAAACGATCCACACAGCGGTAATGCCTTGTAACTCGAAACAATTGCCGGAAATATCGGGTCGAAGTAAGGGTGTTGACGGACTAATGTTATTCTTTCCTTGGAGTTGGTGAGCCGTGAGGGAATCGAACCCCCAACCTACTGATTAAGAGTCAGTTGCTCTACCAATTGAGCTAACGGCCCCGGCGCTGCGCAGCGGCATAGCCAGCGATTAGAAGTTTAGCACAACATGCCCCCCTTGGTTCAATAGCATTACCGCTCCACACTGATAAGTAGCAACCGCGGATCGCAGCGCATTCAAGCCTTGCGCTGCTGCCCGCTCATTGGCGCGCGGTGAGGCAGAGATAGCCGTAGACCTGACTAATTGGAGTCAGAGCCGGAATCCGAATCGTCAATTGAACTCGATGAAGACTCCGATGCGGAATCCTGAGTTGAATCTGAATCGGAGCTGGAATCGCTGGGCGCGGATGCGGCCGATGATGCACCCGCCGCTGCTGTCACGCTCTGCAAAAAGCCCAGCCCACTTGAGACCAACCCGCCCGTCTGGGGCACGGAGCCATTTGGCGTCAGGTGGTCAATCAGGCCGGGCAACACCTGAGAAAGCTTGCTTGAAACATCGCAGGGATTCAGCCCGGTCTTTGCAGCCAGAGCCTGAATGGCGTCGTTGCCCAGCACGGATTCAATCTGCGCTCCGCTCACCGGCAGGTTCTGGCCGCTTCCTATCCATGAGTTCACCAAGTTACCCAACCCATTCCCGTGGAAGGCTTGCACCAAACCCGGCAGCCCGCCGCCCTGCCCGCTATTCAGCATTTCCAGCAGGCTGCCGGCAACGTTGGCGTGATCCTGGCTTTGCCCCTGAAGAAAATTCCCTGCAAGCCCTTCGAGCATATCTCCAAAGCTCATGAGCTTCTCCTTACCATTCAAATTGCACCGCAGATCATCGTGATGATGCTAATCCGGAGAATTAGATTCCGTCCCGCGGTGCGGCACACCGCTCTTATAATGACAAACTGCCCCGCCAGTGCGAGTAGAAACCCCGCGCCCAAGCGCAGCAGCAGGGCCTCCCGGGGGCGGCATCCGGCGGCCCTGACAGACCGGACCATAGGCTATTCGGCTTCGGAGCGTGTTGTCTTGCTCCTTTGAGCGCGCAGCGATTACTGCTTGGGTTTAGCCTTCGGAGCGTGGCGCGGCTTTGCCAGTTTATACCCTGCCTTGATCGCGTCCGCTTCGGTCATGTATTTTCCGTGCTTCGTCTTGCCGTAGTAGCGGTCGCCTTCGCGATGGTAAACTTTGCTTGTGGTGTTTACCCAAACCATACCTTTTTGTGGCGGCTGCGTTGCGGCGGCGGAACTAGCGCTGGCGGCGCTGGCCTTCTTGCGGGTCTTTTTGCTCTTTGTGGTGGGCGCGCTGCTGGAACCCGCTTGTGATGTTTGGGCAAAGGCAGTGCCGGCGCCCAGCAAAACGGCCAAGGCCATGGGCAACAATGCAGCAAGATACATTCGGCTGCGGCGAGTCGCTCGAACGTGCATAATATCGTAACCTCCTGTTTGACTGTCGTGGACAACGCAGGTGCTGCCGATGCGGTGGCAAGGGTTGTCTGGCGCGTCCGGAGGATATTCACACAACGGAGGGATTTAAGCAATCTTTATTCGTCTGCCATTACACACACGGGTTGATTGGCGCGTTGGAGGAGAGCCGCCAGACCGTCTTTACCGGCGCCGCCGTTACCGCTGCAAACGAAGGCGACACCGGCTATGCGAATTGGCGGAAAATTGTCGCTGTCGTCAGGCAATTTGCCATTGACAGGTCCGTGCGCGTACTTATAATCGCTTTTAGGACATGATGCGCGCTTGGATTTTCTACTTTTAATATGAACCATCAGAATCCGCCCACCCCCGTTATTTTAACGATCGCGGGATTTGATCCCTGCGGTGGCGCGGGAATCATTGCCGACATCAAGACTTTCCACGCCCACTTGTGTTACGGAGTGGCCGCGATTACCGCGCTAACCGTGCAGAACACGCAGGGCGTGCAGAGCGCGCAGGCGGTGGACGCCGGCACTTTACGCGAAACGATAAAGGCCTTGCTGGCGGATGGCCACGTGAGCGTAATCAAGACGGGTATGCTGATGAACCATGCCAGCGTGCGGGTGGTAGGTGAGATTCTGGGCGAAAATCCTGACCTGCCCGTTGTGATCGATCCCGTCATCCGTTCTTCAAGCGGAAAAGAGCTATTGGATGAGCCTGGCATTCAGGCGCTGAAGTCCGACCTGCTGCCCCGCGCCACCGTTATAACACCCAATCTGACGGAAGCAGCCATACTGACGGGGCTGCGAGTTGAAAATGTTGAGGAGATGAAAGCGGCCGCACGCCAATTGATCCACATGGGCGCTCGCGCCGTGGTGGTGACCGGCGGACACCTTGAAAAACCTGCTGACGTGCTGGCGGAAGAAAGTTGCTGCGAAGTATTTTCAGGCGATAGGATCAAGCCCGATTCCACGCACGGCACGGGGTGCACCTTTGCTTCTGCCCTGGCCGCTAACCTCGCCCTGGGACGCACGCTGACGGATTCCGTGGTACTTGCCAAGGCCTACGTGACTGAAGCAATCCGAAAGGCCTATGCTATTGGCCCCGGCCAACTGCCGCTGAACCATCTTTACCGCATGCAACAGCAACCCCGCCTGGCAGATCACGCCTCCGCAGTGGCGGAAGTAGCCCACTAACGCGGGCCAACTCAACTCACTGGCCACCATTCCGCCAATCCTGCATACCAAGACGCCACGAATAGGCGCCTTCAGCCTACTTTTTTCGGGGCGGTTTCAGCGGGCGCATTTCAATGCGACTGGCCAGGGCGCGGCCGTTGAAGTTGTAGAGATCAATCACCGCTTTGGCGATGTCTTCACCTGCCAGTTTCCAGGCATCGTGAGTTGCAGAACCTGGACTGCCTGCAAAATCCGTGTCCACGCTGCCCGGCATAATGGTGCTGACGCGAATATTGTCGTAGCGCACGTCGAGCATCATGGCCTCAGTGAAACCATTAAGGCCGAATTTTGAGGCGTTATAGGCACTACCTCCCGGAAAGGGATTGACCGCGGCAAGGCTGGAAATATTGAAGATGTATCCGCCGCCGCGCTGCCGCATCAGGGGAATGGCCTCACGGCTGCAATAGAAGGCCCCGGAAAGGTTGGTTTCAATGACCGTGTCCCATTCATCGGGAGTAAGATCAGCTACCGGCTTAAGGATGCCCAAGCCGGCGTTATTCACCAGAATATCCACGCCGCCAAACTGCTGCGCGGCGGATTGCATCAGGCGGCGGCAGTCCTCGTAATTGCGTACATTGGCTTGCGTGCCTGCCAACCGGCCATGCACGTGATGAGCGCCAAGCTGGGAAAGCGCCGCGTCCACAGCAGCCTGCGTGCGCCCGCACAGCATAACGCTGGCGCCATGAGCCAGCAAGGCTTCTACTACGCTTAGTCCGATTCCCCGCGTCCCGCCGGTTACTACAGCAACTTTGTTATGCATACTTTCCGCCATGTCATCTCCTTAACTGTGGCAAGTTCAACCATTCTTTGGCCGAAGCTATAATAATAGAAAGAAGGAGGAAGCAAAACCTTCTTATCCAGAATCATTGAGCTGAAGCGACTTTCGACAAAGGCTAATCTAACCTGCTCAACAACTGGCGCAAAGGAGTTTCAACCTGATGGACTGGAAGCGGGTCTTGCGCGATGACGGTTACACCACAGTTTATGAGTGGCAGGATGCGCCGAACGCCTATTACCCTCCGCATGCTCATCCAAACGAAACGGCTCACGTGGTGCTGGAAGGTGAAATGACGATCATCGTCGCCGGCAAGGCGCAGGTATTCGGGCCGGGTGACCGGTTTGACGTTCCGGCGGGTTCGGAACACGCAGCGCGAATTGGCGCTTCCGGATGCCGCTACCTGGTAGGCGAACGTTAAGTATCAAGCATTTATGCCAAAGTCGGCCGCCCGCGTGGATTTTGACCGCGCGCCCCGGATCGACTATCATAAAGTTTGATGCTTCCGCATCTAAATCGCATATGAGGGCAGGAAACAAGGAGCAAGGAATGCCTCCTACGCAACTCTTGTTGGCCAATCCGCGCGGCTTCTGCGCCGGAGTGGAACGGGCCATCGACGTGGTGAACCTGGCGCTGGAACTATATGAGCGGCCCATCTACGTGCGCAAGGAGATTGTGCACAACTCCCATGTGATCGATGAGTTGCGATCAAAAGGCGTGGTTTTCGTAGATGAGGTTGATCAGGTTCCCGAGGGCGCCACTCTCATCTTTAGCGCCCACGGCATTGCGCCGCAGGTGCGAGCCGCGGCTGCGGCCAAAAACCTGCGGATAATCGATGGCACCTGCCCGCTTGTCACCAAGGTCCATCTGGAAGCCACGCGCTACGCCCGTGCTGGAAAGACCATCCTGCTGGTGGGGCATCGCGGCCACGATGAAGTGATTGGCACCATGGGCGAAGCGCCGGAACAGATGCGGGTGGTGGGGACCGTGGAAGAAGCGGAGACCGTGCAGGTTGACAATCCCGAACGGGTTGCGGTGATCACACAAACCACCTTGAGCGTGGACGACACTCGCTCCATTCTGGAAGTGCTGCGCCGCCGCTTTCCGGGCCTTGAGAGTCCATCCTCCGACGACATCTGCTATGCGACTCAGAACCGCCAGAACGCGGTAAAAGCACTGGCAAGGCAGGCTGACGTTGTGTTTGTGCTGGGCTCACAGAACAGTTCCAATTCAAACCGTCTGCGTGAGGTTGCCCAAATGGCGGGAGGCCGCGCTTACCTGATCAATCATGTGTCGGAAATAAATCCTGCCTGGATTGAAAATGCGCGCTGCGTCGCCGTTTCCGCGGGAGCTTCAACCCCGGAGCACCTGGTGCAGGAAGTGGTTGAATACTTTCGCACTCGCGGCATCGATTCCGTGCAGGCGGCCGAGGCGGCGCGGGAAGACGTTACCTTTGCTCTTCCTCCTGAATTGGCGCGCGATATGGCCACCCAGGGCGTCAGCCGCAAGGTTTCAGGGATTTAATCAGGCAACTCCGCGACGACGCCAAACCACCTCGAGGTCTGCCTGTTGTTCAAGTTTCATTCCGCTGGTATTGCACCGGCTAACTCCTAATCCCGAGGTTTAAATGAGCGCCATTCTTGTAACTCAGACCGAGAGATACATCGAATCCATTCTCCCCAGGCGTGACGCCGTGCTGCGCCAGATGGAAGCCTACGCCGCAAAAAACAAGGTTCCGATCGTCGGCCCGGCTTGCGCGCGGGTGATCTATCAGGTTGCGCGAATGATCCGGGCTCGCCGCGTTTTTGAGCTGGGCTCCGCGATTGGCTACTCCACCCTGTGGCTGGCGCGCGCAGTTGGTCCAAAAGGCCGCGTCTTTTATACCGATACCGAGCCGGCCAATGCGAAGCGTGCGGAAGCCTACCTGCGCCGCGCCGGCGTGCTGGATCGCGTTACCATTCTGGTTGGTGAAGCCAGCCAGATGTTCCAGCAAACCTCCGGCCAGCTTGATCTGATCTTTAATGACGTGTTTAAGACCCAATACCCGGATATATTCAAGCTGGCGCTGCCGCGCCTGCGTCCGGGAGGAGCGTTTATCACCGATAACGTGCTGTGGTATGGCAAGGTGGGGCGGCCGGTAAAGAGGAATGATGCGGAAACCGCGGCGGTGCTGGAATTCAACCGCCTGGTTTACAACTCCAGGCAGCTCTTCACCACTATCGTTCCCCTACGCGATGGACTGGCTGTTTGCCTGAAAGAAGAATAGGCTCCGGGGCAAAGCCTGAGGCTCTTCGCAGCAGTTGCCCGGCGCCGGCAAGGCGCAGCGTCCGATTGGCGCGTTTTGACTACTTCCGAATCAGGTTGCGAAGCACGAACAGCAGGTTGGCGGGGCGCTCCGCCAGGCGGCGCATAAAGTAGGAATACCATTGCTTGCCGTAAGGCACGTAGATGCGCACGCGATAGCCCTGGCGCAGCAACTGCTGCTGCAGGTCGCGGCGTATCCCATACAGCATTTGAAACTCAAAGCGGTCACTGCCAATACCCTTGTCACGGGCATATTCGCAGGTAGCGCGGATCATGGCCGGATCGTGCGTGGCAATGGCGTGGTAGCCGCCGCTGGAAAGCAACCGCTGCATCAGGCGGACAAAACTGGAATCCACATCCGCCTTATCCGGATAGGCAAGGCTTTCAGGCTCCTTGTAAGCGCCTTTCACCAGCCGTATTCGCGCTCCTTCCGCCAGCAGGTCATCGGTATCCTTGGCGCTGCGAAACAGGTAGGACTGGATGACCACGCCCAGCACCTCGCGCGGCGCCCCCGCCTCATGAAACACCCGCAGCGTGGCCTGCGTGTACGCCGAGCTTTCCATATCAATGCGAACAAATATCCGATGCGCGGCGGCGGCTTGCCAAATCATCGCCAGGTTACGGTGGGCAACCTCCGCCCCAATATCCAACCCCAGTTGAGTCAGTTTAACAGAGATGTTTGAGCGCAGTTGCAGGACTGCCAGGCGATCCAGAATAGAGCAGTAAACCTTCGCCGCCTCCGCCGCCGCCTCGCGGTCGTGCACGCTTTCGCCCAGGTAATCAAGCGTAGCCTCGAATCCCTCGTCATTCAGGCGGCGCACAATCTGAACCGCACTTTCCAGATCTTCACCGGCAATAAAGCGGGCCGCCAGGCGGCGTCCTGCCGGAGGGCTGGCCAGAATCTTCTTCGGGGTTTCGCGCTCAGAGAGAAACAGCAGTATGGCACGCAGCATAAACGCTCAGATCGCCAGCCGTGATGTCATATGGGTTTTCGGAGTGCAGGGGCGTGGCAACAGCCCGCGCGATCAGTGATTGGCTTCAAGGAATCGTTCCGCATCGATGGCCGCCATGCAGCCGGAACCGGCCGCGGTTACGGCCTGACGGTAGACGCGGTCCTGCACGTCTCCGGCGGCGAACACGCCGGGAACTTTGGTCTTTGAGCCGTCGAGGGTCTTAAGATAGCCCACCTCATCCATATCGAGCTGGCCCTGGAAAAGGCTGGTGTTCGGCTGATGCCCTATGCCGATGAAAACGCCGTCGCACGGGTGTTCCTTCTCTTCACCGGTCTTTACGTCTTTCAGCTTTACACCCGTTACCTCGCCCTTTGAGGCGTCCATAATATCGGTCACTACGGAATTCCAGACGGGCTTCACCTTTTCGTTGCGAAGCAGACGCTCGGCCATGATTTTTGAAGCGCGCAGGTGATCGCGCCGATGCACCACAAAAACACGATTCGCGTAACGCGTAAGGAACAGCGCGTCTTCGGCCGCGGTGTCGCCACCGCCTACCACCATTACGTCTTTGCCGCGGAAGAAGTATCCGTCGCAGGTGGCGCAGGTGGAAACGCCGTGCCCCAGCAGTTGCCGTTCCGACTCCAGCCCCAGCAGCTTGGCCGAGGCTCCGGAGGCGATAATCAGGGTGCTGGTTTCCACAATTTCCTTGCCCATTTCCAGCCTGAACGGGCGCTTGGAAAGATCGACCCGAGTCACGTCGCCTTCTTTGAATTCCGCTCCAAACTCGGCCGCCTGGCGCTGCATCAGGTCCACCAACTCCGGCCCCTGAACTCCCTTGGGGAAGCCGGGAAAGTTCTCCACCAGCGTGGTCAGGGTCAGTTGGCCGCCGGCCTCGCGCCCGCGAATAACCAGCGGACTCAAATTAGCACGCGCGGCGTAGATGGCCGCTGTCAGCCCGGCACAGCCCGAGCCAATAATCACAACATTGCGCATGGCAATTCTCCCTTACAGACCGCAAGCCTTGATTCTCCATCTTACTCGATGGGCTCGAATTTAAATAGATGATCGAACTTCGTTCGTGGCCGCCGTCGTCAACCGGCCTGAAGGCGAACATAAGCGCTTCCCCTGGCTTCCCGGCATGAGTAAAGTCACCAGAGAACCGATGGCTCCGGCAATCCGCGACAGGTAAAGTGGAGGAAGAAAAAAGGAACAACGAAGAAGAATGAAGAGTGAGTGTTGAGCAGGCCGCGCTGGGGATACAACCCTCAGCGGTCCCCCCGGGCAAAGAGTACCGCCGGGTTGATTGCCCTATCGGCTCCCCAGTGCGGCTGCACCTTCTAAATCTAGCGCAAAGGCGTTTGACTTCAACCGGGATTTTGAACAAAATTAAAACTCGTGTGAACATGAATTAAATTTCTGCGCCCCAAATTTCACAGGAGTCAATTCGATGCTCTCCAAGAGTCTGGAAGAGGGTTTAAGCGGTTATGGCATTGGCGAAAAGCTACGGGCATTGCGCTTGCGCAAGAAAATGGGCCTGGTGGAACTCGGCAAACATACCGAATTGTCACCCGCCCTGCTTTCCAAAATCGAGCGCGGCCGGCTGTTTCCCACGCTGCCCACGCTGCTGCGCATTGCCATGGTATTCAGCGTGGGGCTGGAGTACTTTTTTGCCGACGACCGCCGCCGCAAGACCCTGGCCATCGTACGCAGCACAGAGCGCAAGCGCCTGCCCAGCAGCGCCGACGAGCGCGAGCCCTCCTATTTCTTTGAGAGCCTCGACTTCCGCGCCATGGAGCGCAAGCTCAACGCCTACCTGGCGGACTTCAACCCGATAACCCCGGAAAAAGTTCCGCTCCACCACCACTCCGGCGCGGAGTTCATCTACGTAATCCGCGGCAAGCTCGGCCTGCGCACCATGGAAACGGAACACCTGCTGGACGAAGGCGACGCCATATACTTCGATTCCAGCGTGCAACACGGTTACCGCCGGGTTGGCGCCAAGCCCTGCCAGGCCCTGGTTGTAACCGTACCTTAAAATGGCACGCCCGGCGGCGCCGCCCTCCTCCGCGCCGGGCCGCGAACCAAAACCCTTACAGGAACAGCGGCGCCAGCACCAGAGTGATGGTGCTCAGCAGCTTGATCAGCACGTGCAGCGAAGGTCCGGCGGTATCCTTAAACGGATCGCCTACGGTATCGCCCACCACCGCTGCCTTGTGCGCTTCGGAGCGCTTGCCGCCGAATTCCCCGGTTTCAATCCACTTTTTGGCATTATCCCAGGCGCCGCCGCCGTTGTTCATCAGAGTGGCCATCAGCACGCCGCTAATGGTCCCCACCATCAGCAGCGCCGCCACCGATTCCGCTCCGATCCCCGGCCCGTACACGCTGCGGAAGTAGCGGAACAGGAAGCCTACCGCCACGGGCGTGCCCACCGCCAGAACGCCGGGCAGCACCATGGCCTTTAGCGACCCGACAGTAACAATATCCACGCAGGTTCCGTAGTCGGGCTGCGACGTGCCTTCCATAATGCCCTTGTTCTCGCGGAACTGGCGGCGAACTTCCTGAATTACCAGTCCCGCCGCCTTGCCCACCGCCTTGATGGCGAACGAGCTGAACACGAAGACCAGCATGGCCCCGATCAGTGCGCCCACAAACACCGGCACTTTGCCAATATCCACCGTGCCGGAGTAGCCGGGCAGCAGAATCTTTACCCGGGCCAGATAAGCGTTAAACAGCAGGAAAGCCGCCAGCGCCGCGCTGCCAATGGCATAGCCTTTGGTAAGCGCTTTGGTGGTATTGCCCACGGCGTCAAGGCGGTCGGTTTTGGCGCGGATTTCGTCCGGCGCCTTCGACATTTCCACAATGCCGCCGGCGTTGTCTGTAATCGGGCCAAACGTATCCATGGCCAGAATGTACGCGGCGGTGGAAAGCATGCCCATGGTCGCCATGGCGGTGCCGTAAAAGCCGCCGTCGGCGGTTCTGCCCATGCCCACGTAGCCGAAGTAGTAGCTGATGAGCAGCGCGGCGGAAATGGTGAGCACCGGAATGCCCGTGCACTCCATCGCCACAGCGAACCCGGTAATAATATTGGTTGCGGAGCCGGTGACCGAAGCCTGCGCAATCGACCTGACCGGGCGGTAGCGGTACTCGGTGTAGTACTGAGTTATCCAAACGAAGGCATAGCTGGTCAGAATGCCCACAATGCCGGCGGCGAACAGCCACAGGTTATTACCCAGCATCAGATAAACCGCCACGTAGAACCCGACCATCGCCAGGATCGTCGTCAGCAGATAGCCGCGATTCAGGGCGTGCATGGGATCTTCGTCTTCCTTGGTGCGGACAATCAGGATGCCCGCAATGCTCGCGATCAGCCCGAAGGCGCGCGCCATCAGCGGGAACAGGATGCCGGTAATGCCAAATTCCTTGTACAGCGCCACACCCAGAATCATGGCGCCAATGTTTTCCGCAGCGGTCGATTCAAACAGGTCGGCGCCGCGTCCGGCGCAATCGCCCACGTTGTCGCCCACCAGGTCCGCAATCACGGCGGGGTTGCGAGGGTCGTCTTCCGGAATGCCCGCTTCAACCTTGCCCACCAGGTCCGCGCCCACGTCGGCGCCCTTGGTGTAGATGCCGCCGCCCAGTTGCGCAAACAGCGCCACAAAGCTGGCGCCAAAACCGAAGCCCACTATCAGGTCCGGCACCAGGGTTGGGTGCTGCAGGCCGCCGTAAAGGTAAAATAGGCCGCCTACACCCAGCAGCGACATGGAAACCACCGTCAGGCCGGAAACGGCTCCGCCTCGCAGCGCGATCTGCAAAGCGCGGTTCAGGCTGCTGCGTGCGGCGCTGGCCGCACGAATATTTGACCGGATGCTCACAAACATGCCCATGAAGCCCGCAAAGCCTGAGCAGGCCGCTCCGGTAATAAAGGCCACGGTTGTCTTCCAGGCCAGTTCCATGTTGGTGTGGAAGTAAAGCAGAAACAGAACCACAGCCACCACCGCTCCCAGGCTGAAAATGGTGGTGTATTGGCGGCGAAGAAAAGCCTCCGCGCCTTCCTTAATCGCGTCGGAAATCACCCGCATTTCAGGCGTTCCCGTATCGTTGCTCAGTACCCATCGCGCCAGTAGCGCGGCCACAATCAGAGAAAATACACTGATCAGCAGGATTACTTGTAAGTACATTCCAATAGCCTCCGTCTCGATACCCTTGCCCCCGAGGCTGGTGATTCTGGCCTAACCGTGTTGTGGGTTATACACAGGGGTGAGTTAAGTGAAGAAAGGTCAGTCTGCCCAACTGCCCAACAAAAACCCCATTGTATAACACGCTGCACGACAGCCCGTCAAGCGCCGTGCAAGCCGCCTGAAAAGCCGCGCTGCGAGCGGCGGTTCTGGAATCTGGAAATCTGCGTGCCCCGCCACCTCCTGCGCGCTGGCGCCACCCCGAGAGCCCCGGGTTTTAGCTTCCTAAATAAGAACCGCCGACCAAGGCAGGCTGTGCTTGCCGACAACAGCCGCAATAGCCAAGCGCCAGTTCTTTTGCCGCCTGGCGGGCGGGAAAAGCGCGTCGATCAACCTTTTAATTTCTCTGTAAAATGAGTATTTTAATGTCTCTTTGTTTTCAATCAGATGCATTTCAATGATGGCTCATATCCCACTTGTTTTCTGCAAGATTGGCTTTGAATGGGTTCGTTTTTTAGTAAGTCGTGTGTTTTCAATCGCGATTGGGTTTGAATCGTAAAAAAAATGATAATTACGAGTAATTTTCATCTTTGCCTCGGACGCCGGGTGAGGGGTTCCACTTTGCCGATTCAAAATAAGACGGCATGACTCTTCTTCGTTTGCATGCACCCCAGAAAAACGGCATGTAGGCACCTCCCTGTCACACCCTGCCTCGGCATTATCGCAAGCCGAGGAAGATATTGTCAAGTCATATAATGTTATACACGTAACTAACGTGGCGACCCCTCACTTCACTGCCTTCGATACCATTCATCCTTTCCCGCCGCACGGGATTCCGGGCAGGTGCAGTGCGATTCTGAGGGTGAGCCTCTAATGGTGACAAGCCAACGCTCAATCCGGAAGTGATTGACTGTGGCTACCGCCGGCAGTGCGCCCCGGCGTTGTACGTCCGTTTGAACGCGCGCGCGTGGCAAGGCCATCCTGGCCGCAGTCACGGGCGGGAAACCCGTGTCGCGTTGAAACTGGGCGAATACCGGAAGGCCGGGCAAACTTGCCAAGCGAGGCGTTTGGCCACTACAATTAAAAGACGGGTGCTATGCCCGTTTGCAAATCTTATGGGTAATTTCTTTCAGACTGCATTAGGAAAAATCATCGGCACGCAGAACGAGCGCGACCTGAAGGCGCTACAGTCCCGGGTGGAAGCCATCAGCGCGCTTGAGCCGGAGATGAAGAAGCTTTCCGACTCGGAGTTTCCGCAGTGGACGGAAAAGTTCCGGCAGCGGTTAGCCGCCGGTGAAACCACGGACGATGTTTTGATTGAGGCCTTTGCGCTGTGCCGCGAGGCTGGCCGCCGCACCCTGAACATGCGCCATTTTGATGTGCAACTGGTGGGCGGCATGGTGCTGCACCAGGGCAAAATTGCGGAAATGAAGACGGGCGAAGGCAAAACGCTGGTGGCCACTCTGCCCGTTTATCTGAACGCCCTCACCGGCAAGGGCACGCACGTGATCACGGTAAACGACTACCTGGCTAAGCGCGACGCGGCCTGGATGGGTCCTATTTACCGCCTGCTGGGCATGAGCGTGGGCGTGATTGTGCATGACCTGGAAGACGACGAGCGCAAGCTGGCCTACGGCGCGGACATCACTTACGGCACCAACAACGAATTCGGCTTTGATTACCTGCGCGACAACATGAAGTTTGACCTGGTGGACTGCGTGCAACGCGGCCACCACTTTGCCATTGTCGATGAGGTCGATTCCATCCTGATTGACGAAGCGCGCACGCCGCTGATTATTTCCGGCTCGTCGGAAGAATCCACGGAAAAGTATTACCGCATCGACAAGATCATCCCGAATTTTGAGGCCGGCAAAGACTACGACGTTGACGAAAAGCTGCGCACGGCCAGCATTACCGAATCCGGCATTGAAAAGGCGGAGCGCCTGCTGGGGCTGGACAACCTGTACGATCCGGCCAACATGGATTACATCCACCATGTGTACCAGGCGCTGCGCGCCCACACGCTATACAAGCTTGACCGCGACTACGTGGTAAAAGACGGCGAGGTGATTATTGTTGACGAGTTCACCGGCCGCCTGATGCCCGGGCGCCGCTGGAGCGACGGCCTGCACCAGGCCATTGAAGCCAAGGAAGGCGTAAAGATTGAGAAGGAAAACCAGACCTTGGCCACCATCACGTTTCAGAACTACTTCCGCATGTACGACAAGCTGGCCGGCATGACGGGCACGGCGGAAACCGAAGCCGCCGAATTCGAAAAGATTTATGAACTGGAAGTGGTGGTAATTCCCACCAACCGCGAGTTGATCCGCGTTGAACATCCGGACGTGGTATACCGCACGGAGCGCGAAAAATTCAACGCCGTCATCGAGGAGATTCAGGAATATCATCTGCGCGGGCAGCCCGTGCTGGTGGGCACCATTGCCATTGAAAAGTCTGAAAAGCTGAGCGCGCAGTTGCGCAAGGCGGGATTGCTGCCCGGGCGTCTGCAGAATGTGGTGCGCGCCGCCGGCCTGGAAGGGCCGCGCCTGCGGCGCTGGGCGGAGCAGCTTGCGGAGCGCCACGAGGCCGCCGTGGATTGGCTGATGCGCGCCGGAATTACGGCCACAGCAGCGCAAAAGGCGCTGGCGCAAAAAGGCTTTAAGGCGGGGGCCAACGGCGATCGCGGCGCCCTGCTGCAGGCGCTGCTGAAGGAGCGCGACAAGCACCTGGCGCCCACTGCGCCTGCCGCGGATGAGGCCATTGCGCCGCGCGTGGCGGAGCTGTTGGGCAGCCTGAACGGTGGCGGCGGCAACGCCACCGCGGAAAAGGTGCTGCCCGTTCTTGACTACCTGATCCAGTTGCAGTGCCCGCTTTCGCGGCTGCTGGAAGTGCTGGATTTGAAGGAGCTGCGCCACAACATTCTGAACGCCAAGCAGCACGAGCGCGAGGCGTTGATTGTGGCCCAGGCGGGGCGCGTGGGCGCGGTCACGGTTTCAACCAACATGGCCGGGCGCGGAACCGACATTCTGCTGGGCGGCAACCCGGAATTCATGGCGCGCGAGGACTTCCGCAAGTCGCCGGATAAGTACCGCGAGCAGGGCATTGATCCGGAGCCTCCGGAGCGGCCGCCGGCCGGATCGCCGGAGGAAGTGTTTGCCGCCTACACCATGGCCTACATCGAGTGGCGCGATAACTGGAACACCTTTACCAGCCGCCATAAGGCCATTACCGATATGGAGCACGAGCGGGTGGTGAGCCTGGGCGGGCTGCACATACTGGGCACGGAGCGGCACGAGTCGCGACGCATTGATAACCAGTTGCGCGGGCGCGCCGGCCGCCAGGGCGACCCCGGCTCTTCGCGCTTTTACCTCTCGCTGGAAGACGACCTGCTGCGCATTTTTGCAGGCGAACGCATCTCCAATATCATGCACCGGCTGGGCATGGAAGAGGGCGTGCCCATTGAATCGCGCCTGATCACCAAGCGCATTCAGGCGGCGCAAAAAGCCGTGGAGGCGCAGCACTTTGAATCCCGCAAGCACCTGCTGGAATACGACGACGTCATGAACAAGCAGCGGGAAACGATCTATGGGCGGCGCAAGGAACTGCTGGAAGGCAGCGACCAGAAGGATTACGTGCTTGACGCGGCAGACCGCGTGACCGAGTGGCTGGTAACCACGTATTGCCCCAAGGAGCAGCGGCCGGACCAGTGGAAAATCGACACGATGCGGAGCGAGTTCTGGAGCCGCTTCGGAATCGATTTGCGGGCCACGGATTTTTCGCAATACGACCAAAAGACCGTTGACGCCATGGTTGAATCGCTGCGCGAGGTGGTGCGCCAGCGGTACGACGAGCGCGAGCAGGTTTGGGGCGCGGAGCGGATGCGCGCCCACGAACGCATGATCATGCTGCAGGTGGTGGACGCGCAGTGGAAGGATCACCTGCTGGCCATGGATCACCTGAAAGAGGGCATTGGTCTGCGCGGCTACGGGCAGCGCGATCCGCTGGTGGAATACAAGCGCGAATCGTATGAGATGTTTGAAGCGCTGATGGACCGCATTGACGATGAGTCGCTGCGCTACCTGTTCCTGCTGAAGACTCCGGATGAAGAAGAAGAAATGATCCGCCAGTACCAGCGGCGCAAGCGGCGCGAGCAGCAGGAAATGCGCATGGTTGGGGCGGGAGCGATGGAAAAGCCGCAGCAGGTGATCCGGCGTGAAAAAGTGGGACGCAACGATCCCTGCCCGTGCGGCAGCGGCAAGAAATACAAGAAGTGCCACGGCGCCGGAGCCGTAGCGGCAACGTCAGCGCCGGAGGACGGCGCGAACCGTCCGTCGCCGTCGACTTAACGGCCGCCGCCGGCGCGCCATGGCCGAGATCATGAAAACCGTTGTTGTTGGCGGCCACACGCGGAACATCGGCAAGACCGCCGTTACCGCCGCCCTGATTAACAGCCTGCGGACGCTGGGATGGACAGCGGTAAAAATCACCCAGTACGGCCACGGCGTTTGCTCGCACGACGGCCAGCCGTGCGGCTGCGAGCCGGAAAAACATCCCTTCGAAATCACTGAGGAAAAGAACCGCGGGGCCGGAACCGATACCAGCCGCTTTCTGGCTGCCGGGGCGCGGCGCGCGCTGTGGATGCGTGTGCGCCAGGGGCAGTTGGGCGCGGCGTTTCCGCAACTGGCCGCAGCCCTGGCCGGCGAGACCTATGCCATTATTGAAAGCACCAGCGTGGTGGAATTTCTGCACCCCGCTGTGTTTCTGATGGTGCTGGATTCGCGGCAGCAGGATTTTAAAGCCTCGGCCTTCCGTTTTATCCATCAGGCGGACGCTCTGGTAATGCCCGGACCGTGGCCCGCCGATCCCGCGTGGCGGAAGAATCTGCCGTCGGTTCTTGCCGCGAAGCCGGCTTTCCCGGCCTTTCCGCCCGATTACTCCAATGGGGATTTAAGCCGGCTGGTTGAGAAATTGCTGCAAGCCAAACCGGAAACCGCGGCTGCGCCGCAAAAGGTGCATTGAACCATGCCCCCGATGATTGAGGTCAAAGACCTGGTGAAGGAATTCCGCACCTTCCGGCGGCGCGAGGGCGTTTGGGGGGCGGTGCAGAACCTGTTTGTGCGCGAGAGCATTACGGTGCGGGCCGTGGATGGCGTGAGCTTTTCGATTGAGCCGGGCGAAATGCTGGGCTACATCGGCGCCAACGGCGCGGGCAAATCAACCACCATCAAAATTCTTACCGGCATTCTGGTGCCCACCAGCGGAAAGGTGATTTCAAACGGCTTTGTACCCTATCGTGACCGGCGGCGCTACACCCGCCACCTGGGCGTGGTGTTCGGGCAGCGCACGCAGTTGTGGTGGGATATTGCCGTGGTGGAGTCGTTTAAACTGTTGAAGGAAATTTATGAGGTTTCCGACGCCGATTACAAAAGCCGGCTGGGCAAATTTGCCGAGATTCTGGGCCTGGGCGATTATCTGCACACGCCGGTGCGCAAGCTGAGCCTGGGTGAGCGCATGCGCTGCGACCTGGCCGCCTCGCTGCTGCATAATCCTCCCCTGCTCTTTCTGGATGAACCCACCATCGGCCTGGACGTGGTGGCCAAGGATCACATTCGCGAATTCCTGAAGGAAGTGAATCGCACCGAGCGCACCACCGTGCTGCTGACCACGCACGATCTATCCGACATTGAGGAATTGTGCAAGCGGCTGATGATTATTGACCACGGCAGGATCCTGTTTGATGGGGCGCTGCAGGAGATGAAGGAAAGGCTGTCGCAATACAATCAGGTAAAGTTCTTTCTGAAAGACCGCTCGCAGTTGAGCAAGTTGCAGCAGATTGCGGGCGAAGGCGTAAACCTGCAGCGCCTGGATGATCTGACTTACCTGATGCGCTTTGATCGCAGCCGCTATTCCACAGCGGAAGTGATCCGCAATCTGGTGAATCAGCTTGAAGTGAAGGATATCTTCATCGAAGAAGAGCCCATCGAAGAAATCGTGAAGCGCATCTACACCCGCGGCCATGCGGAACGCACGGCGGAGACCGCGGCCGAGCTTTCCGCCACGGGCTGGGCAGGCGGCCATGGGCGCTGAGGCAGCCGTCGCCGTTCCTCCCGCCGGCGCGCGCGCCCCGCTGCCCGGCTGGATGCGCTTTCTGCGCGTTTACGCGGAATTTGTGCGCATGGGCTTTGTTAACATTCTGGCCTACCGTTTGCGCTACTACACCGGCATCATCACCTACTTCATTTACGTTTCCATCTACTACTTCATCTGGAAAGCCATCTTTACGCACAGCTCCAGCATTGAAGGATTCAACTTTTCGCAGATTCTCACCTACGTGGCCGTGGGCTGGATCATCCGCTCCTTCTACTACAGCAATATTGACCAGCAGATGGCCACGCAGGTGGTTGAAGGCAAGCTGGCCATGGACCTGATCAAGCCGGTGAACATCCAGTTGATGTACATGGCGCAGGCGCTGGGAGAATCGGTCTTCCGGCTGGCGCTGCTGACCGGGCCTACAGCGCTGATCCTGGCCTGGGTTTATCCGCTGCAAGCGCCAGCCAGCAGGCAGCACCTGGCGCTGTTTGTGGTCAGCAGTTCGCTCAGCTTCTTCATTGTGGGCTCCATCAACTTCGCCGTGGGCACGCTGGCCATCCGGTTAAAATCCATTCTTGGCCTGCTGCGCGCCAAATACTTTCTGCTGGAGTTGTTTTCCGGCCTGCTGATTCCCATCTCGTTCTTCCCTTCGGTTTTCCAGAAGATATTCGCCTGGCTGCCGTTCCAGTACATCAGCTATATTCCGGTGCTGATTTATCTGGGCAAACTGCGCGGCTGGATGCTGCTGGCGGCGCTGGCCAAACAGGTTTTCTGGGTGGGGGCGCTGCTGCTATTCAGCGACCTTATGTGGCGATGGTCTAGCCGCAAAATCACTATTCAGGGGGGATAGGCGCAATCCTGAACCAACCGGCAAGCGCCCGGCCTATTACGAATTGAACAGCAACCGGCGGCAGAGAGCAGGAGAGCAGCGAGCGCCAGCGGGCAGTTGCGGGAGTGACGGAGGCGGGCAAAAAATAAAAGGGCCAATCCCTTTCGAAACTGGCCCTTAGGAGTGCTGTTCGGCAGAACCGGTCTTACACCGTCACCTTCTCGGCCTCGGCTTCTGTCTTCTCGGTTGAGGCGGCGGGTTTTGGTGCGCCAATCTGAACCAGTTGCGGGGCCGGCTTCTTCAGAACCAGCTCCTCGTACAGGGCGCGAGCCTGCTGCGCTTCCCAGGCTGCCTTGCGGCGCATCTTCACTTCTTCGGCGGCGGTCATCGGAATATCGTGTTCCTTCTCCCGCACCCGGGATGCATCCTCGGCATTCACGTAAAGCGTGTGCTCGTAATTTTCCAGGCCAACGTTCTTGCCCTTGGCATAGATTTCATGCTTGCCGTGCGACTTATACCACTCCGCCACGGTGGCGTTCTTGTGCATGTTCTCGATAATGTTGCGCCACCCGATGCCGGTGTTGTAAGCGCAGAAGGAGATTTCACCCTGCTGCGTGCCGTAAGGAATAATGCACATTTCCGTGCGGCGGAAGTCGTAATTGAACAAATCCTGGAACCACATGCCGGCGATGAAGAGGAAGTTCCAGGGATCGGAACGGCGCTTCATCGTATCTTCCAGCGTCCGGTGCGGGCCGGAAGCCCCGTACTTCTTATCCGCATCGCCGGATAACGCAAACGACTTATCAAACTTCTTCAATAGATCCACCAGCGCCAGACTGTGCGGCGCCCGGAAGGGGTGGTAATTGCGGAGCAGAGCCAAACCCATCAAGAAGTTCGAGAACTTCTTGCTGCGTCCGGCATCCGTGATCTGCTTCACGTCGGCCACCAGTCCGGGGATATCAAGGAACTGAGGTACCGGCGCCCACTCCTTGCTTTCCTTGTTGATCATCAGGGCGGTGCCCACGCCGCAGTTGGGATGGCAGCCGCAGCTTACCTGGCCCCACTGAGCTTCAGGACCGTGAACCAGATCGGCAAAATCCGAGAAAGTGCCCATCAGCGACAGCGGAAACCAGTCGCGCGTAGGCTCGGTAATGCCAACCTGCTTTTTAACGTCCGCCGCCATGTGCGAAAGCGTATAACGCTGGCGCAGGCGGCGCTCCGTGGTTACTTCCTCGTCGCGGCCGGTGAACGAAACCGGCTGGAAGGCGATGAAAGCGATCTTCTTGGGATTTTCGCGGGCAAAATTGATGATGGGGCCCACCTGGTCATTGTTCACGTTGTTGACCAGCGTGGTGACCAGAATGATCTCAATTCCGGCCTCGTGCATGTTATCGATGGCCTTCAACTTCACGTCAAACAGGTTGCCCACCTGGCGATGGCTGTTGGCGTCGTTGCCGATGCCGTCAAACTGCAGATAAGCATAGCGCAAGCCCGCTTCAAAGGCGCGGCGGCAGAATTCCTTGCTCTTGGCGAACTCAATGCCGTTGGTCGCAGCCTGCACGCTGTTGTAGCCCACTTTGCGCGCGTAGCGGATGGCGTCAATAAAATAGGGAGACATGGTGGGCTCGCCGCCCGAGAACTGCACGGACATCTGGCGGCGCGGTTTAATCTTCATCGCGTTGTCCAGGATTTCCGTAATGTCTTCCCATGTCAGCTCGTGCACAAACCCCACCTGGTTGGCGTCCATAAAGCAGGGATCGCACATCATGTTGCAACGGTTGGTTAAATCGACGGTCAATACGGAGCCGCGGCCGTGGCGGATGGTGCTGGAACCGTGGTTGTGCAGGTCCTCGTCATTGTGGGCGCGAATGTCGCGGCCGGGAAAGTTCTTCTCAATCCATGAAAGGAACTTAACGTCCAGGGCCATGATGTCTTCAAAGTGGCCGTGAATAGGGCAATCCTTCACCATCCAAACCTGGCCGTCGCGCTCAATGATCTGAGCCTTAATCTCGCCCACCTTTTCAGTGAGCAACGTGCTCATGTCCTGATCGCCGTTAATAATCCGGTCGCGGGCTTCCTTCACGCACCCTGGACACAGCGAATCCGTTGTGCGAGGCCATCCCAGAGGTGGCTTGGTTTTTTGCCACGACTTCAGCATGGGCTTGTCGGACCAGGCCGGTGTAAAGGCCGGGTTGGGCTTATACTTGTTAAAAAACTGGATGGTGTCGAACAACACTCCGGCGCTCTTGCAGATGGCGTTGTCGACATACTTCATCATCCTCTGACCCTTGGCTCTTGGCATCGTTAAAAAACCTCGCTTTCCGAATGGAGAATCCGCCCCTCCGGGCGGCGCCGCGATTGAATCTGTTTGGCTGGGTTTAACAGGCGGGTGCGGAACCCTCGCCCCCACTGTGCCTATCCTTTACCCCAAGGTACCCGCTTTAAGCCGGTTGACAGCTTCTGGTTTCCTGGATTGTCCTAAGGAACAGCCCAAGCCTTCAGGAAGTTACCGGGAAGTGTTGCCATGCAGGCCATGTTCTATAACTGTCTTGGTTCTGGGCCCGCAAGATGACAGGCTAGCAGGGCATCAGGATGGATTTAAGCACTTTTCGCCGAATGGCGGAAATTAGAGGTTGGATGGCGCACATTAGGCGGCGAGTGGAACCTGATCATCCGCTTAGAAATCAACACGTTGGCGCGAAAAGGCGACAGCTTTAAAACCACACACCCGCGCAGCCGGGGTGTTGCTGAGTCGATCCCGCCGCTCCCCGCTCCCGCCACAGGCTACCGGTACCTCCAGAAAAAATAGACCGACATCGCAGTGCCCACGACCACCACCAACCAGCGAACCTTGCCAGGATTAAACTTTTGCGCAAAGTGCGCGCCGGTGAAGCCGCCCAGCATGGCGCCGATGGTCATGAGCAGCGCCTGCGGCCACAGGATGATTCCTGCCAGTATGAACGTAGTGATGGCCACGCCGTTGGCCGAAGCGGCCAGCAGCGCCTTTACACCATTCATGCCATGAACGTCGCCCAACGGCAGCAGGCTGAGCAGGGCCAGCATCATGATGCCCATGCCGCCCCCAAAGTAGCCGCCGTAGACCGCAATCACCATCTGCACCAGCGAAACCAGGGTAATCCACAGCCAGGTGGGGTCTGCAGGATGCGGTCCATGCGCCCCAAAGAAGCCGGCAAGCCGCTTTCCATAGGCAAAAAGCGCCGTGGCGCCAAGAAAAAGAAAGGGGAGAAGACGGATAAAGCTGGATTGCGGCGTGTGAAGCAGCAGAGTGGCCCCAGCCAGGCCCCCCAGCAGGCTGGCCGCGATTAACGGAAGCAACAGCCGCGGGCTTCGGGGCAGGCGCTTGCGGTAGGCCCAGGCGCTGGCCAAGCTGCCCGGCCAAACCGCCAAGGCCGATGTAGCGTTGGCCGGAATCGGCAAAACGCCCGTAAAGAGCAACGCCGGAAAGGAGAAGAAGCTGCCCCCGCCCGCCACCGAGTTCAAACCGCCCGCCATCAGCGCCGCCGCAAACAACAGAATGGAGTGGGTAACCGTCATGGGCAGCTAAGTTTATTCATATGGAAAACCAAATTCGCAGAGCCGGCAAGGTATGATAAAGGATCATGGACCTGGCGGCAATCATCAAGAAACGCGCTCTCGATGCCGGTTTTGATCTTGCCGGCATAGCCTCGGTGCAACCGCCCCGCGACGTTGCTTACGCGCGCCGATGGGTGGAAGACGGCTATGGGGGCGAGATGCATTACCTGGCCAATCCCAAACGCGATGACCCGCGCCGCGTCCTGCCCGGCGCCAAGTCCGTCATTTGTGTGGCGCTTGTCTACAACGCTCCGCTGCCGTATTCCACGCAGGTTCAGCGTGCCGCTCCGGCCGGCACCGCCTCCGCAGCCACACTCGCTGCCTCTTCCGGTGGACCGGCAAACCCGCCCGGCCGGGGCTGGATTTCCCGCTACGCTTGGGGCAGCGACTACCACGAAGTTCTGCGTTCCAGGCTTGAAACGCTTCGGCAAGCCGTTGAGGCGCTGGGGAACGGAGTGGAAACGCGGGTATTTGTGGATACCGGCCCAATCGTCGAGCGAGCCTTTGCCCGCCAGACCGGCGTGGGCTGGATGGGCAAGAATACCTGCATTATCAATCAGGAAAAAGGCTCATGGTTCTTTCTGGGCGTCATTCTGACCAGCCTTGAAGTAATGCCCGACGCTCCCGCCTTTGACCGCTGCGGTTCCTGCACAAAGTGCCTTGAAGCCTGCCCAACCGGCGCGCTGACAGAACCTTATAAAATGGATGCCACCCGCTGCATTGCCTACTACACCATCGAATCGCGGGGGGCCGTGCCGATGGAAATGCGAGAGCGCATCGGGAACCAAATTTTTGGATGCGATATTTGCCAGGATGTTTGCCCGTGGAACTCGCCTCATACAGGCGAGCCGCCAGAGTTGGCGCAGCAGGCGCCTCCCGATGGCAGAAGAGCGGCAACGACGGCTATACCAGAGTTCCAGCCTCTGCGCGTGCAGCCAGGCCAGGGGATGGCGGCAGCCTTGCAGCACAATTCCGGATTCTCGCTGTTCAATCCCCCGCTGGCCAGCCTGGCGTCACTCACGGCAAGCGACTTTGGCCGCGTCTTTGCGCGCTCGCCGGTGAAACGCGCAAAATACGAAGGATGGCTGCGCAATCTGTGTGTAGCGGCGGGAAACAGCGGCGACGCCCGCTTGCTGCCCTGGCTGCAGAGTCTGTCCGCCCACGCCAACTCCCTGGTAGCGGAGCACGCCGCCTGGGCGGCCCGGCGCCTGCGGTTTCGGGATACTATGGTAAGCATTCGCGGAAGCCTGAATTCGGCGGCAATCCAGCCTGCCTTTAACAAGGAGGAATCTTCCATGAGCGACCAGGCCGATGAGAAAATACCGCCTGCCGGAGCGCGGCACGCTGTGAAGGTGAATCAAGAGGCGGAGCTGGCTGACCTGCAGCAGAAAATACAGCGCGTGATTGCGCTGCGCGCCTACGACCTTTACGAGGCGCGCGGCCGCAGCCATGGACAAAATCTGGAGGATTGGTTTCGCGCCGAAGCTGAGTTGGAGCGCCCTCAGGATGTTCACCTTCAGGCTGAGAAGGGCATGGCGCGCCTGCGTGCCCGAGTGCCGGGTTATGCCCCCGGAGAGATAGTAGTTGGCGCGGCGCCGCAAAGACTGATGGTGTGGGGCGAGTCAAAAAACGCTTCGCCTTCCGGCGCTGGCGGCCTCACGCTCCGCCATCTGCTGGGCGAATGGAGCCTTCCCGCTGATATCGACTCCAGCCACGCCCGCGCAACTCTGCAGGGAGAGGAGCTGACCATTGAAGCTCCCCTGCGCGGTGCGTAAGCTTAAGGGAAGACCCTGCCGATTCTAAACCCGGGAACCGGCAGCCGCGGTCAGAGGGTTTATGACCGCCGGATTGTACAGCCTTGGTGGCCTTGTGAGCATCGCGCCGCCAGGCCCGAGTTGTGTTATCCTGAGCGGCGTGCGTCCGCAACCTTTGATTGCCGTAAACGATGTGGAAGCGAGCAGCCGGTGGTATCAGCGGCTGCTGGGCTGCCGCAGCAATCACGGCGGCTCCGAATATGAGCAGTTGGTCTCAAATGGCCAGCTTGTGCTGCAGTTGCACAGCTTCAAAGTGGAGCACCATCACGGCCCGATCGGCAACCGTGATGAGAAGCCCTACGGCAACGGTGTATTGCTGTGGTTTGAGGTAGACGACTTTGACGCGGTCATGCAGCGCGCGGCTGAAATGGGGGTCGAGATCGTGATGCCGCGGCACAGAAACCCTCCTGATGGTAATGGCGGCCCGAATCACTGGGAGTGCTGGATGCGCGATCCGGACGGCTACGTGGTGGTGGTTGCCAGCCCGTACGGCACGGCAGACGGAACATGGCATCCCGGCCAGTAGCCAGCCCGTAGAACTGCCACCCGGCGAAACTGCCCGCTGCGTTTCGAGTGAGGCGATAGCAGAACCAAGATACAGGAAATCCTCTTTCCACCATCCATAGGCCCCCTCTACGCCAGTGAATGATCCCCAAATGGCCAAAGTCCAATCGCATTTGTACAAGGCGCCGCGCCCTCGCAGGATGCCTCGGTTAGCAGCGCCACGCCTTAGCTCCGGAGGTGCAACGTCAATCCGCCACATTCCATGACGTCGGGCGGCGCATGTATAAGCACCAATGGCGGGCCATCCGGGAAATCAGTTGAAAGTCCCGGCATTTTCTCTTACTAGTCATGCTAATATGATCATGGACATAGGTGGATGACCATGAAGAAGATTCCGGCTGGGGAATTTAAGACTCATTGCCTCAAAATCATGGAAAAGGTGCGGGCCTCACGTGACCCGATCATGATTACGAAACGCGGGCGCCCCGTGGCCAAGCTGGTTCCTGTGGACACTTCCTCAGATGACTTTTTGGGGCGGCTGGAAGGCGTGATCAGAATCGTGGGGGATATCGAGTCACCCATCGAGCCCCCGGAAAGCTGGGAAGCGCTCCGATGATCCTGCTCGACACCCATGCGCTGGTTTGGGCCGTCGCCGAACCCAAGCGATTATCACGGGCGGCTGCTGTGGCCATTCGTAGGGCCCGGCGGGAGGATGGTGTGGCGATTGCCGCCATTACGCTATGGGAGCTCGCCGCCTTGGTCGCCCGGGGACGGATTCAGGCCTATGGAACGATTGAGGCTTCCGTCCGCATGCTTGTTGAAGGCGTCACCATTAAACCCCTGACCGCAGAGATTGCTGCCTTAGCGGCCCAATTCCCCGGCGATTACTCGCGCGATCCCGCCGACCGGCTGATTGGCGGCACGGCAAGGGCTGAAGGCTTGACACTCGTCACGCGCGACGAAATGATCATTAACAGCCCTCTTGTGAAAACTGTCTGGTAACAACCGGGCGTCCCCGACTACAACTGAACGATGCTCTTAGGCCTGCATTCGGGTTCCGCAGCGTGCCAGGCATCAGTATATATTCTGCCGGCCTGAAGGCGATTCGCACTGGAGAAAATCCGCAAACTTAGAGAGCGTTGAATCAGTGCACCCCGGCGTGCCGAGCGTGCTCGACAGCTTGGAGGTGAAAGTTTTTTACCCGCCCTGGTGGTGGCAAAGTCCTAACAAGCGCGCGGCGGGTGATTGACACAGCGGATTAAGAAGTCCTATTGTAGCCAATCGAACTAAACCGAATGTGTGAGGTGGCATGGCGCCCTGGATACTGGTTTTTCATGTGACGGCTTTTGTGCTTTGGATTGGCGGTTTAATGGTTGCAACCCGCCTGCTGGGCCAGTCCGCGGTGGAAAGCGACCCGGCCGGGCGCGAGGCCACGGGGCGGGCGGCCATGAGCATGTTGCGCAGCATGGCGGATCCGGGCGCGGGGCTGGGGATTGTGACCGGCATCCTGATGATCGCCACCAACCCCGGATTTTATTTGCACGCGGCATGGCTGCACGCCAAGCTGACCCTGGTGCTGATGCTGATTGTTCTGCACGTGATGGTTCGTATCCGCGCCAAACGATTTCTGGCGGGTGAGCTGCGCATGGGGCGCCAGGACTGGGTGCTGTTCAACGTGCTGGTAACGGCGTTGTTTGCCGGTATACTGGTGTGCGTTTTGCCGCTGGAAGCCTTTTGGCACTAAACCCGACAAGGAAGGAGAATGGAGTTGTCACAAACGAGAATTACAGTCCGAAATCAGGGCCCGCTGCGGGTTGAGGGCGATTTTGCGATTTATGATCAAGACGGACAGGCATACGGGCTGGGGGGGCGGCAGATGATCAGCCTGTGCCGCTGCGGCCTTTCACAAAACAAACCCTTCTGCGATGGAAGCCACAAGAAGCTGGAAGGTCCGCTGGAAAGCAAGGCTTTTGACCTGCCGCCGGCAGCGCCCAAACCTCCAGGAACATAATCTTGCAGCAGTCTGTAATGGACCGGGCGCGGCGGTGCGCGCAGGGGCTGCCGTGGGGCGAGTGCGGCGTAACAGCGCGGACGCGCATAAATGCCGCACGGGCAATCCGCTTTTGGGAGGCTGTTTATGGCAGACGTAGTGACGTTTGGCGAGGCGATGATCCGGCTGGCGCCGCCGCATTTTCAGCGGCTGGAGCAGACCAGCGCTTTAGACGTGCAGGTGGGTGGCGGCGAGCTAAACGTAGCGGTGGGAGTGAGCCGCCTGGGGCTGAAAAGCGCGTGGGTATCGCGCCTGCCCAAAAACGCGCTGGGCCGCCTGATGGAGAATCGAGTGCGGCAGGCGGGCGTGGATGCCTCGCACGTGATCTGGGCTGATGACGGACGCATGGGCCTCTACTTTGTGGAATTCGGCGCCGCGCCGCGTCCCAGTTCCGTGCTCTACGATCGCGCCAATTCCGCAATTAGCGCCATACAGCCCGGCCAGGTGGATTGGAAGCGCATTTTTGCCGGGGCGCGCTGGGTGCACACCAGCGGCATCACCCCGGCGCTAAGCGCCTCCGCGGCGCAGGTGACCCGCGAGGCGTTGCAGGCGGCTCATGAAGCCGGAGTGATGGTGAGCTACGACCTTAACTATCGCGGCAAATTGTGGTCGCCGCAGCAGGCCCAGGCTGTGCAGGAGCCGCTGATGGAGTTTGTGGATGTGCTGATCACCACTGAGGAAGATACCAGCGTGGTGTTCAAGATCAAGGCCGGCGGCGCGGAAGAGGCAGCGGGTTTCGAGGCCGTTTCCGCCGACCCTTACAAGCAGGTGGCGCAGCGGCTGCTGGAGAAGTTCGGCTTTAAGGCCGTGGCCATCACGCTGCGTGAAAACCCACTGGTGTGGCGCAACACCTGGACGGCAATCGCTTACGACGGCAAAGAGTTTTTCGAGGACGTCAAGTACGACCTGGAAATTGTGGACCGCATCGGAGGCGGGGATTCGTTCAGCGCCGGATTTATTTACGGCTACCTGGCGAAAAATTCGTACGCCGCCGCGGTGCGCTATGGAAACGCCTTCAGCGCCTTGAAGCACAGCACGCCGGGGGATTTCAATTGGGCAACGCTGGCGGAAGTGGAAAGCCTGCTGAAGGGCGCCAGCCTGCGCGTGGCGCGGTAAAGCGCCGCGGGGCAATGGCGGGCCTGCAAAGATGGCTCCGGTAGGCGCCCGCTCCGCAACCGCCGCGCGGCCGCATCGAGATTGAGCCGCACGCTACTTATTCAGCATGCCGCGGTCAAACGGATGCGGCAGCAGGTCGGCCAGATGATGGATTTCCCGGTAGCCCGCCGTATTACCCAGAATGACTTCCAGATTGCCGCCGAATTCCCACAGCAACTGACGGCAGGCGCCGCAGGGCGGGGCAGGCTGGCTGCCCTGGCTGGCCACGGCAACGCGAATAAATTCGCGCTCACCTTCGGAAAGAGCCTTCCACAAGGCCACGCGCTCCGCGCACACGGTAAGACCGTAAGTGGCATTTTCCACGTTGCAGCCGCCGTAAATCTTACCGTTCCCGCACTCGAGCGCGGCGCCCACTTTGTAGTGGGAAAATGGGGCTACCGCGTGTTCGCGCGCGGCCAGGGCCGCCTGCAGCAAAGACTCCGCATTCATGCTTTCTTCTCGCTTCCAGGTGCGGCGGGCATCAGCCGCGGCATTAACGCGTCCAGCCAGTGGATCAGGTTCAGCGACGAGCGCTTGCCCAGATCCAGCACTTCTCTGTGATCGAGCGGCGCGGCGCTTAGTCCGGCGGCGCGATTGGTGATGGAGGCGATGCCCAGCACGCGCACGCCGGCCTGGCGGGCCGCAATTACCTCCGGCACTGTGGACATGCCGACGGCGCCAGCGCCCAGCGTGGCCAGGGCGCGGATTTCCGCCGGGGTTTCAAAACTTGGCCCCAGCAGGGCCGCGTACACTCCATCAAAAACCTTCAGCTTAAGCGAGACGGCGGCGCGAGCAGCCTGGCGGCGCAGCGCGGCGTCGTAGGCCGCGCTCATATCCACAAAGCGTTCACCCAGCCGCAAATCGAGCGGCCCAACCAGAGGATTTACGCCCTGGTAGTTCAGGTGGTCCGCAAAAAGCATAAAGCCGCCCGGGACCGCAGCCGGATCAATGCCGCCCGCCGCGCAGGTAACCACCAGCACCTGAACTCCGGCGCGGAACAGCGAACGGACGGGCAAGGCGACCTGCGCCGCGGTGTAGCCCTCGTAAAGGTGCATGCGGCCTTCAAGAATTGCCACCGGAACGCCGCCCCATTCGCCCACGTGCAGCCTGCCGCCGTGTCCCTTGACGGTGGGTTGAGGAAAATTGGGGATCGATTCGTACGGCAGGGCAGTGGCCTGCTTCAGTCGTCCCGCCACCGCGCCCAGTCCCGAGCCCAGCACCATGCCCACGCGCGGCTGATGCCGGACGTGGCGCAAAATATATTTGGCCGCCTTCCGCGCTTCCTTAAAGCCCGGGTTCGGATTGAGTTTAGCCATAATGCCTGCCTTAGGTCAGCAACAGCCCTGCAATTGCCGCGGAAAGATAATTGGCCAGTGTTCCGGCGAGCAGGGCGCGAAAACCCAGGCGGGCCAGGTCCTGCTTGCGCGATGGAACCAGCGCGCCAATGCCGCCAATTTGAATGCCGATGCTCGAGAAGTTTGAAAATCCGCACAGGGCGTAAGTGGCAATGGTGAAGGAGCGCGGAGCAATGTGGCCTTTCAGCGGGCCAAGTTGAGAGAAGGCGATGAATTCATTCAAAACCACCTTAACGCCCATCAGATTACCCACGGCCATGGCGTCTTTCCACGGCACACCCAGCAGCCACGCCACCGGGGCCAAGGCAACGCCAAAAATGGTCTGCAGCCTGACATGAAAAACCGAGAGCATGCCGTTGGAAAGATAGATAAGCGCCACAAAAGCCACCAGCATGGCGGCAACGTTCAGCGCCAGGTACAATCCATCGCCCACGCCGTGGGAGATGGCATCCAGCAGGTTCACGTAGCGCGGTTCACCTGTCAGCTTCACTTCGCCGCGGGTGCGCGGGATCTGGGTTTCAGGAATCAGCATTTTTGAGAGCAGAATCGTTCCCGGAGCCGTCATCACCACCGCGGTCAGCAGGTGGCGGGCTTCCGCGCCGAACAGGATATACGCCCCCAGCACAGAGCCCGAAATGTGGGCCATGCCTGCGGTCATAACCGTCATCAGCTCGGATTCAGTGAGATCGGCAAGGTAGGGGCGGATGACGAGCGGCGCTTCGGTTTGCCCCATAAAGATGCTGGCCGCCACTTCCAGTGATTCCGCGCCGCTGGTGCCCAGCAGTTTTAACATCAGTTTGCCAGTGATCTGCACCAGAAACGGCAGAACGCGCAGGTAATAGAGCAGGGCAAAAATCGCCGCCACATAAATGATCATGGGCAGGGCCTGAAAAGCAAACACCACTCCGTTTGGCCCCTTGGGGTCGCCGATGGGCCCAAAAACAAAGCGCGACCCGTTAAAGGAGTATTCCAGCACGCGGGTTACACCGGCTGAAAACTTGTCCAGCAGCCAGTAGCCGGGTGCGGTTCGCAGCACGAAAAGACCAACAGCAAGCTGCAGCCCCAATCCCCAGGCCACAGTGCGCCAGCGGATGGCGCGGCGATGGCGCGAAAACAAATAGGCCACGCTCAACACGGCACAAATTCCCAGCAATGGAACCAGGCGATCCAACATTGAGGGTATCCCGTCTTTTATCTTGAACTGCCGGCAGAGATTTATGCCGGCTCGCGTCCCAGCAGCACGGGCTGAGCGCCCGGCGGCTGGGGTGCAATCTGAATCGCCTGCTTCAACAGGCGGCGTGCAACCGGCAGAGAGCCGGCATCATTAAACTCCAGGCGGCAAATGCAGTCGCCCGGCTTTACCGCGTCGCCCACCTTTTTCTCGAACACCAGGCCCACGGCGGGATCAATCAAGGAATCCAACCGCTCTCTGCCTGCCCCCAGCGCCATGCTGGCGCGGCCGGTAAGCTCGGCGTCCATGCTGTTCAGGTAGCCTGCCTGCCAGGCAGGAAAGCTCTCACGATGCCTTGCCGCGGGCAGGTGGCCATCATCTTCCACCACGCGCGGATCGCCGCCCTGGCGTTCAATAACGCGGGCAAACGCTTCCAGCGCCTTGCCGCTGGCGATCACGGCATCAAAACGCGCGCGGGCCGCGGCGGGTGAACTTTCAACACCGCCAAGGACGAACATTTCCGCAGTCAGCTCGCGGCACAGGTCCGCCAGGTCCGCGGGTCCGCGGCCTTTCAGCACCTCCAGGCACTCTTTCACTTCCAGGGCGTTGCCCACGGCCTGGCCCAGCGGCTGGTCCATGGCGGTAATCAGGGCGCACACGCGTTTGCCCGCCGCCTGGCCAATCTCCACCATGCGCGCGGCCAGTTCGCGCGACCGTTCCGCCGTCTTCATGAAAGCGCCGGAGCCGCTCTTTACGTCCAGTACCAGGCCGTCAATGCCCTCCGCCAGCTTTTTGCTCATAATGGAGGCGCTGATCAGCGGTATGGATTCAACCGTTGCGGTCACATCGCGCAGTGAGTATAGCTTGCGGTCGGCGGGAGCCAGCTCTTCAGTCTGGCCGATCAGCGCCATGCCACAGGCGGCAAGCGTGCGGCGGAATTCTTCCAGCGAAAGGCTGGTACGAAAGCCGGGAATGGATTCCAGCTTGTCGAGCGTGCCTCCCGTGTGGCCCAGACCGCGGCCGGAAATCATGGGCACCATCAGACCGCCGGCCACCGCGGCGGGGGCAACCACAAGTGAGGTCTTATCCCCCACGCCCCCCGTGCTGTGCTTATCCACCTTGGCCTGGGTGAACTCCGACAGGTCAACCACCGTGCCGGAGTGCATCATGGCTTCGGTCAGACTCGAGGTTTCCGCCCGGTTCAGGCCGTTGAAGTAGATGGCCATCAGCAGGGCCGAGGCCTGGTAATCGGGGATTTCGCCGCGCGTGTAAAGCTCAACAAAATCGTGAATCTCGCTCGATTCCAGCGCCTGGCCGTCGCGCTTCTTCTTGATCAGAAGGGGTACATTCATAGCCGTCGATGGAACAGAAATGCAGCTCTAAGGCGCTTTATGCTTTGCCGTGCCCGTATGGTGTGCGGCGGGCATCGCCATGCCGCGGCGCAGGCGAAGACTGGCAATTTCAGGTGGGCACTTTACCCGCATGGGAACCAATACCTTGCCAATGCCGCGATTCACGTAAATCTGCGTGCTGCCAAGCTTGTTCCAGCCTTCCACGAAGCGGCGCCCGGGCTTGGAGCGGTAAAATGAATTCATCATGGGCAGCCGCACCTGGCCGCCGTGGGTATGGCCGGAAAGGACAAAGTCCACGCCCATGCGGGACGCGCTCCAAATGCCCAGGGGATTGTGGCAAAGCAGAATTTTTGTTTCCTTGGCGGGTACGTGCTTCAAAGCCTCGGAAAGGTCATCACCACCCCACCAGAGGTCGTCCACTCCGGCAATCCAAAGCTTGGAGTCGCCGCTTTGCAAGGCAAAATGCCGGTTGCGAAGCACGCGGATATCCTGGGCTTCAAGCGCGCGCGCCACAGCGTTGGGATCGACCTGAAAGTCGTGATTGCCAAGAACGGCAAAAGTTCCGAAGCGCGCTTGCAGCTTGCCCAAAGCCTGGGCCACGGGCCAGATATAGGAGGGTGACAGCGTGACATAGTCGCCGGTGAGCGCAACCAGATCCGGGTGAAGCAGGTTGGCGAGGTGCACGGCGCGCTGCACTTCGCGGATAGACGTGAACAGGCTGTGGTGAATATCGGTAAGGTGGACAATGCGCAGCCCGTCGTACGCGGCAGGCAGGCGCTCCAGCCAGATATCCGTCTGGGTTATCTCAGGATCGGGTGTGTAAGCCGGAGGAGGTGTTTGCGGAACCGGAGCGTTAAGCGAAAGGGTGGTAAGAAGGCTGGGCCGCGCGGCCCGCGCCCGGCGAAATCGGCGTTTAATTCTCCCTTCCAGTACTTTCGCCATGCCTTGGCCGGCCTCCTCCGCTCTTAACGGCGTCTTGCGGCACTGCGCGCTTTCATGCGCTGCGCGACGTCATCACCTCAGCGAACACGCGGCACATGGCGTCATGCACCAGCCCGTTGGAGGCAACCACCTCGTTCCCCAGTAACTTGAAAGGCCCGCAGGTAATCCCGCTCATGCGCCCACCCGCCTCGGTCACCAGCAGGCTGCCGGCGGCCTTGTCCCAGGGGTTCAGCTTCAGCTCCCAAAAACCTTCAAAACGCCCAGCCGCCACGGAGCACAAATCCAGCGCTGCGGAACCGGCCCGCCTTACACCGTGGGAAAGCTGTGTGAAGCGGAAATAGTACTCGATATTCAGTTCGTGATTCGAAGCAAATGGAGGAAAACCGGTGGCGAGCAAGCTGTGCGCCAAACTGGATGTTTTTGAAACATGCAGGCGCTTGTTATTCAGATACGCGCCGCCACCCAGTTCTGTCGTAAACAATTCGTTGCGCGTCGGGTCAAAAACCACACCGGCAATCATCTCCCCGGCGCGCGCCAGGCCCAGGGTGACGCAAAAAACCGGAAAGCCATGGGCAAAGTTGGTGGTGCCGTCCAGCGGGTCCACGTACCAGCAGTATTCGGAGCCGGTTTGCTGCCCGCCGCCTTCTTCGCCCACAATGTCGTGCTTGGGAAAGTGGTTGCGCAGGCGCTCCACAATCAACGTCTCGGATTGGCGGTCGGCCTCGGTCACCAGGTCCGAAGGACGCTTGTATTGGATTTCCACCGGGCGCTCAAAGTGCTGCGCCAGCAAGGCGCCCGCTTCCCTGGCAATTTCCACCGCAATGGATAAGTAGTTTTCCATAATCCTGATTATTCCGCGCGCCCGGTCGGACGCGGCGCGCTCAATTCGAGTTGCCTGCCTTCGCCTTCCGCCCAAACCGCGCCATCCTCAAAATATTCCTTTTTCCAGACCGGCACGATCTGTTTCAGGCGATCAATGCAGAACTGGCACGCGTCGAGCGCCGCGCGCCGGTGCGGGGCGGTTACCACAATGGCCACGCTGGTCTCACCGATTTCCAGCCGGCCAACGCGGTGAACAATCCCCACGCCGCTGATTGCAAACTGCGCCCTGGCCTCTTCCGCCAATTGCTCCATTTTACGGAGGGCCATGGGCGGGTAAGCTTCGTATTCCAGAAACAACGTGCGTCGGCCGCGCGAATTGTTGCGCACAATCCCTTCAAATGCGGCAACCGCCCCGTCGTCGCCCGTTTGCAGGGCACGAGCGATCGCCGCGGTGTCTATCGGGTGTGTGACAATGGCAAAAGGCACGGTCTCCGTTCCGCCGCTCACCGGAGGGAGAAGCCCAATCTCATCGCCATCGTGCAGAATCTGCTCCGCCCCAGCCACTTCCTGGTTCACGGATAAAACCAGGGAACCGGAAAGTTCGCGCAGGCGCGGAAAGCGCGTCTCGTATTGCGCGCGCAACGCCCCAAGGCTGCAGCCCTCAGGCAACTCCATCTGCTCGCACCCAAAACCGGCAGCTTCCCGAGCCATTCCAAAAAGCAGGATCGTTACCTTCATTGCAGCCGGTTCTCCATGGCGCTGACGCACTCGAGTGGGCCCAAGCACAACCCATCCAGTATACACGCATGCATCCAGGCGCAGGGCCATGCCGAGCCATCTGGCGGACGCCCGCTAATCCTCAACCTTAATGCGGCGAATCTCCGGCGCAGCCTCTTCCTGCTTCAGCCATTCAATGCCTTCGTCCAAAAACGCCTTCATGGCTTCCATCATTTCGATCGTGGCATTGCGCAGGTGCCGGGCAGGCTTGGACCGCCGGCGAGGGGCGCGCAACAGCGGCATCATCTCGCGCCAGAACCACCGCATGATTTCAGGCATGCTCGGTATTTCGTGCTCTTCCTTCTTATTCGTGTTCTTTCGTGCTCTTTTGGCCCGAGGCATTGTTCCTCCCTAGGCTTACAATCAACTCACCATCTTTAACTTTGGCTCCCAGCGGCTCCAGGCGCGCCATGCGCTGGGGTAACGCCACATGACGCTTGACGGAGCCGATGCGGATCACCAGTTCGTCGTCGGTTTTGTGCAGGTTTACGTCCTTTGCGGTCACAAACGGCAGACGCAGCACAAGTTGATAGTTGCCGTTCACTTTGCGAAAGCGGTAAGGGGCCTGGTCATAAAAGCGTTGCGCCGGGTCTCGCTCCTCAAACAGCACTCTGGCAACGGCGCGAAGCCTTTCCGCGCCTAACACTTCGTTGGCGAATAGCGGCACCCTCCACACCGGCACCGGGGCAAAAAAGTCCTCAATGCCCTGCACCCATCGTTCCTGAGTTTCGCGCCAGTCGGCAAAGAATTTGTCCCGCACTTCGTCAGGCAGAATGCGGTTCACAATAACCGCATCAACGGTAAGCCCGTGCAGGCAGAAAAATGTGAACGCGCGCTGCGTCTCCTTGAGCACCATCTTTTCCGGATTCGTTACCAGACGCACAGTGGTCACTTTGGGGTCGGCCAGCAGCTTGTCAATGCCTTCCAGCTTGTGATGGAGGTCCTGAAGGTTATTAAAGTAATCTTCCTGCGGCAGCGGAAACGTAGTCAGGGAGTTCATCATGGGGCGCATCAGGCGTGTAACTCGCCGCTCCAGCTTGAAGATCTTATCCATGTACCACTCCAGCGTTGTCGGCAGGCTGACAAAGCGCAGCGACTCGCCGGTGGGGGCGCAATCCAGCAGGATGACATCAAATTCCTTTTCGCGGACATACTGATTCACATAGAGCAGTGAGCTGACTTCTTCCATGCCCGGAAATATGGCCAGTTCCTCGGCCAGGGTCTGCTCCAGGCCGGAGACGTTGAGCAAGGCTGAAACGTACCCGTAAACCGCTTCCCAATGGCGGCCGATCTCTTCCTGCACATCAACTTCCTGAATCCACAGGTTGCGGGTGACACCAACGCGCTGGCCGGCCTCGTGATCCATCAGGCCTTTCTCCAGGTCAAAACAGTCACTCAGCGAATGCGCAGGATCAACCGACATAACCAGGGTTCGGTAGCCGCGTCGAGCCAGCTCCAGGCCGGTGGCGGCGGAAACACTGGTTTTGCCCACTCCGCCCTTGCCGCTGTAGAGTATGATGCGCATGGTCTTGCCGCCTCTCGCGAAAGCGCTCTATGCCTTTGCTACCTTAAGCATAGCACCAACACCTTCCACTTATTCAGATGCCTGGACGGACCGGCAAAGTGTGCGGCGGCACCGGGTTTGGCCGGAAGTCGACCGAGTGTGGCTTCCTGATAAGGAAAACGATGGCTGCCGGGTGAGCGGAAGTTCCCCGGCAATCATGGAAGAGTAATGGGGAATGAGAATGGGCCGGGGATTTGTCAGCACCGGCCCGCAACCAGAAGGACTGGATTCCAAAATGCCAAGGGGATAAGCCAGGTACTCGGCCTGGCGGCGAAGCTTAATTTTCGGTCTTAATTTTCCGCCTTGCCGTTGGTATCAAACACCTGTACTTGTCCGTACTTTTTCAATACGTCCTTAATCTGCTTGCCGTCGCCTACGCAAACGTACTGAATGTGGTCCAAGTCAACAAACCGGCGCGCCATGGACTGCACCTGGTCCTGGGTGACCTTTGAAACTTGAATCGTGTAGTTATCCCAGTAATCCTCGGGCAGCTTATAGTAATTTACGTTCATCCAGGCGCCCAGAAGAGTTTCCGGGCTCTCCAGCGACAGGGCGAACCCCGCTACGATCGCGCGTTTGGCCTCATCCAGTTCGGGCACCGGCACCTTTTCCTCGCGAATCTTTTTAAACTCCGCAATCAACGCCTGCATGGAGCCATCGGTTACGGCGTTCCGCACTTCGGTGCGCGCGCTCCACAGTCCGGGAAAAATATTGGCGTTGAAATTACTATAAGCGCCGTAGGTATATCCCTTTTCCTCGCGCAGGTCGATAAACAGGCGCGCGCTGGGGCCTCCTCCCAAAATCCGGTTCATCACAAAGAGCGGGATGTAGTCCGGATCGTCGCGACGCACGGCGTAGTCGCCCGCCAGGATGTTGGTTTGGACTGAGCCGGGGCGGTCGATCAGCGTGATCTTGGAGGGCGCAGGCAGCGGCAGAGCCGCCAGGGGCGGTTCATGAACCGGGTGAGAAGCCCAACTCCCGAAATACTTCTGGATCATGGGCATGACCTGGGCAGGTGTAGTGTCGCCCACCACGCCCAGAATCGCGTTATTCGGCAGAAAGTACTCGTCGTGAAATTTCTTCAAGTCCGCGCTGGTCACCTTTTGCACGGATTCGGCAGTCGGCGCCACCACGGCAGCCGGAAAATTCTGGTAAACCAGTTGGTGCAGCTTTTCGTTGCCCAGGAAGGAGGGGTTGGAGCGTTCAAACTGCAAATTGGCAAGTTGGCGCTGCCGGAATTTATCCAGCTCACTATTGGGAAACGTGGGGCGCAGAGTTTCGTCGCTCATTACATCGAGCAGCGTGTCCATGTTATCCACCAGGCCGGAAGCGCTGATTTCGGTCAGATTGGACCCGAAATCGGCGTTGGCGCTTACGCTGCCGCCAACATTGTCAACAGCCGTGGCCAATTGCGCGCTGGAGCGCGTCTCGGTCCCTTCGCGCAGCATGGAGGCGGTAAAGCTGGCCAAGCCGGGCAAGCTGCCAGGGTCAGCCAGCGCACCGGTCTTTATCCATAAAGCAAAATTGATAGTGGGGAGCTTGTGGCGTTCCAGCACAATCACCGTCAGGCCGTTTGGCAGCTTGGTCACCTGGGGCCGCGGCAGCTTAACCTTAAGGACCTCTTTGTTCACCGGCGCGCGGTTCAACCGCACCACCTTTGAAACCTCCGCGCCGTGCTGCTCATTCTGGGCCGCGGCTGTGGCCGCCAGGCTCAGCAGAAGAGCGGTCGTTCCGAGTGCTCTTAACCATCGCTTCATCGTCCACCTCCATGGGCAGCCGCGCCGGCAGTGGGCTTCTGCTGCCCGGGCAGTGTAATCACAACGGCGCTCTCGTCTGCAGTCAGGTATTTATCTGCTGCCTGTTTAACCTGATCCGCGCCCACGGCAGCCAGCTTGTCGTATTCCGTGTTGATCAAGTTCGGGTCGTTAAAGTAAACCGCGTCCTCCCCGATTTGCATGGCCACGCGCAGATCGTTGGCACGCTGGTGAATTTCATCGGCGCGCATTTGCGCCCGGGCTTTATCCAATTCGGCCCCGGTCACGCCGCCCTTACGGATCGCCTCCACTTCGTCTATCAGACCCTTTTGCAAGTCCTCCACTTTAACTCCCGGCCTTGCCACCCCGTAAAGATAGAACAAGCTGGGGCCGCGCCGCGCCTCGGCCTCGGTAAACACTTGCGCCGCCAATTGCTTATCCTTAACCAAGTGCAGATACATGGGCGAGCTTTCACCATGGCTCAGAATAGTGGAAAGCACCTGCAAGGCGTAATTATCCGGCGTGTTGCCGGCCGGAATGTGATAGGCCACAATCACCAGCGGCAGGCGTGCCAGCTTATCCACAATGGTTTCTGAACGCTGACCGTAGTGCTCCGGCTCTTCCATATCCACGGGGGGCGGGGCTGGCTGGCTGGGAATATTGCCGAAATATTTCTTTACTGCTGCAAGAGTCTGGTCGGGGTCAAGATCGCCCACCAGCGTAAGTACGGCGTTGTTGGGGGCGTAGTAAATGCGGAAGAAGTTCTTCACATCCTCAACGCTGGCCGCGTTCAGGTCTTCCATGGAGCCAATAGTAGAGTGTTTATAAGCAAAATTGTCGTAGGCAAGGTTGGCGATCTCCAGCTCCGACTTGCCATAGGGCTGGTTATCAATGCCCAGGCGCCGTTCTTCCTGCACTGCATTGCGCTGGTTATCCAGATTGGCCTGATTCACAGCCAGTGAGCGCATGCGGTCGCTCTCCAGAAACAGCGCCAGATCAAGCTGATTCTTGGGCAGCGTCTCAAAGTAGTTGGTGCGGTCCTCGTTAGTGGTGCCGTTCATGCCTCCGCCGTTGTTCAGGATCAGCATGAAGTGCTCGCCCTTACCCACGTTCTGCGATCCCTGGAACATCATGTGTTCAAAAAGGTGAGCAAAGCCGGTGCGGCCTGGCACTTCATTGCGCGAGCCCACGTTGTAGGTAACGCTGATTCCAAAAACGGGTGCGGTATGGTCAGGAGCAATAATTACGCGCAGTCCGTTGGAAAGGCGCTGATCGGTAAATTTGATAGGCGGAATGCCCGGTTCTGCCGCCCGCAGAACCGGCAGCAAGCCCATCAACAAAACCAATAGCAATCCGCATCGCCTTATGTGTTTCATGGCCTTCATATCCTTTCCCAAGGGCGGGTGGCATAAGCCCGGGCACCGCCCACAAAACTGTTAGCGTGTTATACCTTTGGGGCGAATTCAAGCAGAAAAACAAACCCCTCTCGCGACTCCACAGGCCGCGCCCTCTCGCCATCTTGCCTTGGTTGCCCAAATGCCAAAGTGGGCCCAGCAGGATTCGAACCTGCGACCAACGGATTATGAGTCCGCTGCTCTAACCGGCTGAGCTATGGGCCCGCAAAAACGGTAGGTCCGCACTGCATACAAACTATAACGTTTGCAGTTACACCACGCAACTGCGCCTGGGGGCGGTTCCTCCGGCTTGCCGCCAGCTATGAAGCCGGCCGCAGATGCTTTGCGCGCGGCGGCAGGCGCTACCAATCCAGTTCCAGCAGCGATACGGCCTGGCGGGGAAGCTTAAAATCGATCCTCAGGCTACCATCCTGCGCGCGCAGCCATTCCGGCGAACTCAGCAACTGCAACTGCCCCGCGCGCTGAAGCTGATCATATTGCTGCGAGCTGGGCTGCTGAGGAGACTGCAGTGCCAGCCAGGCGGCATAGGCGTTGCTGGTATGGGCGCCAATGCGGTAATGCCTTACCAGAACGCGGGAAGCGTATTGCGGCAGACCGCGCACTGCAAGGGAAATGCTTGCGGCGGGTGCGGGAACGTCCGCATCGAAATAGTTCCACAACAGAACCTGCGCCCGGCGTGCACCGCTGGCGGCAATCGCGTTAATATCCGGACGCAGCCGCGCCTGACCTTCCATCAGTTCCTCGGTACTCAGTGCTCCGCTGCTGCTTGCCGCGACTGTTTGACCTTGCATCATGCCCAGCATGCGAAACAGGTTCAAAATGGGCTTGGCGACACCGTGGGTGGAAAGCGTGCGATAGCCGGCAAACCAGGGCTGGCCGTCGTATTCAAACGCCCAGGTGACGGCGCGCGAAAAATCCACCCGGTACTGCCGGGCAAGTTCCTGTGTGCGCACCAGCACATCGGCGGTGTAGCTGGCGTAAAGCGGCTCGTTGCGGTACGCGTTCTGAGGATGCGTCGTCGCAACGCAGGCGGCGCAACCTTCCGGGTCGGACTCGGTGAGTATCACGGGGAGCGCGTGCAGCGATGGGAAGCTCGCGACAATCTGGAATCCTTGCGCAATATCCTGCAACTGGTGGCCAATGTTCATGCGCACGTGGCCGTCGGCCATATCGGTAACGCCCTTGGCGTGGAAAGAAATAAAATCCAGTGGTGCGCCGGTTTTTCCGGTTGCGGCGTTCGGCCCGCTCACGCAGTGGGCAAGAAAGTGGCGCAAAAAAGCCGCCGCCCTGGGGCTTGCCGGACCGGTGGTTGCCGGACCTCCCACGTGGGCCGCAGGTAGCGCCGTCTTAACAGCCTGGGAGGTGTAATCGTAAAGCTTTTCGTATTCCTGCACCGTGCCGTGCCAGTAGCCGATATTCGGTTCGTTCCAAACTTCCCATTCCCAGCCGGCTACCTCTGTGGGCCCGTAACGCGCCACGCAATGCTCCACCCAATGCCGCACCAGCGCCGCCCACTTGTCATAATCGCGGGGTGGGTAGCTCCACCCGGTAAATAACGGTCCTTGCGGCCATTGATGGCGATAGGGCCGCGGGTGTGTTGAAAGCGCCTCAGGCATAAATCCGATTTCAACCAGCGGTTTGATGCCCGCTTGCTGGTAGGCGTCAAAGATCTCGTCCAAAATGGTCCAGTCGTAATCCGGCGCTCCGGCCGCGGTTTCGGTGTAAGCGTTGGTCGATCCCCACTTGAGTGCGGGCTTGCCATCGCCCGTGGTAAGCAGGTTGTGGGTGCGGGCGCAGACCGGCGTGGAGCTTAACGCCGCAAGCTGAGCCAACAATAGGCGACCGCCCGCACTGGTGGTGTAATTGGGCTCGTCGTAGCCTACACATGCCCATGCGGGCTGCACCGCTCCCTGCCGCTGACTGAGATCAACCTGAATGCGCACGGGCCTTTGCGCGGCCAGCCACGGCGCTGCAATCAGCAAAGCAAGCAAGAATCGAAAGCACCCAGTCATAGGGTAGAGGCCTCATGTGAAGGCGCGCCATTATAACTCCAACGGGCCCGATTTCATGCCCCTTTGGTACGAGCCGACCTAACATATCCCCTGCGAGCGCCCAATAGCTCGAACATAGGCCTCGCGTCTTCAAGCTCTCCCATGAAATCCGGGGTTTTCGGCACGAACCCAGCCCGGTCAAACCGCGCGCCGCGAGACGCTTTGAATCCAATTGATTTTACTTGGCTTGTCTCCATTGGATTCGTTTTCGTATGAGAACGCCGTTCTTATAGCCGCCCCTTTTGATAGCCCCTCGCACAGGCAATCCTTCGGCGTTGCACACAACATCCACTATTCCATTTAGAATCAGCTGCATGTAGTTTAACGCATTCGGTGCGTATCCAGCCGCTACGCGACAGTATGGCGGGCTTGGCGTCCACCGGGTCAACACCAGCCACAACAAAGAGGCAGGGCAAGGGTGTGAACGTATTTACCAAATCCTGCAAAAACGGCCCATTTTCACAGGGCTGTCACACGGCTTGAATGGTACGGGAGTCTGTGCTAGCCTGACGGCAGAGTGGGAACTTACTCTGGGAGGTACTATGCCCGTGAGCAGCCAGACCGAGACCATCCGGGAGCATTTGATGGTCAATAACGAAGAGTACCAAAGGCTATACCGGGAGCATGCTCTGTATGAGGCTCAGTTAGAAGTGCTGGGCAACAAGCATTACCTGAACGACCAGGAACAAGTTGAGGAAGTTCGTTTGAAGAAGCTGAAGTTGCGAACCAAAGACCAGATGGAGCATTTGGTACACCGAGCCTACAGCGTCTGATTCAGGCGCGCCCTGACTCATTCCAGAGCAGCGCCTGCCATCGGTCGTAGACTGGAGTTGGAGCAGGCGCTGCATCCAAAATCCACAACCGACCTCAGAACTTGCCACGCCGGACTCATAAACCGGCTGCGCTTGAGCCCACAAAACTATGGTTAAAGAAGGATATTGGTACGGATTACCGCTGTTGCTGGCGAGCGCCGGGTTATTTGCGTTGCGGCTGTGGATACCGGCGGTGTTTTTCCTGGTGGTCGCGGGGTTTGTGCTGAACTTTTTCCGCGATCCGGAGCGCGCCATTCCTCAAGACCCGGAAGCTGTGGTTTCCCCTGCGGACGGCCACGTTGTGGAGATCAAGCGGGAGCCGTTTGAAGGCCGGCCCGCAGAGCGCATCAGCATCTTTATGTCGCCGCTGGACGTACACGTGAATCGTGCACCGGGGGCGGGCGTAATTCGCAAAGTTTCCTACCATCCGGGTTCATTCAAGGTGGCATCGAGGCCCGAGGCTTCGGTGGAGAACGAATATAACCTATTCTCGATAGAGAGCGAGCGCGGTCTGCTGCACGTAAAGCAAATTGCTGGCGCGGTGGCGCGGCGTATCGTATTCTGGAAACACGAAGGGGATATTTTGTCGCGCGGCGACCGCGTGGGACTGATCAAATTCGGATCGCGCGTCGATCTCCTTGTGGAACCTCAGTTGGAATGGCGCGTTCAGGTGGGTGAATATGTCCGAGCAGGCAGCACCATCCTCGGGTTCTTCAAAACGTAACGCGGACCGCGTTCCCGGGCCCGGCCGCGGCCTCTATATCCTTCCCTCCATTTTTACCGTTGGTACCATGGTTTGCGGCTTTATCGCCATTCTTTCGGCGTTGAAAGGCACCGACGTGATGGCTGCAGGGCAGGGATCGGAAGCGGCGCTGGGCGCATTCGACCTGGCGGCCAAGGCCATAGGCTGGGCGGTGGTGTTTGACGGGCTTGACGGGCGCATTGCGCGCTGGACCAATTCCTCATCGGATTTTGGCCGCGAGTTTGATTCGCTGGCAGACGTTATCACCTTCGGCCTGGCCCCGGCGCTGCTGGCCTACGCCTGGGGAGTGCGCCAGGTTGAGCCCATCGCGGGCCACCATTTGGTGCAGTATCTGCAGAAGAGCGGCTGGATCATTACTTTTGGCTACGTGATATGCGGCGCGGCAAGGCTGGCGCGATTCAACATCGACCGCGGCGCCAGCCCCGACCGGCGCCAGTTTATCGGGCTTCCCATACCGGCCGCCGCAGGCGTTGTGGCGGCCATCATTCACTGGGCCAAATACCCTGTTGATGACTGGCGTTACGGCATTGCCTGGCTGGTGGTTGTAGGCGTATCGGGCTTTTTGATGGTCAGCACGGTGCGCTATTCCAGCTTCAAGAACCTTGACTTTCGCCGCCGTCGCTCGTTTGCCACCATCATCCTGATCTTTCTCGTCATCTGGCTGGTCTGGACCTACTCGGAGTTGGCGCTGCTGGTGATCGCGCTGACTTATGCGGCCTCGGGTCCGCTTTCGCGCCTGATCATGCGCTTTCGACCACACTCGCCCTCCGCCCCGCCGGAAAGCAGCAAGGTGCAAGCCATATGACGGGCAAAGGTTACCGGGTTGCACTGCAGGGCCCGGCCTCGCTGCTGGGGCGACAATTGGCGCAGACGATCGAGGAACGGAACTTCCCCGTGGTTCAATTGATTGAACTGGGCGCGCTGGATGACGAGCCGGATCTGCCTGTAATCGATCTGCAGGAACGAGGGAGCGAGTGGGAAGCCTCCGAAACGGCGCAAGGGTGCGAGTTTACGCTGGTTGCATCGATACCCTCCGGTAAGGATTGGACCGCGCTGCGCACGATGTGGGGCCGCGGCCCGGCAGAAGAAGAGAGCGGATTCGTGATTGTAGCCTGCGATCCCCCCGCCGGTGCTCCGCCCGGTGAGTTGCGCATTCCGTTCATGGACCGCACAGCGCCCGATGATTCCGGCCAGGCGGTGCGTGGCTACTTCGTTTCTCCGCATCCGGCCACGATCCTGCTGGGTGCAATTCTGCTGCCGCTCTCATCCCGGTTCACGGTACGCAGCGCGGTCGCCAATTTGTTTGTGCCTGCTTCAAGCCTGGGTGCGCGTGGCGTGGAAGAACTGCAGAACCAGACCATCAAGCTGCTGAGCTTTCAAAAATTTCCCAAAGCGGTGTTTGATGCGCAACTGGCTTTTAATATGCTGCCTCGGCTCGGCGACGAAGCGCAGCCTAAGCTGGCAGCGGCGCAAGCGCGAATCCAGCAGGAGTTGGAACGGCTGCTGGGTGAGGACGCGCCGGCGCCGGCCATCCGCGTGCTGCCTTCACCCGTTTTCCATTCGATGGCGCTCTCGCTTTACGTTGAGTTTGAAGAACCAGCCGCGCTGCCAGAGCTGACCAAGGCTCTGGCGCAGCCGCGCGTTGAAATACGCGAATGGCCCGACCCCGGCGCCTCACCCGTTGAAGCTTCCGGCACAAACAACATCCTGATTGACGATCCCGTGGCCGACGCCGCGCATGAAACCGGGGTGTGGATCTGGGCGGCGGTGGATGATATCCAATTAGCCGCCGACAATGTTCTGGATATTGCTGGGCAACTTCAGGAAGAACTGGATGATTGATTGGGGCTTCCTGTGGCACTCCGGAAACGGGCCGCATAGGCGCGGCGGCCGGATGCGGCGGCGGGCGCTACTCTACTACCTGACAGCGGCAGTGGCAGGGCTCGCGACCGTCTCCTGCGGTTATCACGTGGCGGGCAAGGGCGCGGCGCTGCCTCCCACCATCAAGACGATTGCCGTGCCGGCCTTCAAGAACGAAAGTTCACAGTTCCGTATTGAGCAGATGGTTCCGGCCGCCATTACCCGCGAATTGATTGAGCGCACGCATTATCGCGTGACCGCCAAGCCCGCGGGCGCGGACGCGGAAATTGAGGGAACCATCCAGAACGTAACGGTCAGCGTGCTCACTTTTGATCCGCAGACGGGCGCCGCTACTACGCTGCAAATTGAGGTGACCGCCTCCGTTGATCTGCTGGACCTGCACACCCATAAAACGCTCTACGCCAACCCGCGCTACCTGTTCCGGCAGGTTTATCAGGTAAGCCCCAACACGCAAACCCTCTTTGAAGAAGTGCAGCCGGCACTGCAGCGCCTGTCACGGGATTTTGCGCAAACGTTGGTAACCGACATTCTGGAAAACTTCTAGCGCCAGTTCGGCGGCTCCGCGCAACGCCGCGCGAAAACCGCCTTACGGCCTCGATGCACGAACCGCTACAAGAAGCGCACGCCGCGCTTACGCCGCCTTCAGGTCCGAAGTGCAATTCGGGCAGCGTGTCGCCTTGATGGCGATAGACGAAAAGCAGTAGGGGCAGTCCTTGTTGGTGGGCGCGGCGGGAGCTTCCGGAGGCCTAACCGTCAGTCTATTGACTGCTCGGATGACGATAAATATGGCAAGGGCAATGATCAGAAATTCCAGAATGGTGTTGAGAAAAACCCCGTAGTTGATAGTGGCTGCGCCGGCTTTTTTGGCGTCGGCCAGCGAGGCGAAATGCTCGCCGGAGAGGCTGATGAAGAGGTTTGAGAAATCCACGTGCCCCAGTACCAGGCCCAGCGGGGGCATCAGGATATCCCCGACCAAAGAAGTAACAATTTTGCCGAAGGCGGCTCCAATAACGATTCCTACGGCCATGTCCATTACGTTTCCGCGCAAGATGAACTTTTTGAATTCTTGAAACATGTTTTGGCCTCCGACTTGAAATTGAGATGGGTGGCAAAAGCGCCAGTATTATACGCCAATCTATCAAGGCAAGAGTGGGTGGTTGAAGAAGCGCCCTGCCGGCTTGAGCCGGGTGCCCGCAAAATGGGCTTGGCGTTGGGCTTGACATTCAAAAAGAAAGGGATACATTTGAGTTGAAAGTGAGGCGGTGTCGGTCCAGCGGCGGGAAGCTAACGGATTAGGATTTAAACCGTCTGACCGCTGTGGAAAATGTCTTGGTAAGGAACCGGACCCAGGGCCATACCTCAATCCCCCGCTCGAGATCAGAGAACGTTTCCAGTTGGCCCTCGGCTTCCAGCACCACGGACAGGAGGGTGCCATGTTCCAGATGATCGATGATGAGAAGCCCAGCGTTGATGAGCGAAAGATGCTGGTGTATAAGATCGGCGTCTTTGTGGCAATACTCGGGGCTCTTGGTGTGATTGGTTACTTTTTGGCAACGTCGCATTATTTGCAAGGCTGAGGCGGAGATGGCGGCAGGGGAAATTCGTTGCGGACAAAGCTTAGAGCCTGTTCGCGTGATACAAGCCTGCCCTCGAGTTGGGCATCCTCAACGGCCTGTAGCATGAGCTTGAATTGAGCGCCAGGTGTATAACCGAGGTTAATCAGATCATTGCCGTTTAGCAGGCGCTGCGGTGCGCGTTGTGGCGCGGGAACTTCGGCCAGCAGGTTGCAAGCCAAATGGTAATTGGATAAATCACCGTGGCTGGCCAGGCAGTCCAGACGATGTAATTCAAGGTGCTCGGTGAAGCCTTCCTGGCGGATGAAGCGAAGTTGTGTGGACAGACGCATACGGGGAAAGTCCTTGAAACGCATATGCTGCTCCACCAGCCTCACCACCTGATCGGCAACCCGCAAAGGCAGATGCAGCCGGCGGCAGATTGCGCCCGCCATTTTTGCTCCCACCTCCACATGGCCATCAAAGCGGATTCGGTCGCGCAGAGTAAAGGTGGGAGGCTTTCCTACATCGTGCAATAGCACTCCCAGCGCCAGCGATTCCGACGGATGCTGCATGAGTTGCAGCATAAGGAGCGTGTGCACCCACACGTCGCCTTCCGGGTGGAACTGGGGAGGCTGTGCGACCCCCTGCATGGCTTTGACCTCCGGTAGAACCCACTGCAGCAGACCAGTCTGGTCCAGCAGTTCGAGGCCGCGGTGCGCCCCTCCTTCGGTAAGTATCTTAAGCAGTTCATCGCGCACCCGCTCGTGGCTCACCTGGGTGATGTTTTGCGCCAGTTCGCGCAGAGCGTGGAAGGTGGCGGGATGCAGCGCAAAATTGAAGCGGGCGGCAAAGCGCACGGCGCGCATCATGCGCAGATAATCTTCCCCAAAGCGCTGGCGCGGTTCGCCGATAGTGCGCAGAATGCCCGCACGAATATCCTGCTGCCCTTCAACGTAGTCCAGCACGCGGGCGGATTCCGGATCATAAAGCAGACCGTTGATGGTGAAGTCGCGTCGGGTCACGTCTTCCTGCGCGCTGGCAGAGTAAGTGACCTGCTGCGGATGCCGGCCGTCGGCATAGATACCGTCACTGCGGAAAGTAGCCACCTCCACGTTGCCGGCCGGACGCGGTACCAGCATTACCCCGAACTTGGCGCCTACAGCAATGGCTTCGCCAAAAATGGACGACACCTGCTCCGGATGGGCTGAGGTGACAATGTCATAATCCTTGGGGGTAATCCCCATTACGAGGTCGCGCACACATCCGCCCACAAAGTAGGCCTGAAAGCCGGACGCCCGCAGTTGCCGCAGGATCTCGGTCGCAGCCTGGAGTTGGGTTACCATCGTCTCTAGCTTACAACGGTTTGGTGTTAAGGTCCGGAAGCACTGGGGAGAAGGTATTGACGCCGCGGCAAGCAAGATGGCCGGGCATAAAGGCTAAGGCGTCTTCAGAGCCTGCTGCAGGGTTTGGATGATGGTTTGAGTCTCTTTGGCGTTAAGCGACGCGGCCATAAAGTTATACTGCTTGCCGTCGCTCAAAGTAACGTGGAAGGTGCCAGTGCTAAGGCCCAGCAACACGTTGGAGGCAACCTCGCGCACCTGCTGCAGGGGCACGGAAAAGACCTGCTTCCCCGACTCTTCGTAGGTAAGCTTGCCCGATGCCAGGCTTAAAACGCCTCGCGTTTGCTGAGGGTTTTGAAACAAGCTGGCGATGTTGCTTAGGCTGAGCACGTCATAGCGCTGGCCACCGGAAGGAACGGCATGGGCTCTATCGCCGGAGGTGGCTGCCTTCGTCTTCACATTCGCCTGCGCCACGCTGCCGATTTGAAAGGCGCCCTCAGCCTCACTCTGGTCAGGATTAACCACAAATATTCCGCTGGAGCCGGTCGAAGCGCTGGCGGGTACTTCAATTTGCGCGGTCAATTCGCCGTCATTTTTCACATCCGTTTGCGTAACCAGCACAGCGGGATTGGAAAAAGCCACCAGAGCGCCTTTTACAAAATAGCTCCCCTTAATCTTAACCGTCAGTTTGGCCCCGGGATCGGCCTGTGAGGGCGACACGGAATGAATCTGAGGGGGCTTGACCGGCTTGTCAGCGGCGACAGACTGCGGCACCCCGGCGGCGGTGAAAAGAACTGCGCCCAAAAACAGCAATGTCAACCTTCGCACGCCATCCGTTGCCCCCTGCGAATCTGAATAGTGGAAATCAGTGAACATGGCTTTCTTTCAGCGCCACCTTGCGCTTTCTCTCTGCGGGCGCCGACCCCAGGAGCGCTCGTAAGGCCGGTAGCACGCGTCTCGCGGCCGCAGCGCCGGCCGCGATCAATTCGTCGATCCGGGCGTAATCATCCCAGGCGAATTGCCCGACCTCAGGCTCAATTATAACGTCGCACTCCGCGCGCCAGGTAGTCACATTTTGGTTCTGGGCAATCTGAAAAGCCTGGCCGATTACCTGGAACAAGTTGGTTGGCAGGTGGCCGCCGTTCGACGCGTTCAGTGAGACAGCAACAATCCGGTCCATGCCCATCCGGCGCAGGGGGTCAACGGCAACGCTGCCGACCATGGCGCCGTCAACCAGCAGCGCACCCTGGTATTCAACCGGAACGAAAAGGCCGGGAAAACTGCAACTGGCGCGCAGGGGCTCAATCAGGTCGCCCGAGCTAAAGACCACCGGTAGGCCGTTGGAGATGTTGGTAGCAACCACGCGCAGGGGAACGCGCAACTCTTCAAAAGTGGTACACAGCAGCAGTTCCTTCAGCATATTGCGCATGGGCAGGTTGGTGGCCAGCCCAAGACGATCCAAGGTCCATCGCGCGAACGAACGCCATCGGATGCGGCGCGCCTTTTCCTCCATTTCCGCCGGCGAGGCTCCGCTGGCAAAGGTAGCACCCACAATGCTACCCACGCTGATGCCGGCAATCCCTGAAATGGGAATATCGTTTTCAACCAGCACCTTAAGCACACCAATGTGAGCAAGGCCACGCGCAAAGCCGCCGCCCAAGGCCAGTCCGATTCGCGGGCCGCCGGAAGATACGAGATGGCTGCCGGAACTGCCGTCATAGGCAAAATCTCGTACCCGCTGCAACCATTTGAGCCAATTGCCGTTCCGCTTTGCCAAGGGCTTGTCGCTCATGGCTGGTGCACTCCTTCCAGCGTGTGCCGACTGCAGCCTTTAATCCGCGCGCCTCACATCAGACTGTAGTCGGCACCACACCCTACACTAGGTTTAGATGAGGCTACAGCAACTGCGTTGCCAACCTCAACTGCGAATGACCTAAGCCTGACACCGATGCACTGAGCTAACCGGCACAGAATATTGAGGTTGCATTGGCTGCTGCAATAGTGGAAGTTGGAACTAGAGATGAGGAGGGCTGATTTCCAGCCGGTTTTGCGCTCAGATTCCATGGCTGGTTGGCCCAAATCCACCACCTCTTGGCCAATGAGAACCATCGCAGCGCGGTGCAACGGCCCGCCGCACCCATCGGCAGTCTCATAACAATATGAAATACAATGGGTTAGAAAATTACTCCACAAAAAGCTTGGATGGTACGCCGATTGCCTTCCCACAAGTTGAGGTTTTGAGGTTTATCGCACGTTGTTGAATCGGGGGTGGGCCATGAAAACCCGCTTGATAGTCGCAATCATTACCCTTGGAATGATTAGTTTGGCAGCCATGCCCGCGAGGGCTGAGGACCAGCAAGGCGTGGCACGCATCAGCGTGATCAATGGTGACGTTTCCACGCAGCGGGGAGACTCCGGCGATTGGGTAGCGAGCACGGTAAACGCTCCGGTGGCGGCGGGCGACGTCGTTTCCACCGGCGACCGCTCACGCGCGGAAGTGCAGCTTGACTATGCTGACGTGCTGCGGCTGGCCGGTCAAACCCAGGCCAAAATCGCTGAGCTTTCCAACCACCGAATACAGGTTCAGGTTGGGCAGGGGTTGGTGGACATTTCCGTGCTGCGCGGCGGCAGCGCCGATGTTGAGATTGATACGCCGAACTCCTCCCTGCACCCTACCGAACCCGGCGTTTATCGCATCGAGGTGGACTCCAATTCCGAATCGCACTTTACCGTGCGCAAAGGGCAGGCGCAGGTTTCCACTCAGCAGGGCAGCGCCGAAGTCCGCAAGGGCGAAATGATGGAGGTTCGCGGCGATCAGAATCCCGAATACCAGATTGTCCGCGCCTCAGACCATGACGACTGGGATAAATGGAACAGTCAGCGCGATAAGCGCATCCTTGAGGCTCGAAGCTGGCAGTATGACAACCAGTACTACACCGGCTCTGAGGATCTGGACCATTCCGGTCAATGGCAATACGTGCCTGGCTACGACTGGTGCTGGACGCCTTACGTTGACGCCGGCTGGGTACCTTACCACGACGGGCGCTGGGATTGGGAAGATGACTACGGGTGGACCTGGGTTTCCTACGAGCCTTGGGGCTGGGCGCCTTACCACTACGGCCGCTGGTTCTATTATGGAAGCAACTGGATGTGGTGGCCCGGACCGGTGACCCCGATTTACCAGCCGCTGTGGGCCCCGGCTTACGTTTCCTTCCTCGGCTTCGGGTTTGGCGGCGGATTCGGGTTTGGCCTTGGCGCGGGATTCGGCTTTGGTTCTATCGGATGGATGCCGATTGGCCCTGGCGATCCTTTTGTGCCCTGGTGGGGATGGGGCGATGACTTCGGCTACAACCGCATGAACATCACCAACATCAACAACATTACCAACATCACGAACATCCGCAACGGGCGCTATATTCCGCCCCTGGCGGGAGGAAACCGGCCCTTCTATTCCAACCTTCGTTCGGCGGGCAGCAACATTGGCGTGCGGCGGTCTATTACTACCGTTGATCCCAGGACGTTTGCAAACGGCAGCGTGCCGCGCCACACTCCTCTGGTAAGTGCGGGGCAGTTCAACAAGGCGCAGTACATTGCCGGTCACGTTCCGGCTGTGCCCACGCGCGCCAGCCTTAGCCCGGTCAATCGCCCAGTAAACCGCGCCTCTTTGCCGAGAAATTCGGTGGCCAATCAGCACTTTTTCACCACGCATCAGCCAACGGCGCGCCCCGCTTCTTTCCAGCAGAGGGCCAACGCCTTGCAGCGCACCTTCAGCAATCCGCAATCGGTGCACCAGGTTGGCCAACCCGGCACTTTTACTTCCGCCAACGGCCGCAACGGAAACTTTGCCTCGCGCGGCAGCTTTTCATCGCCGCGGGGCAATTCCACCATCGGCAATCGCAGCGCCGGCGGGCAGACCAACCGCACCTTCTCTGCCGGTAGTGCAAACGCAGCGCGCAACGCATGGGGACAAGCGCCCAACGCTCAACCCGCTAACAGCCGCAACAATTCCTGGCGCAGTTTTGGCAGCGGAAATACGGCCAACGGCAACCGCAGCTTCTCGGCCGGGCCGCGCAATCAACCATCGCCCAGCACGCCCAACCGGGGCGGCTATCAGGGCAACAACACCGCCCGCCAAAACAATAACCGCGGCTGGCGAAGTTTTGGTCAGCCAGCCAACCAGCAGGGTGGAACGTGGCGTGGCAGCTCCAGTCCGGGCGCCGCACGCTCGAACAACTCCAACCAGGGATGGCACAGCACAGCGCCCGGCAACAGCCGCTCGCAAACCTTTAACCGTGGCTCTACCTGGCGCGGCGCCTCCAACCAGGGAGGCTGGTCTGCAGCCGCCCCGGCCAACCGCGGCACCAACGCCGGCGCCTGGCATGCCTTCACTGCGCGCCCGTCCCCGAACTCCGGCGGTTCCAATTCCTTCTCGCGCTCCGGCGGGTTCAGGTCATTAAACAGCGGCAGTTCGTGGCGCGGGCAGGGCAGCACTTCGCGGCCCCCACTCAATTTGAATAAGCCCATTGTTAACACCGGCGCCCCGCGCAACAGTTGGGGCGGCGGTAACCGCAGTTGGCAGCGCTCCGCGCCCAGCAGCGGCCGCAGCAGCAACTTTGGGGGCGGGTTTAATCGCAGCTCGGGTGGCAGCTTCAATCGCGGCAGCTTTGGCGGTGGCGGATTCCATAGTAGCGGCGGCGGCTTTCACAGCGGCGGGGGCGGATTTCACAGCAGTGGCGGCGGGTTCCATGGCGGTGGTGGATTCCACGGAGGTGGAGGAGGCGGATTTCATGGTGGCGGAGGCCACGGCGGCGGAGGGCGGCATTAGCCCCCTTGCCTGAGGTTTGGAGAATTCCCGACGCAGCCACCCCTTCACGGGGTGGTTTGCTATTTAAGGCAGCCAGTGCTCGCCTCTCAGCCGATCTCGAGCGCCAGCCACTACCCCTTTGAAGGATGGCGACATAAGCAAAACCGCCGCTGATGACATCAAAGATCTTCCGCGTGCTCGATTCACAATTCGTGAGAAATCCGTGCCGCGACCAGTCCGGGTCGACAACTCATCCAACTCGCAGGGCGGCCATCGGATCGATTCGAGTGGCGCGCCGCGCTGGAATGTAACTCGCGGCAAGGGCGGCTAGAAGGAAAAGCACCGCGATGCCGACGTAAGTTGCGGGATCGGTGGTGCTGACATGAAATAGTAAAGCCCTCATCAAACGCATGAAGGCAAAGGCGCCACCGAGGCCAATGGCGATTCCCGCCAGCGCCAGAATAAACCCTTGTCCAATGACCAGGCGCAGGATGTCGCTTTGCTGCGCGCCAAGTGCGCGCCGAATTCCCACTTCCTGCGTGCGTTGCGCCACAGCGTAGGCAACAACGCCGTAAATCCCAATCAGGGCAAGTAGCAGCGCCACCGCAGCGAATGATCCCAGCAGGATCACCAGCAAACGCCGCTGGCCCACCTCCGCCTCAACCATGTCATTCATGGTTTGCACGTCGGCAATAGGCTGATTCGAGTCCATCTCCTGCACCTGCCCGCGAACGGCAATGGTGAACGAAAGCGGATCACCCGCAGTGCGAATAGCGATCATCGCGGAGGGCTCGGGATTCTGTGCAAAGCAGACGTAGACGCTTTGGGGCCATGCAGTGCCTTCCAGGCCCTGATGCACGTTGGCGACAATGCCGACGATTTTCACCGGTTTAGGATTCACGCCTCCGATGAGGAGGCGCTGGCCGACCGGGTCGAGACCCCGAGGGTATTCGGGCCAAAAACGGCGCGCCAGGTTTTCGTCAATTATGGCCACGCGCTCCGTGTCTTCCGTATCGTGTTCGGAAAACTGCCGGCCGCGTATTAACGGAACCTGCAGGGTACGAAAGTACCCCGGGGTGACCGGCAAGTATTTTGCAATCGGCCGCTCATTCAATCTTATTGGTGGTTTCCCGGCATCCTGCACGGGTGTTCCCGCGAAGCCCGTCATAGGAAGAGACATGGCCGCGGTGGCCCCGTAGACGCCCGGTAACGATCTGACACGCCGAACCAGTTCCATAAAAAACGCGGTCCTCTTCTGGTCCGTATCATAGCGGAAGGGGGGCAGCGAAACACGCATTGTGAGGAGGCGCCGCGGGTTGAAACCCACATCGACGCCGCGCAACCGGGCCACGCTTTCCATCAGCAATGCCGCCCCGATCAGCAACACGACTGAAAGGGCGACTTGTCCGACGGACAACACGCTGCGGAGGGTCAATCCGGGCAGAATCCTTCTGGGGACTGCCTTATTCCCGGCTTCACCACTGGTTCGCAGCACACGGATGAGATCGGGCCGGGACGCGCTCAGCGACGGCGCCATTCCAAAGAGAATGCCGGTCGCAGCAGAAAGCGCCGCGGCGAAGCCGAGCACGCCCCAGTCCGGGTGAATCTCACCCGCGCGCGGCAGTACGAAAAGAGTGATGTGCGGAAACAAGCGCAAACTCCAGACGGACAAAAGCGCGCCCAGCAGTCCGCCGGAGAACGCCAACAGCAGACTCTCGACGAGGAGTTGCCCAATAAGGCGGGAACGCAGGGCGCCGACTGCTGAACGCACGGCGAATTCCCGCGACCGGGAGGCGGCCCGCGCCAGCAGCAGGCTTGCCACGTTGGCACAAGCGATCAGCAGCACAAAACCGACAGCTCCGAATAGCAGCCAAAGCGTGGAACGTACATTGGCAACCAAGTCGTCCTTCATCGCCGCGACTTCCACGGGTTTCTTTGGCTTGGCGTCGAGCATGGCGGGATGAGCCGCGGCATATTGATGACGAATCACCCTCATTTCCGAATTGGCTTGTTCAAGGCTCACGCCCGGCTTCAGGCGGCCGAAAACGCTCAAGAAGGGGCTAAGCGCTCTGGATTTGGGAGGCATGAGGGGCCATTCCGACGGTGCTGTCAGCCATACGTCCACGCCAGGAAAAGGAAACTGAAAATGTGGCGGAAGCACCCCGATGATGGTGTATGGCGCCGCCTCGAGGTTCACTGTTTTACCGACGATTTGCGGATCCGCCCCAAAGCGCCGCCGCCACAGCTCGGCGCTGATCATGGCGACCGGTGCGCCGCCGGCCGAATCTTCCTGCGGGAGAAAGCTGCGACCGAGCACGGGATTGACACCGAGAATAGCGAGGAAACTCGCCGAAACGCGGACGCCGTGCAATACTTCCGGCTCGCCTCCGCCCGCAAGCGTCAGGTTTTCCTGGTTGGTAAAAGCTCCGAGGCCGGTAAAGGAACGCGCCGTTGCATCCATCTCGGCAAATCGTGTAGGCGTGGCTCCTCCTGAGATATTGACGAGCTGATCTGGATGCGGGTACTCCAGCGGCTTTAACAGCACCGCGCGGATCACCGTGAACATCGCGGTGTTGCCGCCAATCGCGATGGCCACCATCAGAATAGCGGTCACCGCGAAGGCAGGGTTTTTCCGGAGAGTGCGGACGGCATAACGCGCATCCTGCCCAATCGCCTCCAGGAGTCGCAAGCTCTTCATAGAATTGGCCTTATCCGGTGATCCACTTTGCTCTTTCTCCCCCGCCCGCCGTTTACCCCGTGTGCGCCCCGGCGGTTCACGGCGCACCCTAAAGTAAGTTACGTGCCCGCGTGACGGAGGTCCTCCCTCGATCCAGAAAACAAGGCCCGGAGGGAAGAGCCTGTGTCTCGCATCCTCTCTGGCACGCCCGCGCTAAAATCAATTCTTCACCCCCATGATGGGATAGCCCTGCCAAATATACTCCAGAGCCTCGGGCAGAGTCTGCTGCTTCACGCCGCGGTCAACGTGCCCGGCGTTACGGGCAAAAACAAACTGGTAATGGTAGCCACGGGCGGCGAGCGCTTTGGCCATGTGCTCATTGGCCACCACCCAATCGTGCATATGGTCGCGCATGATATTCGGATTGAAAAGGTCTCTGTCGCCCACTTCCATCCAGATTCGGAGGGGCTTGCGTGGAGTGTTCGGAATAAGATGCTCATGAAATTCCCACGAGCCGTGCGGCGTTTGTGGGTTATACGGCCACTGCTGATTGACGTAAGTGCCCGAATAGGTCAGAACACGGTGGTAGAGCTCAGGGTGGTACCAGGCCATGATCAAGGCGCAGGAGCCGCCGGAACTACCGCCCATCGTTGCCCGGCCCTCGGGATCCCTGGTGAGTTTTACAAGGTATTTAGCCTCGACGAGAGGCAGAACTTCTGTCTCGACGAACTCCGCATACCGGCCTGACATCGTGTCGTATTCCAGGCCGCGCTCGCTGCCCTGGGCGTCGCCCCCGCCGTTGCCAATAGAAATGGCGATCATCACAGGCACCCGGCGCTCGGCGATCAGATTATCCAGGGCCGTGAACAACCCCGGGTCGGGTCCATCCGCGCCCACAATGAATGGCGCGACTGTGCCTGTGACGTATTGTTTGGGGACGTAAACCGCCACGCGGCGCGTGTAGGGAGCGGGGTGGCTGGTGGTCACCACCAGTTTGGCGGGGTCGGTGGGATCCGGCGTGCCAAAGGTATGGGCATCCCGTGCGACGCCGGGATAAATTCTGCTGTCAACCGAGTTCATGGTGAACTCGTATACGGTTCCGTGTGGCACAGCTTTTCGCGCAGACATCTCTGGTGCGGGGTTGTGAGTGGGCCCGATGATAAAGTTCCCGTCGGCATTCGCCGGAGGAACGCTGCCATCGGGTAACTCTTTGGCAGTGACATATCCAGGCGTGTGCGGATCGCGGGTGGGAGGTGTTGGGCGCTTTGCCGGCTGCGCCTGGGCCCATGCCAACACTGCGCCAGCCATCAAACCAATCAAGACTGCGACGCCCCTATGACGCAGCAAACGAACCCCTTGTCCAGCTCCGCAATATTTTATTTCCGCCGCCAGGCAGAAGCCTTTGCGCCCACCCATCCCGATCCAAAGCTCGCTGGGAAATTCAGGAAATTCTGACCCCGGCTACGCTTTGCCCAGCACCAGCTTATCCACGCGCTTACTGACGTCGGTAAGGTAAGCTTCGTCGCCACCGTCCAGCTCCACCGTGGCGTAGCCATGATAATTGATGGCCCGCAGCGCGGCGCGCACGGCCGGCCAGTCGATGCTGCCCTCGCCCAGGTTCACAAACTTAAAGGTCTTGCGGTCAAAATCCTTCAGGTGCAACTTGGCAATGCGCGGGCCAAGCTGGCGAATCCATTCCTCGGGATAGCCGTAGAGCACCACGTTGCCCACATCGAAATAGGATTTCAGCCACGGGCTCTTGAACTGATCGACGTAGCGCGGGAATTCCAGCGGGCTGAGCAGAAACTTGTTCCACACCTCCTCGACGGCAATCTTCACTCCCAGTTGCTGGGCCAGCGGCAGCAGCGTGTGGATCTGTTCCTGCGAGCGCTTCCACGCCTCGCTGTAATTTACCTCCGGGGTTACCACAGCGGGAACCAGCAGCACGGTCTCCGCGCCCCAGAATTTGGCGTTGCCCAACGAGATGCGCATGGCGGCCAGGCTGCGCTTGACCACCGCCGGATCGCTGCTGGAAAGCGGCCACTCCCAATGGCCCATGTTCATCACGGAATGGATGCGCACGCCGGCGTCGTCCGCCGCGCGCTTCACCAGTTTCACTTCCTGCTGGTCGGGAATAGTATAGGCTTCAACGGCTTCAAAGCCCGCCCGCCTGGCCATGGCAAAACGGGCTTTGTAGCTAAGCTGCTTGGGCAGCATGCTGAGCAGAACGGCTTTTTTTATAGGCAGCGGGGCATCCGGCTCCGGCGATCCGGGCGCCGGGCCGCCCCTCGCGCCGGCTGCGGAACCGGCTTCAGCCATCGCCCCGCTGCCGGAGGCAGCCGTGCCGCACGCCGCAGCAATCCCGGCCTTGACAAACTCACGGCGGCTGAACGATTTTTCCATTGCTTTCTCCTTTGCGCGGGCGGCCGGCAATTCGGCCTGCGGCTTCAGGCAAACTGCTTCAGATCAATGCCTGAATCCCACTGCATATCCATGCTCACCAGCTCGTCCCAGGTCAGTTCGCGCCCCAGATAAGCCGCGGTGCGTCCCAGCATGGCCGTTAAGGCGGATTCTACTCCCAGGGCCGCCTGATTGTGAAACTTGCCCGACGTAATGCTGTTGATGAAGGCCTTATGTTTCTCGGCATCGGCGTCGGCCAGGTTATCCAGAAAAGCTCCCGTAACCGAAAACGACTTGGGCTCAGCGGTCTGTTTGTCCTGCGCGGTGTTATAGTTCCAGGGCTGCTCTCCATAGATGGCTATGGGTCCGGAGTAGTGCGACTCCGCCACGCCCTTGCTGCCGAAGAAGCGCTCATTCACATCCCACCAGCCTTTATCGAACTGCGTGGAATTAAGTGTCACATGCACTTCACCGGGATAGGTAAACACCACATTGTAGTGGCCCCAGGCGTTGCCGCTATCGGTTCGCGCGGCGCGTCCGCCGGTGGCCACGGCCTTAACGGGGCGCGCCTGCAGGTACCAGTTGCAAACGTCAATCACGTGGATGTTCTGCTCCACGATGATGTCGCCGGAGAGCACGCGGTCATAAACCCAGTTGCGGAGGCGGCGCTCAACCGGCGAAGCGTTGGGCCAGGCGGGTCGTTCAATCGCGCTGGTGTAATAGTAGGCTTCACCGCACGCAATGTCTCCAATGGCGCCGTTGTGGATGCGTTCCGCCAAAGCCACAAATGGCGGGGCGTGCCGAATCTGGAAACCAACTTCCAGGCTGAGCCTGCCTTCCGCCTTCCGGCCCGCTTCCAGCACGCGCCGGGTTCCGTGCACGTCCACCGATACCGGCTTTTCGCAATACACGTGCTTGCCGGCGGCCACGGCGGCTTCCAGGTGCTGCACGTGGAAGTAAGGCGGCGTGGTGACCACCACGGCGTCGATTTCCTTGCTCTCCATGATCTGCTCATAGGCGTTCGGCCCGCGAAACATCAGGCTGCGATCCACGCTGCTGTATCCCTGCTTCTGCGCCACCTGGTCAAAATGGGTCTTGGCCTTTTGCAACTGGTCGTCAAACAGGTCGCCCAGCGCCACAACGCGCGTTCCCGTGTGAGTGGCAATGCTGGTGGCGTCGTGCGTGCCGCGCCCGCCGCAACCCAGCAGTCCCAGCCGCACCGCGGAGTTTGCCGCCGTGCCCCGCACCAGTTTGGGATCAATAATCATCCAACCGGCTGCTGCTGCAGTTCCAGTCACGAATTCCCTGCGTCCTATTTTGCCGTCGCCAGATTCCGCCATGTTCATTCCTCCGTTTGATATTTTGCCCCAGATCCACCCTCGCCTAGCCCAGAATCTGCTTTAAATAGTTAATGGAATTTTTCACGTCCTCGGTCTGCTGCGGGCCTGAAATTTCGCGCTCAATAGTGATCGCGCCCTTAAAGTTCAGCTTCCTTAATCCAGCGAAAAACCGCCGGAAGTCAACCTTGCCTTTGCCAATGGCAACTTCCTTACCCAGGTCGCGCGGATTGGTGGGATAAAGTCCGTCCTTGGCGTGCACGCTCTCCACATAAGGGCCAATAACATCCAGGGCGTCAACCGGGTTCGCCGTGTCATAAAGGATCAGGTTGGCTGTATCCAGATTCACTCCCTGGTTCTTCAGCCCCACGTCTTCAATGGCCCGCCTAAGCGTTATGGGAGTCTCCTGGCCGGTTTCGTAGCGAAAATGCTGGCCATTTTTCTGGCAGTAGCTCACCACTTCGCGCAAAGCTGGAATCAGCCCCTTATACAGATCGGTGTTGGGGTCGGCGGGAATAAAACCGCAGTGGGTTTGCACGGCGCCAATGCCCGCCGCTTTGGCAAAGTCCGACGCCCGCTTCAAATGCGCCATCCGCTCCGCGCGCGTAGCCAGCGGAACTATGCCGATGGTGAGCGGGCCTTTGTAAAAATCGTAAATTTCCGGTCCCGGCCCGCCCGTAACCAGCGAAGTGGCTTCAATGTGGTGCGCGTCCAGCGCCTTGCGCAGCCGCGCGGCCAGTTCCGGAGAAAAATCCTCCGCAGACACCTGGCAGGTGGGCAAGCCCAGCGAGTGGATCTTCTGAATCGCGGCCTCGGGGTTCTTTCCCATGCCGATAATCAGGCCCAGCCGAAAGGGTTTGCCGGGCAGCAGTGACTGATACACTTTGCCCTGCGCGCCTGCGGGTTGCGCGCCCTCAGCGCTGGCTGCCGAAGCCGCCAGCGTTCCCAAAGCCGACGCCGCGGCGGAATATTGCAAAAAGGAACGGCGATTGATGTTCGACATCGACTTATCCTCTCGCCCGGCGCTCCACATCGCGGCCGGGCATTTTTCGGGTGTTTTAATGGCGTGACGAACCAAACTTATGACTTCGCTCAAACCGGCCCGTGGGCCCGGCTTTCCGTAATTCACTTTACCGCGCCTGCAGCTCAATGTGCCTGAAAAGCATCTTGACCCCGCCGCCGGTATGGAGCTGCAGCCCGATCACGCCCTCGGTAAAGTGCGGCGAAGGATCAGTGTAATCCACGGCGGTTACGCCATTCAGGCGCGTAACAATGTGGCTGCCCTCGGCGACAATTTCCAGATTGTTCCACTGGCCCGGCCGCAGCGCCTTTTCCGCTTCCGGCGTGGGCTTTATCACCCATCCGCGTCCGCCGCTTTCATAAAGCCCGCCCGTGTGGCGTCCCGGGTTGGGGTCAACTTCCACCTGCATGCCCACAATATCCGGGCCGTGTTCGGGATTGATGCCGGTAATGTGCGAGCGGATAAATACCCCGCTGTTGCCCCCCGCCAGCCCTTTGAACTGCAGGCGCAGCACGAAATTTTTGTACGTTCCGGTAGTGGTCAGGTAGCCGTAATGGCCGGTGGTGCTCTCGCCCAGAATTGCACCCTGCTCCACTTCCCACTTCTCCGTTCCGTTCTTATGCCAGCCGTTAAGATTGCGGCCGTTGAACAGACTTACCCACTTGGCGCCGCTGGCCGGCAGGCTTGCCGCCAGCGCGCCGATTAGAATTAGCCCAGCAAAAACGTTTCGCATGGAGCGCGACTCCTTTGGGACGGAAACAATACCACAGCTTTACACCCCGGTGAAGTGACGATTTGCAGGAAGGTTCGCCGCTCCCTTTCCACATCGCCATCCGGAGTCACATTCGGTAATGGTGCTCGGAGCCTGCCCCGACCTGGCCGGGTTTTGTTCAGTCAACAACCGGCGCTCGCTGGGGATCTCTAACAACACAGGGTTAGGTTGAACTCTTCATCGTATCAGGGCACGCCTTCAGGCGTACCACAGAGGCCGCCAGCTTCGATCAGGGTTTAGCCCATGGCGCCCTCAGCGGCTAAAGCCGACCTTCGTTTTGCCGCGTCACGGCATGGCTGAAGCCATGCCCTGATACACCGGTCTCCGAGCTTAACCCAGTGATACTAACAGTTTGCTGGAAAACTCGTCCGGCCTGTCAATCTGAGGAGCCGCGGGCGACAAAGAATCCCGCTCCGAGTCTTCGTCTTACGTTTGTCATTCCGAGCGCAGCGAGGA
>VFSW01000350.1_pt1 | contig 65851 bp, 64 predicted proteins | sample 5358111 | NCBI WGS metagenome assembly VFSW01 (sample SAMN11554181, study PRJNA540505) | mine drainage metagenome | isolation source: sediment from site ElyBrook_90M | place: USA: Ely Copper Mine, Vershire, VT | collected 2017
CCGTCGTCCTTGACCTGTGGAGTAGGCGAAGCCGCCACTCCACAGGTCAAGGATCCGCGCTTTGAAATTTTCGGACCGGGAGCATGGATTCCCTCCTTCGGGGGGCAACGGAAGGGAAAATGCTTCGACGGAATCGGCGCTGATTATAGTGAGAAGTTACAGAATAAGAAATCGACTTCTATGGTTCTTTATTGCGCCAGCCAGTGTAACCGCTTCCGCAATTTATTATTGATCGCCGAATTGCTTTTGTCGAAATATGCCTCCAGGAACGGAATGAAGTAACGGAAAAGGGCGCCGGGATGGCTCGCGAACGCCTTCATGTCCACGGAAAAATTGAAATCCGCAAGAATCGCCGTTATGGGAAGATGTTCAAATGCCGTACCCGCAGCGCGGAACGGCATTTCAAAAGGCATGCCGTACGGCGCATTGACATAAACCGATCCGCCGATTTTCGATCTTTTCACTGCATCGAAAAACGCATCCATTGCGGGCTGAATCGTTTTTTTGAACACGTGCGCGGCGGGATCGGACATTGCATTCGCGCAATAAGCGGCATACAGTTCGCGCGCGGCGGCGGGACTCACGTGAAAATCGCGGCAGACGGCGTCAAAGATCAAAGAAAACGACCATGCGAATTTTTCCCGATAAAGCACCGCATGCCCGCCGGGCGCCTTGGTAAGAACGAAAAGCGATGCCGCCTCATCGTCCGCGATAATAAGCGCGAGCGGCAGCGGCCGGAACCGCGCGAGCGAGGAAAGACGCACTTGAGGAGATTCCGCGAAAAAAAATCCTTCATGCGCGGCGAAGAGCGGCTTCAGTTCTTCGAATAGTTCCCTCTTTGTGAATATAAGTTCAAAGAGGAGCGCTATTTTCTTGCCGGAACATCCGATGGGACTTTGGACCGCGCGATTATCAATCTTGAAATTGCTTGCCTTTGAAGAAACGAGAATCGTATGGATGTCGCCGGCATTGAGCCGATGCGCCGCCTCGCTCCGGCATTGATCGAAAATCATCGTCATCGCCTGCGCAATCAGATTCTCGAACTCAACCATCGTAATTTTCCCGTTCACCAAGCGCTCTTCGCGCGAAAGATCGAGCGGCACCGGAATGGTCGTCGCAAGCGACGAATCTGCAACCGCCATAATCCTCCGGTACGACTTGAAAAAATAATGCCCTTCCAGCGACCCGCGCGCGATTTTTCGGACGGGCGATCTGAAAAATTTCTTGAGATTTATTTTTTTCTCCAGCTTTTCGAAAATCAGATTACGATCTTCGTCGATGCTCATAAAAAGCCCGCTCGTCTCCGTAGGCGTAATCTCCAGAATAAGGAATTTTTCTTTGGGGCGGAAAAGATTGAGTGCCACGTTTTTATTCATTCTACCACGCCGGCGATAACGCAGAGGATCGCCAAAATACTTCATTCTAAAATTGCTCTTATGCGCCGGACACCCGCAGAAACCGCTTCTTCTTTTATGATTTTTATTTTTCCGATTTCACCCGTATGCGCGACATGCGGCCCGCCGCAGAATTCGAGGGAATATGCCTTTTCGAATCCGGGGTTCGCCGGCGTCGCGGATTTCGGCCCAATGGAATAGACCGAAACGCGATCGGGATATTTCTGCCCGAATTCATGCTCGGCGCCGAGTTTTTCCGCTGCCTCGCGCGCGAGTTCGCTCCGCACCACCGGCAGATCTTCCGAAATCTTCTCGTTCACGATCCGTTCCGCTTCTTTCTTTTGCTCATCCGTCATTTTCCCGCCGTACGAAAAATCCATACGGAGCCGCTCGCTCGTGATATTGCTCCCCCGCTGTTTTACCTCCGGCCCGAGCACGGTCTGCAATGCTTTCAATAAAAGATGATGCGCGGTATGCAACCGTGTCGTCTGCTCCGAATGATCGGCAAGCCCGCCTTTGAAAACGCCGGCGGATGCGGTCCGGGAAAGATCGCGGTGTTTCTCCATTTCCGCATCAAATAATTTTTTGAACTTTTCTTTATCGACAAATATTAAACGTCTCGCCAGCTCTTCTTCTATAAGTTCAAACGGAAAACCGTATGTTTGATAAATAAAGAATGCCTTCACCGGATCGACTTCATTCACCGCAAGGATTTTATCTCCTTGCTCCGGAGGAATCATGCTAACGTGTCCACTCCCCATAATTTTTTCAAGTTCCTTTAATCCTTCTTTAAGAGTTACGCGAAATTTCTTCTCTTCCTTTTCCATTTCATCAAGAATACGATTCGCATGCTCCGCCAAGCCATGTCCTTGTGGATACGCAGCCAAATATTTTTCTATAAAAGCCTGAGCGACAGAAGAAAGCGAACTCTGATTGGAGGTTTTCCCTTGAGTTGCTCCTAAGCCATCTCCAAATCGGATCGCGCGGCGAAGCAAGCGACGAATAAGATATCCACGTCCGACATTCGACGGAGAAACGCCATCAGCAATCAAAAAAACCGCTGCTCGAATATGATCGAGAATTATTCGGAACTCTTTTTCGTTCTCTCCATAAGATTTTCCGGTTTCAGCTTCTAAAACTTTCCGGGCATTTTCGAAAATATCGATATTAAAAATATCCGGATCATTATTTGCCGCAGCGGCGATGCGTTCCAGCCCGCCGCCGAAATCCACGTTGCGCTGCGCGAGCTTTTCGAAAGAACCGTCGGCGCTTTTTTTGTATTCCATAAAAACCGAGTTTCCTATTTCAAGAAAACGTCCGCAATCGCAGTTCGGATGGCAGTGCGCCCCGAACTCCAGCTTATGCACCGGCGTGCCGTCCGCGGTGAATTCTCCGAAATCGTAAAACACTTCCGAATCCGGGCCGCCGGGTTCGCCCGCGGGCATGTTCGAAGGCGCGCCCGCGCGGCTCCACCAATTTTTTTTGACGTCATAAGAAAATATCCTGCCGCCCTGCATTCCTTTCTCGCTTCCTTCTTTTTCCGAGCCGAAATCGACATACTTTGCCTCAATACCTTTTTGCGCGAAGAGTTCCTTCCATCTTTCCGTCGATTCTTCGTCGCGCGGAATGCCGGTCGCGGCATCGCCCGCGAAAACCGTCACATATAAATTTTTCGGATCGAGCCCGGCGCCTTTTTCCTTGTCGGTCAAAAACTCGAAGAACCATGCAAGCTGATCATGCTTGAAATAATCGCCGAACGACCAGTTGCCAAGCATCTCGAAAAAGGTCGTGTGCCGGTTGTCGCCGACTTCATCGATATCTTCGGCGCGGAAACATTTTTGCGCGTTTGCCAATCGCTTCCCTTCCGGATACGGCTGGCCCAAAAGATACGGCACAAGCGGCTGCATGCCGCTTCCCGTGAACAGCGTCGTCGAATCGTTTTCCGGCACCAAGGACGCCGACGGAATAATCACATGCCCGCGCGCTTTATAAAATTCAAGGAATCTTTTACGGATCTCGGAAGAAGTCATTGGATTAAAGATTCTCTCCTCTGTCGTCCTCGCGAAGGCGAGGATCCATGCTTTGAAAATCCAAAGGAAGAATTGGAAGCGTGGATTCTCAGCCAAGCCGAGGACGACCGAAAGGAATTTAACACGATATAAGGATGATAATTATCCCCGCCCTTTTTCATTGCTCGCTATTTACACCAGATTATCAAACCCTTCGAGTGCCGGCGCCTTGCCGTGTTCGCGGATTTTTTCGAGCGCTTTCGCCTCAATCTGCCGGATGCGTTCGCGCGTGACACCGAACGCTTTTCCCACTTCTTCCAAAGTATGGCTTACGCCGTCATCAAGCCCGAACCGCATTTTCAAAATATCCTGTTCGCGCTCCGAAAGATCGATCATAATTTCTTTAATAAGATCGCGCAACATGGCGCGCGCGGTCAATTGCGACGGCGAAGGATTTTTCTGGTCGGGAATGAAATCGGAAAGCGTGGAATCGTCCTCATCGCCGATCGGCGTTTCAATCGACAGCACGTCCTGCGAAATTTTCTGGATGTGCCGCACCTTATCGATATCAATCCCCATTTCGGCGGCGATCTCCTCCACGAGCGGATCGCGGCCGAGTTCCTGGATCAGCTGGCGGCGCGTCTGCGTATACTTCGAAATCGTTTCCACCATGTGCACGGGAATACGCACCGTCCGCGACTGGTCGGCGAGCGCGCGCGTGATTGCCTGGCGGATCCACCAGGTCGCGTACGTCGAAAATTTGAAGCCGCGGCGGTAATCGAACTTTTCCACCGCCCGCGAAAGGCCGATATTCCCCTCCTGTATGAGATCCAGAATGCTCAAATGCGGCGTGCGGTTCACGTAACGCTTCGCAATCGAAACCACGAGCCGGAGGTTCGCCTTCATCAATCGCTGCCGCGCTTCCTCGTCGCCTTTCTCGGAACGTTTCGCAAGATCGCGCTCTTCATCCTTCGTGAGCAACGGCGTTTTCCCGATTTCTTTCAGGTACATCTGCACCGCGTCCGGCACGTCGCTCCCAAACGCCATTTCATCGTCAAGCGTTTCCTTCTCGACGGTCTCTTTCGAAAAATCAATCAGCGCGGAGGTCTCGATCACCTTGATGCCCGCTTTCTCGAGACGGTCATAAATCTCCTCAAGCAGCGCCACGCTGTCTTCTATTTTAGGAAAATAATAAAGTATCTCATTGTCGGTCACGAACCCGCGCGGACGCCCGCGCTCGATGAGTTCGTTGAGTTCCGATTCATGGATCCGGACATTCTTCTCGAATTTCGTTTCCGGTTTTGATTTTATTTTCGGTTTATTTATCGCCGGCGCCTGCGTCTTTACGGCAGGATGTTTTGATAATTTTACCGCCGGATTTTTTGCCGGATTTTTTTTGGCGCTCTTTTTAACCTGCTTCGGCTTCGGTTTATGAAAAGGTTTCTTTTTGTTTATCTTCTTGGCTTTTGTTTTGATCAAGCGCTTCGCCTGTTTCTTTTCCGCGCGCCGGGCGTGTTTTTGACGCTGCGCCCCGGCTTTACGCGCCTTTTTGTTCTTTTGTGATATATTCATGGAGGATTCTGATTACCCATTATTTTACTTTAATTTAAAGATTATGCAAGCCGATTTCTTGTCATCGTCCGCCCTTGATTGCGCTCAATGGCGGAAACCTTCCCTTTCCCGCAATGCTTTTTTCAAAACGACTGTTTTGAAAAAAGCATTGCGGGTATCCGGCATCCGTAAATTTTTTTCGGAGAAAAACCTGGGCGGACAAGTATTCCGTTCGATAAGCCAAAAACAAGCCGCAAGGATGGCAGAAAGCAGAACCCGTCTCAAAAGCAGGCTCCGTCGGCCTGCCTGAAAAACTGCTTTTGAGACGGGTTCTAAACCAATAGCCGCTCATCGCCGTTCCCTGTCGGCAAGTTTTTTAATTCCTCCAATGCGGCCTTCAACTCGGCGTCATTGCCGCTCGCTTCGGCGTTCCTGACCGCAAGCTTGAGAATATTCCTTCGCTCTTTAATATACTCTTTCATAAGTTCGGTTTTGAGCGTTTTTATTTCCGCATCCGATGACTCGTTCGATGCGCGGAGAACGATAGTGCCGATTGTCTCATCAAGCGCCGGATCGTCGCTCTTTCGCGCACCGCTTTTCAAAATCTCCAAAATTTCCTTTTGCGGCGGCGCGAGATAATCCTCGCAATCGTCAAAAATACCGAAATCGTTTTTCGAAAGCGCGGCGGCAAACATCCGCTCTATAATAAGGTCGCGGCGCGCAACCGGCTTCGGTTTCTCCGATACTTCCGCCTGTCCGCCTCTTTTCGAATAATCCGGCGCGGTCGCAACGGAAATTTCTTCCGCTTCCTCTTCCAATACTTTGACGCCCACGCCCGTGCGGCGGGAGAGTTCTTTCATCCAGAAATCGCGTTCGACGGGACTCGCGATATCTTTCAGCTTTTCCAATACCGCGCGAAGCTTCAGAAGCCCTTCGCGATCGCTCAGCGCCGCGGTATCCGTCGGCAAATATTTCCTGAAATAAAATTCGGGAGCGGGTATCGCCGCGGCAAATGTCTTCAAAACGTTTTCCGGATCCGCCTGCGCCGCATCCGCTGCGTCTTTGAAATCAACGAACGTCGCGACCTTCACGGAAAAATCATTCGCTTCCGCGAGCGCGATCGCCCGTTCGGCGGCGTCCGATCCCGCCGTATCGTTATCGAAACTCAAAACAAGCTCCTCCGCAAAACGGTGTAATGTCCGTAAATGGTCGGCGGTCAAAGCCGTTCCGGAACTTGCGATGACGTTTTTAACGCCGGACTGATAACTCATCAGAAAATCCATCTGGCCTTCGACCAGCACCGCCGATTTTTTCTCGCGGATCGCGTCTTTGCTTTTCCAGAATCCGTACAAAAGTTTCGATTTCTGGAAGATCGGCGTCTCGGGACTGTTGATATATTTTCCCATGTCGCCGCGATCGAGCTGCGGCAGAATCCGCCCCGTGAAACCGACCACCTTCCCCATATGATTATGGATCGGGAACATGATCCGCCCGCGGAAACGGTCCAGCATCAAACCCCGTTCCGTCTTTATCGCAAGCCCCGCCTGCAGAAGATCCTGCGGCGCCGTGCCCATATTCAGAAAAAACATCGACAGCCCTTCCGGCTCGTTGGGCGCCCATCCGATTTCAAATTCCTCTATTATTTCCTTTTTTAATCCGCGGTCGGCGCAATACTTTTGCGCAATAGGCGCCGCCGCAAATGCTTTCTGGAAAAATTTTTTCGCGGTCTCGTTTAAATCGTACAACAAACCGCTGAACTTATATTCGGCGGGATTTTCATGTTTCAGTTCCACGCCCGCTTTCTCCGCGAGCGCGCGCATCGCCTCGCCGAACTCGATATTCTCATGGCGCATAAGAAACGTAAAAATATCGCCCCCGAGCCCGCAACCGAAACACTTCCACGATTGCCGTTCGGGCGACACCATGAACGACGGCGATTTCTCGTGGTGGAACGGGCAAAGCCCCTTGAAATTTTTTCCGGCGGGCGTGAGCACCATATATCCGCGGAGAAATTCCACGATGTCCAGCTTGTTTTTGATGAGTTCCGTGGTGGGCGATGACATTGCTTCGATTATATGTCCGCGGACAAACGGCGGCAAATGCCGCATGAACACACCCGCGCGTCGTTATTCGCCCTTAAATTTCAACCGCAAGAAATATCATGTTATAATGGAAAAAACATGAAAAACATATTCTATCGCTCCTTCGTACCGTGGATCCCGTGGGCGGTCGGACTGACGCTTCTTTTCGGCGCGATGTACGGCATAAGCCAGCAGGTGCTCCGGCAGTCGGCGAACGATCCGCAGATCCAGATAGCCGAAGATACCGCGGCGGCCATAAACGCCGGCGAACCGGTAACGGTTTTCAACTCGCAGACAAAAACCGATATCGCGACAAGTTTATCGCCTTATCTCGTTATTTATAACGCGAGCGGCGTCGTCGTCGCTTCAACCGCTCTATTAAATGGCGCGCCGCTCGCGGTGCCGCAAGGCGTGCTCCAATCTGCAAGCGCTTCCGGCAGCAACGGCGAAAACCGGCTCACATGGCAGCCGCAACCCGGCGTGCGAAGCGCCATCGTTGTCATTCCCGTAAAAGGGGTTTTCAACGGTTTCGTCGTCGCGGGCCGCTCGCTCCGCGAAACGGAAAATCGCGAAGACCATATCGGGCTGATCGCGCTCGCCGCATGGTTCGTTTCCCTCGCCGCGATGTTCGGAACTTTCGCCGTCATTGAAATCTTAAAGAAGAAAAGAATGCTTCCGGAATACTGACGGAGGTCAACCGGTCGCCGCGCTCAATAAAAATTCATCCCGCCCTGCTTCAGCTCTTTTCTTATCGCGGCATGATCGGGCACCGTCCGCGCCACCAACGCCCAGAATTTTTTCGAGTGATTGAATTCTCCGCGGTGGCAAAGCTCATGAACGACGACGTAGTCCTGAACTTTCTCCGGTAAAAATATAATCTTATAGTTAAAATTCAGATTTCCTTTCCGTGAACAGCTTCCCCAGCGCGTTTTCTGGTTTTTGACGCTGATGCGGCGATAATGAAAACCATACGCCTTACTGAATCGCTCGATTTTTTCCGTTACAAGCGCCGCGGCGGCGCCTTTATGCTTTAAATAATCTTCCCGGCCGTAACGCGCAATGGGACTTCCCCTGAACTGGCTGAAAAAATGAATTTTTGAAAACAGCCACGAAGCTTTTTCGCGGATAAACTGCTCGGCGATGTTTTCTTTGAGACCGGCCGGCGCCGTGAGCACGACCGAGCCGTCGCAATGCACCGCAAGCCGCATCCGCCGCGCGCGCCGGCTCTTTCGCAGCGTGTAAGAGACTTTTTTATCCTGTAATGCGATCTCTTTTAAAACAGCTTTCATCTTTCCATTGTCCGCTCCATCCCCGCCGCCGTCAATCCTTGCTTAATGAAGTTTTAATAAAACCTCATCCGCTTTTTTCCACATTGAGGCGCAAAAATTCGTATGCGACTTTCGGCGTACTTTTTTATCCCGCCGGAAGAAATTTCGGCTTCATATTTCGCGATGAGCGCCCCGATTTGTTCCTTGTCAATTTTTTCCGCCATGATCCTTATTGTTCCTCATGATAGCCGATTTTCGGAATTTTTGCTGCGGTAAAATTTTTATCATCGCTATCCGTTCGGGGCGGTGTAAATCGTAAAAGCTCTATTTCTCGAACGTCAGGCGCGCAAGACGGAGGATATCGTACGGGATGCGGCCGTCGAAATGATCGAAGACGGGCTTGAGCGGGATCGCGCCGAGCTCGCGCATCGCGGCGTGGATATCGCGCATTTCGTTTTCTTCGATGCTGCCGCGGGCGATGTGCGCGGGCGCGGGCGGCGGCAGATCGCCGCGCATCTGTAATTTTTCCAAGTGCGCTATGATCGTTCCTTCGGTGAATGACCGCGCGGCGGCGATTTCGAAAACGGTCTTGCCGTTTTTCACGAGCGCCAACGTTTCGAGATATGTGTTCGGCTTCGGCGGTTTCACCGGCATCGCGGCATACGGCGTCGCCGAGGGTTCGATATTGCCGCCGCACGCGCGGATAAATTGCCGTTGCATATCTTCGATTTTTTTAAAATCCATGCCACGGAATTTCAGTAATGCCTCATCCGACACTGCGCGAAACGCGGCATCTTTCGCCAGAATATCGGGATGCACTTCCAGCGCGCGTTCGTTCAAACCGAGCAAGTGCAAACCCGCCAGCGTCCGCAAACGCGAGAGCGCGACATAGCCCTGCCCGTATTCGAACGCAGCCGAAAGATCAATGGCCGCCGCGTCGAGCGACATGCCCTGGCTCTTATGCACCGTAATCGCCCACGCGAGCCGGAGCGGTATTTGCGTAACGGCAGCGAGTGTCTGTAATTCGATTTCTACTTTCCAGTCATCCGGTTCGGCGATGATCGATCTGCCGGCGCGCGTTGCGACGACCGGCAAACCGTCATCATGCCGAAACCCGACGACCGTTCCTGTCGTGCCGTTCGCATATTTTCCTTCGATGCTATTCTTCGTGAACATCACTTTCGCGCCGACTTTGAGCCGCAGCGTTTCCGGCGAAAGGCAGCCGCGCTTCAACTGTTCAACAAGCTTCGGCTGGCCGCGGCTTTCCATTTTGAAAACATGTTCTTCACCTGCAAGCTTCGCAAGTTCCCGCTCATTCACGCGGTCAACGTCGCTATTGTGCGAAAAAAGTTTCGTGATGCCGTCGTGCACCGTTCCGAGCCGCGCGCCGCGTTCGAGAAGTTTGCTTTTATGGCCGTCATCCAGCGACCCCGCACGGAGCGCGCTCAAAATTTCGAGAAATGCCGCATCTTCCTGCCGGTACTGCTCCGAAAGATAGCATACCGTCGGAACAAGCGCCCGCCATGCCGCCGATTCGTACGCGAATTGCGCGCCGCTCGCGGCCGTATTCGCAAACGCAAGCCGCGCATCAGGATCTTCGTTCCGCCGCACGATCGGCGGAAGCTGAAAAAAATCACCGACCAAAATAACTTGCATACCGCCGAACGGTTCCTGCGAACCGCGCACCGCGCGGCAGACGGCGTCCACCATATCCAGCGTTTGCGCGGAAAGCATGGAAACTTCATCTATAATAAGGACGCGCGCATTCGCGATCCGGCGCGCGGCGCGCTTATTGCCTTCGATCGCGCGAAGATCGTGCCGCGTAAGCCCGCTCTTGATGCCGATGCCGCTCCACGAATGGATCGTCATGCCGCCGATATGGGTCGCGGCAATGCCCGTCGACGCCGTGATCGCGGGCGCGATGCTCCGCTCCCGCAGATACGCGACATACCGGTTCACGAGGTGCGTCTTCCCGCTGCCCGGTTCGCCCGTCAGAAAAACATCCGCGCCGGTTTTCAAAATTTCAAAAGCTTCCTGCTGAGTCATTGTTCAATATTGTAATGCAAATGCATTAATAATACAGCTCACTTATTAAAATGAGATTAAAACCGCCTATTGAACGACAAAACTGAACACCTTATTTTTTTATATCTCCTTTCAATTCAAAATGATAAATGAGTTGAAAAATTTATATGGCGCCGGTAGGATGAAGGGGTAGCTAGCGACAAGGGTGCGCGACGCCAGCCATCAATAGCCACGGCATTCGCGCGTGCTTAGCTCGGTGGCGGAGGAAAAAATTCTTATTTTCTCATTCTACGTCCCGCCGCGGTTTTATGATAGCGCCTTGTCGGATAATGAGCGCAGTGGCAGAGCGTCTCGTTTATTCATCCCGTTAGAGATCCTTATGGACGTTTAGCTCAGTGGCAGAGCGTCTCGTTTACACCGAGAAGGTCGTGGGTTCGATCCCCTCAACGTCCACACCAAATAAGTCTCTAACGGAACAAGCCTTATACGAAATACTGACAGGCTCGGTCTGGACGCTTTATGAAAACCAATGCTTTTCCCATTTATTTTCTTGCAACGCAGAAACTGATCGCACTTTAAACGGGGTAAGGGAGGAAGGCCGGGGACTCGAATCCTCAACGCGCGCTTTTTATATCCTGTCGTAGCCCGCTCCGGCCAGACGAAGGCGGGAGTCTGCTCAACAGCTGCTTCTCTTCCGCTGGATTGAGTTTATAGAAATTCTCCATAAGTTTCGCGACAAGAACGGGTCCCGTACCGCCGGGCGTCGGCGTATAGAAAACGGGCGACTGACCACCGTCTACCGGCAAACGCGCATAATCGAAATCCCCCGACAGCATCCCTGTCTCTTCATGGCATCCGTCAACGGGCGTTTGGCGTCTTGCATATCCGAAATCGATTACGGCGGCGCCGGATTTGAGCATTGCCGGCGTGATAAGCCCCGCCCTGCCCGTACCTATAATCACAAGATCGGCATATTTCAGCAAGCTGAGATCGCTCGTACTGCGAAGAAGAACGGTTTCCTTCGCGCGGCGCATGATCCAATGCGCAATCGGCCGGCCGATTAAAAACCCGAGGCCGACGATCGCGGCGCTATGCGCCGCAAGATCGTACTTTTGCGTTTCGCAAATTAATGCAATAACGCCCACTGCGGGCGGAAGCGCTTTCCCTTGTCCCGCGTAAAACGCGCCAAGCGCGCGCCCTCCAAGAACGTCGACGTCTTTTTCCGGCGGAATGGCATTCAAAACGGAATACCGGTTCAAATGATCCGGCAACGGCAGTTGCACGATCACGCCGCCGCACGTTTTGTGCGCCGCGATTGCTCCGACCTCGCGCCGCAATGCGTCGCTTTTTATTTCCTCCGGAAACCGGTAAAGCCGGAAATCGACGCCGATTCTTTTCGCGGCGTTTTCCTTTTGTTTTAAAAAACTTATGGATGCCGGATCGCCACCGACCAATACCGCCGCGAGAAACTTCTTCGGCTTCGGAAGCTCCAAAAGCCGGTTTAAAATATCATTCGCGATTTGTTTGCCGTCGATGATCATAAATGCAGATATTTTTTGCTTGTCATCGTCCGTGAAGACGGACGACCCGCGCTTCCAATCTTTTTAAATTTTCAAAACATGGGTTCCCGCCGGAGTCTATCCCGAGTTTTCGAGGGGCAAGGATGACAGAAAATCGGATACCGATAAAAGGGCGCCTATCTCCCCATGTCATTATCGCACTTTGTATTTTTTACAAAGAGTCGTCACCTCGCCTTTCACGTTTTTATTCCGGACAAGCACGTCGTCAATCAGGCGGGCGATTATTGCCATCTCTTTTTCTTTCATGCCGCGCGAGGTCAACGCCGGCGTGCCGAGGCGGATGCCCGAAGGATCCATGGGCGGGCGGCGGTCGTAGGGAATCGTATTTTTATTGACGATAATCCCCTGCGCTTCAAGCCGGTCGCTCGCTTCCTTTCCGCCGATGCCGCGCGCCGCAACGTCAACCAAAAGCAAATGCGTATCGGTGCCGCCCGAAATAACGCGCCATCCCGATTTTTTAAGCGCGGCCGCGAGCGCCCGCGCGTTCCGCACAATCTGCCGCGCGTATTTTTTGAACGACGGATTTAGTGCTTCTTTTAATGCAACCGCGGTTGCCGCCACCTGGTTCATATGCGGCCCGCCCTGCAACCCCGGGAAAACGGCGCGATCGATCGATCGCGCGATATCGATCGCGTTCCGCGCCGCGATCTTCGAATCGCGGCGCGCGAAAATCATGGCGCCGCGCGGCCCGCGCAAACTTTTATGCGTCGTCGTCGTCACGACATCGGCATAGGGGAACGGCGACGGATACGCGCCGCCCGCGACAAGACCGGCGAAGTGCGACATATCGACCAACAAATACGCGCCGACCTCATCCGCAATGGCGCGGAATTTTTTGAAATCGATGATGCGCGGATAGGCGGTGAATCCCGCGACCACGATGCGCGGCTTTTCTTTTTTCGCCATGCGCCGGATCGCTTCGTAATCGAGCAGTCCGGTTTTCTCGTCCACACTATAAAGAACCGAACTCCAGAATTTTCCCGTCGCGGAAACGGGTTGTCCGTGCGTCAGATGCCCGCCCATGTCGAGCCGCATGCCCATGATCTTCGGCATTGGAATTTTTCCGCACTCCGCCGGTTTCGGCGGACACGCAAGCGCAAGGCATACCGCAAGGTTCGCGGGCGAACCGGAATACGGCTGGACATTCACGCTCCAATGCGCGGGCGACAGACGGAAAAGTTCGAGCGCCCGCGCGCGGCAAAGATTTTCGAGTTCGTCCACGCATTTATTCCCGCCGTAATACCGCGCGCCGGGATATCCTTCCGCGTATTTATTCGTAAAAACAGACCCCAAAGCGCGGAGGACATCCCGTGAAACGATATTTTCCGACGGAATAAGATCAAGCGTCGTTTCCTGCCGCTTTGTTTCGTCCCGTATCAATTTTTCAACAATAATATCTTTCATGATGTTCTCATTTTATATCAAAGCGCGCCCAAAGAAAACCGCCGTAATTTGTTTTTATATGCAAACCGGCGTTATAATTTTCCCATTATGATCCTTTCCGATCGCGACATAAAAAAAGCGCTCAAAGAAAAACTGATTTTTATAGATCCGCTGTTCCCCCGCGCCATCCAGCCCGCATCGGTCGACCTGCATCTCGGCCCCGATTTTCTGGTGTTCCAGGCGGAAGAACACACGTGCATCGATCCGAGAGAACCGCTCGACCATATGATGAAAAAAATGAAAATCGACGCAAAACGGCAATTCATCATCCATCCGGGCGAGTTCGCGCTCGGTATGACATACGAAATCGTAGGCGTGAGCAGCAGCATGGTCGGACGGCTTGAGGGAAAATCATCGCTCGGCCGCATCGGGCTTATCATCCATGCCACCGCGGGCTATATCGATCCGGGCAATAAACTCAAGGTAACCCTTGAACTCCACAACATCGCAAACCTTCCCATCAAGCTCTATTATAAAATGCCGATCGCGCAAATATCGTTCAGTCCCGTTTCGTCGCCCGTGGAAAACCCTTACGGCAAAGAACGGCTCGGCAGCAAGTATTACGGCGCCATGAAACCGCAGGCATCGCAGTATTGGAAAAATTTCAAAAAAAATAACGACTGGATAACATTCGAAAAATAACGATATGGAAAAAGCGAATTTTCATGCCTATAAGCCCGATTTCCCGGGAGAACAGTGGACAGAAGGAGAACGTCTCATCCTTTCGCCCTTCGCAAGCAGTCTCGACGAACCCGTTGCCGTCCTGCGCAATCTTCCGCCGGAAATCGTGGGAGCGTTGTGTTCGCGCGCAAGCCGCGTCAGCGGATCGCTCATCCGCGCGCTCCACGATGAATATTTCAAACCGATCCTTGACGGCGACCCCGAACTCGCAAAAGAGCTTCGCGCGACCATCGAGTTTTTCCGCGTGCGCGGCTTTAAAAATATCCTGAACAATCAGCGCGCGCAGGCATTCTATGCGAAATGGCTTTCCCAATACGGCGACGATTCCATCGCGCAAATAACCGGCACGCATATCGTTTTTTGGGGAATCTCGCAAGTCGCCATGAAATACATCGAAGACCAGCGTATCGGCCTCGAACCTATCGAAAAATCGACGCGCTATGTCAATTTCGGCGAGAAGATCGGCGGCAGCTATCTTTATTACACCCCGAAGCCCGATCTTGAAACGGCAAAATTACTCGATGAATACCGCGCAATCATGGACGGTCTTTTTGAATCCTATAACGGCCTGGTCGCGGATCTCACGGCGTGGCTTAAAGAAAATTATACGGAAAAAGATGCGGTACTCGAAAAGAAATCATTTGACACGCTCCGCGGCATTCTTCCCATGGCAACGATCGCGCAAGTCGCGTTTCGCGGCAACGCGCAGGCGTTTGAATACCTTATCAACCGCACGGCGGCGCACGAACTGGGAGAGTTCCGGTGGATCGCCAGCGCGTTAAAAACCGAACTCGATAAAGAAATCCCCTCGCTCCTTCTGCGCGTCAACGACGAGAAATCCGGCCGCTACCAATCCTATCTTGCCGGCCGCCGCGCGAACACCGTAAAAGCCGCGCGGAAAATTACACCTGAACTCTTTAAAGAAATAACGCCGGCGGCGCATCCCGTCGTCCGGCTTGCGGAATACGATCCCGAAGGGGAAAACAAAATCATCGCCGGCATTCTTTTTTCTTCAAGCGCGGAAAGCTGGATTGCATGCCTTGCTGCCGCGCGGCGCCTTTCCGAAAAAGAAAAACAGGAAATCATCGATGCCTACCTGACGGGCAGGGATGCCCGATGGCAGAAAGTCGGACGGGCGCTCGAAAACTCATACGTGCGGTTCGATATTCTTATGGACAGCGGCGCCTATCGCGACCTGCACCGTCACCGCATGCTGACGCAGGAACGCCAGCTTTTTTCCGTCGCGCACGGCTATAGCGTACCGCAAGAAATCGTCGATGCCGGCCTTGAAGACCGTTATCGCGCGGCGCTTGATTCCGTCGTGCCGCTCTTCAAAAAACTGGAAACTGTTTCTCCCGAACTCGCTCAGTACGCCGTGCCGCTCGCATACCGCGTCCGCTTCTATCAATATGAAAATCTCCGCCAGTTCTTCTGGGAAGCGGAACTGCGCACCGGCCCGCAGGGCCATCCCCATTACCGTTTTATTGAACAGGAAAAATACCGCTTGCTCAAAGAAAAATTTCCGCATCTTGCAAAGGCCATGCTTGTCGACACGAACCAATACGATTTCGCCCGCCGCGGCGCCGAAGAAGCGATAAAGGATAAAGAAGAGAGGATCAAACAGAAAATTCGGGGGCGTTCATAAAAATCCCGGGCTTAATATCCCGGGATTTTAATTTTTTTCGCTCTTCGCGGACGCGCAAACGGCAAACGGCTATCGCTCAATATTCAGCGCACCGCACACCGCATCCCACACTTTTTCGCCGACATCATCAAGGGAAAGCAGGGTTCCGTTTTCCACGCATTCGATAACCGTAAAATCTTTCGGAAAAAGTTCCGCAATTTCAAGATAAACTCTTTCTGCGCGTTCAAGGTGGGAAATGTCACTCTCGTGAAGGTCGCGTTTTTTGCCGCCGATATACGCGCGGTCGCCTTTTTTATCCACAAACCCCTGGGCAATTGCCGCCGGCACATGAAGAATGATATTGAGATCCGGCTTGGGAATCCCGAGCCTGCCATACTCAAGATCATAAAGCCACCTAAAAAAATCCTGCCTCTTCTTTTTATCATCAATCTTCCCTCCCTGATGGCCCATATTGGAACCGACGTAGCGGTTTGCAAGCAGCGTTTTCCCTTCGGCAAGCCATTGCTTCATCTTTTTCTCGCTCGCATCAAAACGGTCAAGCGCATAAAAAAGCGATGCTTTTTCGGGCCCGATTTCTTTAAGCGTACCGTACTTCCCGTTGAGATATTCCGTGACGAAATACGACGACGGCTCCCCATATCGCGGAAAGTCGAGCTTTTCCACGGCGAACACCTCCTTCAGTTTCGGCAACAGCCGGTTGAACTGTTCCGTCTTGCCCGAACCGTCGGTTCCTTCAATCACAAAAAATTTTCCAGCCATAAGTTTTTTATTTTATAAAATTAAAAAAGAAGCACCGCCCAGTGTTCCCATATCAAAGTACGGGATAAACTCCGCCGAGGACAAGCTCCGGCGGACGACCCATGCTTTGAAAATAAAAAGAGAATATTGGAAGCATATGCCCTCACCCGCTAAAATTTTTCGGAAAAAATCGGACGGGCTCATCTTTGCGAGGACGACAAAAAACATATCCTCGACTAATGCCGAGAGAAACTAAAAATTCTTATCCCTGAAGATATCCTTTCGCTTTTTCGACAAACTCATTAAGTCCCAATCCTTTCTTTATAAAACCGGCGGCTCCCGCTTCTTTAGCGGCCCTTTCATCAACGCCAACCGACATTGGATCACTGAATGCAGTGAGGAAAACGACTTTAATATCTTTGGTTTCCGGATTGAGCTTCAGTTTCATAATCACCTCAGATCCGTCCATAACCGGCATCTTGAGGTCTAGTAAGATAAGATCCGGTTTTTTCGCTGCCGCCACTTCAAGGCATTCGATGCCATTAGACGCCGTAACCACCTCAAAGCCCGCATTTGTAAGCGCCGAACCGTAAATATCCAATATTTCCGATTCATCATCGGTCAAAAGAATAAGTGTTTTTTTGTCCATGTTTCTAAATATAAATTTGATTCCTTTTATTTAAAAAACCACATCGGGCCACGGCATTCAATAAACCGCGAACCAGTCATGACGACGCCGGCAATGCCACGGCAAATGTGCTTCCTTCGCCGGGCTCGCTTTTTTCGAGCCATATAAACCCGCCCATTGCCTCGGACAATATTTTTGCGATATAAAGACCGAGACCGCTACCGTATTCTTTCGTATGTAAAAACGTTTTCGAGACCGTCGAGAATTTTTGGAATAACATCGATTGGTTTTCTTTCGGAATACCAATACCTGTGTCAGTTACCGAAATTTTCAAGAAATGTTTACCCTCTGAAATTTTTTCAGAAAAAACCAGAGATGGCGATAATTCACGCACGACCGGATTCACGGCGACGGTAATACCTCCTTTTTCGGTGTAATGAATAGCATTGCTGATAAGGTTTGTGATGACGTCCCTTACCTTACTAAGATCGGCGACCACTGCAGGGAGCGGTACAACAGACGCTTGAAAAACAAGCGTTATGTTTTTTTCCGATGCAGCCTTGCCGAAACTCGCAATAATATCATTGACCAGATCCGCAATATTGACATTTTCTTTCTTGAGTTCAAGAGGTTTTTCATCCATGCGTATAACTTCAATGAAGTCGTTCAGAATATCGAGAAGTCGCATGCTGTTCTGACGGATACCGGTTGTGTATTTGATGATATTTTTATTATCGTCTGACGGCGCAACTGACCCAAGCAACAACTCGGCGTCGCCCCGTATAATGGATAAAGGCGTGCGCATTTCATGGGAAGCGATGGCAAGAAAATTGCTCTTGGACTGATCCAAAAGTTCCTGCTCAGTGATGTCTTCTATCAAAACAACAACACCGATCAATGCCGGGTCGTCGATAATAAAGATCGGCTCCATGAATATTCTCAGATATTTGCTGCCGAAAGGAATGCTCTTTGCGTCAATCTGCTTCTTTTCGCTCAAAATCTTTTTATAATTTGCATCCAGATCGAAACTTCCCCGCAAACTCCGGATGGTGGCGTCAAATATGGACTCGTCCAAATCCGGCGTAAAAAATCGCTCAATCGCCTTATTGGTGATGATGGCCTTGCCCGCAACGTCGACCATGATGAATCCCAGCGACAAACTGTTGATGGAAGCCATGAGCCGCGATTCTTCTTCTTTCAGCTGCTGCGTCCTTTCCCATACCTGAGCCTCTATGTTCGTTTTTGATTTTACCAATTCTTCCTCGAAGCCGCGCGCATCCTCAAGCAGATTGAGCATCGCCATTTTATTTTCCTTCGCTTCCAGTTCGGCGCGCTTCATAGCAGTGATGTCATATGAGTAAAAAAATATCGCTTTCATGGCACCGGTGCCGTCTTTGATCGGAGACATAAAACCCGAACACCATGCGTATTTCGATCCTTCGGGCGTGTGTTCGAACTCAAAATTGACAGCCTGCCCGCGCAGCGCATTTTGAAATTTTCCCCTCACGATGTCGCGGTACGGCTCTTTGACCGTTGCAAGCCAGCTCCATTTGCTGATGTCGTCGGTATCTTTGATGAAATATTCCTCGCGGCCGCCTTTATTTATGAAAATCAGCTTACCGTCCTTGTCGAAGACCACAAGAGTAAGCGGCGTATTTTCCATCAAAGTGAAATAGTCGCTTGCCGATATGAGAGATTTTTCGTTTGGTGCTTCGTTTTCCGCCATATTTTTAAAATGCGGCAGGAAGCTCGTTGCGCGCCCTGCCCGCGCCAGCCAACGTCATCTTCGCCTCCGCAATGCATTACGGCTTTATTTTTTCTTCCAGCTCCTTTATTTTCTCTTTTAGTTCTATCATTTTCAATTCCCTGCCGATCGCTATCTTATTGAATATTTCCAGTTCCTCGTTGTTTTTCTTCAATTCTTCCTCTGATTTCTTGCGTTCTTCCCCTATCAATTTCTGATCGGTGATGTCTCTCGATAAGAATAAGATGTATTTCACATTGCCGTTAGAATCCTTCACGGGCGCCATCGTAGATTCGCAGTAGGTGCCTTTTGACGTTCCGGGGATATGCTTTATTTCAAAAGTGCTGCCCGCTCCTTTGAGCGCAAGATCCATTTCTTCCTTGACTTCGGGGCGATACGCTTCGTCGATGCACGACATGTAATCCCAGTGTTTGATCTGATCCTCGCTTAAATTTTCCAGAAAATGCTCCTCGCGGCCGCCTTTATTTATGGAAATAAGGCCTCCTTTATTGTCAAACCACTTGATACAGAGGGGAGTGGAGTCAAGCAGCGTCTTAAACATATCCCTCTCTTCCTTCGCTTCCAGTTCGGCGCGCTTCAAAGGAGAAATATCGGTAGAGTAAAAAAATATCATTTTCGCATTGCCATGCTCGTCTTTGATCGGAGACATAAAACCCGAACACCATGCGTATTTCGATCCTTCGGGCGTGTGTTCGAACTCAAAATTGACAGCCTGCCCGCGCAGCGCATTTTGAAATTTTCCCCTCACGATGTCGCGGTACGGCTCTTTGACCGTTGCAAGCCAGCTCCATTTGCTGATGTCGTCGGTATCTTTGATGAAATATTCCTCGCGGCCGCCTTTATTTATGAAAATCAGCTTACCGTCCTTGTCGAAGACCACAAGAGTAAGCGGCGTATTTTCCATCAAAGTGAAATAGTCGCTTGCCGATATGAGAGATTTTTCGTTTGGTGCTTCGTTTTCCGCCATGGAATATATTGATATTGATAATGTTTATCTACAAAATTTGAAGAAGGATGACGCCGCGCGACATCAACGGCGCACAAACAGCCGGATCGCCATCAATGATGGCTATTCCTTCTTATTTTCTTTATTTTCTTCCACCAGGCGAAAATCGGGAATAATTTGATGATACACATCCGCTCCTTCTTGCAGGTTTAAAAGACGGAGCCAATGAACCGTCACCTTGAAAACCTGGAAATCCAGACCGGTAAGTTTCAAAAACGGACCGTAATATAAATTGAACAAATCAACCTTTGTCCCGAGTATGGCAATAAATTTATAAATATCCTTAAACGACGAATCCACCTCGCCCTGAATCTGGACGGTTTCAGGTCCCTTTTCGGAAGTGACAACCATGCCGACCTTGTTATTATTCGCAAGGTTGGCATATTTCCTAGAAGAGCGGCGCGTGACGAAATAGAAATTGAAATCATCGTCCATCACGTAAAAAATGGTCGCGACCTGCGGTTCGCCGCCCGGAGTAACCGTGGCGATTTCCGCCAAAAAATTGCTTTGAAGGAATTTTTTTGCCTGTTCTTTGTAAATATCCATGATAGTGCCCGGCGCTTAACCGACGTCGGTTGTATTTATTGTAACGCTTTTTGCTATTTTAAAAAATCTATAGGGAATGCGCGCGCCTTTGCCATAACAAAGAGTCGCTTCAAAACACGAACTTATTTTTATTAACAGCGGCAAACCAAAAGAAAATACTACCGCAATCCATGCTCGTTGAAACATGCAGTATATTTTTTGTCCATGCCGTAAATATGATGGATAAGTCAATCCTCTAAAAAATCAACCTATTAGAACAAAAGCTTGGCTTCGTCGTCGCCGCGATTTTTTTCCTTTAACGCCTCGATGTCGCGCCATAATATCCGATGCGCCTCCTTATGTTCCGCCGCCCCCTCGTAATGAAATTCATCGAAGTACCGCTCTTCGGTTTGAAAGTGAAACTGGGAATATTTGGTAAGCTCCTCGAAAATGTCGTCCAAAACTTTATTTTCTTTGCCTTCCGAAACCGAACGATAACAGTCGTTCATAATACCGAGAAACATTTTATGCTGATTGTCGATCAGCTTCACGTTGACGCTATATTCTTCCCTCTATTCAAAATGGACTTGCATAAATAAATAATATACCATAACGCCGCAACGCAATAGAACCCGTCAAAAATGCCGGCGGATACCCCGTCGGCCTTGCTCCCGCCCCACCTTACGCTTCGCTCCGCGAAGCGCGCAAAAATTTTTGGGAAAATGAAACTTGTTTGAAACTGGAGCGGGTTAGTCCACGACATTAGAGCCTACTGGAAAACCACGGGTGGGTGGTTTTCGATCCCCAAATTATCGCGCGACCATGCTTCAATTGTCTGAAACCTCGAAAATTGAGGCGTTTTCCGGCGTCGACACTATACGGCAGTGCCGGGCCGATCTCGACGCGATAGAAAGGCAAATAACGGAAATGGAAGCGCCCGTCCGGGAATTGGAGGATGAAATCCAGAAAATCGAGGGCGCTATCGAACGCGGCAAGGCTTTATCCGTTTCCGATCATGCCGAATTCGCTTCGCAAGGCGGCGATCGCCTGATCGCCGAGCTTTCCGTGATCTTGGGAAACAAGCTTTCGTATCTCGAAACGCTTACGGCCGAAACACAAAATCTACAGGAACCGCTACAGATTACTAAAAGTAATCTATTGGCTTTTCTTGCCACAAAGCAAGAGAAAAGCCATATAAGAAAAGAAAGAGAAGAACATTTAAGGGAAAACGAGGAAAGCCCGATCAATCTTTCTCGGTGGGTGGCACGGGCAAAAGCCAAGCCCACGATCTGGAAGGTGCTTGCGATGGCGCAGAAAAGAGAGGATCAAATTCTGAATGAAATCTGCAATCTGTATCTGCTAAAGATCGTATCGAAGAAAGATTTATCGCAGCACTACGCCCGGAAGTATGGCAATTATCGGTTACGTCTGTATCGGCGCGGATACTATCTTATCCCCGACGATCAGCCCAAAGGTCGAAAATCAAGCATAAAAGAAAACCATGATCAAGCTACAGCCGATGAACATCAAAGCGAGGCGCCGAAATAGGATCGGCGAGATTTGGATTCTACTTTCTGGCATGAATTTTCCCATGCACGCCGAGGATCTCGAGGAGAAAGGCGGCGAGGTTACATTCGTTCGCCATGTCGATGGAAAAGATGGAAAACGGACAGAGAGGATCACTGCGAACAAGCAACATGTCATTTACGTCGCCGAGACGATTGGGGCGGATTAGTGTTTCAATAGGATTTCCCGAAGAAAAGCTCAATTTTCCGATTGGTTAAATTCGGGTATAATTTTAGCATGGAAAAAGGCTTCGATCACATCGGTATTACCGTCTGCTATCTTTGCCACGACGGACATGGCAATGTTTTATTGAACAAACGAGGCGCAAAAGCACGGGATGAAAACGGCAAATGGGATCCAGGCGGCGGCGGTTTAGAATTCGGCGATAGCGTTGAAACGACGCTGAAAAAAGAAATAAAGGAAGAATACTGCGCCGACGTCCTTGATTATAAATTCATGGGATACCGCGATCTTTTCCGCGAGATAAATGGTAAAAAGACGCACTGGCTAACACTCGATTTTGTCGTCCGTGTGGACCACGATCAAGTGAAAAATGGCGAGCCGCATAAATTCGACGAGATCGGCTGGTTCAAGCTTGATAGCCTTCCCTCGCCGCTCCATTCCGGCGCACCCGCATTTTTTGAAAACAATAAAAATAAAATTAGCGAAGTAATAAAGTAGCCATGCAGAATTGCGTTATTATTCACGGATGCCCCTCGTCGCCAACCGATATGACTTTTGATAAGCATTGGATTCCTTGGATTCAGCAATCTTTGAATACGCGTGGCATTGATACGACTATACCGTTGATGCCTACGCCGTGGAAACCGAACTATGAAGAATATAAAAAAGAGTTTGAAAAACAAGATATTAATGAACATACGATCCTAATCGGACACAGTTGTGGCGCCGCTTTTCTGGTACGCTGGCTTGGAGATGCGAAGAAAAAAGTAGATGAACTGATTTTGGTCGCGCCGTGGAAAATAGGAACGAGCAATAATGAGAAAAAATTATTTTACGATTACACCGTCGATCCTACGATTAAGGATCGCGTTAAGAAAATTGTTATGTTCACGGCAGATAACGAACACGAAAACGGTAAAAGAAGTTTAGCTATGTTTCACAGTGCGCTTGGCGGTAAAGTTGTTGAAATCAAAGGCCATGGACATTTCACGATGGAGGATATGGGAACGGATGAATTCCCTGAACTATTAAACGAAATTATCGACACAGGATGAAAAAATTTATCTTAAAATTTAATGTCGTCGATAAAAATAATTTTTTGGAGATTAAGGATGGCTTGAAGGTGGTTGAAACTCGCGCTGCGACACCGAGATATTGTGAGGTGAAAAAGGGCGATACACTCGTTATCGTTTGCGGCAAGAATCGGCTAGAGAAGAAGGTCAAGCGGGTTCGAATTTTCAAATCGATCGGCGCGATGGTCAAGGTAATACCACGCCAGAAAATCATGCCGTCAGTGGAGTCGATGCCTGAAATGCGCCAAATTTATTACGGATATCCCAACTATCGGGAAAAACTCAAAAAGTATGGCGTTATAGCGTTCGATATTTAGGTTTAACCGGACAAATTTGACGCATAGGTGTAAAATTGAGGGGTTCACCCGTACCGCGGACATACGGGCGTTGGGCGGTCGGGAAATAACCCCTCAATTTTAAACTCGGGGTGCAAAGATTTCCCCCGCTATATCATCCATAATTTTTCTAAATCGTCTCCTTTCTTGAGCCTGCTCTTTTTTCGTTTTAGGATTCGTAATTGAATAGATTAACTTTGCAGCTTGTCTCATTTTACTTTCCATTTTAGGAGAACCTTTTAGACGCATTGCGGATCTTTCCCATTCTTTCAAATGGCTAACCGGCTTTTCTCCTAGCAGTTTTCTCACATCGGCGATAAATAGTTCGCCAGATCGAAAAGCCCCATAACTGAATCCAAATGATGCTTCATATCGTAGAGGATCGATGGCAACGATATTCAATCCGTGTTTGATTTGTTTTTTCTGATCCAAAGGTAGCGCTTCAAAAACTTCTTTGATGCCATGCGTAGTGCTTTTTCTGCCGAATTGCCGTAGGCAATTTTTAAAATTGTTTTCACTGGTAAAAGTTGCTGTTTTTGCCCATAACGCTTTCAAATATTTTTCTGCGCTTTGTTGCTCTAACCAGATGGCCTGCGCAATAAGCCCCATATTCCAGAGGATACGCGCCGCAATTAAATCCGTTCTTGCTATCCCGCAGAGCGCATGAATTTCAACGCTCGGATTGAACGAGGCTTTCTCCATCTGAAGTCAGTGCTATTGTGTATTCGCGAAACATTGCACCATTTCGGATACTATCGGGGCGAATATTGAAGCTGCTTGCTGATTATATTGGATGGAAAAAGTTTTATACTGTCCATTTTGCATTAAAGTTTTTTCATAAAAAGCTACCGATGGCGATGATCCGGAGAAGGTAAAAGAAGTTTGATTTATTGCTTGATCGGTAATTGTGGAAAGCGAATTATTGTTGAGGTAATAGTTTTCATCGAGTTGCAATTCTTGTTGAGGTGTTTCGCCTACGGCGTTTGATCCATATACAAGGACTTTCGCCGCCCCATTTTGAGCAAGAAATTGTTGGCCGTCGCCGTTCGCGGATTCACCTTGTGGAATCAATATTCCTGTCGGATAACAAATTGAGTAGGAAAATCGAACGTTGGTATAAGTGGAATATTGTGAAGTGGGATTGGAAGTGCTCGGTTGTTGGTTTTGAGTTGGTTCAACCGGCTGTGCCCCCATCTGTTGTAGCTGCTGCAAGGTATATCCTTGAGAATTTGAATTTGTGCCGGAATTTGCCGTCGATGGGGTACTAGGACTCGACGAATTTTCCATATTCCCGACTGCAGCGAGAATGGTTAATAAAACGATAACCCCGATTGTAATCAGCCACGCTTTTGGCAAAAAACTTTTCCAAAATGGGGTGGCGTTATAGACGTATAAGAAAATTGATCTTACTAAGCGGAGCAAAATCAAAACTATTAATGTCCCGTATAGTAGAAAAAGGAATGGGCTCGTGTAAGCCAAAGAATATGCAAGAATGACTACCAAAAGCAGTCCGATAATATTCGCTATGATGTAGAAAACTTTTAGGGCTCGATACCATCCTTTTGTCCCCAGATCACCCTCCTTTTGCATATTTAAATTGTAGCATTTTTTTCAATAATTTTGCCTTCGCGCAAAAGCCGTCAATAGCTTTTCCCGTCGTATGTGTGGATAACGGAAATGCAGGTAAATAGGGGCAAATATAATATATAGAGCAACCGCGCCACAAATATAAATATATTTGTAAAGTTATCCCCGGCTTCCGGCTCCATTTTTGAACATGCCGCTATCATTAAGTTGACGCCACTGTGGCGCCAACATCATGGTATCCGAAAAAGCATTGCAAGAATTCAAAACGATTTGGCGGGAGGAATTCGGGGAAGACATCTCCGACGAAAAGGCGCTTGAAGAAGCGACCGCGCTTTTGACGATGTTCGACGCGATCTACCGCCCGATCAGAAAAGAATGGGCGGAAGAATTCGAAAACAATCACAAAACCAATGGAACAGTCTAGCATCACAAACGGATACGAGCGCATGTTCTCGAGCAAAACGCTCAAGCGCCTTTTGGCCACGACGCGGGTGATCCTCTTGAAGTATTACACCGAAGCCGATATAGTCGCGGTGCTGGAGGATTTGGAAAAGCATGGCATCATGCCCGAAACGCTAGGGTTTCTCGATGCGATAGACGAGTTCGAACGTCGAGGCATTACCCGTATTGAAAATCTCGCCCCGTGGCTTACTGTAAAAAAGGAATGCTCAAAGGACTACTGACAAAACAACCGACCTATTTCCTCTACTGCCGAAAATCGACCGACGAAGGCGATCGGCAGGTGTTGAGTTTGGATTCTCAAACGGACGAAGCGATCAAACGCTTCGGCGATTTGAAGATCATTAAACTCCCGCCGGAATCCGTGAGCGCATTCGAGCCGAAGAAGCGGCCCATCTTCGCGGACATGATCGCGCGCATTCGGAAAGGCGAAGCGCAAGGCATCATCGCGTGGCATCCCGACCGCTTATCTCGCAATCCGATCGACGCCGCGGAAGTGATCCATTTGCTCGACATAGGAAAAATCAAAGACCTCAAATTCTGTTCCTACTATTTCGACAATTCGCCGGAAGGCAAGATGATGCTCCAGATCACGCTTTCGCAATCGAAGTATTCGTCGGACAAATTGAGCAACGACGTGAAGCGCGGAATGAACCGAAAAGCCGAAACGGGCTGGCGTCCGGGCCGCGCGCCGTTGGGTTACGTGAACAGCAAGACGAAGCTCAAGGGCGAGCAGGACATCGCGCCCGATCGCGTGCGCTTCGGACTCTTGAAGCAATTACTCAATCATATGCTTACTGGAAACTATACCGCTCCGAAATTGCTTGAGCTCGCCAACAAGATCGGCCTCACGATGCCCATGACGCGTGGCCGTCAGCCTCGAAAACTTCACTTAAGCGAACTTTATCGCATCCTCGGCAATCCTTTCTATTACGGCTGGTACGAATGGCCGAAAGGGAGCGAAAACTGGCTGAAGGGCAAGCACCCGCCGATAATCACGGAAGATCAATACAATAAGATCCAAAGATTCTTGGGCAAGCCGAGCCAGCCGCGCCCGCATACCAAAAGTTTCGCCTTTACGGGCTTGATGAAGTGCGGATCGTGCGGTTGTGCGATCACGGCGGAAGAAAAATTCAAATATCAGCGGAACGGCAATGTGCATCGCTACGTCTATTACCGCTGCACGAGAAAGAGAGACAAGCATTGCCCGGAGAAAGCCGTCGAGCTTAAGGAATTCAACAAGCAGATCGACACCCTGATTCAGAGAATTACGATATCCGAAAAGTTCAAGGACTGGGCGATCAAGCACCTTTACTTCTTGCGGAAAGAGGAAGCCGCCAGTTACAAGACACTGCTTGAAGACAAACAGAAGCAATTGGTTACGATTATCCAACAGCTCGACGCTTTGATGTTCAAGTATGCCTCGCCCGAAAACCGCGACGGCGAATACATCAACGCGCAAGAATACAGCCGGATGAAATCGGCATTGCTTAAAGAAAAATCAAAATTGGAAGACGATCTCAATGTGCAGGGCAAAGAAAAGGAAGAATGGCTCGAGATGAGCGAACGGACATTTAATTTCGCCCGATATGCCGGTGTTTGGTTTGCGAAAGGAGACGACGATATGCGCCGCGCGATTTTTGCCTGTCTTGGTTCGAGCCTCGTGTTGTCCGACCAGAAGATAGATATTACCTTACGAAAACCCTTCGAAATGATCTTTACCCGTCTGCCGGAAGCACAACGGGAATTTGCGAGGTTAGAGCCTCAAGAAATGCAGATGAACACTACTCAATTTTTCACTTCGCTACAGCAACTTCCTATTTGGAGCGGGTAAGGGGAGTCGGACCCCTGTCATCAGCTTGGAAAGCTGAGGTAATACCGTTATACGATACCCGCATAGTTCCCCGTAACGCCCATTCTGTTTCTTATAGTAATATCTTCGCCGCGACTTCTCAAGCCCGCAGAACGGAAATTTAAAAAGAACCCATTTCCTCCACACTCTCGTATATTATAAAACACCGCAGCCGTAACGCGTCCCAAAAATAACTTTTCAAACGGCATCCGCGCGCTTGCATATTTCGCCGTCATCTGTTAAAACTATGAAATAATGAAATACCTTTCCCGTCGCACTAAAACCATTCTCGTCTTCCTTATTCTCGTTACCACGGGCTACGGCGTTGCAAGATTTTTACAGGGGGAAAACAACCGGGTTCCGCAGGATTTCACGGATGCGCGACTCCAGGGAGCGGCCATCGCCGAAAATATAGTAACGCTTTCCACCCAATCAACGAACGATCTTGGGCAGGTTAACCAATACGATAAAAGCGGCGATTATACGGACGCGTTAACCCTCACGACAAAGCTTGTCGCCCAAAGCCAGGAGATCCGCAATCAGGCCATCGCGCTTTCTACGCAGGTCGGCGACATGGCAAAGGCGCTTTCATCAATCAATTCGCAGGATGCCCGCCAGGCGGCGCTTGATGCCATCACAAACCGCCTCGCGCTCGTGGATCAGCTCGTAAATTACAGCAACGATCTCGATGCACTGCTTAATACGCTCCGCAACCGGTTCGTCGGACAGCCGACGACCGCCGGCAGCGTACAAGCGCTTGTTAACAAAATCAATACCGATGTCGCCGCCGTCAATAATTTCAACGCGCAGGCGACGCAATCCATGGCAAAGTTCGACGCAATCACGGCGAAATAACAGGATATTAATCTTCTCTATTCTGTCATCCTCGCGCAGGCGAGGACCCACGCTTTGAGAAATTAAGATCGGAAGCATGGGTCATCCGCCTTCGCGGACGATGACAGACAGAGCGCTGCGCCTGTAGCTCAATGGTAGAGCAATCGTCTTATACACGATCGGTTCCTGGTTCGAGTCCAGGCGGGCGCACATTGCAGTAGTCGACGACCAAACCCATTTTATCCGCCTTGCGGCTCTACACGTCCGGTTCCTGGTTCAGGCCCTAGTGTGCCCACAGAATATTTTTATTTTCAACGAGCGAACCGGCCGCACGCTATTTGTCATTCTTGTGTATATTCATATACTCCGAGGCTTCTTTGGGAAGATAAAGATTGGTGATAACAAAAATTATCACCGCGAATAAAAGAAAAAGATCGTGCACGCCCTCGCTTGGGGTGCTGTTCATCCCAAAAAATCCGGTAACATCGGGGTCCAATAAAAAACCGAACGTAAAACATATCGCTCCGGCAGTCATCCAACGGTGATATTTCTTAAAAGCCGAACCGATGATCGAACGGGAGGATCTTATGCTTACGTAAATAAATATAATTCCAAAAAACACACCGAAAAGATCTATTATAAAATTTATATTCATTTCGTTTTATATTATTTTATAGGACGTACGCGCTTGTGCCGGGCATGGGGCATTTTCCGGTTATTTTCCGATCCGTAGCCGGACTACGTTCCGGAAAATAACCGGAAAATAACGGAGGAACGGGCCTTATCCGCTGCGGTTTGAGACATTTTCTTATGATCTTTTCAAATGCGTAAATCCTGATTTTATATTTTCGACCTATTGCGTTATTTTGTCTTATTATGGCAAGAAGAAAAAGAATGCGGATAAACCGGGGAAGAAAAAGATAATTTCGAGATTATGACTGACAAAGTTCCCTGTTCCAGCGGACGCCGGCCGAACCCATTTTATCCGCCCTGCGGACATACGCATCCGATACCGGAAATAATTTTATTTCCCGTTCGCCGGTTTCCCCTGCGGGCTTGAAGACGCCGTTTGCTGGATCAAAAGCTGTGCCATTCCTTTTTGGACGGTCTGATCGTCCGGCCAGTTCGCTAAAATCTTATTTCCTATCATAACCGCATCCGCCATGTCTCCTTCCATGCGGTACACATCGAAAAGCCCGTAAAGCGGCTGGGGGCGGTTGGGACCGAGCGCTTCTCCTTCGAGATAATATTTTTGCGCGGCATCAAGATATGTTTTATCGCCGGTCTTGGTATATGCCGTTTCGTTGATCGCACCCATAATGTAAACATCCTGCCCGAAGCTCATGCCCTTCCCCTGCGCGAGGATCGGCTCGAAATAGCCCGTGACGAAATTAATAAGCTCGGCGGTTGACGTCGCATCCTGGCTTTGCTGGACGAAACCCAGCACGCTGTTCGCCATATTGCGCACTAGTTCTTCCTGACCTATCGGCGACATCGCGTCAAGCGGCACGGAAATCCTGTTTTCAAGATCGGCGATGCTGGTAACGGGGTTTGTCTGCGATTGCATTCCCTGCAAAGTACTAATATAGATCTCCGCTTTGCGCATCGGCAAATACGAGCCGTACCATGCGACGAAGAGAATAAAAAAAGATACGATAACCGCGACGATTTCTTTTGAGGTGCGATTCATCCCGTTAGAAAATTAAATAAACGCTTCCCGACATGAAGCGGTCTGCTGTAAAATTGAATGCTGAATATGAAAGGGTCATGATTTTAAATTTTCTAATGGGATTGATAGTTAAGCGTTGAAAATATGAAATTGAGAATATGGATTTATTTTTTATTTCTACCATATTCTAAATTCTAAGTTCTGATTTCTATATTCTATTTACGCCTGTTTATTATGAACCGAAAAATAATACTGCGCGAACGCCAGGAACACGAAAAGACAAAGGTACATCGGCAGCACGTCGAAGATCGCGATGCCCTGGACAAGGTAAGCGATAGGAACCGCCAAGATAAGTCCGCGCTCAAACAAAGCGACGGTATTTTTCGCATGTCCTTCGCGGTGATGCGCCGAAGCGCCTTGCTCCGGGCCCGTCAAACGGGCTTTTTGTTTGCGGAAAAATTGCCAATAAAACGTTACGAATATAGAAAGGTATGCCAGCAAACCGAGTATCCCCGTTTCCGAAAGATAATCGAAGAAAACGCTGTGTGCGCGGTCAAACCACGTTTCTGACGATTGTCCGGGAACAAAAAACTTCGGATTGAAATGTTTATCGTAAACGGCCGTGAAATTCTCCGGCCCCCAGCCAAGGATCGGCCGTTCCAAGAATCCCTGCCACGCCTCGTTCCAAACCCAAAAACGCGTCTGCACCGTCGCGTCGGAAAGGCTGATGGTTAAAAATCTTCCTCCCGGCAGATTTTTCACGAAGGGAATGTTCCGTGCGAGATAAGCGGCGCCGCCCAAAACAATAAGTATCGCAAGAATAATGGCCGACCATTTTTTAAGCGCGGCATTCTTGGAAAAAACAAAATAAATAAGTACCGCGAAAACGCCGGCTCCCAAACCGATAAATGCGCCGCGCGTCTCGCTCAGAACAAAAAAGAAAAGAAAAATGGCGATAAGAATGCCGTACATCCATGCGCGCGCTTTCGCCGGCATCTTGGAAACATCGCCCTTCGTTATCCAAAGATATGCGGCGAAGAACATCGAAAAAATAAGGTACGGCGCGACATAAGCAGGATTGCCAAGCGACCCCTGAAAACGGCCGTCAACGAGCGTATGCCAGAATCCCACAGGGGTGGCGCCGCCGGAGTAGGGACCGATAAATCCCTGCGCGCCGAAATTTCCGAATAGTCCGTAAACGATCATCGCCGTAGCGGCGACAAGGGAAAATTTGAACAAATTCCGCCACTCGCCTTCTTTTTTGAAAAGAAGGGAAAGCAGGATGAAAAAGCCGTAATAATGAAGCATCTGGAATGCTCCTTCGCCGCGTTCAAAATTTGACCAAAACGCCGCATGGGGGTCGTAGGCGAAGATCGACGCCAGCGTCACCATAAGGACGAACGCGGACACCGCGATGAAAAGCGGGCTTTTTACGAGTGTCGCAACCATCCGTTTCGCTTCGCCGTCTTTCGCTTCAAACGCCCACCATAATATGAACGCGATAAGGCCGAGCTCGACCGCGAACCTGAAAAACCAATCTTTTCCGCCGATAAACGGGAAAAAAATGGAATCCATCACGATAACCACCGCAAAAACAGCGGCATAACAATACCACCGCGCGATCCTTTCGAAGGATTGCCCCATCATCTTCGCCGCAATACCGAGCAACGGAAGTCCCGCGACAACCGCAAGCACCAAAGGATGGCTAAAAAGAGTATCCATAATATTATGAAGTTAATTATATATTAGTTCAAAAAATAAATACAATCGCTTTGTCTTCTCTCCCCTCCGTCGTCCTCGGCTTGGCTGAGGATCCATGCTTTAAGAATTTAAAAGAAAGATTGGAAGCATAGATCCCTGCCTTCGCGAGGGCGACATGCCATGAGCCTTTTTCTTTTACCGCGCGTATTCCACCGCCCGCATCTCGCGGATGACGTTCACTTTTATCTCACCGGGATATTTTAACTCGGATTGTATCTTGTCCGCAATCTCGCGCGCAAGCTCGAGTGCGCGGAAGTCGTCGATCTTTTCCGGCGTGACGAACACGCGCAACTCGCGGCCGGCGGAAATGGCATAGGCATTTTTCACGCCGGGAAATTCCGCGGCGATCTTTTCGAGGTCGCCGAGCCGTTTTATATAGTTCTCGATCGTGCCGCGCCGCGCACCCGGACGGGCGGCGGAAAGAACGTCGGCGGCCGTCACGACATACGCTTCGGGCCGCGCATACGGATAATCGTCGTGATGCGATTGCATCGCTTCGACAACCGCATCGCTCACATTATATTTTTTTAAAATCTTTATCCCGAGTTCCACGTGCGTTCCTTCAACCTCATGATCGATCGCTTTGCCGATATCGTGTAAAAGCGCGCCGCGCTTCGCGACATCGGCGTTCAACCCGAGTTCGCGCGCCATCATTTCACTCAAATACGCCACTTCTATCGAATGGGTCAGGACGTTCTGCCCGAAGCTCGTCCTGAAATGCAGCCGCCCCAAAAGCTGGAGAAGTTCTTTGGGGAGATCGTAAATACTGAGATCCTGCGCGGTGGCATCCCCGATTTCCTGCATCCGCTTGGAAAGTTCGCCTCTCGCTTCCTCCACTTTCTCCTCTATTTTTGCGGGCTGAAGCCGTCCGTCTTTCATAAGGTTTTCAAGCGCGAGCCGCGCCACCTCGCGGCGATACGGATCAAATGACGATATAATCACGCCGTCAGGCGCTTCGTCGATGATAAATTCCACGCCCGTCGCGCGTTCAAGCGCGCGGATATTTCTTCCCTCGCGGCCGATGATTTTCCCCTTCAGATCGTCATTCGCCAGCGGAAAAATAGTCGTCGTTATTTCGGAAACATGCGAACGGGCGTACCGCTGCAATGCGGTCGTAATGATATCGCCGGCCTTCTTTTCCACTTCTTCGCGGTTTTCCTTTTCTATCTTCTGGATAACCTGAGCAAGATCGTTCGCCCTGTTTTCTTTTACGTGGCGAAGCACTTCTTCCCGCGCGTCCGCCGCCGACAGTCCGCTGATCTTTTCAATCCTTGATTGAATGTCCGCGTTCTTTTTTTCAAGCTCTTCCTCTCCTGCACGCACCTGCTCTTCCCGCGCATGCATTGATTCACCTTGCTCCAAAAGCGCGCCCTCTTTCTTATCAAATAATTCTTCCCTGCTCAAAAGACGCGACTCGAGCGCTTCAATTTCTTTTCTCCTTTCGCGTTCCTCGTTCTTCGCGTCAATCAAAAGCGAAGCGGCCTTTTCTTTCGCTTCGATGATTATTTCTTTTGCCTGCGCCTCGGCGGACGAAACTTTCCCTTTAAGCTGCGCCTCGAGCGAACCGAGTTTTTTAGTCGCCCATAAGCGGCGAATGAAGTATCCCGCGACAAAGCCGGCGCAAAGAGCCGCTCCCGCTGCCAACAGCAATAGAGAATCCATAATGTTTTATTTTAAATTTATTCATACCAATAATGACCGTTTATTGACCGTATCATATACCAGATTCCCCTTTGAGTCAAATTCAATATAGGACATACGCATTTGAAAAAAATCATAAGAAAATGCCTCAAGCCGCAACGGCTTGTGCGTAAGTCCTATTATATTAAAAAAAGGCGGGGCAATAAACGCCCCGCCCGAAACCTATAATTTCATAACCCACAAGGACGCGCAAGGGAACCGGCGCGAAGATCCTTTACGATGGCCGATATGCCATTTATGGCAAAATCGACACCCGTATTCATGGACATTCGGATCCGAGTGTCTGCGCCGATAGAGTAAGGCGGCTTCGGCCGCCCCCGCCTTACTGTCAAATTTAATTTTCTCCCCGCATTCCTTTTTGCGAAGCCGCCGCTTGCTTGTCATACCCCTCCTTTCTTAATATCTCTATAAAATTAAAAACTGTTAAAAAGCTGTTTTTAGAATAACATAAAAATAAGATTACGCAAGCCCCGCAGTGCGGAATATCCTTTTTCCCGCTACAATGAAATAATGGCAAAAAAACGGACCGTACTTATTATCCTCGACGGCTGGGGCGTCGGCAGCAACGATGAATCGAATCCGATCTATGGCGTGAAACCGGCGACGTTCAAATGGCTCGAGGAAAACTATCCCATGACAAGCCTGCAGGCATCGGGTATCGCGGTCGGACTGCCGTGGGGCGAAACAGGCAACAGCGAGGTCGGCCATCTGACCATCGGCGCGGGAAAAGTGCTCTATCAATATTATCCGAAGATCACGATGGCGATCGAGGACGGCAGCTTTTTTGAAAATAAGGCATTTTTAGACGCGTTTACTCATGCGCGCGCGCATGGCGGCGCGGTGAACTTCGTGGGGCTTCTCACGAAGGCGAATGTGCATGCATCGCTTGGCCATCTTCAGGCGCTCATCAAAATGGCGCGCGGCGAAAAAATGGAAAAAATCAACCTTCATCTTTTCGGCGACGGGAAAGACAGTCCGCCGCGCACCTTCGAGAAATTCCTGAAAGAAATTCCGCGCGAATATCTTGCGAGCGTGGTCGGCCGCTATTACGGTATGGACCGCGACGGCAACTGGCGGCTCACGCAAACGGCATATCAGACCATGACGGGACAGCTCGGCAAAATAGTTGACGACCCCGCCGCGATCGCTCAGGCGACATACCGCGACGGCAACAGCGAGGAATATCTTCCGCCGATGCGCTTCGCCGACGACAAAAAAATAGCGGATGGCGATGCGGTTATTTTCTTCAATTACCGAGAAGACAGCATCCGGCAGATCGCGTCTTCTTTTATACTGAAAGATTTCGACAAATTCCCCGTCCTGAACTTCCAGAATCTTTATGTCGCAACCATGAGCCATTACGACGACCGTTTTTCGGTTCCCGTCGCCTATCCCGCCGATATGGTAACGGCGCCGCTCGGAAAAGTGATAAGCGATCTGGGACTCACACAGCTTCGCATCGCCGAGACTTATAAATATGCCCACGTCACTTATTTCTTCAACGGCCTGCACGAGGCACCTTATAAAGGCGAATACCGGACGCTCGTCCCGTCGCTCCCGTCGCTTCATTACGAGGAACACCCTGAAATGATGGCGGCGGCGATCACCGATCGCCTTATTGAAGCGATACAAAGCCGCGGATTCGATTTCATATTGGTCAATTACGCTAACCCCGATACCATCGCTCACACCGCGAACTACAACGCGGCCGTCGAGGCGGTGCGCGTAATCGACCGCGAAATCGGTCGCGTACTCAAGGCCGCCATCAACCCCGAAACACTGCTCATTATCACATCCGATCACGGTAATATAGAAGAAATGATAAACCGGATGACCGGCCTTCCGGAAAGCCAGCACGATGCCAACCCCGTACCGTTTTATCTCGTCACCGAAGAACATAAAGGAAAGAAATTTGCGAACTACGGCCGGCTGGCATCGGAAACCGCCGGCACGCTTGCGGATGTCGCTCCCACTATCCTTGAAATTATGGGGATTAAAAAACCCGATGCAATGACCGGAAATAGTTTATTGGAAGAGATCGTGTGATAACGGACGCTTAATACGGAAAGATCCGTCCCGATTGAATAAATGTTCCAATTTTTCGCTCGCGGATTTCCGCAGAAAAGATAAAAATGCTTTTATCAAAACGATCGTTTTGATAAAAGCATTTTGCGGACATCCGTTGTTGTGCGCGGGCGTGTGTTATATGCTATACTTCAGGCATGCATTGGCTCGGAAAAATAATTATCATTGTCGCCGGAAATGCCTTGGGACTTTGGCTCGCAAGCTTATGGATTCCGGGGTTTGTTCTCGTTGCCGCCATTTCTCAGCTTGCCCTTATCGCGCTCCTGCTCGCAATCCTGAACGCCGTTCTGAAGCCGATTCTTACGCTTATTTTCGGACCGATCATCATTCTTACCCTCGGCCTCGGCGTCATTGTCGTAAACGCGGCCATTCTCCTTATGCTCCAGTTTCTCAGTAATAATCTTGACATTCTGCGCGGAACCATTAGCATAGAGAGCGTTCCGGCGCTCATCTATGCCACATTGCTTCTCGGCGTCATTAATTTCGTAATCCACCTCGGAATAAATAAGTGAAGGATTAAAAGCGAATAATGAAAAGTTATGGATGTTTCGCTTTATAATTTTTTAATCTTTAGCTGCTTTTAATTTTTAACTTCTTCTCATGATTGCCGCCATCCAAATTATACTTTCCGTCGCCATCATCGCGCTCATCCTTCTTCAAGAGCGTTCTTCTGGCATGTCCGGCCTTTTGGGCGGCGACGGCATCGGATTTTATCAGGCGCGCCGCGGCGCCGAAAAGATCATATTCTACGCGACCATCGTTCTCGTTACGCTCTTCGTGGCGGTTGCTCTCTATGGACTCGCCGCTGGAATGCATTAGAACTGGTTGTCCCGTAAGAATATTATCCGTTCTCTGCTCCCGTTATGCTGCCGTCTCGTCGAGCACAAGACCCCCGGAACCGAATGATCCGGAATCCGCCCCGGCTACTCAGGATCCAGCATTAATTCTTTTTAATTAAAATTCAAAACCTGGATGCCGGATAAACCCTCGAAGACTCGCATTTTCCAGGATGATAAAAGATGTCTTTCTTTAAAAAAATATTTAATGCGCTGACGGCGAAGGAACGCGTTTCATTTTTTGCCGCCGCGGGAGTAGTCGCAATAAGCGTTATCATCATCGCGGGAATTGTGATTGTAAAAACCACCAAGACGGTACCGTCGACCGGCGGCGAATATACGGATGGCATCGCGGGACAGCCGGAATACGTAAATCCCGTAACGGCCGTAAGCGAAACCGACCGCGACCTCGTCAAAATGATTTACAGCAACATCAATGACGTCGCCGATACGATAAAAGTTTCATCCGACACGAAGACGTGGACGGTGCGCCTCAAGGAAAATCTCCACTGGCAGGACGGTGCGCAATTAACGAGCGATGACGTGGTATTCACGGTTGAAGAAATCCAGAACAAAGACACAAATTCCCCTCTTTTCGATAACTGGGCAGGAATTTCGGTAAGCCGCGTGAGCGAACTGGAAGTCCGGTTCACGCTTGACAAGCCCTATGCGTTCTTTGGCGACGATTTGTCAAATCTTTATATCCTCCCCAAGCATATTTTCGCCGCTATCCCTCCGGCAAACTGGCGGCTGTCGGACAACAACCTGAAACCTATCGGAAGCGGGCCTTATAAGTTCATTTCATACGAAAAACGCCCTGACGGCTTTATCACCGCCTATCACCTCGAAGCATGGGACGGTTATTTCGGAACGAAACCGCTTATTCAAAACTTCGATTTCCAGTTTTCGGCGGACAAGGATTCGCTTATTAAAAGTTTTAACACCGCGCAAATCAACGGCTTCGGCGGCGCATTGCCGGATGATATCGCAAATATCACAAGACCCTATGATCTTTTCACGTTCCGGACGCCGGGCTATTATGCGGTATTTTTAAATCAGACGGAAAATCCCGCGCTTGCGGATCCGGCCGTGCGCGAAGCGCTTTCTTCCGCGATAGACCGCAAAAGCATCGTAAGCGCCGTCTTGAATGGATTCGGCAAATCCGATTACGGACCCATTCCCCCCGATGCGGCATATACCATTCCCATCGCGGCGACCACATCGCCTGATTTCGCATCCACGACACTGGATAACGCCGGCTGGAAAATGGGCGGCGATGGTTTTCGTTCCAAGACCGTCGGAAAAAACACGATTCCTCTCGCAATCACCATTACCGTCCCCCAGATAGATTTTCTTATGAAAACCGCCTCTTTGATACAGACCGCATGGCAGAATATCGGCGTGCGCGTGACCATCGCTCCCGACTCTCCGGACAACATTGCAAACGCCGACATACCGAACCGTTCCTATGACGCCCTGCTTTTCGGAAATGTCCTCGGCCCAAGCTCGGATCTTTATTCGTTTTGGAATTCGTCGCAAGCCGCCGCCCCGGGGCTTAATTTCTCGATGTACGACAACCCAAAAGCGGATGCTCTCCTTAAGTCGATCCGTGAAAGTTCCGACGAAGCCTCCCGCACCGCAGCATTCGCAGATTTACAGAATATCATCACGGGAGATAATCCCGCCGTCTTTCTTTATTCGCCCGATTATCTTTATATAACAGACAAAAGCGTCCACGGTATTACGACCGGACCCCTTGCCGACCCCTCCGAACTTTTTCGCACCGTCAGCGCGTGGTACCTCGACACGACACGGGTTTTAAAGTGATAATATTCCGTAATCGCCTGTCGTCCTCGCGGAGGCGAGGATTCATGCTTTTAAGGGGGAAAATTGAAAGCATGAATTCCCGCCCGTCCAAATTTTTCTCCGAAAAATTTGGACGAACGAGCCGGAGCTTGCCCACGGCGAAGTTTACCCCGCACTTTGATGCGGAGATCGAGGACAAAGACGACTGAATGGAAAAATCCGAATAATCATCGAAAAATCTTTGACTTTTAAACATGGCTCATGCTATACTCCATCTATTAAGACGATTGCTCCAGTGCCCCTCTCTGTTTTCTTTTTATTTTTCGAAAACACCATTGATAAAAACAGGGTAAGTTCTGAATGCCGCGACGGCGAAACCCTCCTGCCTTAGAAAAACTTTTTATTTTTTTTATAAGGCAGGAAGGCGTACCGGCGGATTTATCCAGCTTTATGTGCCCCTCTGGCGAAACTGGCAGACGCGCACGCTTCAGGTGCGTGTGTCCGCAAGGACGTGGAGGTTCAAATCCTCTGGGGGGCACATAGTGCTGGATACGCCACGCTTCAGGTGCATGTGTCCGCAATGGTTTCAACTCCCGCCCGCGGCATCGCAAGCATCGCAATGCGATGAAGACCTATGAAAAAACTTTTCATTCTTTTTGATTTTGACGGCGTGATAGCGGATACTTTCCAGCCGGCCTTTGCGGTCAATAAAATGATATGCCCGCGCATCACCGAAGATGGCTACCGAAAGCGTCTGGATGGCAACATCAATGACTGGAAGGATAACGATCCGATAGGCGTCCACACGGAAGAATGCCGGCACGATATTGATTTCTTTACGGAATACGCTCCAAGAATGAAAAACGAGGCGCGCATAATGCCGGAAATAAAAGAGGTTATTGTCGAACTTGAAAAAAAACATACCCTTGTCGTTATTTCTTCAACGGTAACAGGCCTGATTCGGAAATTTTTGGAAGAACACGGGCTGGCGAACCATTTCGTTGAAATTCTGGGCAATGATGTGCATAAAAGTAAAGTCGAAAAAATAAAAATGGTCTTCAAGAGACACGGTGTCGGCGCGGATGATTGCGTCTTCATAACCGATACGCTGGGCGATATGCGCGAAGCGTCGCGCGCGGGCGTCGGCGCAATCGGGGTTACGTGGGGATTTCAAGCGCCGGAAACGCTGCTTGGGGGAAAACCGTTCCGGCTTGCCGAAAAACCCGCCGATCTTTCAAATGCCGTTACCGACTATTTTAACTTTAAAAAAATGATAAAAAATAAAATAATAAACCTATGATCAAAAAAAATGAATCTCAAAAACCGGAACGGCAGAGAATAAAGCCGCCGGAGATCCGGAGGCGGCCCGCCGAAAACGACAGCACCCGTCTCGGAAACAGGCCGACGGACCCTCGTTCCCAAAAATTTTCAACGGGACGCGATAATAAACATTCACCATACGCTCCAAAAAAATTCGGAGGGCAGTCCGGCTATAGCCAAAGGAATACCGGCGGGCAGTCCCGCTCCGCGTCTTCCGAAAGAAAATTCGGCGCGCGGCCGAACTCTTCGTCGCGCGCCGGTGCGGGCGGTTCTTCGTCATCGCGCCCGCTGCCGTATGCAACGCAACCGGCAGCAACAAGCAATGGCGACGCTCTGCGCTTCATCCCGCTCGGCGGACTCGAAGAAGTCGGCCGCAACTGCGTGTTCTTTGAATACAAAAACGAGATTGTCATCATCGATGCCGGCCTCCAATTCCCCGAAGAAGAAACGCCGGGCATCGATTATATCATCCCGAACGTCGCCTATCTGGAAAAAAAGAAATCAAACATCCAGGGCATCATCCTCACGCACGGACATTACGATCACATCGGCGCGCTGCCGCATATCCTTGAAAAACTCGGCAATCCTCCGATCTATACGACCGCGATGACGAAAGCGATCATAGAAAAGCGGCGGGACGATTTCCCGAATTCGCCGAAAATGAACATCCAGGTCGTGAAGAATCACGACGAAATAAAGCTCTCGAACCATTTCACCGCGCTTTTTTTCGGCGTACCGCATACCATTCCCGACGCGACCGGCGTTCTCTTGAAAACGCCCATCGGCAATATCGTCCATCTCGGCGATTTCCGCGTGGACTATGACGAAGAGGGTGTTGCGCAGGGGCTTGACGAATTCGAAAAGATCGGGAAGATGGGCATCCACAGTTTTATGGCGGAAAGCACCAATGCGGAAAAACCCGGCCATTCCGTTTCGGAAAAAATCGTCGAGAAAAATCTCGAGACGATTTTCAAAGCCGCCAAAGGGCGCATCGTCGTTGCGACTTTTTCGTCACTTCTTACAAGGATCGCCGAAATCATAAAAATCTCGGAACGGCTCGGGAGAAAAGTGGCGTTCTCCGGCTATTCCATGAAAGCGAATGTCCAGATCGCCCAGACCCTCGGCTTCATCAAAGCGAAAGAAGGGACCATTGTCCCCCTTGAAGAGGTCAGCAAACTCCGCGACGACAAAGTGATGATCCTTTCGACCGGCGCCCAGGGCGAATCGAATGCAAGCCTGATGAAAATCATCAACGGCGAACATCGCAACCTGAAAGTGAAGCCGGGCGACACGTTCATCCTCTCCGCGTCCGTCATCCCGGGCAACGAGCGGAGCGTACAGTATCTGAAGGACAACCTCGCACGCCAGGGGGCAATCGTGCATCAATCAACCCTGATCGATCTCCATGCCTCCGGCCATGCGCTCAAAGGAGATATGCAGATTATGACGAAACTGATCAACCCGAAATTCTTCATTCCCATCCATGGCTACTATTTCATGCGCGCGGCAAACAGCATTTCGGCGCAAGAGGTCGGCATCCCGAAAGAAAACACTTTTCTTATGGACAACGGCCAGGTTGCGGAAATGACGAAAACCGCTTTTAAAATAACGAAGGAGACCGTACCGGCATTTTACGTCATGGTGGACGGCCTGGGGGTGGGCGACGTGGAAGAAGTCGTTCTCCGCGACCGGCGGGCGCTGGCGCAGGAAGGCATGCTCGTCATCATCATGACGCTCGACCACGACAAGGGAAAACTTCTTAAAAATCCCGACATTATTTCGCGCGGTTTCATCTATCTCAAAGAGAATCAGGAAATACTCGAAGAGATACGAAAACGGATCCGCGCGCTGCTCGCGCGACTGCCGAACTACGACAAGCCCGATCCGGATTATCTGAAAACGCTCGTCCGCGACCAGGTCGGCCAGTTCCTCTTCAATAAAACCCGCCGGAGGCCGATGATCTTGCCGGTGATAATAGAGATATAAACATACGAGCGACATCCAATGTCGCTCGTATTCCGTCGTCCTCGCGAAAACGAGGATCCACGCTCCCAATCTTCTCTTTTTGAATTTTAAAAGCATGGATTTTCTCCTCCGCGGGAATGACAAAAAAATTATGTTAAAATAAACTCATGAAGCCAATCTTAGTTTCTGGCATCCAACCGAGCGGACGATTGCATATCGGGAACTATCTGGGCGCTCTAAAAAATTTCGTCGACCTCCAGGATTCCGACGAATATCAGTGTTATTTTTTCATCGCCGATCTCCATTCACTCACGGAACCGTTCGATCCGAAAGAAAAACAACGGCAGATACTGAATCTTACCGCTGATTTTTTGGCAGCCGGAATTGACCCGAAAAAGTCGACTATCTTTCTTCAATCGCAGGTTCCCGCGCACAGCGAATTAATGTGGATATTAAATACGATCACGTCGATGGGAGAGCTTTTGCGTATGACTCAATTAAAAGACAAAGCGCCAGAAACAATAAAACAGATAAAAGAATTAATCGCTAAGAATATGAGCGATTTAGAGGCCATTGCGATACGGGAAGATATAAATGAAACACAAATGAATCTTACCAATGTCGGTCTTTTTGATTATCCCGTGCTCATGACGGCCGATATCCTACTTTACGGCGCCAATATCGTACCGGTCGGCGACGACCAGCTCCAACATCTCGAACTCACCCGTTCGCTCGCGCGTAAATTCAATACAAGGTTCGGCAAAACCTTCATCGAACCGAAAGGGTTACTCACAAAAACCCCGCGTGTTATGAGCTTAAAAAATCCCGAGAAAAAAATGTCGAAATCCCAGCCGGAAAGCTGCCTCTTCATCGATGACGACCCCGAAGATATACGGCAAAAAATCGCCCGTGCCACGACCGACTCCGGCTCGGAAATAATCTATGATCCGGAAACGAAGCACGGCCTCAGTAATCTCTTGGATATATGCGCCGCAATCACCGGAAAAGAAGTTTCAATGACAGTAAGGGAATTCTCCGGAAAAAATTATTCGGAGTTTAAAAACCAACTTGCCAAAATAGTATCAGATCACTTCGCCGCTTTCCGTGAAAAGAAAAAGAAGTTGCTTGCCTCCGATAAAAAATTGAAAACAATTCTTTCCGCCGGCTCCAAAAAAGCGGCGGATGTCGCCGATAAAAAAATGGCGGATGTGAAAAATAAGATCGGCATCGCGCTTTAAAAAATCGTCCGAGCCGTGGATCCGCCGAGATTCGCACCCGGTTCCCTGTTTGGCAAAAGCGGGATTTTACATGCATAAACTACGGACCCGTATCCACGGCTCCAAAATAATAATGAAAAGAGAATTAAAAATATCTTAAAAACAGAAACAGCCACAAAAGTGGCTGTTTCTGCGCCAAACGAGGATTTAAAGTCGGCAGTTACGCAGACTTTCCCGCTTCGTTATTATCATAATCCTCACATCTAATTCGTCAATTCTTATTTAATTATTTTTTAACCTTTAATTTCGCCGATTATCCAATCAAAACATCCTTCCTTGCACGCTTTTCGGTTTTGAATCTTCCGCCGGCTCTTTTCCGTTCGCGATAAAACGCTTCATAAGCGTTGTAAATCCTTTTTTTTCGAAATAGGCGGTAATGACGGATTCGTCATAATCCGGCGCGAGCGTGGAAAGCGCCACGTCGCCCATCGGAACATTTTTTTCAAGCACGACCAGTTCCCTCGAAAGATCGGCTTCCTTGCGGAACGGTCCTAATTTTTTTTCGAGCTTCGGATCCGATCCGAGATTTTTATAAATATTTTCGATGCTCCCGAATTTTTTTAAAAGTTCCGTCGCTGTTTTCGGCCCCACGCCCGGCACTCCCTTGATGTTATCCGACGCATCGCCGGCAAGCGCCTTATAATCGATGATCGCGCGCGGCGGCAGTCCGTATTTTTCCATCACCGTTTTTTCGTCGTAGATCGTCGTATCGCTCACGCCCTTATTGAACGTCTGCACGACAACTTTATCGCCTTCCACGAGCTGAAGCGTATCGCGGTCACCGGTTAAAATGACGACACGCAAATCTTTTTCGTCTTTGAATTTCGTCGCGAGGGTGGCGATAAGATCGTCCGCCTCGAATCCCGCCTTCTCGAATGTCGCCACGCCAAACGCGCGGAAAAGATTGTGCATTTCGATAAGCTGCGCAATGAGAATATCCGGCGCGGGCGGGCGCTGCGCTTTGTATGCGGCATATTTTTTGTCGCGGAACGTCGGCTCAGGCCGGTCGAAAAGCGCCGCCGCATAATCGGGCCTGTCTTCGCGCCATAATTTCAAAAGAATGCTCGCCACGCCGTAAATAGCGCCTGTCGGGCTTCCGTCCGGCGCGGTAAACGGCGGCAACGCGTGAAACGAACGGTGGATGACCGAATTGGCGTCGACAAGAAGGAGTTTCTTCATGTTTTATTTCTGTCGTCCCCGTCTCTCGAAAACGCTGGATAAGCTCCGGCGAGGATTTATGCTTTAAAATTTAAAATCGAAAGCATAGATCCTCTTCTTCGGAGGGGCGACTGCCTTATATTATTCTTTCTTTTATAATTCTTTCGTTTTCTTTTTTGCCGTACCGGAACGCCAGCTGATGCGCGCCGCGCGGGATAACCTCCCGCGCATTCTCCGGCCATTCGATAAGGATAACATTCTTCGGGTCGGATAGTATTTCCTTAAACCCGAGATCGACAAGGTCTTTTGTTTTCTTCAGCCGATAAGCGTCGACATGATAAATATTCTCGATCCGCGATGTACGGTTCACGAACTTCGGATCGCGTACCTTAAACCTCCTGAAAATAACGAAGGTTGGACTTTTCACGCGGCGCTTGATGCCGAACCCGCGGAAAAATCCTTTCGCGAACGTCGTCTTACCGGAGCCGAGATCGCCGCGCAACGTAAAAACCGCTGCGGTTTTTCCACTTTTCACTTTCTTAAAGCGTGGGTCCTCGCCTCCGCGAAGACGACACAATAAAAATTGTGCCGATTTTCCACTTTTCATTTTTTTGGCAAGCTTCTCGCCAAGCAACTCAGTTTCTTTCGAAGAAAAGCTGTGATAGGTTTTCATTTTCTTTAAAGGCGTACATGATAAGTCCCGCCATAAGCGCGGCGGTGCCGACAAGAAGCGAGGCGAACTGCACGCCGCTGATTGACGTCCGGTTAACGGGAATATTGAACGGATGGTTTTCCGACGCGATATGAATTTGCAATACCGGATCATTCGCGGCGCCCGGCGTCGGATCGCCGAAGGCGAAATGCTGCGACCCGTCCGTGCCGTAATTCACGCGATTGAAACTTTGCCCGCCCGCGGCACCCCCCGAAAAACTCGACTGGTCTACCAATACGCCGTTCATATTATAGAGCGACAATGTATCATCGCTGTTCTTGAGCGTCAGCTTCGTTTCGCTCCGCGGAAGGACAAGATACCCGCCCGCCGCAAGCTGATGCCCCGAAAGCGAAAATTGTTTCCCGTTCGCGGTCGCGATCTTCCATCCGTTCAAATTCACCGGCGCGCCGCCGTTATTGAAAAGCTCTACAAATTCCCCTTTCGCGTCCGCTCCCGCCGGATTCGGCAGCCATTCATTGATGAAGATCATGATTATTTAAATAATACCAGCGTTACCGTTAAAAATTAATAAAATATCCAAAAATCTTTTTGTTATGAAGTTCTGTATTTCTGTCGTCCTCGCGACGGTGAGGATCCATGCTTCCAATCTTCTTTTTTTAATTTCAAAGCGTAGATCCTCGACCGGAGTCGAGGACGACAGAGAGGAGCCGCTTTTTGAATTACAACAACTCTTCCTTCCCTTTTATGCCAAGATGCTTATATGCCGCCGGAAGCACGATCCTGCCTGATGACGACCGCTGGATGAAACCGAGCGTCATGAGATACGGCTCGTAAATATCCTCGATCACGCCCCGCTCTTCCGAAAGCGCGGCAGTCAGCGTATTAATCCCGACCGGCCCGCCTTTGAATTTCTCGATGATCGTCATCAAGAGCCGCCGGTCCTGCGGCTCAAGCCCGACCTCGTCGATCTCAAGCATGGCGAGCGTCTGCCATGCCGCATTTTCGTCAATCGCTTTCGTGCCGCGCACTTCGGCGAAATCGCGGGCGCGCTTCAGAAGCCGGTTCGCGGTGCGCGGCGTTCCCCGCGACGCGCGCGCGAGGATTGCGACCGCTTCCGGCGTGATATCAATGCCGAAAAGCCCCGCCGAGCGGTTGAATATTTTTTTAATATCGTCAATATCATAAAACCCGAGCCGCAGGGTCGCGCCGAACCGCGAACGGAGCGGCTGCGACAAAAGATTTTCACGCGTCGTCGCGGCGATGAGCGTGAACGGCGGCAAGTCGAGAGAAAGCGTCCGCGCGCCGGGGCCCTTGCCGACCACAAGATGGAGCTTCCGCGATTCCATCGCCGGATATAAAACCTCTTCGATCATCGGATTGATCCGGTGCGCCTCGTCGATGAAAAGAATTTCGCCGGGGTTGAGGTTGGTCAAAACCGCCGCAAGGTCGCCGGTTTTCTCGATGGCCGGCCCCGAGGTTGTCTTGATCATCCCGCCGAGCTCCCGCGCGACAAGATACGCGAGCGTCGTTTTTCCAAGTCCGGCGGGACCGGAAAATAAAAGATGGTCCGCCGATTCGTTTCTCGCTTTCGCGGCCTCAAGAATCACCCGCAGGTTGTTCTTTATTTTTTCCTGCCCCACATATTCATCCCATGCGGCCGGGCGGAGCATGCTGTCGATATTCTGGTCGTCCTTGTTATGGTTTTGATTTGCTTTCTTCATGTGTGGTATAATGTACTTCCCGCCGTTTAATGATGATGTTCCTGCTTCCTGCGGCTACAACGCTTCGTTTCAAGAGAACGCCGGAAGGACGTACTGTGGATAAAATGGGTATTGCATGGGACTTGACAAGCTATTTTCTTTATGCTAACATCCCCTAAGGATCGGGTTTTGGTTCTTTCAAATCTGGGGGCGGAATTATTTCTAAACACTTCAGGACGGATCGGTTCCGGCTGATCCTATCCTTTGAATAATTCTAACCTCTTTTATCTTTTGATAAAAGAGTTCATGCAATCCCTTCTATGAGGGGAATTGCCCCCAGGTTTGAGAGAATAACATCCTTAAAAACGGCCGCCAGCCGTTTTTTTATGTACGACTCAAAAAGTGAACATGCGGCGTCACCACGCTATCTCTCCCGTCGCGCCCACGACCTCGTCAAACGTCGTCGTACCGATCAACACTTTCAAAATACCGTCCTCCTGCATCGTTATCATTTCCTGGCGCTTCGCCACCTCGCGGAGCGCGACCTCGGACGCTTCTTTCAAAATAGTCGTTTCGATATCCGCCCCGCCTTCCAGAAACTCGAATATCCCGATGCGGCCTTTGTAGCCGATACCGCTGCATTGGTCGCAACCCGCCGCGGCAGATACGGCATACTGTTCGTATTTCGATTTATCGATTTTCGCCGGAAGCCGTTCGAGAAAGCTTTTTATTTTTTCCGCCGTCGCCGCATCGGGCGGCGACGGTTTTTTGCAATACGGGCACAGCACGCGCACCAGCCGCTGCGCGATCACGAGCGTGAGCGCCGGACCGATACTCACCGGCTTCACGCCGAGATTGATAAGCCGCGGAACGGCGCCGACGGCATCGTTCGTGTGGAGCGTCGAAAAAACAAGATGTCCCGTAAGCGCGGCCTGCAGGGCGATATCCGCCGTTTCAAGATCGCGCACCTCGCCGACCAGAATAACGTCCGGATCCTGCCGCACGATGGCGCGGAGGCCGTTCGCAAACGTATAACCCGCTTCGTCGTCAACCTGCGTCTGCTCGACGCCTTCAATCTGATACTCGATAGGATCTTCCAGTGTGATGATTTTCTCCTCGGGGTTATTCATGTTCCGCAAAAAAGCATAGAGCGTCGTCGTCTTGCCGGAACCGGTCGGACCGGTGTTTAAAATAAGGCCGTTCGGCTTTTTGAGGTTTTTTTCGACAAGCGTTAGATTGTCCTCGCGGAGACCGAGTTCCGGCAGTCCCACCATCGTCGCCGCCGGATCCAGAATCCTCATTACGATCGTCTCGCCGAACTCCGCGGGAAGCACCGAAACGCGCATTTCGACCTCCTTGTCCGCAAGTTTTATGGAAAACCGTCCGTCTTGCGCCTCATCATGGACATTCAGCTTCATCCCCGAAAGCAGTTTGATGTGCGATATAAAATTCGCGTACGGCGCCAGGGGAAATTCGTCGAAAATATCGTGCAGAAGCCCGTCGATGCGGAAACGGATTTTCGCTTTCTTTTCTCCCGCCTCGGTATGGATGTCCGAGGCGCGCATCGCGAGAGATCCCGCAAGAATTATTTCAACGATGACAACCACCGACGTTTTTATAAAATCAATGCCCGCAAGCTCGTTTTTGCACGCCTCGATGCTGGTGAGGCGCGCCCGCAGATCGTCGAGCCGCGTCTTCGTAATGCTCACTTTGCCCGTGATATTTTCCGTGACGGGCTTCACGAATTTATAAAAACGCCATGCCGAGGCGAGTCCCGACGGCGAAACGACGAAAACTTTTACGTCGTATTTTTTATCCCTGAGATCCGCGATAATTTTTTTTGTCGCGGGAAGGTCCGGATTCACGGCAACAATCGCAAGTTGTCTCGCTCTTATCTCAATCCCCGCCACCTTCCCGTCGCGCGCCTCGTTTTCGGAAATCACCTTCACAGCATCGAGGGACACCGGCATTTTTCCAAGGTCGGCATAAGGATATCCAATCTTTACGGCAAGCTGCTGCGCCATGCGCTCCTCCCCCTCGCGCCTCAACTTTTCGATCTTCGCCCGCAGATCGTTTTTGTTCGGTTCGTCGGCCATTGAGAATATTATACCGTAATTTTTTCTTTTATGTTGCGGCGTGTTGATTTTTCGTCGGCATCGCGGCGGTAAGGATGCGCACTTTCCCGTCGTCCGCGCCTCCGCGAGGACGACGGAGGGGAGCGCATGTCCGCTAAATTTTTATTTTTATTCAACCGACGCTATAATAAAATTATGGCGGGACATTCGCATTGGGCGGGAATAAAGCATAAGAAAGAAATAACCGATCATAAACGCGCGAAGGTTTTTTCAAAACTGCTCGCCGCAATCTCTGCTGCCGCAAAAGCCGATCCGGACCCAAATTTCAATCCGCGCCTACGGACAGCCATCATGACGGCAAAAGAACTGGCCGTGCCGCAGGATAATATTAACCGCGCCATTACGCGGGCGAAAGAATCAGGCGAGAACATCGAGGAACTTGTTTTTGAAGCATACGGACCGGGCGGCGCGGCAATCCTTATCGGCGCGATCAGCGACAATAAGAACCGGACGGTGCAGGAAATAAAACTGATCCTTAAGGAACACAACGGAAAATGGGCCGAAACCGGAAGCGTGCGGTGGGCGTTTGAACCTGTTGCGAAAGGGTCGGATGAATGGAAAGCAAAGTTCCCTGTCGCAATTTCCGACGAAGAAAAAGAGGCGCTCTCCGTCCTCGTTGAAGCGCTTGAAGAAAATGAAAACGTGCAAAACGTATCCACAAACGTAGAATATGGAAAAGAGAACAGGGCATAAAAAACCGCACCTGCGCCCCGTACCGCATTCTGATTTCTATATTCTTAATTCTAAATTCTCTATTCTTAATTCTTATGATTGCATTAGGTATTGATCCCGGAACGCGGAGAATCGGCTATGGCGTCGTCCGCAAGAACGGCAGCGAAATTGTTTTTGTCGCCGCAGGACTGCTTGACATAAAAAGCAGCGACGACATCGCGGCCCTCCGCGAGACAAAAAAAGAAACCGACCGGCTTATCAAAAAATACAGGCCCGACATCATAGGCGTCGAAAAACTGTACTTCGCCAAAAACCAGAAAACAGCGCTTGCGGTCGCCCAGGCGCGCGGCGTCATCCTTCTCTCCGCCGCCGAACAAAAAGCTTTCATTAAAGAATATGCCCCCAACGAAGTGAAGGCGGGTATCACGGGCTACGGTTTCGCCGATAAAAAAGCGGTGCTGAAAATGGTAAGGCTCATTCTCGGAAAACGCGACCTTGCGGTCATCGATGATGCGAGCGACGCGCTCGCCATCGCCATCATCGCCGCCGGAGAACGCCTTTTATAAAAACCGTGTAATTTTTACAATGCGGCGCTTCCGGAATGGGCCAAGAATGTGCCATCCTTCGCGGATAGGAATGTGGAGTCCCTTGACAATCTTCCGCGGTAAAATATACTGGTCTTAATAAATTTTAGAAAAGGCAGATTTTTCTTTTTTAAAGGTCGCTTCATATTTGAAAAAACATGACGCTTGCGCTGGAAAAATTAACACTCAAATTTCGCGGATTGAGCGACGAAGAAGACGAAGATGCGGGGCTCATCAATGATGCCCCTGATATCGAAGAGGAAGAGATTGAAGACGAAGACGAAGAACTGTCGGGCGGCAAGAAAACCGACGACGATGCGGACGCAATGGGCGACGAAGGATAAAAGTAACACGATAAAAAAACCCCGCCAAATGACGGGGTTTTTTTATTGCTAAATTGCGCAGATAGCTTTATTTTGATACCATCAAAATATAAAAATGAACGACCGGCCGCGCAGGAAAATATGGTTTTGGCTGCAAATCGCGGGAATCGTCATCGCGTCTCTGGCGATAATTTTTTTTATCGTCGTACTCTACTTCTCGAAAACGCTCCCCTCGATCCAGGAAATAACCACGCAGCAAATAACGCAATCGACGAGAATCTACGACCGGACGGGAAAATATCTTCTCTATGAAATATCGAGCGGCGGAAACCGGACCGTGGCGCCGTTCAACCAGATACCGCAAACGCTCAAAGATGCGACCGTCGCCATTGAAGACCAGAATTTCTATAACGAACCTGCTTTCGATATAAAAGGGATCGTACGGGCATTCTTTGCCGACCTTATAAGCGGCGGCATCGTGCAGGGAGGATCCACTATCACGCAGCAGCTTGCAAAGAATGCCTTTCTCAACCTCAACCAGACATTCTCGCGAAAACTCAAAGAATTGATCCTCGCTATAAAACTGAACCGGTATTATTCAAAAGACCAGATTTTAACGCTTTACCTGAACGAAATACCGTACGGCCCGAATATTTCCGGCGTTGAAGCGGCGAGCGAGGCCTATTTCGGGAAAGCGGTGGAAAATATAGACCTCGCGCAAAGCGCCGTGCTCGCGGCGCTCCCGCAGGCGCCGACGTACTATTCCCCGTGGGGAAGTCACGTGAGCGATCTTTTGGCGCGCCAGCATATCGTGCTCCAGAAAATGTACGCCTTGGGGAAAATAAGCAAAACCCAGCTTGACGATGCGCTCGCCGAAAAGATCGTGTTCCAGCCGCGTTCCTCAAGCGGCATCAAGGCTCCCCATTTCGTAACGGCGGTCCAGGATTATCTCGTCCAGAAATACGGCGAGGATATGGTCGATAACGGCGGCCTGAAAGTCATCACCACGCTCGACTGGACGCTCCAGCAGGAAGCCGAAGCCGACGTCGCCGCGGGAGTGGCCCAAAATACAAAACTGTATGGCGGCACGAACGGGGCGCTGGTCGCCGAAGATCCGAAAACCGGGCAGATCCTTGCCATGGTCGGCTCGAGCAATTATTTCGACACGAAAAACGACGGCAATTTCAATGTCGCGACGCAGGGATTGCGCCAGCCGGGATCGTCATTAAAGCCGTTCGTTTACCTTCTGGCCTTCCAGCAGGGATACGCGCCGCAAACCGTCCTTTGGAACGTTCCCACGGAATTCAGCACCGATCCGTCATGTCCTTCCATTCCCGATTTTGCGAGCACCAATAAAAAATGTTTCCACCCCCAGAATTATGAAGGGACGTTCACCGGACCAATCACGATGCGCGACGCGCTCGCCCAGTCCGTCAACATTCCTGCGGTAAAAACGCTTTATCTCGTGGGGCTTGATGCCGCCGTGGCGAATATGCAAAATTTCGGTCTTACCACGCTCACCAATCCCGATGCCTACGGCCTTTCGCTCACGCTCGGCGGCGGCGCGGTGCATCTCATTGATCTTATGAAGGCGTATTCCGCACTCGCCGCCGACGGCATAAAGCATGACCAGGCGATGATTCTCAGCGTACAGGACGCCGACGGCAACGTCCTTGAATCGTATACCGACCACAGCGAACAGGTTTCCGATCCGCAGTCGGTCCGCCTCGTAAACGACGTCCTTTCTGATGTGAAAGCAAGAAGTGGCCTTTTTCAAAACAGCTTATCCCTTACCGTCTTTCCCGGCCATCAAGTCGCCCTCAAAACCGGCACTTCGAACGATTATCGTGATGCGTGGGCGATGGGATATACACCGTCGCTCGTGGTGGGTGTTTGGGCGGGCAACAACGACAATACGCCGATGCACCAAAACGGATCGAGTATCCTGGCGGCAGTGCCCATGTGGAGCGCATTTATGAACCAGGCGCTCCAAAACGCGCCGGACGAGACATTCCCGAGCCCCGCGCCCGTCAACCCGTCAAAGCCGTTCCTTGCGGGAGATTATATCGAAAACAACCAAATCCATTCCGAGCTTTATTACATCGACAAAAACGACCCGACCGGCCCCGCGCCGACAGATCCGAGCGCCGATCCTCAATTCAAAAACTGGGAAGCCGGCGTTACGGCATGGGCACAGCAAAACGGAATACAAAAAACATTACAGGACGCAGCGCTGAACGCGACCTCAAGTTACTTTCCTGAAATAAGATAAGAGAGGGTTAGCCCCCTCTACCTCTCCTCCTTCTCAGCGAGGGAGAGATCCCAATTTCTCCCCTTTCCAATAGGAGGTGATGATGGGTTCCCGCTCGGACCGTCCCCAACCATAATTAAGGGCTGTGATGATAGGATGAAAATTGTGTCGTTTTAGAAAAAAAATATATTCTCTTACGGCTTCATAATCGGTTTTAAAATATAGAAATATGAACGGTCGGTCAGCGACTTAATAAGCGCCGGATTTATTTCTTCGCCGAGTCCAATGAAAACATCTTCTGTTTTTATCGCTTTGAGCGCGCTCGTAAGATAGCGCCAGTTAAAAAATACTTCTCTCGCATCGCCTTTTATCTTCGCGGGAAGAAGATAATTGTTTTCGCCGAGCGATTGATCGGAAGAATTAATTTCTATTATTTTTTTATTGTTATTAATCTTAATGCCGACCTCGCTGTTTTTTTGGCCGAAAATACCGGTAAGTTTTATGGCATTTAAAAATTCTTCCCTGTTTACCGTTATCTCGGTTGTAAAGGAGTTTGTAATCAACTGGGAATAATCGGGAAAATTTCCGTCGATAATACGCGAGATGAGTTCCGTCGCGTCCGTTTTAAACAACACCTGGTTCTCATCGCGGAATATCCGCACACCATCATCATCTTTTATAATCCTTAATATTTCCTGGCTGGTTTTAAGCGGCACCAGCATCCGGAACGGTTCTATTTCTTTTATGGAAAAAAGTGTTGTGGAAATTTTCTTTTCCGCCAGCCTAAACCCATCCGTCGCCGCGAGCGTCAGATCTTCAATTGAAAAATTAAAAAGGATGCTGTTTAATTCCGGCCTTAGGTCGGAAAATTGGGAAGCTGCCATTACCTGCTGGATGGCATCTTTCAATACGGCGCCTTTTATTTCGAGATAATTATTCGTATTTTTTATTTTCGGGGTGATGGGAAAATCATCCGCGGAAAGCCCTTGTAAAACAGCGCTGTAATTATCCGTTTTAATTTCAAGGGTATTCTCTTTTTTCTCAAAATTAAGCCGGTCGCTCTGGATATTGGCAATAATACCAGAAAAAAGACCTGTTGGCACGGTAATTTTCCCGCCTTCGATAACTTTCCCTGAAATGGCGCATGTTATCGCTATTTCAAGATTAGTGGCGACAAAACGTACCCCGCCTTCATGCGCTTCGATAAAAATATTTTTTAAAATAGGAAGATTGAGATTATCCCCTATCGCTTTTTCGGTTATCAAAAGGGCATCTCTGATATTTGATTTTAATACGATGAATTTCATATCTGTAATAATATATTTAATATAATTAAATTATTGTTAATGCTTTTGTTATAATGTATTTTCAGGGGATAACTTTTTATCTCTTTATAATATTTGATTTATAATCAATAGCGCGCGCTGATAAGGTGTGGATTAACTCTTATAAATCAAGTCCTTAATCATTAATATCTTCTGATTAAGTGATTGGTTTCTATTGATCTCCTGGTTTATTTTTTCATAGGAATGGATGGCAGTGGTATGGTCTTTCCCCATCTTATTCCCAATATACGGATAGGAAAGTTCAAGGATATCCCGAAGAAGATACATAGTGATCTGCCGCGGTTCCAATATTTCCCTCCGGCGGTTATGGCTTATTATTTCCTTCTCGGGAATATTAAAAAACTCGGCAACCGCTTTTATTATCTGGTCGTCGCTTACTTTCTGGCCCCCGTTTTTCGTCGCTTTATTTATTATTTCTTCCGCGAGTTTCGGCGTGATCTCTATATGCTGACTTGACTTCATAAAAAGCATTTTTTTAACAATCCCTTCAAGCTCCCTGATATTTTTTCTGAGCCGCTTCGCAATGATATCGATAATAATATCATTAAGCTCTTCGTGCGCCTCATTAAGTTTATTTTTTATAATAGCAACCCTTGTTTCGTATTCGGGATAGGTAATGTCGGCGATAAGCCCCCCTTCAAAACGCGAGCGGAGCCGTTCTTCAAGTGTCGGAATCGACTGGGGCGGCCGGTCGGACGAGATGATAATCTGTTTATTGTTTTCATAAAGAGTGTTAAAGGTATGGAAAAACTCCTCTTCCGTCTTTTCCTTACCGCCGATAAACTGGATGTCGTCGATAATAAGGACGTCGATATTGCGATATTTCTTTTTTATATCCTCCATTCTTTTATTGCGGATTCCCCAGATGACGTCGCTTGTAAATTTTTCAGAGGAAACGTAGAGCGGCTTGATCTTCTTCTTGTATTTAAAAAGGATTTCATTGCCGAGTCCCTGGAGAAGATGCGTTTTTCCGATGCCGACGCCGCCATAGATAAAAAACGGATTATATTTCCCGATCTCATTCACAATGGCCGACGCCGCGGCGTGCGCGAGCTCGTTCGACGGGCCGACCACATACGACGAAAGGGTATATTTCATATTAAGACCCGTATCGGGATCAGTTTTTAAGTCGAGGCCGGCCGCCTCGACTTTTTCAAGATCTTTCAGGGCAGCGCCGGATGTCGTTTTTCCTTTTGATTCCTGGTCGCTCACCACAAATTCCACTTTTTTTATCGAATTATCGAAACTCCGGAGAATTCCCATGATATTTTTCTGGTATTTATTCTCCACCCATTCTTTTACAAAATTATTGGGAACCGCGACATAAAACGTCCCGTCTTTTTTATCCAGAAGGCGGCTGCTTTTAAGCCACATCACAAAGTTCGCCTTTGAAAGCTGGAGTTCCATTTCGCCGAGCGTCGACTGCCAAAGCTGATCAAGTTCCATGGTTGTTTTATAATTATTTCCTCGGCTCTTTTTATATTTAATCCCATTATCTTCTTTTCTTTTGCGTGCGTCAAAGAGAAAAGCTGTTTTATCTGTGTATTATATGTGTATAATGCGTTTTTTACAGAACCTGTCTCAAAAATAGGCCAGCGGATCTCGCCTGAGGAAACCACTGGCTTTTTTAAAAAGAGCTGTTATAATAAACCGTAATGTCACAGACCTATAGTCCAAAAAAGAAAAAAAGAGCGCGGACGCACGGTTTTTTGGCGCGCGCCGCGACACCGACGGGACGCAGGGTTCTTTCCCGCCGCAGGGCGAAAGGAAGGCGGAAACTGACCGTTTAAACCCGATATTTAGAAACATCGAAATTTTGAGACGAGTCTATCAATGCTTCCCCGCGTAGCGCGTCTTCCCTATAGCGAGTTTCGGTCGCGCGGTTATCGTACGATAGCGACCCCATTTTTCGTTTTAAAAATTAAAAAAAAATCTTTTCGGGAAAAGGAAAATAGGATAGGAATCATAATAAGCGCTGCCGTCGTAAAAAGCGCGGCACGCAGGAATTTTTGGAAGCGGCGGGCAAAAGCGGATTTCATGCTCGTGCCCGGCGCCGGCAATGATTTTCTGATTATTTTTTCCGGAGGCATAAAAAAATGCACGGCGAAAAAATTCAAAGAAGCGTTTCTGCGCGCCGCCATGCAATAAATACGGCAAACAGGTATACTGTCTATCATGGCTTATCTCTATAATATTATTTTTTACCAGCCGATTCTCAACGCGCTCGTGTTTTTTTACGATACCATTGCGTTCCGCGACTTCGGCCTCGCAATCATCCTCACCACATTGCTCGTGCGTATCATCCTCTTCCCGCTTTTTCATAAAGGGTCCCATCAGCAGATGGTAATGCAGCGCCTCCAGCCGAAGATAAAAAAAATTCAGGAATTGCACAAAGACGACAAGGAAAAACAAAGCAAGGCGCTTATGGATCTTTATAAAGAACACGGCGTCAATCCGTTTTCCAGCCTTCTTCTGCTTATCATCCAGCTTCCCATCCTTATCGCGCTTTACCAGATCGTGCGGTCGAGCCTCGGGGCGGGCACTTTGAACCAGCTTTATTCTTTTGTCGCCGCGCCGGGTGTTGTCCATGCGACGTTTCTGGGGCTGATTAACCTTGCCGACAAAAACCTGACCCTTGTCGTTTTGGCGGCTATTGCGCAATACTTCCAGGCGCGCCTCGCTATCTACCGGATGCCCGGGGAAGCGCCGTCGCAGGCGCAAAAAATAGCCAGCCAGATGTCGTTCATAGGCCCTATTATGACCATTGTTATTTTTTACGGTTTCCCGGCCGCCGTCGGCCTTTATTGGCTCGTCTCGTCCGTTTTTTCGGTGGCACAGCAGTTGATTATCAATAAGAAGCTGAAGGAAAAATACGGACAATAAACAGAAGAGGAAGATATAGAGTGCGGCGCGTTTCGCCTCCTTCGCCGGAGGTCTTGCTTTTTGCTCCGAAAAATGAAATAGTGATTAAGTCTAAAATCATTATAAAAATCCAATGGATACATGGGAACCGCTTATTAAGGAAATAATTGACCGCATGGGATTCCGGGATTACCGGCTTGAAGTGCTGCCGGAAGAAGGCCGCGCCTCGCTTTTTATTTATGAGGACGCCGAACTGTTTAAAAAGGATCTTCCCGTGATTGTTGACGCTTTCAATCATATCCTGCAGATGCTGGCGCGCAAAAACCAGAACAAGGCGATTTTTTTGGATATTAACCATTACCGGCAGGAGCGGGAAAACCTTATCACTGAGCTCGCCAAGGCGGCGGCGAAAAAGGCGCTCGCCACCAAAGAAGAGATATTCCTGCCCGCAATGAATTCATATGAAAGGCGGTTGGTGCACGTTGCGCTGGCGGTGCATCCCGACATCGCGACGGAAAGCGCCGGAGCGGGAAAAAGAAGGTATGTCATTATCAAGCCGATTAATTTTGAGAAAAAGACAGAAAAAAACGAGGCGGCGATCGGTGATTAAGGTATTGATCATCGGCAAAAAATCCATGCGCGCGCATGGATTTTTTGCGTTTACCGCGGGGAATTCCGTCTTTATAGCGCTATCGAATAGATTTTTTGGTCGTAGCGGTTGATAAAGAAAAGAGCGTTATTGAAAATCTTCATATCCGAAACGTCCACGTTCTGGCTTTGATCGTCGAAGAGCGTATCAATGTTGCCGCTCGCCGTATTGATGCGATAGATATTGTCGGAGGTGAACAGCGACCCCATTTCGTAATCGTCGGGCAATCGTGTGGACGAGAGCGCGTTCTGGTCCCGCGGCACGCCGCAGTATAACGCGAGATAAGGAGGATTTACGGTTGACGATGCCGCCGTTGTCGAGGTATTTCCGGCGGACGCGGCCTGCGCCGTCCCGGAGGCCGTTTGCGAAGCGGAAAACATACTGAAGAGGCATTTGGGCGGCAACGTAAGGAATCTTAGCTGTTCTATTGTGTTTCCAAATCCGTCAACGAGCTGTAACTGGCCGCCGTATTGTGAGGCGTTCCCGATAAACGCAAGCCCCATCGTGGTCGTGGTATTACTCCATATTGTTTCCAGTCCGCGTTGTCCGATGATAACGGGCGTCAAGCTTTTTTTCTGGAGATCGAATGACCACACCGACCCGTCGGCATAAATGCTCGGGCGGTCGTAGAATAAAATTCTATTTTTCGACGGCCATAAGAGCGAAATATCCTGGACATGAAGCGTTGCGACGGCTGTAATATTGTTTTTCGTTTTTGACGCGTCAAGGGTTGCGAGTGTTGCGGTGCCGTTGGCATTACTGCGGAGATACGCGATCCGATCGTCTGCCGGCGACCACCGGGGCGACACCATTCCCGTGGGCAGCGCCATCCACGATTTTGTATTTATATCAAATACGCTGGTCTGGGGATCCCGCGCGTCGCCGAAACTGACGAGCAGTTTTGCGCCGTCGTATGAGAACGCCGCGCTTATGATATTCTGGATTTTTGAAGAGCTTATGATATCGGTGTTGTTGTTTGCGATGCCCGCGACCGTCCCGTCGGGTTCGATTACGACCGCATTGTTCCGGTTGTCGACAAAATAATCAAGCGCCGGCACGGTTCCTATAATATTGGAAACACCGGTTGCTGTGAAAGGGGTGCCGCTCCCCGCAAAAGATCCGGCGGGAAGCGTCCCGCCCGCGGCCTGTCCCGCCGTCCCGCCGTTAAGGGTAGAAGAAGGAAGCGATCCCGCCTGTCCCGTCTGGTTTCCCGGCTGGCTGTTTCCGCGCGTCAAAAAATAGATAACCGCCCCGATGACGCCGATAATGATGACCGCGACGAGAAGATAAGCGAGGATTTTTTTCATATATGGATATTATACATTAAATCTACAAATTTTTTAAAATTTGCAGTTATTTCTATTTTCCCACGCACACTTAATACCGCTCCAAAAGGAGCCGTTGTTTGTTGATGGACTTATTGTTCCGCCTCCCGCACTTGTTCCGCCAGAATTATTTCCTGCCGGTGTTCCATTTGAGTCGTTTCCCGCCGGCGCCTGTTGCAGCGGTGATAAGGTCGGTACCGTTAGATTAACGAGCGACGGGTTGATGATGTTCAGGATAAAATAGGCACCCGCCAAAAGAAGGATGCCTAACAGGGCTCCTATGATCCATTCCTTACCCTCGCTTTGTTTGCTTGGATTTCCCGCGGCAAGCGCGTAGGTTATCCCTCCCCAGACGATGGCGCCGAAAGCAAGGATGCCGCTTATAAGAAGCGCAAAAGAATAAAAACTTGCAACGGTGGCGCCGGGATTGACGACGCCCGTCGTTTGGCCGCCGGGGAGCTGAAGAGTGAGATTGACCGCTTTAGCGGTGGCGGCGGAAACGACGCCGGCAATAATCAAAAAAAACGTTCCGAAAAGTTTTTTCATACCGCAAGGCAAGTTCTGTTGCGTGCTAATGTCTTTTTCTGTGTCGTCCTCGCGAAGGCGAGGATCCATGCTTCCCGTCCATTTTTTTTCTTTTAAATTTTTCAAAGCATGGATCCTCGCCTTCGCGAGGACGACAGAAAAGAATTGCTTTTTCATAATTTAAAATCTTTTAATAAGATTCACTATAACTGTTGTTGATAAACAAGATTGGTCGATACGCTCGCGCTCTGCCCGTCGTTCGTATTCTGCGCCTGCAGCGAAACCGCAAGCGTCGATCCGGAAGGCGTTCCCGTGGGAAGATTAATGTCGAGAACATCAGGATTTTCGGCGTTTGATCCTGATTGTCCGTTCACTGACCATGTGAAAGAAAGATCATTTGCGGGAACACTGAAGAAATATGGGAGTGCCGTGACCGTGGCGCTCGTGCCGGAAAATTGGCCGTTGGGATAAGGGGCTTCAATGACCGCGGCGGGATTGATGACGGGAATGGTCGCCTGATGGATGAGATAACCGCCGGGATAATTCGGCAATTCCGCTTTTAAAGTTTCCATTTCCGGCGCCATTCCGAACGGAGAAAATGTTATCTGTTGCATTCCCGCGCCGCCGCCGATCAACGTGTCGTCAAGGTACCAATAGACGGGCTGATTCTCGATATTCACTATCTTTCCGCCCGAAACCAGTTCGAATGATGCCGTGATTTTCGATTGCTGTTCAGGCAAAACTTTTCCCTTATAAGAAGGCGGAACATAGCTGTTCGACGCGCTCCACGTGAACAGGAATTGCGGCGTCGCCTGCTGCGCCCGCGCCGGTCCCAGAAAAATAAAAGACAGCGCAAAAAAAGAGGTGATTGAAAATAAAACAAAAAACACCGCACGATAGATTCTCATGGCTTTATTATACCATTTTTTGTTTTTAAGAGTCCATTGTTTGATGCGTAACCCATCGCGCCCCTCTTTTCCGTCGCCCTCGACCCCCGATCAGGTCGAGGGCAGGTTCCGGTCGAGGATCCGCGCTTTAAGAAAAAGAAATTTAAGAAAAGATCGGAAACATGGATCCTCGTCCTATGGAGTAGGCGAAGTCGTCACTCCATAGGGCGAGTCTCCGCGGGGACGACAGAGGGGACAAGGGGACAACGGAGGGGAAAATGTTTCGACGGAATCGGCGCTGGTTTAGATAGCAAAGGGTTACCCTGATGATTGTTTGGATTTCTCTCTCTATTGTCGCCGCCTCACAAATAACACAAACTTAATTTTTATGCGGCCTCTTTATCTTCCTTGTTATCATTATCATTTGCCGTCGGCATCGTTTTCAGCTTTTCTAATTGTTCTTTGACTTGCCGTGCTTTCAGCATTTTTTTCTCGGCATCTTCCACCGATTCAGTTTTGTTTTTCGACGTTTCCCCGGCTTCCGATTCTTCTTTTACCGCATGCGCTTCTTCCTGCTCTTGCGTGGGATTGAGAAGTTCTTGACCGAGCTTTTCCATAGGTTCCCGTTCTTCGCCGAGCGCTTCGGGCGCAATTTCTTTTTTCTCTTCTCCGGCTTTTTCTCCCTTGTCAGTTTCTCTTTTTTCACCTTCTTCTTTCCTTTTGTCTGTTTCCGTTTCTTTGCCTTTCGTTTCCGCTGTTCCTTCTTTTTCTCCGACTTCCGTGGCGGCGCCTTTTTCCGCGTTTTTCCCCACTTCTTCAACTTTCTTTGCTTCGCTCGCCATAGCTCCCGCTTCAGAGCTTCCTTTTGCGCCTCCGGCAAAGTTGGCCATCGCTTCAAGCTTGGGATGATGGTCGATGTAATAAGTTATACACCAGACCACCGTGCGAACCGGAAGGTCGCCGATATACGGGATCGCTTCAATGATATTGCCCACAAGCATATAAGTTCCTTTGACGCCTTTCATAAAAAGATAAAATTGCGTTATAGGGAACATGAAGAGGTCGGTGATGTCGGAGAGCGGCAGGCCGACGAGAAGTCCGACGAGGTCGATGAGATCGATAAGCACAATAAAAAGCCCGAGGAAAATAAATTCAACAAGCGAGATCTTTGGTTCGGGTTTTTGCGCGTCGTCCATGGATTAGCTTTTTCCTTTATATTTTTATAACATCCCTTTCGTCATCCTCGCGGAGACTCGCCTTATGGAGCGGCGGCTTCGCCTGCTCCATAAGGCGAGAACCCACACTTTAAGAAGTTAAAGAAAAGATTGGAAGCATGGATCCTCCTCTCCGGGAGGACGACAGGGAAAGTAATATAATCCTCTCTTCCTTGTTCCATGTCGCTTGTCGCCTATGCGACCTCTTCTTTTTTTTCTTCAAGCAGCTGTTCGGGGTTCGTGGTGATGATCTGATCCTCGAAATACGACGGCACGATCTGTATCGTCACATGTTTCTTTCCGGCAAAGAAGATGCCCGTGCCGACTTCGGCGCTAAGAAGGAAGTTCCTTTCGGCATTTGTGAGATCGAATGCTTTGACGACGATATCGATGGTCGCCGGCGCCTGTTTCAGAAGAAGCTGGATGGACGAGTTCGTGATAATAGGGCGGCCGTACGGCGAGCGGAGGAAGTCCTCAACGTCCTGCGTGATAGTGGAAACGCCGAGGTAATATTTCCTTGCGCGCTTCACGAGCCCGAAAAGGAACGTCGCACTGTCCTCGTTTTTCATCATAATCCACGCTTCGTCGATGAAAAGAAGCCGCTTGGCGAGTTTTGCGCGGATCAGGCTCCAGATGAAGTTCAAAACGACGAACATGCCGATCGGCCGGAGCTCTTCCTCGAGATCGCGGATGGAAAAAATAATAAGGTGGTTCGAAACGTCGATATTGGTCGGCTGGTTCAGGAATCCGGCAAAACTTCCCTTGGTGTATTTATAAAGTTTTTCCGCCAGACTGCGGCCGCCTTCGAGATTGCGGAGCACGGTTTCAAGATCGCCCAAAAGCGGCGGTTCCTTGCCGGTGAAATCCATGTCGACGACGATTTCGCGCGAAGCGTAGGTTTCCGTGATGGCGCGGTCGAGAATCGCGTCCTCTTCGGGAGACATTTTCCCGAGCATGAGCTTGATCAAGCTGGTGATACTCACGATATGCGACCGGAGGACGTCGGACGGCGATTCGTCTTCTGGAATGAGCGGGAGATCGAAGGGGTTGATGTGCTCATGCGACGAAAGCGAGATATTGAACATACTGCCGCCGAACGTTTCCGCGAGCCGCTGATATTCGTTTTCCGGATCGATGACGATCACCATTTCGATACCCGCCATGAGCGAACGGATGATCTCGAGCTTCGTCGTGTATGATTTTCCGGAGCCGGATTTTGCGAAAACCACCTGGTTCGCGTTTTCGAGCGAGAAGCGGTCGAAGATGACGAGGTTGTTATTATAGAGATTGATGCCGTACATAATCCCCTGGTTCGATGTGAGATCTTCCGAGACGAACGGGAAAAAGGACGAAATAGGACCGGTGTTCATCGGCGTATAGACCTGGATTTTATCCTCGTTGGTCGGCAGGATCGAAAAAAGCCCTTCCAGCTGTTCGAAAAGAGTCGGTTTTATGTAAATAAGTTTCGCCTCCATCATACTTATAAGCTTGTTTTCGAGCCGCGCCAGTTCGTCTTCGGTATCCGCATAGAGCGTGATGTAAACGCCGGTATCGAAAAGTTTCTCTTCGGATTGTTGAAGCGAATCGCGCAGGGTATCGACGTCCTGGATGGCGGTTTCAAGGAGGGGGTCGCGCACCAGGCCTTTGTCCTGGTTGTCGTTTTGCTGCGATTCAAGCTGGCCCGCTTTTTTGCGGAGATTTTTGAGCGCCGTGCCGGTGTCGATGGGGTTCACAAAAATGGAAACATCGAAGAGATTCGGCAGGTTAATGACCTCTTCGAACCATCCCGTCGAAAGGTAGCGCGGATAAGAGAGAATAAAAAAGGTTTTCGCGAATTTATCGCCGATCTTGAGATAGTTCGGGAACACCTGCGCTCCGGCGGGCGCGATGATTTTTTTTATGGCGTCGAAATTTTCTTGCTGTTGCGGCCGATCCATGGTTTTAATAGATAATAATTACTGGCATACGCCCGTATTTGTCGTCCTCGCGGAGGCAAGGATCCATGCTTCCAGTCCTTTTCTTAATTTTTTTTGAATATACATTATGAAATTTCAAAGCGTGGATCCTCGACCAGGTCAAGGACGGCAGAATGCGATACCATTATAATGATAATGCGCCCGGGATCGCCATTTCTTTCCGTTCGATGGTCTGCGGATTATAGAAATTATAAAAAAGTTCTATTAATTGTTCGTTGCCCAGCGTTTCCGCGTCGAGGCCGATAGTGAGAAGCCCGTTGATAACCTGATTGGTCCGCTGCGTAAGCTGGACAAGATTATCCCTGAACGCGCCTTCCTGTTCTTCCTGATTTTTTGCCGTCTCTTTCGCGTTTTTCTTTTTATTGCCGAAGAACGGCAGCATGCCCGAAACGGCACTTTTGTTCGGAAGGGCGTTCAGAGGGTAGAACGGCACCACCACGAGGAAAGTTTTTTCCATGATCGCGTTTTTTTGCACGAAGCCGTCGATAAAATCGATATATTCGTCTATCTGGTTCTGAAGAATGGGCGATTGCTCGGCTTCTTTTCTCGCGCGAAGCGTATCGAGGTATTTCCCGATATTGACTTTGCGCGAATGGACGATGATCTGAAGCGGATATGCAATGCCGTTCAGGAAGTTCTGATACCCCTGCGTGATGATATTTTGTTCATCTTCCGATTTGAGCGCGAAATTGACGCCGCCCACCATGATAATCTGGTGCATGCTTCCGTCCTTCATAATGACGGCGGTTTCTTTTATTTCCTTGATATTGACAAGATCGAGCGAGTTCCCCGAATCCTGTTTTGATGGCATGGGCATGGTCGTTGTCTTTTTATTTTCGCACAGTTTTCATGGAATGTCATCCGTAGTTTTTGCCCGTCCTCTTTCCGTCGTCCTCAACCGTAGGCGGGGACGACGAATACAGACAAAGGGAAAAAGAGGTCGTCAGTTTTTCCATTACCTATAATCCACTCTTTTCGCGGCATGCTGTTCGCCGCTCTGCCGCCGGAACACCTGGTAACGGTCGGTTATTTGCACGTTCGAAATCCTTTCTTTCGTTTGGAGATTCTCCCAGCTTTTATGGAGCGCAAGTCCCGCGGCGATGTCTTCTAGTGCGGCGCCGAGACCGGGATGGTCTTCTTTCTTTGTCCGCTGTTCCGACTGCCAAAGATAGATCTGCGGCTTCCAATAAAATCCGAAGGCCGCGAGGGCGATATTGATGAACGGCCGTCCGTCGATTTTAATGAAGGCGAACGCCACGGACAGCCCCATGATAAAAACGGAAAGAATCGCGAAAAGCCACCCCGTAACCGTAAAAAAAAGGATCGCGCAGAGGGCGGCTCCCGCGCATACGTAAATGAACTGGCGGATGGTCAGCGGCCCCACGACTTTATCTTCCGTCTCGATGAATTGAGGAACTTGAAACTGCATGGGGATATTATAAGCCATTTCCGCTTTCTTCGCATTTTACGATCACCCCTTGCAAATAAATTTGACAAATATATATCCTGTGCTACTATAGAAACAGTTTCTTGAAAACTTAATTGCGTTTGCCGTAACAGAGAGGAACTCTTTATCTGGTAAAGGGTCTTTGTCTGTTATGGCAAACCGGGAATCACCCTGGAGCCCTCTGACGAAAAGGGAGGTTTTATGAAGAAAATAATAATAGCAATAATAATAGTATCGGCCGTGATTTTTGGAGTAATCTGGGAAGTGACGGGAGGATTACAGTTTGGTCCAAGCCATCAAACTGTAAAAAAAATAATTTTAAGAGATTATAATTCTAACGTCTCTAGTTTCTTTAGATCTTATTTTAAGATTAAAAAAATTAAAGTAGTAAAAGTAGTTAAAGAAGGGAAAAACGAATGGAACAACAACCGGAAAGTGTTTTATCGCTGTACAATAGAAATGACTCTTCTTTATAAGAAGAGTTACAGTTTGGAGGTATGGAACCTTTTCGGCGGGGTCGTCCATTCATTCTTCGGTCCTGCTGGTACTGTTAAAACAACTAGGTTCAAGGTGAACCTAATAAAAATAAACGGCCATTGGCGGGAAGTGTAAAACATAATGGGCTATTCGCAATTACGATTGCGAATAGCCCATTTTTTTTATGCCGCTTCCCGCTCGGAAAGCCCTCGCGAGTTCCGCCGGTCTCTTTTTGGGACGGGTTCTAATTCTTTTTTGGCGGGACGGGAATATCGGGAAGCGATGCAGGCGAAGGAGTTTTTTGGGGATTTGTCGGACTTGTCGAAACGGCCTGCGGTCCCGTATTTTTCGGATCAGCTTGGGACGGCGAAGAAATTTTTGGAACGGTATCGGCTTCGGAATAATTTTTTTGAATAACGACGGCCGGCTTTGCCAGTTCTTTTTTAAAAATTTTAGAGAAAAATGACGGTCGGGGAGCGGGTGCCGGCATTGCGAATGACGGCGGCGGCACAATTCCGCGAGCGGGCTTTTCCGCAGTGAATTTCGTCACGTCGGATACGGACTTTCCTGCTTGCCCGCCGCCCTGTGCTACGCCAGGGGCTTCCGCGAAGCGGGAATTTTGTGAAGGCAGGATATTTTTCCCAAAAACCGGCAAAGGCGGCGGCGGAATAGGCGAAGAAGATTGCGGAGCGGGAGCCGGTATCGCGTTTATCATAAACGGCGCCGGCGCGGGCACGGTCTTATCCGCTGGTTTTTCCGTTGGAATCTGCGCCGGCGCGGCGAATTCTCCCATAAGATCCTTTTCCTGGATTCGCGGATGCTGCGGCATGGGCGGAATGCCGCCGAAATTTTTTATCTCCGCGCTTCCTGTGGATATTTTAGATGGCGTGGAAATTTCTGACGCGGGCGGCATGGGCGCGGCGGGCGTTACTGAATTTCCTCCGGAAGATTGGTTTTTATTTTTTTCTGCCTGCCCGCCGAAATCTTGCGAAGGCCGGG
>VFSW01000351.1_pt1 | contig 65851 bp, 50 predicted proteins | sample 5358111 | NCBI WGS metagenome assembly VFSW01 (sample SAMN11554181, study PRJNA540505) | mine drainage metagenome | isolation source: sediment from site ElyBrook_90M | place: USA: Ely Copper Mine, Vershire, VT | collected 2017
ACTGCCCCTGCCGGCTCCTGATTTTCATGCTCATCTTGCATTGGATAATTCTCAAGGAAACGACGGCGCGCGGAGCGGGGCGCGGCGTGGGTACACTGGAAGCTGTCATGCCCGCCAAGGCCGCCAACGCCTCCGTGACGGAGCCGCGCGTCGAAACGCCGCCGCACCTGAATCGCGAGCTCAGCCTGCTCGAATTCCAGCGGAGGGTTCTCGAAGAGGCGCGGGACGTGCGAAATCCGCTTCTCGAACGGGTGAAGTTCCTGAGCATTCTGGGCTCGAATCTCGATGAATTCTTCATGGTGCGCGTGGCCGGAATCATGCAGCAGATCGAGAATAACGTAAACGAGCGGGGGCTCGACGGGCGCACGCCGGCCGAAGCGCTCGAGGCGATTCATATCGAGGTGAACGCGATCACCGCCGCGGCCTACCAGTGCTTTCATCGCGACCTGCTGCCCGCGCTCGAGGAAGCGCGCATCCGGCTTTTGGATTTCGCGAGCCTGAGCGCGAGCCAGCGGGCGCAGCTCGAGTCCTACTTCCTGGCCAAGGTGTACCCGGTGCTCACGCCGCTGGCATTCGATCCGGGGCGGCCATTCCCGCACATCTCGAATCTCAGTCTGAATCTGGCCGTGGTGGTGCGCGATGCGAGCGGAGAGGAGCACTTCGCGCGGGTGAAGGTGCCGGACACGCTGGCGCAGTTCCTCCCGGTGCCGGCGCTCACGGGCGAAGGGACGGGCGAGCGCGCGCAGTCGTTCGTTTGGATCGAGCAACTGGTGATGGCGAACCTGCATCATCTGTTTCCGGGCCTCGAGATTCTTCGCGCCCACGCCTTTCACGTCACGCGCGACGCCGAGGTGGCGATTAAGGAGCTCGAGACCGACGATCTGCTCGAAACCATCGAAGAGGCGGTGTGGCAGCGGCGATTCCGCGACGCGGTGCGGCTGCAGGTGGACGTGGACATGCCGGATGCGATGGTCGAGACGCTGGCGAGCAATCTCGAGCTGGATCCATCCAGCATCTATCGCGTGCGTGGGCCGCTCGATCTGAGCCGGCTGCGGCATCTGGTGAACCTCGACCGGCCGGAGTTGAAGGACAAGCCGTTCCTTCCTTACGCGCCGCCGGGGCTCGGGACGAAGGAGGAAGACATGTTCGGACTGATCCATCAGGAGGATCAGTTACTGCACCACCCGTTCGATTCGTTCCAGCCGGTGATCGACTTCCTCCGCAAGGCGGCTCGAGATCCGGGCGTGCTCGCGATCAAGATGACGCTGTACCGGCTGGGGCGCAACTCGCCGATCGTCGACGCGCTGCTCGAAGCGGTGGAGAACGGTAAGCAGGTCGCGGTGCTCGTCGAGCTGAAGGCGCGGTTCGACGAGGAGAGCAACATCGAGTGGGCCAGAGCGCTCGAAAGCCAGGGCGTGCATGTTGTCTATGGGCTGCTCGGGTTGAAGGTTCACTCGAAGGTCGCGCTGGTGGTGCGGCGCGAAGGGGACGCGATCCGGCGCTACTGCCATCTTGCCACGGGCAACTACAACGCCTTCACGGCGAAGCTGTATACGGATCTTGGGTTCTTCACCTGCGACGAACAGATCGGGGCCGACGCGACGGACCTGTTCAATCATCTGACCGGCTATTCGCGCCAGCAGGAGTTCCGCAAGCTGATGGTGTCGCCGATCAACATGCGGCGCGAACTCGGCGCGCTCATCCGGCGCGAGATCGAGCTGCACCGCGAGCGCGGCGGCGGGCAGATGATTTTCAAGATGAACGCGCTCGAAGACGGCCCGATGACCCAGTTGCTTTACGAGGCGTCGCAGGCCGGCGTGAAGGTGGATCTGATCGTGCGCGGCATCTGCTGTCTGCGGCCCGGCGTGGCGGGGCTGAGCGAGAACATCCGGGTGACGAGCATCGTGGGGCGGTTTCTCGAGCATAGCCGGATCTATTATTTCCGTCACGGCGGCGCGGAGAAGGTGTATCTCGGCAGCGCGGATCTGATGCCGCGCAACCTCGACCGCCGCGTGGAGGTGCTGTTCCCGGTCGAGCGGCCGCAGCTTGTCGAGCGGCTGAAGGACGGGATCTTGAGCGCGTATCTTCGCGATGGGGCGAACGCGAGGCGCATGTTGCCCGATGGGAGTTACACGCCGAAGTCGAAGGATGGCGGGTTCGATTGCCAGGCGTGGTTCCTAAGCCAACGGGCGGCGCGATGACGGCGGAGCGCTCGCTCGAAATCGCGCCGCACGAGCTGAGCCTGCTCGATGAGACGTTCACGCTCATCGACGTGAGGGAGCCGTTTGAGTACGAGATCGCACGGCTCGGCGGGGCGCGGCTGATACCGATGGGTAGCGTACCGCCGGCGCTTGGCGCGATTGAAAGCCTGGCGGACGAGGCGCTGGTGGTGGTGTACTGCCACCACGGCGTGCGCAGCCTGAATGTGGTGGCGTGGCTGCGCGCGCAGGGTGTCGTGAACTGCACCAGTCTGTGCGGCGGCATTGACCGCTGGAGCCGGGAAGTGGACGCGGCGGTCCCGCGCTACTGACCCGGCTCGATGCGCCGCGCCGCGATTCAGAAGAGAAACTTCCGCGCCAACTGGAGCAGGCGCCGCGGTCCGGACTCGAGGATTTGGCCGAACTCCCGGTGACGCGATGCCGTTCTCGGGCAGCGCGAAGTTGCCGTGGTTGGCGACGTTGAAGCCCTCGGCGCGCAGTTCGATCCGCTTGTTTTCGCCGGCCGGGAAGTTTCGGACGAGCGACAGATCCACGTCGGCGACGCCGGGGCCGCGGACGACGTTGTGGCCTTCGTTGCCGAACCGGCCGGCTTGCATGACGGGGTCGATGCGCAGGAACGCATCGGGGTTAACCCATAGACTCGGCGTGTGAGGACCGTTGTTCGGATTGGCGATGAGATCCGGACGGCTCGAATGGAAGCCGCTCATCTCGAGCGCGTGGCCCTGCGGGGCGACGTTCGCGCTGTCGTAGACGGTGAACGGCCATCCATTGAGCAGTACTGGCGACGCACGAGGCGCGCCGCGCCAGTCGTGCGGATCGTAGCTGCCGCTGAGCGCAAGCCGCTGCTCGGCTTCGAACAGCGGTGGGCCTAACTCGGCGCGCAGGTCGAACTGGTCCTGCGCGAGATCGTTTTCACCCGCTACGCCGGTTGGAGCGGAGCCCGAGACGTAGAAGTTGGAAGCCGAGTCCCTGCGCGAAGCGGCTGGATAGCGAGGCCTGTGCGGCTTTATAAGTCGAGTCCGCGATGTCGCTCATCAATCGGCTCCGCACCAGTCTCGGAACCGTCCCGACCGAAGAGCTTTGATCCCGCTATGTGCAGTTGACCGAAGCCGAGGCATCGTTCCGCGCGCTGAATCGCGTGGTGTCAGGCCGACCCTCGTTCCATCAACTAGAACTACGCGCCAAAGCGCAGCGGGGAGGAGGCACGGCGGCGTGGTAACATTCAGGAGGCCCGCGCCCGAAGGAGAATTCGACGTGTGTCCTCGTGCGCCTTGGCTTCCGTTTACCCTCGGACTGGCGATTGCGATCTCCGCGAACGCCGCTCCGGCGCTGACTTATTCCACTTATTTGCGCGATAGCTTCCAGCCCACCGCGATCGCGACAGATGCGGCGGGGAACATCTACCTTGCCGGGACCGCGGTTGTGGACCCGGCGACTTCGCAGAATCAGGTGTTGGTCGTCAAGCTGAACCCGCAAGGTAGCGCGTATGTCTATGTGCGCTATGTCGGCGGTTCGGTGGCGGATTCGGCGAACGCGATCACGGTCGATGCAGCGGGTAACGTGTATGTTACGGGCTCGACCTCGTCGCCCGATTTTCCGGCCGTGGGCGGGGGAAACCTGGGAACGCCGTCGGGCGGCCGCTCGTTCCCGCGCTCCTTTGTGTTCAAACTCGATCCAGACGGGAACATGGTGTTCTCGGATCTGCTCGGTGGCTCGGCGGCGAGCACGGCGCTAGCGGTCGCGGTGAATGCGGAAGGCCAGATCCTGGTGAGCGGTACGTGCCAGTCTTCCGGTTTCCCAGCCACCGCGGGCGCCTATAGCGTCCCCGACAGCACGGAACGTCCGTACTTGCTTGAGCTGGACAAGGGGGGAGCGAAGCTTGTCTTCTCCGCGACAGGCATCGGCGGCAACGCGATCGCGCTGGACTCCTCGGGCAACATCTACGTGGCTGGCACGACTTACCTACTCGACTATCCGACCACGCCGGGAGCCTATCAACCATCGTTTCCGGCCTTCAACTACTGCCCGAGCCCGGTGTGCATGATGGAGTTTCAAGGAGCGAACCAATATGTGACGAAGGTCGACCCGGCGGGTGCGAAGTTGATTTACTCGACCGCCGTCTCCGGCAGCGCCGGCACGACAAATACGGGGCTGGCGGTGGACGCGGCAGGGAATGCCTATGTCACGGGCGTGGCGGGAGCGACGTATCCCTATACCGTCGCGTCGCCCTCGATTCCCTCGACGCTGCCCATGAATTCCGGTGGAACGCGGGCAGCGCCGTTCCTCTCGAAGCTTGACCCAGCGGGCACGACCCTGCTGTTCTCGGTCCCCGTCGGAGGGGCGGGGGTCGCAGTCGATTCCTTGGGCACTGTGTATGCCGGTGGCGTGGCTGGTTACTTTCAGAACGGAAGTTACACAGTGACGGCCGGCATTCCGGCGCTGGCGAACGTGCCGCAACCTTGTTTGCCAAACTATGTGACGATTTCGAGCTCCGCGTATGTGGCGCAGGTCGATTCGACGAAGGGAACCGTTCTGGGAACACAGTTCCTGGGCGGATCGAGACTTATTCCCTCGGCCGTGGCGTTGAACGGATCCGTGCTGTGGGTCGCGGGTTCGACGAATCTCGAGGACGTGCCGTTCGCCGGGGATGCGTTGACGCTATCGCCCGCCGCGTCCGGTGTGGTCCCCGGCGCGTATCTTGGCGCGATAGACTTTTCGCAGCCCGCGCCACCGGCCGGGACGCCGCAGATCGCCTGCATTCTCGACGCCGCCGACCTGGCGCCCGCCGGGCCCGTGGCGACGTATCAGCTCCTCACGATCGTTGGAACGGGACTTGGGCCGGCGGTTGGAGTGAGCGGAGGCAGCAACGGGGCCACGACGCTGGGCGGGGTCACGATCGCTCTGGGTTCCTCGCCCGCGATGTTGCTCTATGCCTCCGAAAACCAGATCAACTTTGCGGCGCCGGCGCAAATCGTTCCGCTGCCGGGTCCCCTGGCAGATGTGCGCCTGAGCGTCAACGGAGTCTCGGCGGCGCCGCGCGCGTTTGCGATTGGTTACAGGCCGAGCCTCTTCTGGAATTTGCCCGAGACGTTCTCGAGCAGCGGAGTATTGCCCGGCGGAGTGGCGCTGGCGCTGAATGCCGACGGCTCCGTAAATTCCCCAGCGAATCCGGCCCAGCACGGATCGTTGGTTTCCGTGTTTACCAACGGAATTGTGCCGGCCCCGCAAGATATCGGCGCGCCCGCGCAGTTCTATGCTGACGGGGGCTGGGAGGTTACGAACGTCGCCGCGGTGACGCCGTTTGTGTATCGGGTCGACGCACGCCTTCCCATGGGCGGCGCTGGCGGCCTGAAAAACGGCGGATGCACGGGGCTGTGCCCGCTGACCCTATACTTGTCAGGCGGAAACGCGCCCGGTTTCGGCGCGTACGTGTGGGCGACCCAGTAGCTGCCGCATCCCGGCGGACGGGCATGTCGATCTACGTGTGCTATCGTTCGGCGGAGGCGCTCGAACATCCGCTGGGCGCGAACGGCGCGACGGCGATCGTGAAGGGCCTGACGGGGCGACCGTGACGCCGCGTGTTTCAAACAAAAACGGGTAATCTTGTATCGATGCCGATCGACTGGTTTCCGCTTTGGCTGAGCCTGCGCGTGGCGGCGCTGGCGACGGCGCTGGCGGTGGCGCTTGGGCTGTGGCTCGCCTGGATACTGGCCAATCGCGAGTTTCGCGGCAAGGAATGGGTGGACGCGGCCGTGGCTTTGCCGCTGGTGCTGCCGCCGACGGTGCTTGGCTACTACCTGCTGGTCCTGCTCGGGCGCGCGAGCCCGTTCGGGCGGGTGTATGAGTGGGTCTTCGGCGAGCCGCTGGTGTTCTCGTGGCAGGCGGCGGTGGTGGCGGCGCTGTTTCATTCGCTGCCGCTGTTGGTTAAATCCGCGCGGGCGGCGCTCGAGAGCGTGGACCCGGCGTATGAGCGCGCGGCGCGCACGCTGGGGGCGAGCGAGTGGCGCGTGTTCGTGCGCGTGACGCTGCCGCTGGTGCGGCGGCAGGTGCTGGCGGCTTCGGCGCTCGCGTTCGCGCGCTCGCTGGGCGACTTCGGCGTCACGCTGATGATCGCGGGCGACATTCCGGGGCGCACGCAGACGGTGTCGGTGGCGATCTACGACGCGGTGATGGCGGACAACGGCGCGGCGGCGCGGGCGATGGTGCTGGTGGTGTCGGTGCTGGCGCTGGCGACGCTGGCGCTGGCGAATCGCTTGTCGGCGGCGGCGCGATGATCGAGGCGCGCATCCGCAAGCGCTTCGCGCCGGGGCGCGAGTCGGCCGAGTTCGCGCTCGATATCGAGTTCGAGGCGGGGCCCGGCGTAACGGTGCTGTTCGGGGCGAGCGGCGCGGGCAAGACGCTGACGCTTGACGCGATCGCCGGGTTCGTGAAGCCGGACGAAGGGCGCATTCTGCTCGACGATGAGATTCTTTTCGACGCGGGCACGGGCGTGAACCTGCGCCCGCGGGAGCGGCGCTGCGGCTATGTATTCCAGAATTACGCACTGTTCCCGCACATGACGCTGCGCCAGAACCTGACCTTCGCGGCCGGGCGATGGCCGCGCGGCGAGCGGCGGCGGCGAGTACACGAGGCGCTCGAACGGTTCCGGCTGGGCGAGATCGCCGGGCGCATGCCGCACGAGTTGTCGGGCGGGCAGAAGCAGCGATGTTCGATCGCGCGCGCACTGATCGGCGGCGGCGAAGGAGGGACGCGCATCTTGCTGCTGGACGAGCCGGCGCGCGGGCTCGACGCGCCGCTGCGCGAGGAGTTCTACGCGGTGCTGCGGCAGGTTCGCGAGGAGTTCGGAATACCGGCGTTGTTGGTGACGCACAATCTTGAGGAGTGCTGCGCGCTTGCCGACCGCATGCACGTGATGAGCGACGGGCGGCTCACGCGGAGCGGGGCGCCGCGCGAAGTGATCGACGAGCCGGGCAGCGTGGAGGTAGCGCGTCTGCTCGGGCTGTATAACCTGCTGGCGGCGGAAGTGCGCGCGCTCGACCCGTCTCGCAACGCGAGCCGTCTGCGCGTTGGCGAGTTCGACATCGAGGGGCGCTATCTACCGGGCCGGCTGATCGGCGATCGCGTGACGCTGTACGTGCGGCCCGACGAGCTTAAGGCCGTGCCGCGCGACGGCAAACCGGGCGCGAACCAGGCGGCGCTCGAGCTGCGGCGCGTGGTGGACCGGGCGGATCGCGTGCGGCTCGAGTTCGCCGGCGACGTCGCGGTCGAGATGCGGCGCGAGGAGTTTGCCCTAAGCGCGAGCGCGCGCGAGTGGCTGGTGGAGTTTCCGCCGGCCAGGCTGCGGGTGTTGTAGGGATGCCTCCGCGGTACGCGATTACGGACTCGGACGAGGTGGCCGCGCGCGCGGCGGCGGAGGGCGCGGCGATGATTCAGTTGCGGGCGAAGGAGCTAAGCGGGCGGGCGCTCCATGAGCTGGCGCGGCGCACGCTAGCGGGCTGCGCGGGGGTCCCGGTGCTGATCAACACGCGCGCGGACGTGGCGCTGGTGGTGGGCGCGGCGGGCGTGCATCTGACCGCGGGCGCGCCCGCGCCGCGCGAGTTCCGGCGGATTGCGCCGTGCGGATTTTTGATCGGCGTGTCGTGCCACACGATCGAAGACGTACGCCGCGCCGAGGACGAGAGCGCGGACTTCGCGGTGTTCGGGCCGGTGTTCGAGACGCACTCGCATCCCGGTGCGCGGCCCGTGGGCGTTGACGCATTGCGTGCGGCTTGCGCGGCGGCGCGGATGCCGGTGTGGGCGCTAGGCGGCGTTACGGCCGCGAACGCCCAATCGTGCGTCGAGGCCGGAGCGGCCGGCGTGGCCGGTATCTCGATGTTCCGCGGCTGAGCCTGTCGCGGACCGAGGGGTTAAAATGCGGTTGCCGCGTCGCGCTCGCCGAGTCAAAGTGCGGTTCGCTGGGCTGGCGTTCCGGACCGTTGGCAGTTCGCGGGATGGGCGACACACCAGTCAGCCAGACGGCGGTGCGACGCCTCTGGCATGAAACAGCGGAAGTGTGCCCAAGCGAGCTTTACATCAGAGTCGTTCGATTGTGAGGCGATCGGGCTCGCCCCCAAAATATTTTCGTAGTGCTTCTCTGAAGATCTGGTTCTCGGAAGTGGCGCTTGCAAACAGACTCATTGAAGACCTGAACTTCAGGTCATCGGGAGATCCGAATATCTGATTGATCGAACGGCCTTCCACCATGTTCACAAGCCGAGTGCACTCGGCCAGCCGTGGTCCGAGAACTGGGTGTTTCAGATAGGCCTCGGCCTCCTCTCGCGATGAAATTCCAAACGTGGTCGCAGCATGACTACAGCCCAAACCTCGAAGCTGAGGAAAAATGAACCACATCCAATGCCCCTGTTTCTTCCCGGTGAGCAATTCCGCACATACGTGTTCGTACACTGCGTTCTGGGCGGCGACGAAACGTTGAAGACTATGGGGATCACACACTGGCAACGGCCCCCCGACTGTGCTGCGACAACGCTGCTGTCCTGCTCAAACCCCGAGTTCCGATCAACGCCAAAGCACGCCGGACGACAGCCCGATCGACTTGGGAAAGGCTGTCTGCATCGCGCTTGAACACAACGATGGTAGCCAGCCTCAAGCGTTGCCCCCCTTGTCCGTAGTGAGCGGCCTCTGCAACTGCTAGGAGAGTGCCCACGAGCGCAAGCGGGGCGGCGATTCCACCGTGACCCGCTCCCAAAATCGGCATCGCGACTTGATTCAGCCGCGCGTCCGCCAGCCTCTCAACTAGTTCGTGCATTCCCTCAAACAGATAGGAAATCCGGGCGGTAAGGCCCTGGCCCGCGCGCTGCGTTGTGGTCGAGACAAGAGCAACCGGCGCCGAGCACCCCAAAGGCCGAGGCAGTAGCACGCATCGACCGGCGCCAAAGCTTTCGGCGGACTCCTCGACCGTCTTATTCTGCTTCGTTCCCGGACCGAGCCGCCTCCCGCATTCGTCTTTCATGAGGGAGATGAACTCGTTAACTCGACCATCAAACACTCGGTTAACGTAGGCCCCAAGCGCGCTTCCCGCGTCTTCAGCGCATCGATCATCGAAATACTCGTTGCAGGGGAGAACGATCACCGTTCCGGCTTCAACGGCGTAGTCCTCCAATCGCCCCTCAACCACACGGACCTCGCAGTCACCGACCGTAGCGGACATTATCCCGTTGCGTTCTTTCACTAGCGTGAGATCAAGACCGGCCGCTGAGCTCTCGTATGAACTTTGCTTCGTCCAGAGCGTGAGTGCGAATGCGCCCGCAGAGAGGAGCAACAGCGCGACACCTGCCATGGCCGGCAGAACAGTGGTCGGCGGATGTGTCGCCCAATGGTTGTCCTTGTCGACGGTCACACATGGAAAAGCCACGAGCGCGGCACCCAGGATCAAGGCAATAACCCAGTAGGGCTGCTTAAGGAGATCTTTCAGTGCCTCTATCACGGCGTGGGTGGCTCCGACGTTCCTCAAGCTACCATAATCCGCCTGGGGTTCGCCGCACCAATCCGCGTTACCGCGTCCTGAAGCAGGTCACTCGGGCGCACAACACCCCAAAACCGTAGCAGCGCCGGTCACAATCCAGCCGTCCCTCATTGAACCGCTGCGCCTACTGCAACGGCAGATCGCCCTGGCCGTTCGGCTCGTCGCCGTTGACCTCGGAGTCGGGAATGACGCTGGCGGCGGCCACTTGATCGGCGCCTTCCATGCGCACCAGGCGGACGCCCTGGGTCGAACGGCCGGCCTGGCGGATCTGGGAAGACTCGATGCGGATGATCTTGCCGTCCTTGGTGATGATCATCAGGTCGGTATCTTCCTTGACCGACAGCACCTCGACCACCTTCCCGACCTTGGACGTGGTCTTCATGTTGATGACGCCCTTGCGGCCGCGCGCGGTGAGGCGGTAGTTGGAGAGCGGCGTGCGCTTGCCGTAGCCGTTTTCGGAGATCGAGAGAATAAGGCCGTCCTGCTCGACGACTTCGACGCCGACCAGGTAATCGCCGTCCTCGAGATCCATCGCGCGGACGCCGCGCGCGGCGCGTCCCATGGCCCGCACTTCATCCTCGGCGAAGCGGCTGGCCATGCCTTCGTGCGAGCCGAGGAAGATGAAGTTACCCCCGTTGGTGAGCCGCGCGGCGAGTAACTCGTCGCCTTCGTCGATGTTAATGGCGATGATGCCTCGCGCCATGGGATTGTCGAACTCGGTCAGCTCGGATTTCTTAATGACGCCGCGGCGCGTGACCATGACGATGTACTGGCCGGCGGTAAACTCCTTCACCGGCAGGAACGCGGTGGCGGCTTCGTCGGGCTGCAGGTTGACGAGTCCCGAGATGTGTTTGCCCTTGCCGGTGGTTCCCGAGTCGGGGATCTCGTAGATTTTGAGCCAGTAGACGCGGCCCTTGTTGGTGAAGATGAGTAAGTAGGCGTGGGTGGAGGCGACGACGAGCGACTCGACGACATCCTCGGCGCGAGTGCCCATGCCGATGCGGCCCTTGCCGCCGCGGGTCTGCCGGCGGTAGGTATCGACGGCGGTGCGTTTGAGATACCCGCCGCGCGTGACCGTGAGGGCGACGTCTTCCATCTGCACGAGGTCTTCGAGGCGGATCTCGCCGGTGTCCTCGATGACAAGGGTGCGGCGCTCGTCGCCGAACTCCTTCTGGACTTCCTTGAGCTCCTTGACGATCACGGCGCGCAGCACTTTTTCCGAGCCGAGGATTTCGGTGTATTCGGCGATCTGCTTTTGGATCTCGGCGAGCTCGGTGAGGATCTTGTCCTGCTCCATGCCGGTGAGGCGCTGGAGTTGCAGCTCGATGATGGCCTGCGCCTGGCGCTCGGAGAAGCGCGGGCCCGCGGCCTCGACGAGCGCGGCGTACTGGCGGGCTTCGTCGGGGGTGATGAACTCCATCAGGCGGTCGCGCGCCTCGCGCGGGGTCTTCGACTCGCGGATGAGCTGGATGACGGCGTCGAGGTTTTGGAGAGCGCGCTGGAAGCCGACCAGGATGTGTTCGCGGTCGCGGGCCTTGCGCAGCAGGTAGTTGGTGCGGCGGCGCACGACGTCGGAGCGATGGTCGAGGAAGCGCCGGATGGCTTCGATGAGACCCATCTCGCGCGGCTGGCCGTTGACGATGGCCAGCATGATGACGCCGAAATTGATCTGCAGTTGCGTGTGTTTGTAGAGGTTGTTGAGAACGATCTCGGCCTGCTCGCCGCGCTTGAGTTCGAAGACCATGCGCATGCCGTCGCGGTCGGTTTCGTCGCGGATCTCCGAGATGCCCTCGATCTTCTTGTCGTTGACGAGAGAGGCGGCGTGCTCGATGAGGCGGGCCTTATTGACCTGGAAGGGAATCTCGGTGACGACGATCGCCTCGCGGTCCTTGCCGATTTTTTCGGTGGCCACCTTGGCGCGGATCTTGAGCGTGCCGCGGCCCTTGGTGAAGTAGTCGAAGATGCCGGAGCGGCCGAGGATGTAGCCGCCGGTGGGGAAATCGGGGCCCTGGACGATTTCCATGATTTTGGGCAGCGGCGTCGAGGGATTCTGGAGCAGCACGATGGCGGCTTCGACGATTTCGCGCAGGTTGTGCGGCGGGATGTTGGTGGCCATGCCGACGGCGATGCCGGAGGAACCGTTGATGAGCAGGTTCGGCGTGCGCGCGGGCAGGACTTCGGGCTCCTGTTCGCTGTCGTCGTAGTTCGAGCGGAAATCGACGGTCTCTTTGTCGATGTCTTCGAGCAGCGTGGCGGCGATGCGGCTGAGGCGGGCCTCGGTGTATCGCATGGCCGCGGGCGGGTCGCCGTCAACCGAGCCGAAATTGCCCTGGCCGTCGATGAGCGGGTAGCGCAAGGAGAAGAGCTGCGCCATGCGGACAAGGGCTTCGTAGACCGGCGCGTCGCCGTGCGGGTGATATTTGCCGAGGACTTCGCCGACGATCTTGGCGCACTTGCGCGTGGGGCGGTTGTGATGCAGGCCCATCTCGGACATGCCGAAAAGGATGCGGCGGTGGACAGGCTTGAGGCCGTCGCGGATGTCGGGCAGGGCTCGGCCCACGATGACGCTCATCGCGTAGTCGAGATACGAGCGGCGCATCTCGTCTTCGATGTTGATCGGGATGATATTCTTGTCGCCGCCGGAGAGGGGCAGTTGGCCGCCGTTGGCGGGGGGGATTTGGGGTGGAATCGAGTCGTCGGGCAAAGGGCTTACTCCGTCGTCAAAGGGCGCGAAATGCGCGCCTTAAGCCTTTAATTTTAACATTTTGGAGTGGGTTGTGGGGGCGCAAGCGCCGAACTCCGTTAGCTTCGGCGGGCGCCTTCCATTCCCGCTTACTACCGGGGCCTAACTGAGTCAAGCACATACCCCTTTTTGACAAGCGCCGGAATGACCAGCGAGCTCTTGTGGTGGCGACCTTACTTCGCCGCATTCCGAGGCGCGGCGGCGAAGTCATGGAGAAAATGGTGGGCCTGACAGAACTCGAAACTGTGGCCTCTACCGTGTCAAGGTAGCGCCATGCCTATATAAGTCATTTATTATCAATTACTTACAGATTTCAGCAGCCGAGTGGAGTCCAAATGGAGTCCAGAGTGCCACCTCGCAACGGTAACCGTCTATTCATGTCTACGCGGCATGGGACGTTTCTCGTTCTTCCGCGTCATTGTTCGACGAGAAAATCACCAACGGGCCGTCTGTGTTTCCGGGAATTGCAGTTCAGGCACGCTGTCACCAGATTGTCCAGTCCATTGTCGCCACATTCGGTGACCGGCGTGCTGTGATCCAGGGTGGCCGTGAACCGAGTCAGTTGCTTCTCGCAGTAGCGGCACTTGTAGGCATCCCGCACGTACACCTTGATGCGGTTCTCCGGGACGTTGTAGTAGGCGATATCAGCGGTGGCGATTTCAGGCTTCGGTTCCTCGGCTGCACGTTCAGCACGAAATTTCCGGCACACTTCAATTTCGTCGGGGATCAACGCCCGATACAGTGTGCCATCCCGGTTTGGTTCGCCTTCCTTACGTATGGCGCCAATGGATTCCAATCCCGCCAAAGTATCCTTGACGTGGGCTTGCGACACAGCCCCGTGTATGCCGCGAACGGACTTAATGACCCGGCTCTTGATCGTCCGTTGGCCAACACGAAGATGTGGCGTTCCATTGTTCGCTACCGAATGTCGAAAACAGTAGAATGCCGCTTCGTACGGCGGCAGAAGCGACTGTAAATCGTCAACGATCTGTTGAATGATGAGCGGCAGTTCCATGGCGGAGAAATCACGATCTCCGAGAGGTGCGGACCCGGCTTCCGTCTCAAATTCCAGTTCGCTCAGGAACACACGAATTTTCTCAAAACGCTCGTCCATGTCTGAGTTATATTGTAGTTCTCAGACGATCCGTCCATCGGGTGGTCGGTCGGGCGCCCTAAAGGGAGAGCACCTGCAACCCGGGAATCTTTTGGAAATGGCGGGTGTTGAGCGTGGCCACAGCGTAGCCTTGCTCAATCGCAGAAGCACCGATTAGCAGATCATCGACCGGCAGCGTGATGCCCTTAGCCGCCTGCTCTCCGCTGATCTGCCCCGCGATCTCGGCTGTGCTGTCGGTGATCGGATGCACCGGGACGTGCTTCTTCAGTGCGTCGACGAACGCGCGGCGTGCCGCTTGGATCGCTGGCGTGTTGGCGCGTGCCACCCCGTGCATGAGTTCAGCGAGGGTCACGGCCGAGACGGCGATTTCGACTTCTCCGAATGCCTGCCCTACAGATGTGAGCAGATCTTCCACCGTCTGCTGCTTCCGTTCCGCTGCGATGATTACGCTTGAGTCGAGGATCAATCCCAGGAGTGGGGATTCCATGGCTGGCTGCGTTCTCTAATCCCTTCCTCGACATCTTTGCCGAAGCCGCCGTCCAAGATTACCTTCGAGCCGCTGGCCCTTGCGGAAGCTATGCATTCAGAGATAAGACGCCCTGAACGCTTTGGCATTCTGATCGTCGCCACGGGCCGATGGTTTCGCTCAACGATCACTTCTACGCCTTCCTCGACTTTCGCCAGGACGGCGTACGGATCGCGGGCGAGATCGGCATCACTGATGTGCAGCGTTCCCATATCACGATGATACTTCTTTGGAGGGGTGGTGGGCCCGACAGAACTCGAATCTGTGACCTCGTGCGTGTCAAGCACGCGCTCTAACCAACTGAGCTACGGGCCCTCAAAAACCGGAGTCCAATGGCTCCGAAACTGGAGTCCACTTGGAGTCCAAACTCGCCACGGTAGCGCCCTGGAGTCCAACTGGGGTCCAAATCGCCTCACCGTAAATCTATGATACCACTAGATTCCCACGCGTAACCCATTGACCAGACCTCCGTGTCAAGGTAGCGCTCTAACCAACTGAGCTACAGGCCCATCGGGGGAACTTTCAGCGTATCACGCGCGGGCGGTGCGATACACGTTCTCCACGCGGCAGGCTCAGGCGGCCTGGAGTTTACGGTAGTTTTCGAGACAGCGGCTCGCGGTTTCCATCGACGCGAAGCGGCTGCCCTCCTGCTCGATCAGGTAGAACTCGACGCCGCCGGATTTTTCCGCTTCGGCGAAGATGCGCTTCCACGGCGCGACGCCTTCGCCGAACAAGACGCGGTAGCCTTGGTCGGGCGACCAGTCCTTGAGATGCAGCGACCGAATGCGGCCGGGGTTCGAGGCGATCCAGGCGACCGGGTCTTCGCCCGCTTCGATGCACGTGCCGACGTCAAGCTGCAGCATCACGGTGGACGGCGTGTTGGCGGCAAGGATGGCCATGGGAAGCTGGCCGTCGACGCGGTGGAACTCGAGGTCGTGGTTGTGATAACCGGTGTGCAACCCGGAGGATGTCAACGTCTCGTCGGCGTGGGTTAGCGTGGCTGCCACCTGCTTCCATCCGTCGATGGTCGTGACGTGGCCGGCGCTCGCGAAGACTACGAAGCGGCTTCCGAGAATCGAGTTCAACTCCGCGGCGTGCTTCAGCCCGTCGGGCGTGAAGGACGGTGGGCCGTTGTGCGTGGACAGGCACGTCATGCCCACGCCGTCGAGCAGCGAGCGCACGCGTTTCGCTTCGTCCGGCGTCCAGGCGAAGTACGGCGCGAAGAACTCGACGTCCTGGTACCCCATCTTGGCCACCGCCCGAATCGTGTCGTCGAGATGATCCTTGAGCCGATCGCGGACCGAATACATTTCAAGGCCAATAGGGATGGGCTTCGCGCCGGCGGCCGGCAACATGGGCGTGGCGGCTAGCGCGCAGAAGCCGCGGCGCGTGATCGAATGAGACATGGTTAGTCGAAACATATCACGAACAGCGCCGCGGTGCGTGATGTCAGGGATTGACAGTGAACTGCGCGCGGTTCATCATGCCGGCGATCATCCCATAGCTGGTCTCGAGACGGATCACGCGGACGCCCGGAGTCGCGGCCGAGGAAATCGTCACCGTCGCGGTGATCTGGGTTCCCGAGGACTGAGCCTGGAAGTTCGAGACCTGGATGTTCGGATCGGCGCCGCCTGAAGAGCCGCCTCCGCCGCCCATCATGCCGCCGCCCATGCCGCCGAAAGAACCGGACTCGAGTCCGAAGTCCATGCCGGTAACGCTCTGAAGGCCGGAGCCGTTGATGGTCAGCGTGAAACTCGCGCCGGGCGCCGCGCTGGCGGGCGTGATCGAAGCGATCAGCGGCATCAGGAACGTGCCGGTGCGCGCGGTGCTCGTGCCGCTCATCCGCGAGGTGATGGAATAGGACGAAAGATCCACGGCGTCGAGCACGCCCGTGCCTTCCGAAAGCACCATCAGGCGATTGTTGGCTGGATCGACGGCGAGAGCCACGGGGCCAGGATCCACCGCAAACGTTTTCGTCACCGCGCCGCTGGTGAGATCGACGACGGCGACCGCCGCGGACATTTGCTCGGTCACGTAGGCCGTGGAGCCGTTGACCGCGATCGCGCCGGGTCCCATGCCGGAGGCCGCGCCCAAGTCCACTTCGGTGGTTGCGTGCGAAGTCAGATCGACAAGGGTGACGGCGCGCTCGAAGGGATTCGTGATCACCGCCTTGTTCGCCGCCGTCGAGATGGCGACTTCGCGCGGCCTCGATTCGGTGGACAGGGGCACGGTCGTGACTTGGTAACTCGTCAGATCGATGAGCGAGACGGAACCGTCCTGCGTGTTCGCGGCCACGGCCGTGTTGCCGGCCGCGGCGATGCCCGACGGACCGAAGCCCACGTTCACGGTGCGGGCCACCAGGCCGGTTGTCGAGTCGATCACGGAAACCGTCCCGGAGCCGCCGTTGGCCACCAGCAGCGCTGTGCCGGCAAACGCCATGCCGCTTGGATATGTGCCCGTGCCGGCGACGGAGCTGACTTGGTTCTTCGTCAGATCGATGAGCGCGACGGAGTTGAGCGCGCTGAGGCTGGCCGCGGCCATCGTTCCGGCGGCGTTCACCGCGATCTCGTGCGCCTCGGAGCCTGAAGGCAGCGTGATCGTCGCGAGGACGGTGTTCGATGCGAGCGACATCACGCGCACCGCGTCGTCGTTCTCGTCGGTCACCAGCGCCGTTCCGTTGGTCGCGTTCCACGCCATCGAGCTGACTTCGTACGCCCGCATCGTGTCCTCGCCGATCATCATCGACGAACCCCAGCCGGGCATGCCCTGCATCATGGCCGTGGTCGGGAGCACCTGCATGAACGTGACGTTGCTGGTGACGCCGTTCGACGTGACGATCGCCGGAGCGCGGCCCGCGCCCGCGGCGCCCGATGGCATGGTGACGTTGATCTGCTGCAAGCCCACGTAGCCCGGCGCATTGCCGAACCAGGTCACCGGCATCGTCACGCCGCCGAGGCTGACCTGCGGCGTCGACGAAAGATCCATTCCGGTGAGGAAGATCGAAACCGGCGTCGGCTGGCCGTTAGTGGTGGTGCTGAAGGGAACCATTTTGAAGTTCGTGCCCAGCAGCATCGCACCCATCCCCACGCCCGTGCCGCCATTCGTGAATACGCCGGGCCCGGACTCTCCCGACATCATCGATCCCGTTTGTGTCTGTCCACCCGAGGCGACGACGATATTGGCGGTGCCCGCGGCGACGCCGGACGGCATGACGAAATTGATCTGACCGGGAGAAACGTACTGCATCATCGCCGGCACGCCGCCCACCTGGATCGAGCATCCGCCCAGCAAAAGCGGCAGTTGTCCCGGGGCCACCCATGAGCCGGCCATCGTCTGGCCGCAGAGGTTCGTGCCGAAGACCGAGGCGAACGATCCTGGCGCGATGGGCGTGGAAGGGTTATAAGACGCGCCATTGACCGCTACCATCTGGCCGGAAAGCGCGCCTGCTGAGATGCTCAGCAGGGTCGCGAGAAGAACCGGAAACCTTAATGTCACATCATCCTCCCAAACTGATTCCGTCAGGACCACCCCGCCGGGCCGGAGGCTCGACCTGGAGCCCCGCCTGGCGCGCATGAGCCGGCTCGTTCGCGTCTCGCGACCCGGCCGGCAATCTCTGTGAATTGAAGGAGGTGCAATCCACCTGCCAGTGGTGACGGCACGCTGGGCGAATTGTTTCAAAGGGCGGCGCCACGGGACTGGCTAGGGCTACGCCAACTCACGCAACTGGCGGGGCGTTATCTGCGCTGACTCGCGCGAGGCGGGGAAGTCCTAGGCCGGCGTGACCGGCTCGCGGCGGCAGCGCACTTCGCGAACCGCGTAGATGCGCCGCCCCTGGCTTTCGAAGTACGTGCGCATCAGCACTTCGCCGAGCAGACCGGTCGAGAACATCATGAGGCCGGCGAGCGCGAGCAGAGCGCCGAGCAGCATCAGCGGGCCGTGTTCGGCGATGACGTCCTGGCCGGCGATCTTCGCTACACCGAGAAATCCGAGAATCGCGCCACCCAGCGCGCCGCTAAAGAGCCCGAGCCTGCCGAAGAAGTGCATCGGACGCGTGAAATACTTGAGCAAAAACTTGATGGTGAGAATATCGAACAGAACGTTGAACGTCCGCCCGAGGCCGTAGTGCGAGGCGCCGCTGGCGCGCGGGATATTCGCGATCGGCACTTCGATAATGCGCGCGCCATAGAAGCTGGCGAGCGCCGGGATGAAACGGTGCAGCTCTCCGTAGAGATGCACTTCCTTGATCACCTCGGCGCGATAGGCCTTGAACGTCGTGCCGAAATCGTGGAGTTCGACGCCCGAGGCTTTCTTCATGAGCCAGTTGGCGATGAGCGAGGGGATCTTGCGCGTGATCGCGTTGTCGACGCGGTTCTTGCGCCAGCCGCTCGCGATGTCGTAGCCTTCCTCGATCTTGGCGAGCAGCGCCGGGATGTCCTCGGGCGCGTGCTGCAAGTCTCCGTCGAGCGACACGACGACGCTGCCCTGCGCCTCGTCGAAACCCGCCGACAGCGCCGCGGTCTGGCCGAAGTTGCGGCGCAGGCGAATAACCTTCAGGCGGGCGTCGGTCTCGACGAGGTTGGCGAGTAACTCGAAGCTGCGATCCGTCGAGGCGTCGTCGACAAACAAAATTTCGTAAGGCTGGTGGACGCCTTCGAGCACCGTGGTCAGCCGGTCGTAAAGCGACAGGATCGACGGCTCCTCGTTATGAATCGGGATGACGACGGAGACCATGTTAGGGGGGAAACCCAGTCCTATGATACCCTGCGGCGCGTGCGTCTACGCGCCGGATGCGGGACGGCAATCCCGCAGCGTGGCTTTCCAGCCGGGCCAGCCGCGGGCCCGGGCGTAGTCGTCCTCTTCGACGGTGAGGGCCGCGTCGATGCGCGCGCCGGGCCGTAACTCGTCCTTGCGTGCGGCGAATCCCCAGGCGACGGCGGAGGCCGCGGCGCCGCCTTGCCGCAGCGTGAACTTCAGATCGTTCTCGCGGAAGACGACGGGCTCGCCCGCGACCTCGACGCCGCGCACGCGGAACAGCGGGCGCGGGTTGCCATAGCCGAACGGGGCCATGCGGTCGAGCTGGCTTACGGCATCGCCGTCGAACTCGTCAAGGCCGGCTTCGGCATCGAGCCGTACGATGGGGCGAAAGTCTTCGGCGGTCAAACGCGCGGCGGCGAAAGCGCGCAGACGCTCGGCGAACTCGGGAACGCGGGCCGCATCGAGGGTCACGCCGGCCGCCTGCGAGTGGCCTCCGAAGCGGCGGAACAGATCCGGCATCGATTCGAGAGCGTCGAGCAGATGAAAGCCCTCGATGCCGCGTCCCGAGCCCGTCGCTTCGTCTCCTTCGGCGCCCAGCACGAAGACCGGACGATGGAAGCGCTCGGCGAGACGGCCCGCGACGATGCCGAGCACGCCGCGGTGCCAGCCCTCGCCCGCGAACACAAGCGCGGCGCGCGCATCCGTGACCGGGTTGTGTTCGAGGCTGTCGAGGACGATGTCGAGGATCGCTTTCTCGGCGCGGCGGCGCTCGCCGTTGATATCGTCCAACTCCTCTGCGATGGCGCGGGCGCGCGCCGGGCCGGCGGTGAGGAACAACTCGATCACGCGATTCGCCGTGTCCATGCGCCCCGCGGCGTTCACGCGCGGGCCGATCTGAAAGCCGACCTGCGAGGCCGCCGGCGCGCGGCCTTCGCGAATGCCGCTCACGTCGAGCAGCGCGCGCAGGCCGGGGTTGCGAACCGCGGCGAGGCCCGCGAGGCCGTGCCGCACGATGACGCGGTTCTCGCCGGTGAGCGGGACTACATCGGCGACCGTGGCGATGGCGGCCATCTTGAGAAACGACGCGACCACGCCGTCCAGACGCCGCGCGGGCCAGCCGAGCGTTCCGAGCAGCGCGCGGGCAAGCTGCAGGGCGACGCCCGCGCCACAGAGGTTCTTATCCGGATAGCCGCAGTCGCGCCGGTTCGGGTTGAGCACGGCGACTGCGGGCGGAAGCTCGTCGCCCGGCAGATGATGATCCGTGATGATGACGTCGATGCCCATGCCACGCGCCTGGCGCACAACCTCGCCGGCGCGGATTCCGGTGTCGACGCTCACGATCAGCGTGACGCCCGTATCGGCGGCCGTAGCGACGGCGCCCGCGCGCATGCCGTAGCCGTCGCGCAAGCGATGCGGAACGAAGGGCGTCGCCGCGCCTCCGGCCAGCTCGATGGCCTTGATCAGGATCACCACGGCGATCGTCCCGTCGACGTCGTAGTCGCCGTAGACGAGAATCTTTTCCTTCGCCTCGATCGCCGCGCGCAGCCGGGCGACCGCTTCGCGCATCCCGGCGAGCCGGGACGGATCGCTCCAGTCTTCGAGCCGCGGATCGAGGAAGCGCCGCGCGGATCGCTCATCGGCGAAGCCGCGCGCGGCGAGCACTCGGGCGAGCAGCGGATGCGCGGGCAGAGCCGCCGCCAGGACAAGCTCGTTCGCCGGATCGGGCTCCGCGAGCAGCCAGCGCGCGCGCATCGGCCGAATCAGTTCTTCGAGAAGTAGCTGCCGATCGGGCCGTCTTCTTCGTCCTCGTCCTCATCGCTCTCGCCGTAGTCGATCTCGTCGAGGATGTTGGACAATTCGTCGAACCACGCGGCGCGCCGCTCGTAGAGGTAGACGCGGCTCTCATGGTCGAACGACAGCTCGATCGTGCAGGTGAAGCCCTCGTAGCGGCGCAGCTCCTCGAGCCGCTGCACGGTTAGGCGGTAGTCTTCGCGGTCGAAGCCGGCGCCCTCGATCCGGTCAAGCGCTTCGTCGATCATCTCGGCCGTCAGCTCGCGGCGGTGGAAGACGACCAGGTGGATGCCGGCGCCACGCGCCACGCCAAGAAACGCGCGGTAATCCGGGTGCAGATCCGTGTCCCAGTAGACCGAGCGGCTGGACTCGGGGCCGCGCGAGCAGCCGTGGAAGACGACAAAGCCCTCACGAGCCAGATAGTCCTCGATCTCGGTCTTGAGTGTGTCCAGGTTGCCGCTCATGCCGCCTACAAAGTATCACAAGGGCCGCGGCGCGGCCCGTCCGGCGAGCCGGGCGGCTTCTCAGAATTGAAAGTGCAGCGCGATCTGCAGAATGCGGGGCGCCTGCGTGCCGGAGATCTGGCCAAACGTGTTATCGAAAATATTCGTGTCGGGGTTGAGGAATTCGGTGTGATTAAAGACGTTGAAGGCGTCCCCGCGCAGCTCGACGTCGAGCTTGTCCTCCCGGAACCGGAAGTGCTTCGAAATGGCGATGTCCAGGTTCGTCATATCGGGGCCGCGGAAGGCGTTTCTTGGCAGCGTCCCGTAGGTGTAATAGGGAAGCTGCGACGCATTGGAGCGGGCGATCTGATCGAGGTTGAGCAGATTCGCGTTCGAGAAATTACTTGGATTAAACCAGTAATTACCAGAATTTCCATTGATAGTCTGAAAATTCTTCGGATTTTGCGTGGGGATGGTATTCCCGACCAGGTCCGCACGGACGTAGCCGGCGTCGCCCGCGCCCGACGGTCCGGGGTCGGAGAACGTCGTGTTCAGGCCGGCGAAGACGTCGATCGGGAACCCGGTGTGCCAGGTGAAGATCGGATACAGCGTCCAGCCGGAGGTAAGCAGCTTTGGCCCGCTCTGCCATAGTTGATCGAACGGCGGCTCCCAGCCGCCGGAGAACGTGACCACATTGCGGACGTCGAAATCCCCGGAGGCGCGGAACAGACCCGTGTCGTAATAGGGAACATTGCTGTTCCGCTGGCGGAAGCCGGAAACGTTGTCGATCTCGTGCGACCAGGTGTAGCCGAGGGTGAAGAAGCTCTTGCCGAAGCCGTGCATGTCGGTGAAATCCTTCCGCAGGCTCGCCTCCATGGCGTTGTAGTTGGCGTTGGTGGCGTTCTGGAATTCGTCGAGGTAGCTATAGTTGGGGCTCGACAAGCCCGCGTTGTAGAACCGCGTGTTGGTGCCGAGGAAGAACGGATTCACGTCGACGAGGCCGGTGAGTTTGTGCGCCGAGTAACCGAGGTACCCAACCTCGAGCACCATGCCGCGCGCGAGTTCCTGCTGCAGCGTCAAGTTGTACTGGAATACATACGGCGTGCGCAGGTGCGGATCGACGAAGTACACGCCGCCGCCGCCGAAGGGCAGGAATCCGGAGTTGGCGAAGTTGATGTCGTGGGCGGGCGGCTTGGACGGGAACGGATTGATGGCGCCGGCCGCGAGATACGGGTTCTGAAGGCCGAGATTGGGCGAGCCAGCCGCCCCAGCGGAAGGGAAAATGTCGGAGAAACCGAAGAACGGCGCCTGGCCGTTGAATTGTAAGTTGTCCTCGCCCTTCAGGACGTCGTAGAACATGCCCCAGCCTCCGCGGATGCTTGTCTTCGCGTTGCCGAACACATCCCAGGCGAAGCCGAAGCGCGGCGCCCAATCGTTCATGTCGGGGAAGTTCGAGCCCACGGGCGCCCCGGGGTCGCCCGGGAACACCAGGCCCGGAGGCGCGTTCGGAAAGCGCTGGGACTGGAGCCCGGGAATGAAGGAGAACGAGCGGCCCTGCGTGTCCAGTTTCGGCTGCGAGTACTCGTAGCGGACGCCGAAGGTGAGCGTCAGGTTGCGACTGACCTTCCATTCGTCCTGCGCATAGCCGGCGTACTGGTCCGTTCGGATGTTCGAGGGCGCGCTGCCGAACTGCAGGTATTCGTCGGGATTGCCCATGAGGAAATCCGCCAGGTCGAGGCCCGACCCAACGCTGGTGCTGCCGCCGTAGAAGAAAAACTGGCCGTTGACATAAAAATCGTAACGGGTGTTGTTCTGATAGGGCGAGAAATAGAACCCGAATTTCATGTTGTGGGCGCCGTGGTTCCAGGACAGATTGTCGTAGAAGGCGTACGTATTGTTAATCAGCGTGGTGGGGCCCTGCGGGCTGAAGCCGATGTTCAGGCCCGAGCCAAGAAAGCCGAGCATGGACGGGCCGGTGGGTTGATCGGGCGTGATGGCGATGCCTAACTGGCTGGCGGTCGGAAGCGTGGCGGCGGGAATCGCCTGATTCGTGGCGGACCGCTGCGCCGTGACGCGGAGTTCGTTCAGTAGAGTGGGCGTGAACGTATGTGTGTAGGTCACCGTGCCGAAGTAGGTGTCGGTTTCGTAATTGTCGGGGTAACCGAGCACGTTAGCGAACTGGAACGGACGCAACTCCGGGTTGCCGAAGCTGCTGAATGTGCCGCTCAACGTATCGCTCGACGTGATGTTGTAATCGAACTTGCCAAGGAACTCATCGTAGTTCGAAGTGGAGGAACCCTGCGGGAAAAGGAAGCCGGAACCCGAGGTTGGAATGAGACCGTTCTTGAAGTACGCGGCGGCGACCGGGTCGATGCGCGTCGGATCGATAATGCCCTGCGCGGCGAGCGCCGGGTTCGGTTGATAGTAGGGATTCACGTTCGTGAGGTAGTTCGCCACGACGCTTGCCTGGGGAGACTGCGAGAAATTCCCCGTCGCCTCGAGCGGTGTGAAGGTGTTCGTTTTGCCGGCGGACTCGACGGCCGTCTGCTGCTGCCCCTCATACGAGAAGAAGAAGAATAGCTTGTTCCGTCCGTTGACGAACTTCGGAATCACGATCGGCCCGCCGATCGTCGCGCCATATTGATTGCGCTTCAGGATCGCGACCGGCAGGGCCTGTTGGTTGTTGAAAAAACTGTTGGCGTCGAAATAATTGTTACGCACATAGTCATACGCCGTGCCGTGAAGCGAGTTCGTTCCGCTCTTGGTCACCACACTGACGATGCCGCCGGCGTTACGGCCATACTCGGCCGAGTAGTTGCTCTCGAGCACCTTGAACTCGCCCACCGCGTCGGGGTTCGGATTGGCTACAACGGCGTTCGACAGCAGGTTATTGTCCATGCCGCCGTCAAGCAGGTAAGTCACCGAGTCCCCACGCTGTCCCCCGATGCTGTAGGCTCCGGCCTGGAGAGCGCCCGAATCCGGGTTGGTCGGCGTGATGCCGGGCTGGGTCTTCAACAGGTCGAGCGTGTTACGGCCGTTCAGCGGCAGTTCATAAATCGCCTGGCCGGTGACGGTGGCGCCCACGGTCGCGTTCGCCGTCTCGACCTGGCTCTGCTCGCTTTCGACGGTGATCGTGTTCGTGACTTGCCCGACTTCAAGGCGGACATCGACGCGCAGCGTCTGGTTGATGTCCAGCGCCGTCTGGGCGACGACCGTCTCCGTCGCGAAGCCCTGCGCCTCGGCCGTGACCTTGTAGTGGCCAATCGGCAGCAACGCAACCTGGTAGAAGCCGTCCTTGTTGGTTTTCGTGTCCTTGGCGATGTTCGTTCCCGTGTTGGTCACGGTGATGTTCGCTCCGGCCACCACGCCGCCGGTCGGATCGGTGACCACACCGGCAATCGTGCCGGTCGCGTCCTGCGCGCTAAGCCTGCCCGTAAACGAAACGGCTACGAATGCGAGCGTAACCGCGATGCGAGTCGCTTTGCTCATTCGAAACAGTTCTCCTGTGTTTACCCAACAATAAGTGCGGCGGGGATGTGCAGACGGGGCATCCCCGGGCGCTGTGGCCATCAGCCGCAGGTGTGAAACTTTTGAGAAAGGCCGAGCACGGCGGTGGCCAAAGGGCTTGGCCCCACACCGCGAAGGGATGACGCAGGAACCGGTCGGAGCAACTTCTCGATGAAATGTACTAACTAATGTCCGTTCTATCTATTACATTGATGTGTTTATCTAATACTTTAAGTTAGCTATCGAACACCGGCCGCACTCGGCCCATGCGAACTTCTGGAAACGGGAGAAACCCTCCGGCGGGTCCTTCCAGTTTTGGAAGCTGCCGGATAGAGAATGGCGCTACAGGAACGCCGTGCTCTTGATACCGGAGATCTCGAACTGCTTGCGGCACCGCATGTTCTTGCAGCCGACCTTGTCGTCGAGCAGCACCATGTAGCTGGCCGCCTTGGCGAACTTCGCGCGGTCGCGCTCGTCGGCGTGGCCGGGCAGCTTGGCCACCTTCGTCCGCACCAGCCAGCGCAGATCGTAGGTTTCGGCCGAGCGGCAGTAAGGGCAGTTCAGCGTGGCCGGCTTAGTGGTCTGCGATTCTTTGTAAAAAGCTCGTTCGTCCATGGCGTTCTACTTCACCGCCTGAGGCTGCAGCTTGCCAACGGCCGCGGCGATGCTCGCATCCAGGCGTTCGGCGAACTCGTCGACATCGGAGTTGGAGATGTTCAGCGGCGGCGACAGGCGCACCACGTTGCCGTTCAAACCGCCGCGGCCGATCAGGATGCGATTGTCGCGCGCGGCTTCGAGAACCGCGAGCGCCAGCGCGGTCGCGGGCTTCTTCGAGCGGCGGTCCTCGACGAATTCGATCGCCTGCAGCAGTCCCATGCCGCGCACGTCGCCGACCACGGCATATTTTTCCTTCAGCGCGAGCAGCGCCTCGCGCAGATAGCCGCCCACCGACGTGGCGTTATCCATCAGCCGCTTCTCCTCGATGAAATCGAGCACGGCCCTCGCGGCGGTCGCGGTGACGGGGTTGCCGCCGAAGGTCGAGATGGTCACGCCCTTCAGCGCGTCGGCGATCGCGGGCCGCGCCACGGTGAGGCCCACCGGCACGCCGTTGGCGAGTCCTTTCGCGGAGGTGATGATGTCCGGCGTCACGCCCCAATGCTCGATGCCGAACCACTTGCCGCCGGTGCGCCCCCACGCGGTCTGCACTTCGTCGCTGATGAACACGCCCCCGTAGTTGCGCACGATGCCGGCGACGATGCCGAAGTACTCGGGCGGCGGCGTGATGAAGCCGCCCACGCCCTGAATCGGCTCGGCGATCATGCCGGCGATGCGGCCCGAGGTCGTGGTGCGGATCACCTCCTCGACGTCGTGGGCGCACTTCAGCTCGCAGGATGGATACTCGAGTCCGAAGGGGCAGCGGTAGCAGTAGGCGTTGGGCGCGTGAACGAAGCCGGGCTGCGCGGGACCGAGCCGCCAGGGAGATTGCGCGGTCGCCGTCATCATCAGCGCGCTGCGGCCGTGGTAGGCGTGGCGCAGCGCGACGATCTCGTTCGATCCGGTGAAGCAGCGCGCGGTAAGGATCGCGGTCTCGTTGGCCTCGGTGCCGCTGTTGGTGAAGAACGATTTGGTGAGCGCGCGCTCCGGCGTGATCGAGGCGATCTTCGCGGCGAGTTCGGCTTGCGGGGCGTTCACGAACACCGTCGAGACGTGCTGCAGCGTGTCGATCTGGCGATGGATCTTCGCGTTCACTTCGTCGTTGCAGTGGCCGACGCTGACCGTGACGATGCCGCCGAAGAAGTCCAGGTACTGATTCCCGTCCGCGTCCCACACATACTGGTCCTTGGCATGCGTGACGACAAGCGGCTCCTTGAAGTACTGAAACACCGCCGGGAAAAGGAAGCTCTTGTGAGCGAGGAGAATATCGTCTTTGTTCATGGTCGCCTGGCGTACGAGGATGTTCACTCCAGATCGTATCATCGGAGGGTGACCGGGCACAGGGAAGGCCGCTGGCGATGAGGCTGGCGATGGACGCGACGCCGCTTACGGCGCCCACGGGCGGCGTGGCGCGCTACACGTTCGAGCTGAGCCGGGCGCTGGCGCGAAATTTTCCCGATGACGAATACTGGCTGGTGTCCGATCAGAAGTACGCGTATCCGGGCGCCGCGATCGACAACCTGAAGCGCGGGCGAGGTCCGGCGAACGCGCTCGAACGGCGATGGTGGCTGTGGGGGCTGCAGGGAGTGATCTCCGAGCTGCGCATCGACGTGTTTCACGGCGCCGATTTCGCCGTCCCGTACCTGCCGCTGCGCGCGAGCGTCATGACCGTCCACGATCTGTCGCCGTGGCTCGATGCGAGCTGGCACGCGAATGCGGGACGCGTGCGGCGGCGGACGCCGCTGCTGCTGCGTCTGGGGCGCGCTACGATGCTGATCACTCCGTCGGAGGCCATTCGCAAGGCCGTGGTCGAGCGGTTTCGCGTCCCGCCGGACCGCGTTGCGGCCATTCCGCACGGGGCCGGGGCGCAGTTCCGGCCCGTCGCGGCCGAGCCTTGCCGAACGCCGTACTTCCTCTACGTGGGCACAATCGAGCCGAGGAAGAACCTGCGCATGCTCATCGAGGCCTGGCGCGAGACGCGCAAGCTTCACACGGTCGATCTCGTGCTTGCCGGAGGCGTGCGGGAAAACTTCGGCGCGCTGCCCGGCGAGCCTGGGCTGCATGTGATGGGACGCGTCGACGAAGAGCGGCTCCCGGCGCTGTACTCGGGCGCGGTGGCTTGCGTGTACCCGTCGCTCTATGAGGGCTTCGGTCTGCCGGTGCTCGAGGCGATGCAGTGCGGCGCGCTGGTGGTTACCTCGCGCGACCCGGCGATTGGCGAGGTGGCCGAGGGCGGAGCGATCCGCATCGAAGCGTCGGATGTCCGCGCTTGGGCCGAGACGCTCGCGCGCGCGGCGAGCGAACCCGAGTGGGCGGCCGCGTGGCGCGAGAAGGCGCTCGTGCGCGCCGCGGCGTTTTCCTGGGACCGCACGGCGGCGCGCACACGGGAGGTGTATGCCGAGGCGCGGCGCAGATTCGGACGCGGCTGAGGTGGTGGTGCTTTCGCCCGAAGCGCCGTTCCCGGCCGTGGGCGGAGGGGCGCTGCGCACGGCCGCGCTGGTGCATTACTTCGCCCGCCGGTCGCCGGTCGATCTGATCCTGTTCCGGCAGCCGGGCGACGACGATCCTTCCGCGGCGATCCCGCCCGGCATCGCCGGCCGGCGCCTGGTGCTCGATCTTCCGCATCACTCGCGGCGCGCCTCGGCCCGGCTGTGGAGGAATGGCATCCGCGCAATTCGCGGCCTGCCGCCGCTCGTCGACCGCTTCCGCGGGTTCACGCACCCGATCGAGCGCTTCCTCGAAGGCCGGCGATACCGCTACGCCGTTGTGGAACATTTCTGGTGCGCGCCGTACCTGCCGCTGCTCGAAGCCTGCTCGGATGAAGTCTGGCTCGATCTCATTGATGTGGAGTCGGTGCTGCAGCGGCGCGAGGCCCAGGTCGCCGGAGGGGCAACGGCGCTGGGATTCCGCCGCTTCGCCGCCGCCTACGAAAGGCTCGAGCGTGAACTGCTGCCGCGCTTCGGCCGCGTGCTGGCCGTGAGCGGCGAAGACGCGCTTCTCGTGCGCCAGCTTGCGCCCGCGGCCCGCACTCTGGTCGTGCCGAACACCATTCCACAACAACCGGCTCCGCCGCGGGTTGAGGAAGATATCATCGCCTTCAGCGGGAATCTCGCCTACCGGCCAAATACCGAAGCCGTGCGCTACTTCGCGCACGACGTTTGGCCCAGCGTGTCCGCGCGCTGGCCCGGTCTCGAGTGGCGCATCCTGGGTAAGAATCCGGCGGCAATTGAAAGATATGTCCGGGACGCGAAATACATTCAACTAGTGGGACCCGTCGAGGATGCGGTCGCCGAGCTAGCGCGGGCGCGGGTTGTGGTCGTTCCGGTGCTGGCCGGCAGCGGCACACGGGTGAAGATCCTCGAAGCGTGGGCCGCGGGGACGCCGGTGGTGTCGACGAGCGTTGGCGCCGAGGGACTCGGCGCGCGGGCGGGCGAGCATTTGTTCATAGCCGATACGGCAGCCGAATTCGCCGAAACGATCTCGTCCCTACTGGCATCCCACGCCTTACGCCGCGAAATCGGCGAGGCGGGAAGAAGACTGTATGAACAGCGATTTACGTGGGAGGCGGCCTGGCGGGCGCTCGACGCGGCGTGCGGACCGCCAGACGGGCCGACGGAAAGTTAAGCGGCTTCCATACGCGCCCGGCATCGAAAACTTATACTGGAATCTGGCACATGCGCTTTTCCGTTGACGCTCACGCGATCGGACAGAAGCTTACCGGCAACGAAACATATATCCGGAACTTGTTGCAGGGCTTTGCCTCGCTCGATCGCGATGCCGAATTTTACGCTTACATTTCGCGGCCGGCCGCCGCGGAGGAGATCCCGGCCCGCATGAAGGCGCGGCTGGTGTCCGTGAATCCGTTCGTGCGCCTGGGCTACGATTTGCCGCGCCGGCTCCGCGCCGACCGGCCCGCGCTGCTGCACGTGCAGTACACGGCCCCCGTGGACTGTGCCGGCGTGCCGCTTGTGGTCACGGTTCACGATGTAAGCTTTCTGTCCCACCCACAGTACTTCGCGCCGTCGCGCCGGACGCAACTGCGGCTCACCGTACGCCGCACCGTGCGGCGGGCGGCGAAAGTGCTGGCGGTGAGCGAGTTTTCGCGCCGCTCGATTCTGGAAGCTTACGGGATTGACGAAAGCAAGGTGGTGGTCGTGCCCAATGCGGCGTCTTCGCACTTCCATCCGCAGCCGCGCGAGGCGGCGGCGGCGCGGGTGCGAGAACGCTTCGGCATCGTGGGACCGTTCGTGCTTACGGTCGGCGATCTCCAGCCGCGGAAGAATCACATCGGTTTGATCCGCGCCTTCGAGAACCTGATGCGGGCCGAGCCGCGCCTCCGCCATCAGCTCGTCTTTGTCGGCAAGGACACCTGGCACTCGAAAGAGGTTCACGAGGCGGCGGCGCGGTCGCCGCTCTCCGGGCGCATCCGCTTTACCGGTTTCGTTAGCGACGAGGATCTGGTGACGTTCTACTGCGCCTCGGACCTGTTTGTCTTTCCCTCGTTCTACGAAGGGTTCGGCCTGCCGATTCTCGAGGCCATGGCATGTGGCCGCGCGGTGGCCTGCTCGAACACCTCGGCGATTCCCGAAGTAGCCGACTCGGCCGCGCTGTTGTTCGATCCCGGCTCGGCTCCGGAGATGGCCCGGGCGATGCGCGATCTGCTTGTCGACGCGGAACTCCGCGCCCACATGGAGCGGTTGGCGCTCGCGCGGGCGGCGCAGTTCAGTTGGGATCGCGCGGCGCGCGCGGCGCTCGATGTGTACTACGAAGTTGCCGGGAAAATGGCGCCCGCGCCGGCCGCGCACGCGCAGGTTGCGCGAATATGAGATTCCCGGGTGGGATGGCGGCCTGCACCTTGCTGCTCGCGGCGACGCGGCCGTCGGGCGGCGCCACGGTGGCCGAGATCCCACCCATCGGCGGCGAGCAGCTTCACTACACGATCAACTGGCCGAGCGGGCTGAGCCTGGGCGAAGCGGACCTGACCGGATCGCGCTCGGGCGTCGCCAGCACCGCCGGCAGCAAGCTGGTGTTCAGTTTCCAGATCGATGCGGCCGTGCCCGCCTTCCCCGTTTCGGATCACTACCGCGCCGAGGCTTCGACGGAGTTTTGTTCCGCGACGTTCAACAAGCACTACCGCCATGGAGGCCGCACGGCGAACGAAACGACGACGTTTTCGAGCGACGGCTCCGCGACGAGGAAGACCGAAAACGGCGGAGAAGCGACGCTGAGCACTACATCGTGCGCCCGCGACGCGCTCACTTACCTCTTCTATGTGCGCAGTGAACTGAGCCAGGGCCGCCTGCCGCCCGAGGAGACTGTGTACTTCGGCGCGCCGTACCGCGTGAAGCTCGACTTCGCTGGCACCACTCAGATTCAGGTCGGCGGCAAGACCGTCGAGGCCGACAAGCTGATGGCTTCCGTGCATGGCGACTCGTCCAGCATCGAGTTTGAAGTGTACTTTCTCAAGGACGCCGCGCGCACGCTCGCGCTGGTGCGCGTGCCGTTTTCGCTCGGTACGTTCTCGATGACGGTCGACCGCTAGCGCGCTCCGCCGGACGAATGCGCATCGCCTTCTTCTCTCCTCTCCCTCCCGCCAAGAGCGGCATCGCGGACTACTCCGCGGCGCTGCTGGGCGAACTGCGCCGAGTGGTGGACGTGGACGTATTCCCATCGGCCGAGGGCTTCGACGCGTCGCGCCACGACATCGCGCTGTACCAGATCGGCAACAACGGCCATCATGCGTTCTGCTACGAGACCGCGCTGCGCCACCCTGGCGTGGCCGTGCTGCACGAAGCCAACCTGCATCACCTGATCGCCGGGATGACCATCCAGCGCGGCGACTGGGACGCGTACTTGCGCGAGGTCGCCTTCGACGGCGGCGAGCAAGCGCTCGATTACGCGCGCCGCTACGTCGCCACGCGCCAGCGCGGGCCGGACTATGAGGGCGTGCCGATGCTGCGGCGTCTGCTCGAGCGCTCGCGCGGGTTGATCGTGCATAGCGGCTGCGTCGAGGACGCCGCGCGGCAGGCGGGTTACGAGGGGCCGGTAGCGCGCATCCCGCATGGAGCGTGGATTCCGCCGGTTTCGGGCGACGCGGCGCGCGCGCGCCTGGGCCTCGGCGCCGATACGCCGCTCATCGGCATCTTCGGCTTCCTCAAGCCCTATAAACGCATCCCCGAATCGCTGCGCGCCTTCGCGAGGCTCCTCAAGCGCGACCCGCGCCCGCGCATGATCCTCGCCGGCGAAGCGCACCCCGAGCTGCCGCTCGACTCGCTGATCGCGTCAAGCGGCCTCGACGCTTACGTCCGCACGCTGGGTTTCCTGCCCATCGAGCAGTTCGTCGAATCGATCGCCGCGTGCGACATCGTGCTCAATCTGCGGCATCCGACGGTGGGCGAAAATTCCGGCACGCTGATGCGCGCGCTCGGCCTCGGCAAGGCCGTGATTGTCTCCGACAACGGTTCGTTCCGCGAGCTGCCGGACGACGTGTGCCTGAAGGCGCCGGTGGACGCATCGGAGGAAGATACGCTGTTCGAGTATCTCTCGTTGCTGGTCTCGCGGCCGGACCTGTCGCGCGCGTTGGGCGAGCGCGCGCGTGCGTGGGTCGAGCGCGAGTGTAACTGGGCATCGGTGGCGCGGCGGTATGCGTCGTTTCTCGAACAGGTCGTCACGGGCGCGATGCCGGCGGTCGCGACTTCCCGGACCGCACCCGCGCCTCCGCGGCCACTCGAACCCGAGCCGCAGCCCGCCGATCCTGACGACGCGTATTTGCTGGGTTGGGCGAAGAACGCCGAGAGCCGGCGCTACATGGAGCAGCACATCACGCGTCTCAAGAAGACGCTCGCTCTCACGCCGCCGGGAGGCGCGGGCCGTCGCGTGCTCGAGATGGGCGCGTATCTTCAGATCACTCCTGCGCTCCAGCATCGCCTGGCCTACGAGGAAGTCCGCGGCTGCTACTACGGACCCGCCGGCCGCACGGACCGCCGCTGCGCGCGCCATGAGAACGGCGCGGAGTTCGCCTGCGACGTCGATCTGTTCGACGCCGGGAGCGACCGCTTCCCATACCCCGACGGCTACTATTCCACCGTGCTCTGCTGCGAACTGCTGGAACATCTGCCGTCGGACCCGATGCACATGATGGCGGAGATCAACCGCGTGCTCGCGCCCGGCGGCCATCTGGTGCTGACCACGCCCAACGCCGCGTCGTTGCGCGCGATCGAAGCGATTCTCGGCGGCGGCCATCCGGGATTTTTTCAGGCCTACCTACGGCCCTCGGCCGGCGGCGAGGCCGAGGCGCGTCACAACCGCGAGTACACGCCCGGCGAAATACGGCGGCTGTTCGAAGACTCGGGCTTCGAGATCGAGCGGCTCGAGACCGGCGAGTTCGTCGACGCCCCGCATCCCGAGCATCTCTGGGTCGAGCACATGCTCGAACGCTACCAATGCCCGCGCGAGTTGCGCGGCGAGGACCTCTTCGCGGTGGGCCGCAAGACCGGCGGCGTGCGCGAGCGCTATCCGGCGTGGCTGTATCAATGAAGTACGCCTGGCGCGGCTTCGACGTGCGGAGCGAGGGCGGGGAACTGACGATCCGCATCGAGATCGAGAACGGCTCGCGCACGTCGTGGACGGAAGCGAACTTCGCCGCCGGGTGGCAGCTCTTCGATCCGGCGACACAGAGGTTCCTCGCGCACGGCGAGTGGTCGCGGCCCGAGCGAGCCGTGGCCCCGGGCGAGCGCGCCGTCATCGCGCTGCGCATCGCGTTTCCGCCCGAGCCCGGCGGCTATGACGTCTACGTGTCGCCGCTCGATCCGGTGCAAGGCTGGGCGTATGTGAGCGGCGGAAAATTCCTCCGCATCGCGGCCGAGGTCCAGGGCGGGGAAGTGTCGGTGCGCGAGGCGTCCATCGTCTCGCGGGCGAGGCTTCGGCTGCGCGCGCTGCTGCGTCTCGTGCCGGCGCTGACCGCGGGTCCGCTCGCGTCGCTGTGGCGCAACCGCCGTCTGATCGCGTCGCTGACACGGCGCGACGTGCTCTCGCGCTATCGCGGATCGTTCGGCGGCGCGTTCTGGACCTTGCTCAACCCGCTGCTGCTCATGGCGACCTATTTCTTCGTCTTCGGCGTGGTGCTGCGGACGCGCTTCGGCAACGATTCGAGCGGCTCCGGCTACGTGCTGTACTTTCTCGCCGGCATGCTGCCGTGGCTGGCGGTGAGCGAAGCGGCCGGCCGCGCACCGCAGGTCATCGCCGAGTACCGCGGCTTCGTGAGGAAGCTGGTGTTTCCGCTCGAGACGCTGAATGCCGTGCAGGTGCTTTCGGGCGTGGTCACCGAAGTGGCGGGCATGGCGATTTTCCTCGCCGGTCTCGCGCTGGCCCACGGCCGCGTGCCGGCGACGGTGGCGTGGCTGCCCTTGCTGCTGGTGTTGCAGATGTTGTTCACGCTGGGCCTGGGCTGGTTCCTGGCGGCGCTGGGCGCGTTTGTCCGGGATCTCGGCCAGGTGATCGGCTTCCTCCTGACGCTGTGGTTTTTCCTTACGCCGATCTGCTACCCGGAGTCCGGCATTCCGGCGCGCGCGGCCGTCATCCTCGGCAAGAATCCGATGCTGTTCCTCGTGCGCGCCTACCGCACGGTGCTTCTCGAAGGCCGCCCGCCGCGGCCGCATGGCCTGCTGATGTTCGCCGCTCTCGCCTGCGCGCTCTTCCTTCTTGGTCACGCGTGGTTTTATAAGCTTCGTAAGAATTTCGCCGACGTCATTTAGCGCGGTTGTTACCATCGAAGTGGAATGGAGACGCTCGACCGCTATTCGCGCCAGATTCTTTTCGCGGGTATCGGCGAAGAAGGCCAGAGGCGTTTGCGGGCCGCGCGCGTGATCGTCGCCGGCTGCGGCGCGCTCGGCAGCTTTCAAGCCGGAGCGCTCGCCCGCGCGGGCATCGGGCATCTGCGAATTATCGACCGAGACTACGTCGAGTGGAGCAACCTGCAACGTCAGTGGCTGTTCGAAGAGGACGACGCACGCCAGGCGCTGCCGAAGGCCGAAGCCGCGCGCCGGCGTATCGCCGCGATCAACTCGTCAGTCGAAGTCGAGGCCGTTATCGCCGACCTGAATGCGGCAAACGCGAGCGAGTTGTTCGACGGCGCCGATGTGATTCTCGACGGCACGGATAACTTCGACACGCGCTATCTGATCAACGATTACGCGGTGAAGAACGGCGTCCCTTGGATCTACGGCGCGGCGGTAGGAAGTTACGGGCTTACGATGACCGTGAAGCCGAGCGAGACGGCCTGCCTCGCGTGCCTCTATCCAACGCCGCCGGGCGAGGCGCAGCCGACCTGCGAAACGGCCGGCGTGCTGGGCCCGTTGACATCGCTCATCGCGAGCCTGCAGACGGCGGAAGCGATGAAACTGCTCTGCGGCGCCTCGCCGGCACATCGCATTACCACGGTGGATGTGTGGAGCGGCGAGATCCGCCAGATCGATGGCCATGGCCCGGACCCATCCTGCCGCGCCTGCGGGCGGCGCGATTTCGCTTATCTCGAGGGCCGCCTGCGCGCGCCGGTGAGCCTGTGCGGGCGCAACGCCGTGCAGATCCACGACACGCGGCGCACGGTGGATCTCGACGCCCTCGCGCGCCGCCTGGAGCGTCTAGGAGAAGTCCGCGCGAACGGCTTCGCGCTGCGCTTCGAGACGCCGCCGTACCTGCTCACCGTCTTCCCCGACGGCCGCGCGATTGTGAAAGGCACGACGGACCCAGCGCTCGCCCGCAGCCTCTACGCGCGGTATGTCGGGAACTGAAGGGGCGAATTGCTATTGACGCTCCACGGCGTGCCCGCCATAAATGCGCTAAGAAAAAAGACTCCGCCATGACGGGCCCAGAAAAAGCCATCGGTGGGTCCGGTACGAAATGGTGGGCATATCGGGAACGTATAACAAGCCATGGCCTTGGGGACACATGAATTCAGTACCGTACCACTCCAGAAAAACGTGCGAGGGTTGACCGATTCGGATCGGGTTGCCGAGCCGCCGAAGGCATACCGGGCATCGGCGACGCTGATCCTTTAGTGCCCATCGAAATGAAAGCACGTACCCGACCACCGCCGCGTGAGGCTGAAGCCCCCCTCGACTAATCAGGGGAGCGAGGTCGAGAGTCCCAAAAAAGACCGCTGGCAGGATGAGTGCGACTTTGACCGCGAGAAAGGTCCACTGCCGGAGTCGCTGTACCCGACTGCCGGAATCCGCACTTGCGCGGTACTCGCCCATGGCCAGACCTGTCGTACTGGGAAGGATCAGAAGTGCAAGCGCAACCCAAAAAAAGTGGGCAGGAACGGGTTGTTGACGGATCATATCTCGAACACCTGGCGAGTGAAAGGCGAAATAGATGCTGCTCGCCGATAATAGCGCCAGGAATGCGAGGCACTGAATCGCGGAACGGAACGAAAAAAGTCCGGCAATCTTTGGCCGGGGACCGTTGAGGCGAAGCCAAACCGCATCGGGAAAGGCGCCCAAACAGAACCGCGTTACGCCCCGGTCAGAATCGGGTGAGAACCGATCTTGCTGGCGGTTGGCGTTCGACAAATACCACAACTCCGAGGTCCACTCTGTCCACCATTCGTCACGGTCTCGACGAGGCACAAGATAGGCCGCGATGCCAAGGATGGAGCGAGACACGGCGGTGGACAAGAACATCCGCCAGGAGTTCACATTCGCCGCTCCTTCGGATGTGGCGCCAGGGCGGCCAGAAGCGGGTATCGCTTTTGGGCCGTCTCCAACCTGGCTTTGCCAGTCGGGGTGAGCTTGTAGTACTTCCTCGGAGGCCGCTGTTCGGTATCGGCGACCCGCTGTTGTTCCCAGGAGGAGCGAATCAATCTCATCCGCTCCAAGCGATGCAGGGCGGGATAGACCGTGCCACTGGGGAGACCGGTAGAGTCCATCACGCTCAATCCGTACACGAAACCGGCCTCGATCGCCTGAAGGATCATGGTCGCGGTATGAGTGAGCTTTGGCTCGGCCGCCATAGGCGAATTGTACGTGTGTAGCGTACTACTTGACAAGGGGACATAGTAGTGTGCTACATAGGGTACGAACAAGATGCGGACTCCAATGGCGCATCTCCAGCTTCGCGGCGGGAGTGAGGGATCATGCTCGAACTTCGAAAGGTTTCCAAATGCTTCTCCGGCATCGCTGCCGTCGATGACGTCAGCTTCGCGGCGCGAGCCGGCCAAGTCACGGGTTACTTGGGCCCGAACGGATCGGGAAAGTCCACGACAATGAAAATGCTCACCGGGCTGATTGAGATGACCTCGGGCGGCATTCTCTTCGACGGCGCCTCGATTCTGCGCGACCCGGTCGCCTACAAGCGGCGAATGGGCTATGTCCCGGAGGAGCCGCACCTTTATCCGCATCTCAGTGGCCTCGAGTATTTGACTATGGTGGGTCAATTGCGAGGCATGCCTCGGAGGTCCGCCAACGAGCGCATCGACGGGTTGCTGAGGTTGTTCTCGTTGCATGGGGACCGGCACGTCGCTATTTCGTCTTACTCCAAAGGCATGCGTCAGAAAGTGCTGCTATCGGCGGCGTTGCTGCACAATCCGGATCTCATTTTGCTGGACGAACCCTTCTCGGGCCTGGATGTAGCATCGGGTCTGGTGTTGCGCAGCCTGCTACAGGAATTGGCGAGGCGGGGCAAAGTGATCTTGTTCAGCTCTCATGAGCTCGAGACGGTCGAGCGTGTCTGTTCGCACGTGGTGATCCTCCACCGCGGAAAGATCGTGGCCGACGACTCGATTGAGCGGCTGCGCTCGCTCATGGCCCTCCCCACCCTCGAACAGATTTTTGCGCAACTCGCCGTCGAAGAAGACACAGCAGCCATCTCGCGGCAGATTGCGGACCTGATACGGGCTTGAAGGAGCGCGATATGGCGAAGGTCCAGTTTCAAGTGCTTTACCGCGAGTTTCTATTCCGCATGGTGGATCGTGAATTGCTGTCTGCTCACGCCCAAGGGGACGCAAACAAACTGCTCGGGCGGTTCGCGACGATCCTGATCTGCGTCAGCATTCCGTTCGCGGCGATGGCTCTGGGCGTTGGCAATGGCAACCAAACGCGGCAAGCATCGCTCATCTCGGCTTGGGACCCGGAGCACGCTCTGGTTGCAACGACGATGCTGGTCGTAGGTCTGTTCGCCGTGCTGAGCTGGGACTCCACCCTCCCCGAACGTCGCGACGTTTTGGTTCTTGCTCCGCTACCCGTGCGCGCCGGCACGATCCTGCTGGCCAAGGCGGCATCGCTCGCCACCGCCTTGGCTCTCGCCGTCGCCACCTTCAATGCTGCCCCGGGGCTTGCATTCCCTTTGGCGCTGGCTCCGCCGGGTTCCAACCTTCTCGACATGGTTTTGTCCGTGCAGCTCTATCGCACGTTCGCTGCGTACTGGATCACGATGGCCGCCGCGGGCAGTTTCATTTTGTGCTGCGTGTTGTGTATACAAGGAATCGCCGCGCAACTGCCACGGGCGCTCTTCCTGCGTCTGTCGTCTCTTCTGCAGATCGCCACGTTCTGTGTGTGCGTGGGCGCGTACTTTCTCCAACCGTCGCTCGTGTCACAACAGTCTCTGGTCGATCCTCTGAACCAACGGCTGCTCGGCCGGTTGCCGTCATACTGGTTCCTTGGCCTTTTTCAACAATTGAATGGAATCCCGAGCGGGCCGGCACATCCTACGCTCGCAACGCTGGCGGCGCGCGCGTGGACCGGCCTGGCCGTTGCAGCGATGGGCGCCGCCGCGGCGTTCTTGTTGTGTTACTTCCGTACGCTTCGCAAAGTTGTAGAGGAACCGGACATTGCGCCCGGTTCTCACAGACCGGTACGGCTGCCGCGGTTCGGCAACGGATTCCAAACCGCGATTGTGCAATTCAGCATACGCACGCTGTTCCGAAGCCGCCAGCATCGCGTCATTCTTTCGTTCTATTCCGGAATGGGCTTTGCGATTGTGATCCTGTTCATGAAAACTCCAGTCGCGCAGAAGCTTTCCGCGGCGTCCGCAAGTGATCCATGGCATCAGGTTAGCTTGCCCCTGCTGGCCTCGAGCTTCGTCATGATGTGCACTTGGGTGGTGGGAGTCCGCGTGGCTTTCGCTATGCCAAGCGAGCCTCGAGCCAACTGGATTTTCCGCGTTACTCCGCTTCCAGGAACAGCCCAATCTGTGGCCGCGAGCCGGAGGGCCTTGTACGCGATCGCCCTGGCGCCGTTTTGTGCGGCTTCGGCCACGGTGTTCTTCTGTGCTTGGCCGTGGCGTCCCGCGGCCGGACATGTCGCGGTTCTCGGGATTCTGAGCATGACTATCGCCGAGCTTTGCCTGCACGGTTTTCGGAAGATCCCCTTCACTTGTTCCTACCTTCCAGGCACGTCGAATCTCCACGTCACGCTTCTCCTCTGCCTGATGCTCGGGTTGAATGTCACGTACTGGGGGGCGGATTTCGAACGCCGGGCGCTATCGGACCCGGCCCAGTATGCCTGGATGTTCGCGATTCTCACTGCCGCCGCCGTGTTTGCGTGGCGGCGAACCGAAGGGCAGGCGGATTCGGGAGAGAACACGTTGCGGTTCGAAGAGGAAGCGGCTCCTGCGATTGTCGGTCTGGGATTGCACCGTGACGGAGTTCTTCCGATCAAATCTCCTCTGGCCTAGCGTTTGCTGTCGCGCTTCCGGGTGCGGATGGACGGTACCGCTTCGGGGCGGCGCCGGCGCAGCCCGATGAACCGACTACCTCCGTCAAGCGGGCGTGGAAGGAAGCGTTTGGCACGACGCCGACGAGGCGAAACGCTTCCACGTGCGGAAACGATGTGTTCGCCTACGCATGGCCCGGTTTTATGTGAATGCCGCCGCCCGTTCCCTAATGCCCGAAGCACGGCAACCTACCCGTACCGGCGCCGCCCCGGCGGGTCGGGAACTGAAGTGGCGGGCGAAGCGTCACGCGTCCTGATTCTCGGGCCGGCCGCTCGGCCAAGTGAGGTCGCGAACCGGAGCGAAGATTTCTTCGAGCGCTTTTAGCGCACCCTCATCGGGAGCTTCTTCAACCGCCGCGGCGTTGGCCAGCACCTCGCGCTCGCTCGAAGCGCCTACGACCACCGTATGAATGCGCGGATTGGCGGCGGAAAATTGCAGCGCGACGCGGGCCAGATCGAGACCGCGCGCGCGGCACCACTGGGCGGCGCGCTTCGATGCATCGCGCAGCGCGGCGGGCGCGGGATGCCAGTCCGGCGGACCCGCGTTAGTGAGCAGCCCCATGCCGAGCGGCGCCGCGTGAATGACGCCAACCGATTCGCGCTCGCAGAGCGGCATCACACGCAGCAGGCCGGCATCGTTGAGGTTGTAGCGGCAGTAGGACAGCACCGTATCGACGTTGGTCCGCGGGAGTACGGTCTCGAACACGCGCAGCGGCAGACCGGTAATGCCGATGAAGCGCACTTTGCCGGCCTGCCTCAACGTGCGCAGCGCCGGCAGCGTCTCGCCGATCACCTGATCGAGCGAGCCGAACTCGATGTCGTGGCACTGAATCAGATCGACGTAGTCGACGCCGAGCCGCGCCAGGCTTTCTTCGACGCTCGCCAGCGTGCGGCGGGCCGAGAAGTCGAACTCGTTCTGGCCGTAGCGGCCGGTCTTGGTGGCCAGCAGATAGCGGTCCCGCCGGACGCCGCGAAGCGCGCGCCCTAACACCGTTTCGGCGCGCGTGAGCCCGTAGAACGGCGACGTGTCGATGAAGTTCATGCCGCAATCGATCGCCGCGTGGACGGTGCGGACGGCTTCGCTCTCTTCGATGGGGCCGAAGACGCCGCCGAGCGCGGAGCCGCCGAGCGAGAGTACGGGAACGTGCAGGCCGGTTTTCCCAAGGATGCGGGTTTGCATTTGGGCGCGCGATGAAGTTTGAATGGTATCAGCTTCCGCGGATTCGCCGGAGGCAATCCGGCCATGAGACAAATTGTTTTAGAACAGCCTGGCGCGTTTCACGAGCGGTCCGCGCCCGAGCCCGCCGCCGGCGCGGACCACGCGCTGGTGCGCGTTCACCGCATCGGCGTCTGCGGCACGGACCTGCACGCGTTCACCGGCCGCCAGCCGTTCTTCTCCTATCCGCGCGTGCTTGGCCATGAGCTGGGCGTCGAGGTCATCGACGCGCCGGCGAACTCCTACGGCATCCGCGCGGGCGACCGATGCGCGATCGAGCCGTATGTCAACTGCGGCTCGTGCCACGCCTGCCTTCGCGGGAAGCCGAACTGCTGCGAGCGGCTGCAGGTGTTCGGCGTACACACCGACGGCGGCATGCAGGAGTTGTTCCGCGCGCCGCTGCGGCTGTTGCACAAGTCCGCGAAGCTGACGCTCGATCAACTGGCGCTGGTGGAGACGCTCGGCATCGGGGCGCATGCGGTGGAACGCAGCGGGCTGGCCGCCGGGGACGAAGCGCTCATCGCCGGCGCCGGGCCAATCGGGCTCGCCGTGTATTCCTTCGCGCGCACCACAGGCGCGAAGATTCGCGTGCTCGATCCGAACCCACAGCGGCGGAAGTTCATCGAAGCCCTGGGCGCGGAGACGATCGCCGAGCCCGATGCGCGGCTTGCCGACGTGGTGTTCGACGCCACGGGAAACCGCGCTTCGATGGAAAAATGCTTCGAGTATCTCGCCCACGGCGGACGCATCGTGTTCGTCGGCCTGGTGCAGGGCCCGATTTCGTTCGACGATCCGAACTTCCATCGCCGCGAGACCACGCTGCTCGCCAGCCGCAACAGTTGCGGCGATTTCCCGCGCATCATCGGCATGATCGAGGACGGACGCATCGACACCTCGCCGTGGATCACGCATCGCCTGCGGCTCGAAGAGGTGCCGGCGCGGTTCGACCAGATCCGCTCGGCGCCGGATCTGGTGAAGTGCGTCATCGACACCGGGGCGGGCGGTGACTGAGGCTCCGGCGGTCGACGCACATCAGCACTTCTGGCGGTACAACGCGGCCGAATATGCGTGGATCGGCGCGGGGATGGACGCACTGCGCCGCGATTTTCTTCCCACGGATCTCGACACGGAATGCCGCGCGTGCGGAGTCGCGGGCACGATCGCCGTGCAGGCGCGCCAGACCATCGAAGAGACCCGGTGGCTGCTCGACCTGGCCGCGCGGAATCCGCTCGTACGCGGCGTCGTGGGATGGGCGCCGCTCACGGCGACGGGCGTTGAAGCGGACCTCGAGCGCCTCGCCGCGAATCCGAAGCTCAAAGGCTTCCGGCACGTGCTCCACGATGAGCCGGACGACGGATACATGCTGCGCCCGGAGTTCCTTCGCGGCGTCGCGCTGCTCGCGCGGCACGACCTTGTGTACGACATCCTGATCTTCGAACGGCATCTTCGGCAAACGATCGAGTTCGTCGACCGGATTCCGGCGCAGCGCTTCGTCGTCGATCACGCCGCCAAGCCGCGCATCCGCGAGGGGCTCCTCGAGCCGTGGCGCACGCGGATGGGCGAGCTTGCCCGGCGGCCGAACGTGGTTTGCAAAGTATCGGGGCTCGTTACCGAAGCGGATTGGAAGGCCTGGAGCCTCGAAGATTTGCGGCCTTACTTCGATGCGCTGCTCGACTTGTTCGGGCCGCGCCGTCTGATGTTCGGCTCGGACTGGCCGGTGGCGCTGCTCGCTTCGACATACGCACGCTGGATCGAAACAGTGCGCGCGCTCGCGGCGGGCCTCGGCGCGGACGAGCGCGCGGCGCTGTTCGCGGACACGGCTACGTCGATCTACCGGCTTTGATCGCATAATGAAGGGAGCAAATCATGGCCACCACACTCCACTCAGCATCCGAACCAACGGCCCAAGCCTCCGCGATCCAGCCCGGCACGCTGTTCCGCGCATCCGCGCCCACGGTCACATTCCGCCAACGCTTCACCCACGACGAAGCGAGGCTGCAGTTCCTTGACTGCGGCGAATACGATCTTCCGCCTGGCGCCGCTTCGATGGAACAGGCGCTGCCCGGCCGCGAGAGCCTGTTGTTTCAATGGAAGGGTTCGTCGGAAGTCGAAGCCGATGGCAAACGCTATCCGCTCGCCGCATACGACACGCTCTACATCCCGCGCGGCGCGACGTTCCGCCTGTTCAACGCGAGCGGCGAGCCGGCGCGCCTGATCCAGACTTCGGCGCCCGCCGCGAACGCGCATCCGGTGTTTCATTCGAAGTTCGCCGAGTTCTCGCGCACCGAGCAACGCATCCGCCGGCTCAACGGAAAGAACGTCTACCTGATGTTCGACGTCTCGGAGAGCGCGGACCGGCTGGTGGCCGGCTACACCTTCTTCGAGCCCTATGCGCGCTCCTGGCCGCCGCACAACCACACCGATCAGGAGGAGACCTACATCTTCCTTCGCGGCCATGGCTCGATGGAGGTATACGAGACGCCCGAGAAGCTGACCTTCGTCCACAACGTGCAGGAGGGCGATCTGGTCACGATTCCGTTCTTGAACTATCACCCCGTGTTTTCGCAGGAGAACGCGCTCGAATTTATCTGGTGCATCGCCGGCGAGCGTTATTGGGTGGGCGACAAGAACAAGACATTCATGACCGGCACGGGTCCGGCGCTGACGACTTAGGGGCGCGCACTCAGAGGACGGCGGCGAGCTCCTGCCACGGCTGGCCCTGCGATTCGGCCACCGCGGGATACGTGATGTGCCCCTGGTAGGTGTTGACGCCTTCTCTGACGGCCTGGCTCTTCTCGCACGCGGCTTCAAGGCCTTGGCTCGCGAGCGCCAACATGTACGGCGCCGTTGCATTGGTCAGGCCAAACGTCGAGGTGTGCGGCACGGCGGCGGGCATGTTCGACACACAGTAGTGGAGCACGCCGTCGACGAAGTAGATCGGGTCCGTATGCGTCGTCGCGCGCGAAGTTTCGAAACATCCGCCCTGGTCGATCGATACGTCCACCATCACCGCGCCTTTCTTCATCGCGGGCAGCGTCTCGCGGCGCACCAGCTTCGGCGCGGAAGCGCCCGGAATCAGCACCGCGCCCACGACAAGATCGGCGTGGCGCAGGGCCTCGCGGATGGTCCAGACGTTCGAGGCAAGCGTGACGATCTGGCTGTTGTAAATGTCGTCGAGCTCGCGCAGCCGGTTCAGATTGCGGTCGATCACCGAGACACGCGCGCCAAGCCCCACGGCCATCTTCGCCGCGTTGTGACCTACCACGCCGCCGCCCAGAATCACGACGTTCGCCGGATTGACGCCGGGGATGCCGCCGATCAGCACGCCGCGGCCGCCGTTGGGCGCTTCCAAATACTGCGCGCCCACCTGCACGGCCATCCGCCCGGCCACTTCGCTCATCGGCGTGAGCAGCGGCAGCGAGCCGTCGGCTTCGCGAATCGTCTCGTAGGCCACCGCGTTCACTCGCGCGCGCACCAGCTCCTGGGTCAGTTCGGGCAGCGGCGCCAGATGCAGATAGGTGAAGAGAATCAGGCCGGGCCGGAAGTAGCCGTATTCGGAGGGCTGCGGCTCCTTCACCTTGACGATCATCCCGGCCTGGTTCCACACCTCGGCGGCGGTCGAGGCGATGGTCGCGCCCGCATGCACGTAATCGGCGTCGGGAATCGAACTCGCCGCGCCGGCCCCGGCCTGGACGATCACCCGATGGCCCGCCTCGTGGAGCGCGGTGACATTCGCCGGCACCATACCGACGCGCGCTTCGTGGTCTTTGACTTCCTTCGGAACACCAAGAATCATGGTTTTTGCTCCGCTGGCGCGGCCTGCGCCGTCAGCGCCCGTTGCGGGCCGAGGCCAAGGCCGATAAGGGAAAGCGAAGTGAGCTTCCCGTCGCCGTCGAGATGATTGTCCTGCTGGTAGCCTCGCAACGCGGCCTCCGAGTCCGCGCCCCACTGGCCGTTCACCGGCCCATGGTAGTAGCCCTTGCCGGCGAGCGCCTGCTGGATCTGCCGGTAGCGCTCCGGCGTAGGCGCCTGTTGATAGGATCGCCGTACGCGAGGCGCCTTGGCGCCGCGGCGGCCTTTCCCGCTCTTCAATCGCTTGCCCCGCTTCGGCGTGGCGTGATGCGCCGTGGGCGCCTTGCTCTTCTTGGGCGCAGGGGCGGCTTGGACGGCAAAGGACATCGCCGCAAGCGCGGTCAGAACAATCGCGGCTCTTCGAAACATGTCAGTTGGCGGGCATCTTGCCCGCGAGGAACACGCTTGTCCATTGCAGGACGTTCTGGCCCGTCCGCGTGGCGCGATATACATGCAGGGCCACGGGCTCGCCCGCTTTGAGCGTCGCCTGAATGCGCCGAACGTCGTCGGCCGACTTCACGGGCTGGCGGTTGATCGAGACGATGACGTCGCGCTCCTGAATGCCGAGATCGTCGGCGAAGGAATCCGGCTCGATGCCGGTCACCACCACGCCCTGCTTGTCCTTGATGCCTTCGCCCTGACGGTCCGCGTCGGCGAGTTCGCGAATCTTCATGCCGAACCTGGCCTGCGGCGCGGGTTCGGACTTGGCGGGCGCCGCCTGCTCTTCGGGCTGATCGGGAGCGAAGCGCGGATCGTCCTTGAACACCTGGGCGCGGTCGAGAATGGCAACCTGGAAGTCCATCTTCTTCCCACCGCGATCGACCGACACCGAGGCTTCGGACCCGATTGGCAGATCCGCCACGCGGTTCACCAGGTCGTCGCCATCCTGCACGGCGCGGCTGTTCAGCGAGACGATGATGTCGTCCGGCTTGATGCCCGCCTTGTCCGCCGGCCCGCCCGGGGTCACTTCGCTCACCAGCACTCCGTGGTTTGTGCCAAGCGCCTCGAACAACTCCGGCTTATCGGTAGCTTTGTTCCAGCCGATGCCGAGCGACCCGCGGGCCACGCGCCCGGTCCGGATGATGTCGTTGTACACGCGAACGGCAATGTTGATCGGCAGCGCGAAGCCGATGCCCTGGTAGCCGCCGGTCTGCGTCGCGATCATGGTATTGACCCCGATCACGTCGCCGCGGATGTCGGCGAGCGGCCCGCCGCTATTGCCCGGGTTGATCGCCGCGTCGGTCTGGATGAATCGCTGGAACTGCTGCGCGCCGGGAATATAGCGGCCCGTGGCGCTGACGATGCCGGCGGTCACCGAGGCTTCCAGGCCGAACGGCGAACCGATCGCCACCGCCCAATCGCCCACTTGCAGGCCGTCGGAGTTTCCAATCGTCACCGGGGTCAACGCCCTCCGCGGGTCGATCTTAATCACGGCCAGATCCGTTTCGCGATCGTAGCCGATCAGCTTCGCCGGATAGTCCGTGTCGTCGCCGTGCAGGCGAACCTTGATCTTGTCCACCTTGTCCACCACGTGGTTGTTCGTGATGATGTAGCCGTTCTTGTCGACGATGAAGCCGCTGCCGGACTGCTCCCGGCGGAACATCCGTGGATCGGCGTCGCCATCGCCCATCGGATTCCCGTGGAAGAACTTCCGGAACAGGTCCATCCCGTCGCCGCTGTCGCCGCGGTTGCCCTGGCCTTCCTCGTCTCCGCCCTGGGGCTGCGCCTTGCGTTCGCGCGAAGCGGTCCTCGGCGTGTAGTCCGCCGTGATGTTGACTACCGACGGCCCGAGCCGCTTGGCGAGCTTGGTGAATTCGGTGCTCAGCTCGACGGCGGCCGGGATCACCAGCGGGGTGGCGTCCGGCGCCACCTGCGCGCCGCGCGCCGCGTTCACGCCCGTGTTGATCAGGGTTCCGATCAGGATTCCTATGGTCAGCGTGGCGAGCAAGAGGCTGATCGAAAGCACCTTCTGCTGCCGCATACGGTCAAACAAACGCATGAAGTGCGATTCCTTTTCTTTGCGGAGAGACCTTCTTCTCTGATTATAGGTACAAAGCGGCGGCTCGCCGGAGCCAATATACGCGCCGGTCGATTCGGCTCACGCCGCGGGCGAAGGATCGAGTTGCAATCTCTTTACATTTTTCTGCGACCCTTTTGGGGGCGATCCGCGTCCAATCGGACGAAGGGAGACGACGAAGAAGATGATCGAGGAGAAGAAAGGCCCAGCCGGACAGCCCCAGGCCGCGGCGCCGCTCGCGTCGGCCGCATCCGTGTACTGCCCGATTTGCACGCACACGGTCCACGCCGAGATTCTCAGCCGCGGCCGCTCGATGTGGGTGCGCCCGGATCAAAGGTGCCCGCGCTGTTCGGCGTCGCTCGCCGCGGGAAAAATCCTGTGGCTGGACCGGGCCGCTTGAGCGGGCGACCGGATGGCAGCGCGAAACCGGCGGCCGCGGCAGCGCGGTGTGGTAGTGTGAAGTCAGGTATGCGACGCAAGGCGATTCCGAAACCCGGCTCGGTGATCGATCCGGAAATCCGGCGCAGGGCGAAGCATATGCTCGAGCCGGTAGCCGCGCCTCCTCCCGGCAAGTGCGTGATCTGCGAAAGTCCCTGCGCGCCGAACTCGTCGGAAGGCCTGTGCTGGGTGTGCCGGCGGCTGAAGATCAGCGCCTGGCGCGATTCCGACACCCAGGCCTCGGCTCAGGAATAGCGGAACGTCCGCCCGAGCCCGCGCTCGACCGCCTGCTCGTAAACCCAGCCGCCTACGGCAACGTCTTCGAGGCCCAATCCCACCGACTTGAAAATCGTGATTCGCCCGGGTTCGAAGCCCGCGTGAACATCGTGCAGCTCCACGACACGGGACCAGTCGCCCGCGAGAAGCAGATCGCCGGCTTCGATGCGCGCCTGTTCGATCGAGTCCACCGCGATCAGGCCGGCGCGGGCGATCAACCCGGCGGGCAACTCGCGCCGGTTGGCGACGTTCGATCCGACGGCATTGACGTGGACGCCGGCTTCGATCCAATCGGCTTCCATCACCGGGTCTTTCGAGTTCGTCGCGGTGACGACAATATCGGCGCCGCGCACGGCTTCCTCGGCTGTCTCGGGCGCGCTCGCATTCATTTCGTGGGCGAATTGCACGCGCCGCGCCTCACCGCGGCCCCAAACGCGCACTTCGCGGATGGGCCGCACGGCGCGAACGGCTTCGATCTGCGATTGGGCCTGAAAGCCGGTTCCAATCACTCCCAGCACTTCCGCACCCGGCCGCGCCAACAGGCTGGTGGCGTAGCCCGAGGCCGCGCCGGTGCGGATTTGGCCGAGATAGTTGGCGGCCATCAGGGCCAGCGGCGCGGCGGTGGCCGCGTCGAACAGCAGAAAGAAAAAGTGCGCGCCATGCTGGCGATGGGTCGAATAGACCTTCGTGCCGAAATAGCGGCCGCATGCGCCGGCCATGCTATGAAGCACCGAGCCGGCGGGGAGCGCCAGCCGGCGCCGCGGCTGATTCTGCGCGCGGCCCGACGCCAGCTCCTCGAAGGCGAAACGCATCCGCTCGATCGCGACGGGCATCGGCAGGAGTTCGCGGATTTCGGCTTCGTCGAGATGCAGCATGAGGCGCGGCGGCTAGAGGGTAACCGGGTCGGGCCGCTCCGGGTCGAGACCGAGCTCGACGACCGCCGCCTGGGCGCGCGCCGCGTCGAACTGGCCGTCGCGCGCAAGCCGCGCGAGCGCCGCCGCCGCGATCGCCTCCGCGTCGATTTCGAAATGCTTTCGAAGATGCTCGCGATTCTCGCTGCGGCCAAAGCCGTCGGCGCCAAGCGACACTAAACGCCCCGGCAGCCACGGCGCGATCTGATCCGGGACGATCTTCATGAAATCGGTGGCCGCGACGATCGGCCCCTCGTGCCCTTCGAGGACTTTTTGAATGTAAGGCCTGCGCGCGGGCTCGGCCGGGTGCAGACGGTTCCACCGCTCGACCGCCAGGGCTTCGCGCCGCAGCTCGTTGTAGCTGGTAGCGCTCCACACGTCGGCGGCCACGCCGTAGCGCTCGGCAAGCAGCGCCTGCGCGCGCAGCGATTCCCCAAGGATGGTCCCGCTGCCGAACAGATGCACGCGCGCCTTTCCACTGGCCGCCGGCCGCAGACGGTAGACGCCCTTCAGAACGCCGTCATGCACGCCCTCGGGCATCGGCGGCTGGGCGTAGTTCTCGTTGTAAACCGTCAGGTAGTAGAAACGGCTCTCGGAATTTTCGTACATGCGCCGGATGCCCTCGCGCACGACGACCGCAACCTCGTATGCGTAAGCCGGATCGTAGCAAGCCAGCGTCGGAACCGTGCTGGCGAGCACCAGGCTGTGGCCGTCCTGGTGCTGCAAACCCTCGCCGAGCAGCGTCGTGCGCCCGGCGGTCCCGCCCACCAGGAAACCCTTGCCCCGCGCGTCGGCGAACGCCCAGACCAGATCGCCCACGCGCTGGAAGCCGAACATCGAATAGTAAATGAAGAACGGAATCATCGGCACGCCGTAGTTCGAATACGCCGTGCCCGCCGCCGTGAACGAAGCCATCGAGCCGGCTTCGGTGATGCCCTCTTCGAGGATCTGCCCGTCCTTGGCTTCCTTGTAGTACAGGAACATCTCGCTGTCCACGGGCTTGTAGAGCTGGCCCTGGCTTGCGTAAATGCCGATCTGCCGGAACAGCGACTCCATGCCGAACGTCCGCGCTTCGTCGGGGACGATCGGCACGATGTACTTGCCGAGCGAGGCGTCCTTAAGCAGCAGCGTCAGAACGCGGACGAACGCCATGGTGGTCGATACTTCGCGTCCCTGCGAGCCGCCGAGCGACTCCTGCAGCAGCTCGAGCGGGGGCGCCTTCAGCGTAATCGGTTTGGGATTCCGCGCCGGCAGCGGCCCGCCCATGGCCTCCATGCGCGCCCTGAGGTACTTCATCTCCGGACTGTCTTCCGGCGGCTTATAGAACGAAATGCTCCGCACGCTCTCTTCGGGCACCGGGATGTTCAGCCGCCGCGTGAAGTACAGCAACTGGTCCTCGGTCATCTTCTTCTGCTGGTGGGTCGGGTTACTGCCCTCGCCCGCTTCGCCGAGGCCATAGCCCTTGATGGTCTTGAATAGAATGACGGACGGCCCGCCTCGATGGCCGGCGGCGTGTTGCATCGCATTGAAGACCTTCTGCGGATCGTGCCCGCCGCGACGCAGACGGAAGACGTCCTCGTCGGTCATGCTTTCGACCATCCGGGCGGTCTCCGGATACTTTCCGAAGAATTCCTTGCGCGTGTAGGCGCCCCCCTTGGCCTTGTAGTTCTGATACTCGCCGTCGACGCACTCCATCATCAGCCGCTTCAGGACGCCACGCGTATCGCCCTCGAGCAGCGGATCCCAGTTGCAGCCCCAGATGACCTTGATGACGTTCCAGCCGGCGCCGCGAAACGCGGCCTCGAGTTCCTGGATGATCTTGCCGTTGCCGCGCACCGGGCCGTCAAGACGCTGCAAATTGCAGTTCACCATGAAAATCAGGTTGTCGAGCTTCTCGCGCGAAGCGAGCGTGATCGCGCCCAGCGATTCGGGCTCGTCGGTTTCTCCGTCCCCCAGGAAGGCCCAGATCTTGCGGCCCGTCACCGGGATGATCCCACGATTCTCGAGGTACCGCATGAAGCGCGCCTGGTAAATCGAGTTGATCGGACCGAGCCCCATCGAGACGGTGGGAAACTGCCACAGCCACGGCATCAGCCACGGGTGCGGGTACGAGGAAAGTCCGGGTTCGGCGCGCAGCTCGTGACGAAAATTTTCGAGATCGGATTCGGTCAGCCGTCCTTCAAGGAACGCGCGAGCGTAAACGCCGGGCGAGGCGTGACCCTGAAAATACACCAGGTCCCCCGGCTGATCGCCGTAGCTGCCATGGAAGAAGTGATTATGCCCGACCTCCTGGATCGTCGCCAGCGATTGATAGGTCGCGATGTGCCCGCCGATCCCGTTGTCGTGTTTGTTGGCGCGCACCACCATCGCCGCCGCGTTCCAGCGGATGATGGCCTTGATGCGCCGCTCGATCTCGCGGTCGCCCGGATAGGGCCGCTCATCTTCGGCGGGGATCGTGTTCACATAGGGGGTATTGAGCTTGCCATAGGCTTGAATGCCGCACTCGCCAGCCCGGTCCATGAGCCGTTCGAGGAGAAATTTCGCTCGTTCTTCCCCCAGTTCGCCAATGACTTCATCGAGCGCCTCCAGCCATTCGACGGTCTCTTGCGGGTTCGCATCCGGTCGCGCGGTGATTTCGGTTTCTAGCATTTCGAGGGTGCTCTTTACTCAAGATAGCAGGTGAGGCCGCGGTTCAAGCTTCGCCTTTTCTTACCCTCGTCACGGCGTTCGAAAACTTGCGGTAGGGGATCCGCGAGAAGTCTTCAAACCCGAGCCATTCGCCGCCCATCCCCGGCGCGACGCGCCTTCGTGCGAGGCTGGCGAGGGTCTCCGGCCGATCCAGCACGCGGCGGGCGACGGTCTCGATCGCGGCGGCCGCCTCGCGGAGCTGGTGATCGACGGAGCCGCCGGCGTCGAGAAACCCCGTCTCGCGCGGCGCCTGCCACCAGCCCTTCGAGACGAACCAGAGCTTCACGGTCCCGCCGCCGCCCGGCGTGATCGCCACTCCGTTCAAGCGATCCAACTCGCGCGCCAGTCCGTCGCGCAAGGCAAGCGCGGCCTCGATCTTCTCGATGCGCCTGTGCTGCCGGGCCGCTTCCTCGAAGTCCATCTCTTCGCTGAACCGGTCGCGCGCCGCCCGCGCCGAGCGCAGCATCGTAAGGCCGTCTGCCGTAAGAAACTCTCCGGCCCGCCGCACTTCGCTCGCGTACTCGGCCTCGCCCGTAATCCGCTGGCAGGGCCGCAGACAGAGATTCATCTCGCCGTACACGCAGCCCGGATGGGTGGGCGATGGGTCGAGATCCTCCTGGCAGCGGCGAAGCTGGAACAGTTCGAGGCAGCCGGTCTCGAACGCCTCGGCGGCGGCGCGCGTGCGGAACGGCCCGTAGTACATCGAAGGCCCGCCGGCGAGCCGCGACGTGACCTGCGTGCGCGGGAAGCGGTTCGAGAGAATGAGTTTCACGTAAGCGGGCGTGGGCAGCTTCACGCGGCGCGCGTAGTCGCCGGGAAACAACCGGCGCGCCGCGAAGTAATGGCACAGGGCCGCTTCGAGCCGCGAGTACACAGGCCAGTACTCGATGCGCGTGACCACTTCGGCCAGGTTCCACAGCTTCATCACCCGCCGCAGCCGCCGTCCGAGCACCGTGGTCCGCGCCAGATACGCGGACCGCTCGCCGGCCCACACCGCGAAGACCGCCGGGATGTCCGGCGCCGTTTCGACGCTCTCCACCGTTGCGCCCGCCGGCAAGTAATCCGTTCCGTCACCCTCCCCCACCGCGGCCTCCTGGAGTAAGCTGTTTCCCGTCCCGTGCCCCAGGCGGAATAGGGCTTGACAACCCGTTGAGCATGCTTAGAATAAGGGTAATCGCTTCCGCGTACTCTTATGCAGCCTTGTGAGCATCGCCGCACCGAAATGCTGACCCGGCGGGACGGCGTGGACTACGTCCGGTGTCTTGAATGCGACCAGATCTTCGAAGCGGAAGACCTGGAGACCGTGCCGGTCGACGAGGACGAAGAAGACGCCGCGAAGCCTCCCAAAAAGTAGCCGGCCGGGTGGCCGCCCGATGCGCGGCCGCCATGGGTGAGGCCCATCCGGCCTGCGAGATCACAACCGGCTGCGAGATCATATTCAAAGAGCCATGCAACCTCTTCGCATTGTCGCAATCGGTGGCGGCACGGGCCTCTCCAGCCTGCTGCACGGACTGAAGGCCTACGCCGCGCCGCCGGCCGAGGTCGAGATCACCGCCGTGGTCACGGTGACCGACGACGGCGGAAGCTCCGGGCGGCTGCGCCGCGAATTCGATGTCCTGCCGCCCGGCGACATCCGCAACTGCATGGTCGCGCTATCGGAAGAGGAGGCGCTGCTGTCGCGCCTTTTCCAATACCGCTTCGCCGACGGAGAGGGGCTGAAGGGACACAGCTTCGGCAATCTGTTTCTCACCGCGCTCAGCCACGTTACCGGAGATTTCGCCCAGGCCGTGAAAGTGTCGAGCGAGGTGCTTGCCAGCCGCGGCCGAATCTTTCCCTCGACCGCGCGGAACGTCACGCTCGAGGCGGAACTCGAGGACGGCACGCTCGTGAAGGGTGAGACGCGCATCAGCGGCAGCGGGGCGCGCATTCGCACCGTGCGCCTGCGTCCGGAACGCTGCGAGCCGCTGCCGGAAACGCTTGACGCCATCGAGCGCGCGGATCTGATCACGCTCGGCCCGGGCTCGCTGTTCACCAGCGTCGTGCCGAACCTGCTCGTCGAAGGCATTCCGGCCGCCATTCGCCGCTCCCAGGCGCTGAAGGCATACTTCGTCAATCTCATGTGGCAACCCGGCGAGACCACCGGGTTCCGTGCGTCCGATCACGTCGAGGCCATTCACCGGCACGCCGGCGGCCGCCTGGTCGACGTCGCAATCGTTAACACGCGCCCGATCTCGGACGCGCCGCGGCGCAAGTACGAAGCCGAGTGCGCCGAGCCGGTCGAAAACGATATCCCGCGGCTCGAAGCGCTGGGCGTCGAAATCGCCGCGGCCGATCTCCTGCTCGAAGCCGGCACGGTGCGTCACGACCCGCTCGCCACCGCCGAAGCGGCGATGCGCCTGGCGCGCGAAGGCCGGGAACGCCACCAGCGGACACTTTTCTCATGATCCACAAACTCGCCGAAGACAACAGTCCCATCCACGTCGTGATTCTCGCCGCCGGCCTCGGCACGCGGATGAAGTCGAAGCTCGCCAAGGTGCTTCACCGCGTCGGCGGCTTGAGCCTGGCCGAGCACGTGGTGCGCGCCGCGACTCGCATCACGGCTGCGTCCGGAATCACGGTGGTGGTCGGCCACCAGGCGGCCGAGGTGCAGGCCGAGCTGCAGCCGCTCGGCGTGAACTTCATCCATCAGGTCGAGCAGCAGGGCACGGGTCACGCGCTGCTCGTCTGCCGCGAGACGCTGCGCGACGCGGGGGGACTGCTCCTCGTGCTTTACGGCGATACGCCGCTGCTGTCGCACGGGACGCTGCAGCGCCTGGTGGACTGCCATCGGCGGCGCCAGGCCGCGGCCGCCCTCATCACCACGCACCTCGACGATCCGAGCGGCTATGGCCGCGTCATTGTCGACGACCAGGGGCATGTGCGCTCCATCGTCGAGCAGAAGGCGGCCACGCCGCAGCAGCTCGGCATTCACACCATCAACTCGGGCATCTACTGTTTCGACGCGAAGCTTCTTTGGAGGCACATCGGCGAGATTCGCCCGGACAACCCCGCCAACGAGTATTACCTCACCGATATCGTCGCCATCCTGAACCGGCATGGCCACGCCGTGCAGGCGCTCGACGTGAAAGATTCGAGCGAGCTGCTCGGCATCAACACGCGGGTCGATCTGGCGGCCGTGGACAAGGTGATCCGCGATCGCAAGGCGCGGCAGCTCATGCTCGACGGCGTGACGATCGAGAAGCCCGAGACCGTCACCATCGACGCTCACGTCACGGTCGGCGCGGACTCGATCGTCGAGCCGTTCACGCGCCTGCTCGGCCATACGTCGATCGGCGAAGACTGCCGCATCGGCTCGGGTTCGGTAATCGAATCCTCGCATGTCGGCGACCGCGTACACATCGCGGCGTTTTCGCACATGTTCCGGGCCCGCGTTCACGACGACGCCCGCGTGGGTCCGTTCGCGCGCCTGCGCCAGGGCGCGGACGCGGGCCCCGGCACGCACATCGGCAACTTTGTCGAGCTGAAGAACACGCGCCTCGGCGCGGGCTCGAAGGCCAATCACCTGGCCTATCTTGGCGACTCCGAGATCGGCGAGCGAGTCAACGTCGGCGCCGGAACGATCACGTGCAATTACGACGGCCAAGCCAAGCATCGCACGACCATCGCGGACGGCGCGTTCATCGGCAGCAACGCGACGCTGGTGGCCCCGTTAGCGATCGGGGAATCGAGCTACGTCGGCGCGGGCTCGGTGGTCACCGACGAGGTGCCCGCGGGCGCGCTGGCGTTGGGCCGCGCGCACCAGGTCGTCAAGCCCGGCTGGGTCGAGCGGCGCAAACGTTCCAGGGAATAGCGCGTCTGGGCGGGCCCGGCGACGTTCCATTTGGGTGCTCGAACAGCCAAGGTGGTGGAAATCCACCAGAGCGGATGGCCGCAAACATCCAGCAAGTCTCTCAGAATCAATCGCTTGCCGATTGGCATCCGACATGCTCGACTACAGGGCGGCAGAGTGGAGGGTGAACACATGAGACGCAGCCCCGGTTCTAAACTTGGTTCCAGAGTCTTTCCGCTGTTGGCCGCCTTGTTGGCGAGTACAGCGCTGCTGGCCCAGGAAGCTCCACCTCAGCAGCAGGGGGCGCCGGCCGAGCCTGAGGACGCCAAACATGGCGTGGCGCGAATTAGCGTGATCAATGGCGATGTTTCGGTGCGGCGCGGCGACACGGGCGAGGTGGTGGCGGCGGCGGTGAATGCTCCGCTGCTGAGCCAGGACAGCCTGCTTACCAGTTCGGCTTCTCGAGCCGAAGTTCAATTTGACGCCGCCAACCTGGCGCGCGTTGGCTCGAACACCGAGCTGCGGATGAGCGATCTTCAGCGCCACCGCTACATCGTCGGCCTGGCGACCGGGACGGTGACCTATCGCGTGCTGCGCAATTCGAATGCGCTGGCCGAGATCGACACGCCGAGCGTTTCGGTGCGGCCCACGCGCATTGGCGCCTATCGGATCACCGTCGAAGAAGACGGCTCCTCACAGATTACGGTGCGCGACGGCGAGGCGGAGATTTACAGCCCGCAGGGTTCGCAGCCGTTGAGCGCGGGACAGACCATGCTCGCGCGGGGTTCTTCGTCCAATCCGGAATTTCAGGTCACGGCGGCCATTCCGCCCGACGATTGGGACCGCTGGAACGAGGATCGCGATCATGATCTCGAGCGTTCGCGCAGCTACCGGTATGTGAGCGGCGACGTGCAGGGCGCCGACGACCTTGACGATTACGGAACGTGGCAGGAAGAGGATCCCTATGGCGAGGTCTGGGTGCCATCGGTCGCGCCCGGCTGGGCGCCCTATCAGCAGGGCCGTTGGGGCTGGGAGGACTACTACGGCTGGAGCTGGATTAGCAACGATCCGTGGGGCTGGGCGCCGTACCATTACGGCCGCTGGTTCAATGGCGGGATGGGCTGGGCCTGGTATCCGGGCGCGATGTACACGCCGAACTACTGGAGTCCGGCGCTGGTCGGGTTCTTCGGTTTTGGCGGCGGGATCGGCCTCGGGGTCGGATTCGGGTTCGGCAATATCGGCTGGTGCCCGCTGGCTCCGTTCGAGGCATTCAATCCCTGGTGGGGCGGCGGCTTCGCCTTCGGCGGCGGCTTCGGCTACGGCGGGTTCGGCCGCGGAGGCTACGGCGGGTTCGGCCGGGGTGGCTATGGCGGGTTCGGCGGCGGTGGCTACGGCGGCAACAACAATTTCAACCGAACCAACATCGTCAACAACACGAACATCACCAACGTCTACCGGAACGCGCGGGTCGCTAACGGCGTAACGGCGATGAGCGCGCAGAACTTCGGCCGTACCGCGACCACCGGAAATATGGTCCGCGTGGGCCAGAGCAATCTGCGCAGCGCGGGCATGGTTCGAGGGCAGTTACCGGTGGCGCCTTCGAGGGCCAGTACGCAGTTGAGCAACCGGCAGGTGAATTCGCGGAACTTCCCGCAAACTGGCAACCGGCAGTTGTATGCGCACACGCAGCCCAATGCGCCGGCGCGTACGCCCTTTGCCCAGCAGCAACGGTCGATGCAGCAGGCTTTGGGGCGGACCTCGGGGAACGGCGCCACCAACGGACGGAGCGCGCCGCAGAGTGGCTCGCTGAATCGCGGACAAGCCGCCGGGCAGCAAGGCTCGCGCGGGAGCGTGGCGCAGAACGGAACGCTCAATCGAGGCCAGACCGCGCAGACCGGCAGCGGCAGTGGCTGGCGGAGCGCGGCCAACGGCGGATCCAGCCGGGCAACGAGTAGTTTCTCGGGCGGACAACGCACGCCGCTGAACACCGCGCAGGGCGCGGGCCGGACGGCGGGTGGCTCAACGGGCGGCTCGACGGGCGGCTGGCAGAGATTCTCGGGCCAGTCCTCGTCCCGCACCGGGACGGCGGCCCCGCGGGCTTCGACCAACTCCATGGCCGGCACCAGCGGATATCGAAGTAACGGCGCTGGCGGCTGGACTCGTTTCGGACAGTCCGGGACCTCGCAGAGCGGCGCGAGGAGTGGCTATCAGGGGCAGTCCTCCGGACAGAGTTCGCGCTCGTCGAGCGGCTGGAGCGGGTTCGGGCAGTCGTCCTCGGCCAACCGTGGCGGGCAGGGAAGTGGCGCCGTGCGGATTAATCCGTCCATTGTTCAGAACCGGCCGTCTGGCGGATCGTACGGTAGCGGCGGTGGATACAGCCGTCCTTCCAGCGGCTGGGGCAGCAGTGGCGGCGGATACAGCCGTCCCTCCAGCGGATCGTACGGTGGTGGTGGCGGATACAGCCGTCCTTCCGGCGGATCGTACGGTGGTGGTGGCGGATACAGCCGGCCCTCCAGCGGATCGTTCGGCGGCGGAGGCGGATATAGCCGGCCCTCCAGGGGATCGTTCGGCGGCGGATCCCGCGGCGGCGGTGGCGGCGGTTCACGCGGAGGCGGCGGGCGCCGCTAAGCCGTATTGATTTTCCTTGGTGTGTTTCTTCCCTCAATCCCCGGGGCCAAACCTGACCCCGGGGTTTTCTTTCTCTGCGCGATGGTGACTCGAATCCCTCAGTCTTAAGATGAAGGATATCTTGCAATATGTTGGTATTGCTAACAGTTATTGATCGACAAACGACGTAGACTAGGCGGGGCGTACGGAGAGCGTCGCGGTCGGCCTCTATAAGTTTACATAATAAATCTTATCGGAAGCAAAGAACCAGCCAAGCCCGCCGATACCAAACAAGGCTATCAGGCCATGCCCGGAGCGACGATATGAATGCATGCGTGGTTTACTGTCCAGGCTCGGCGCCGGTATGATCGAGCCAAGGCCGGGCACGACCGTGCCCGAGCAAGACGGCCGCGTATTCATCGCCCGGCAACCGATCTTCACGGCCAAGCGCCGACTGCACGCATACGAGCTGCTGTACCGGGCGCGGGACACCGCGAGCTTCGACGGACTTGACGGAACCCGCGCCACCGAGCACGTGATCGCCAACAGCCTGACCTCCATCGGACTCGAGAAGCTCGCCGCGAACCGGCCCGTGTTTCTCAACTTCAACCGCGAGCTCCTGCTCAGCTCGCTGCCGTTCCTGCTTCCAGTCCGCTCGGTGGTGATCGAGGTGCTGGAATCGGTCGAACTGGACGACACGGTGATAGCGCGCTGCCGCGAACTGCGCGAGGCTGGCTATGAACTCGCCCTGGACGACGTATTCGAGGCGTCGCGAATCGGTCCGCTGGCCGGCGTCATCCACTATGTCAAGGTTGACCTTCCGGGCGCCGGCCGCGACGAGACCGCACGGATCGCGCGCGCCTGCGCCCATCTCCCGCTGAAGCTTCTGGCCGAGAAAGTCGAGACCCAGGAAGACTTCAGTTACACCCGCCGCCTTGGCTACTCGCTTTTTCAGGGTTACTATTTCGAGCGGCCGGAGGTGGTGAGCGCGCGCTCGTTCGAGCCCATGAAGACCAGCTTTGTTCGCATGCAGCGCGAGCTGACTCATGAGGATCTCGACTATCCCAAGATCGAAGAGACCCTTCGGGCCGACCCGGCGCTGACGCACCGCCTGCTGCGCTATCTCAATTCGGCGTCGTTTCACATCGCCGGATCCGTGCAGAGCGTGCGGCAGGCCATCGTGCTTCTGGGCGAGACCGAGCTGCGCCGCTGGCTGTTTCTGATGGGGTTGACGAAGCTGGCCGGGCCGGAAGGATCGAATCCGATTCGCCATGCCCTGCTCCGTGCGCGGTTCTGCGAGCGTCTTGCGCCCCGGGCTGGGCTCGCGCCGCGCGCGCCCGAATTCTTTTTGATGGGCCTTCTATCTGTGTTCGGGGCGCTCTTCGGCGCGACGATGAACGACACCGTCGCCGGAATCGGCCTGAGCGCCGATGTCGAAGCCGTGTTGCTCAACGGCGGCGGCGGCTCCCGGCTGGCCAGCGTCTTCGCGCTCGCTCTCGCCTACGAACGCGGCGCCTGGGAAACCGTCCAGCGGCTCGTAAGTCTGCTGGGCCTGAGCGACGAAGACCTCAGCCGCTGTTACGAAGAGGCCACAGCCTGGACCGAACAGGCGTTTTCGTCGCTCTGCGCCTGAGCGCGCGGCCGCCCGCGAAACTAATCCTCGCTCACCGCCCGCGACTCGATCAGCGCCCGAATCGACGCGATGACCTCTTCCACGGGCTTGACGCCCCGATCGCCGTGCTTCCGATGCCGAACCGAAATCGTGCCGCTCTCGGCCTCGCGTCCGCCCGCCACGAGCATGTACGGGATCTTTTGCAACTGCGCGTCGCGAATCTTGAGGTTCACTTTTGCGTTGCGATCGTCGATCGAACAGCGGATTCCCGCCGCCGTCAGACGGTCGAGGACCTGGCGCGCGTAATCGATCTGCCGTTCGGTGATCGGAAGCAGCGCCGCCTGCACCGGCGCGAGCCACACCGGAAATGCGCCCGCGTAGTGCTCGATCAGAATGCCGAAGAACCGCTCCACCGAGCCGTATAGCGCGCGATGCACCATGAGCGGCTGGTGCTTGCGCCCGTCCTCGGCGACGTATTCGAGCTCGAAGCGCCGCGGCAGCGTGAAGTCGAACTGCACGGTGGACAACTGCCACTTCCGCCCCAGCGCATCCACCAGCTTCACGTCGATTTTAGGTCCGTAAAACGCCGCCTCGTCGGTCATCACGCGCGCGCCGAGATCGAGCTTCGCCGCCGCGCGGCCCAGCGCCTGCTCGGCGAGTTCCCACAGCTCGGGCGGCCCGTCGTATTTTCCGCTTACGCCCTTGTCCCAGGTCGAGAGCTCGGCTTCGTAACTCGAAAAACCGAACGTGCGCAGCACGTCAATCGCGAATTCGAGGCAGCTCACCACCTCGCCCTCGATCTGATCCGGCGTGCAGAAGATGTGCGCGTCGTCCTGCGTGAAGCCGCGGACTCTCAGCAGTCCGTGCATGGTGCCCGAGCGCTCGTAGCGATACACGGTGCCGAGTTCGCCGAGCCGCACCGGCAAGTCGCGGTAGCTGCGCTGGCGGTCGCGATAGATCAGGATATGTCCCGGGCAGTTCATCGGCTTGAGCTGGTACTCGGCGTCGTCGAGCTCCATCGGCGTAAACATGTTGTCCGAGTAAAAGCTCGCGTGGCCGGAAGTCTTCCACAGCTCGCGCCGCATCACGTGCGGCGTGTACACCAGCGAATAGCCGCGCTTGAGGTACTCGTCGCGCATCCAGTCCTCGATGGTCTTTCGGATGATCCCGCCCTTGGGATGGAAGAAGATCAGTCCCGGGCCGGCGAGCTCCTGGATGCTAAACAGGTCGAGCTCCTGGCCGAGCTTGCGGTGGTCGCGCTTGCGGGCTTCTTCGACCCGCTCGAGATACTCGGCCAGCTCCTTCTTCGAGAAGAACGCCGTGCCATGGATGCGCTGAAGCTGCGGGTTCTTCTCGTCGCCCTTCCAATAGGCGCCCGCCACCGACAGCAGCTTGAACGCCTTCAGCTTCGAGGTGTCGGGCACGTGCGGGCCGCGGCAGAAGTCGATGAAGCCCGGGCCGAGCGTGTACTCGGTGAATATGTCGCCGGCCTTCTCGCGGATCAGTTCGCACTTCATCCACAGGCTTTTGTACTTGTCGAGGCCCGTCTCTTTCGGCGTGAGGACGCGCTCGTACGGAAGATGCCGCGCCTGGATGTCCCACATGCGGGCTTCAATGCGCTCGAGGTCGGCGGGGGTGAACGGATCCGAACGCTCGAAATCGTAGAAGAATCCCGTCTCGGTTGGCGGGCCGATGCCGAGCTGCGTGCCGGGAAACAACTCGAGCACGGCGGCGGCGAGCAGGTGCGCGGTCGAGTGGCGATAGACTTCGAGCGACTCGGGATTGCGCGGAGTCAGGATCTCGACCGATGCGTTCGCTTCGAGTGGACGGGTCAGGTCCCAGAGCGTTCCGTCGACGCGCGCGACAATGGCGTCGCCCGCCAGGCGCTCGCTGATCGAGCGGGCTACGTCGAGTGGGGTTGCGCCGGGCGGAACCTGGTGACGGCTGCCGTCCGGTAGGGTAACTTCGAGGCTTTGACTCATGCGGGTGAAACTTAAGCGTAACAGGGGCGCGGAGGGCTTGGCGATGGGGCAACGTCAGGCTGCCACGGGCGCCACCGCGGCTTCGGGCGGCGCCTCGGGGCGGTTGCGCGGGAGTCGACTGAGTAGGAGCGCGCCGGCGAGCATCGAGGCGGCGAGGATGCGGGTGGGGAACAGATAGGAGTGCCAATGGTCGAAACTCCAGCCCATGAGTAAGGGGCCAGCGGCTCCGGCGACGGCGTAGGACGTGAACGCGTAGCCATAGATTTCGGTGAAATTGCGGAGACCGAAGTAGCGCGATATCAAATACGGCAGCACGTCGGCTTCGGCGCCCATGCCGAGACCGATCAGCGCTGCACCCAGAAAGGCGACTTCTCGAGTAAAAGCGGCGCCCGAGACCGCGACGCCAACCGCCGCGATGCTGAAGAACACGGCCGTGATGGGAGGGCCGGGAAAACGGTCGAGCAGAGCGCCGGTGACGAGGCGGCCGCTGAGCGTGAAGATGCCGAGGATGCTGACGGCGAGTGCGGCCACACCCGCGCCGATGCCGCGGTCGGTGAGCATGGGCGCCAAGTGCGCGATGGAGCCGTTCACGCCGATGGAGAAAAGAAAGAAACCGCTAAGAAGGAGCCAGAAGACGGATGTGCGCGCGGCGGCGGCGGCGGTAACGGTGTGGCGCCGCGGGTGCGTCTCGCTGAACTCGGTTGCCGGCCTGTGTGGCGGCGCGTCTTCGACGAACAGGGCCGCCGGGATGAGCCCGAACGCAACAACGCTCAAGCCCAGGATGAGATAGGCCGGACGCCACCCGTAGCGCGCGATGAGTCCGGTAGCGAGCGGCGGCATCGCGATGGCGCCGGCCGCGGCGCCGGCCATGACGGTTGCGAGCGCGGCGCCGCGGCGCCGGTCGAACCACGACGAGACCACGCGTGCGTAGCACAAGTGCGCGGTGCCGTTGCCGACAAGCCCGAGGACGAGATACAGGGCGTAATACTGAACCAGCGAGTGAACCAGTGCGAGGCTTGAGAAGGCCGCGGCGTAAACGAAGACGCACGGCAGCATGACGCGGCGCGGGCCGATGCGGTCCGCGATGCGGCCGATGAACGGCGAGGCGGCGGCGACCATTAGCGCCGCCAGCGTGAAAGCGAGAGAAACCTGGGCGCGGCTCCAGCCGAATTCGCCACTCACCGGTTTCAGGAAAACACCGAAGGAAAAAATCACCAGCGAACCGAAGCCCACGAAGATGCCGAGCACGGACGCGAATAACACAAGCCCGGCGCGGGCCGGAGCGCGGGTGTTCATTCGTTGGGCGGAGTCCGGACGTAACCGGTCGTGGCCGAGCGCTTGCCGCCGGCGCGATGCGCTTCCTGGCTGAGCGGGTGAACGCCGGAGGCGTCGATCCATCGGTTGTAGAAGTTAAACAGCGCGCACACCGTAATGGCGTAGTAAATCGCCTCGTCGGTCCAACCAGCCGCGTGTAACACGCGGATATCTTCCGGCCCGATGTGTACCGAGTCGGAATTCACTTTGTCGACAAACCTGAGTAAGACCTTTTCGGGCTCCGGGATTGGCGCCGATTCGAGATCGGCGAGCACGGAGGCGACGAGCGCTTCGCTGCCCAGCAATTCCGCCGCGACCGCGGCGTGGGACTTCAGTCAAAACGGGCATTGGTTCCGTGCCGAGGTAAAGGCGGCGATGAGTTCGCGCAGGCCCGGAGTGAGCGGCGCCGGATCGCGCATCATGCCCTGCGTGAACCGCTCCAGATGCTTCGTGATGCCGGGCTTGAAGGCGAACATGTGCCAGATCTGGGGGTATTCGCCTCCGTTCTGGCGAGCCATGCGGATCAGGTCGTTGAAAGGGCTGTTGGTCTGCGCCGACTCGATATCGGCAAGAAACATGGGTTCCATGGGGAAAGTGATTCCTCCTATGCTGCGGAACTTTGCCGGTCAAAGCCATAGTGTTTTTGCACTACGCGCGAGGCCCTCGGCGGCGAGCGACAGGCCATGGCTAATGCGAAATTACTATTGCCCGGCTTGGCGGTTGCCCGTACACTGGCAAAACCACGGGAGGAGTAACCGTTTCCATGATTCGCAGGTTCGCCTGTCTGATTGTCTGTTTGTGTGGCGCCGTCAAGGCCCAGGAGCCGACGGGAACGCTGGAAGGGCAGGTCAAGGATCCGTCCAATGCCTACGTTGCCGGCGCCGCGGTAAGTGTCCACGAGACGCAAACGGGTTTAACGCGGGCCGTGGTCACCACCAGCAAGGGGACGTTCCACTTCTCCCTGCTTCCGCCGGGTGCTTACACGGTGGACGTGCTAGCGCAGGGCTTCTCGACTTACTCGGTGTCGCCGATTCGCGTGGATATTGACCAGGTTCTGATTTACAACGTGCAGTTACAGCTTGCGAGCGCCCATAGCGAGGTGAAGGTGGAGGGCGGCGCGGTGATGGTGGATACCAGCCAGACGCTAGGGAACGTCGTCTCGGAGAGGGAGGCGACGGACCTGCCGCTGAATGGACGCGATCTGACGCAGCTTGGGCTCCTGCAGCCGGGCGTCGCGCCGATGACGCCGGGTCTGGCGGAAGCGGGCGGGATTGCGAGAAGCGGGCAGGCGTATGCGGTCAATGGGCAGCGGCCGGAGTCGAACAATTACTTAGTTGACGGGGCGACGAACGTGGACAGCGTGAACGGCGGCTACGCGCTTCGGGTTCCGGTGGACGCGGTGAGCGAGTTTCGGATTCTGACGCTGAATGCGCCGGCCGAGTATGGGGATACGAGCGGGGCTACGACGTCGATGGTGACTAAGTCCGGCGGGAACGACTTTCATGGCGACTTATACGAGTTTTTTCGGAACACCGCCTTCGATGGGCGGAACTTTTTCGCCGCCCAGACCGAGCCGCTGCATCGCAACCAGTTTGGCGCGACGCTGGGAGGGCCAATCCGAAAGAACAAGGACTTTTTCTTCCTGTATTACGAGGGCCAGCGCGACTCGGAAGGCCAGACGCAAGCGGCGATTGTGCCGACGGCGGCGCAGCGGACCGGGGATTTCTCGGGGATGACGAATCCGGCGACGGGGCAACCGGCGCCGCTGATCAATGAGTTCACGGGACAGCCGTTTCCGGGCAACAAGATTCCGCCGGTGCTGCTGAACTCCATTGCGCTGCGGGCGACGAGCTTGTATCCGCTGCCGAATATTGGGCCGTCGGTGTTCGAGTCCACGCAGCTCGGATCGAACGACTACGATCAGGGAGGGTTTCGACTCGACCATTACTTCGCCAATAACGACCGGCTGTTCGCGCGCTATTCGGCGGCGACGACGCATCGGTTCGACCCGCTGCCGATCGCCGGAGCGGGCGTGCCCGGCTTTCCAGTGACCGACGATATTCTGACGACTTCGGCGACGATTTCCGACGTGCATCTGTTCTCGCCGGAGACGGTTCAGACGGTTCGTCTCGGGTTCTTCCGAAATGTGTTTCTGGCCGGGCAGGCGCAGAATCACACGCCGGGAAGCAGCCTCGGGTTCGGGTATCAGCCGACGCTCGGGCTGAATCAGGGCGTTCCATATCTCATCGTGAGCGGGTACGCGTCACTGGGTAACCCGATTACCGGGCCGCAGGACACTTATCAGAACGACTACCAGGGATCTTACTCGGTGGCGATGACGGTAGGGCGGCACAATTTGAAGTTCGGCGGCGATTTCGACCGGCAGCAGATCAACGTGCTGTTCGGCATCGCGACGAATGGGTTCTTTGTCTTCGCTCCGTTTCCGGCGAGCGATTCGTATGCGAGTTTTCTGCTTGGGCAGTCGGTACAGTTCTTTCAAGGGGGCGGCCAGTTCGACCGCGGGTTGCGGAAGTGGATCGGCTCTGGCTATGCGCAGGATGAATGGCGCCTGAGTGCGCATCTGACGATTAACTTTGGGCTGCGGTATGAGGTGAACACGCCTTACACGGAGATTCGGAACCGGCTGAACGCGTGGGATCCGGGGGTGCAGTCGACGGTCTATCCGAGCGCTCCGGCCGGCCTGCTGTTTCCGGGCGACCCGGGAGTTCCGGCGGGAATCGCGCCGGTCGATTACAAGGAGTTCATGCCGCGGGTGGGTCTGGCCTGGGACCCGTTTGGCGATGGCAAGACGGCGATTCGCGCCGGGTACGGAATTTTCTACGACGGCTACACGAACGGCACCGGAGGGCCGCTGCAGGCCTCGGTCAGTGCGCTTCCCTGGACCCAGGCTTACCAGTTGTCCGGGCCGGGCTTCAACATCGCAAATCCGTACGGAAGCAATCCGCCGCCGTTTGGGGGCAATACGTTTGTCGCGCCGGCGACGGTTCTGACGGTGCAGTCCGGCATGCTGCCGCCGTATTCGCAGAACTGGAACTTTTCGATTGAACGGACGCTCGGCAAGCACTACCTGCTCGACGTGCGGTATGTGGGGACGAAGGGGACTTACCTGCCCCGGTTCATTGAAGGCAACCCGGCGATCTACGGGGCGGGCGTCAACGCGAGTAACAACAACCAGATGCGTCAGTATACGACGTGCAACGCGGCGGGGACCTGTAACTACGGCTCGGTGGGACTGCTTGCGGATAATTCGAACTCGACTTACCACGCGCTGCAGATCGCATTTTCCCGGCAGTATTCCAACGGCCTGAGTTTTCTCGCATCTTACTGGTACTCGAAGAGCCTCGACGATATCTCGTCGCTGAACGTGGCCGGCTCGGCGCCGAATTTGGTGGCCGGAGAAAACGACCTGGCGCAGAACCCGTTCAATCTGGCCGCCGAGCACGGCCCGTCGCTTTTCGATGCCACGCACCGGTTTATGTTCAGCGGCAGCTACTTGCTGCCATCCTGGCATAGCGCGCCAAAGGCTGCAGCGTGGGCGCTGAACGGTTGGCAGTTGAACACCATCACGAGCCTGTCAACGGGCACGCCGTTCACGGTTTACGACAGTGCGAACGTTTCGCTGCAGGGCAGCGCGCCGGAAATTACCGGGTTCTACTCGAGCCGGCCGGACCTGATCTCCAATCCCAACGCGAATCAACCGCACACGCCGAACGAATGGGTGAGCCGATCCCCGTTCCTGCAACTGAACCCCGTCACGCAGGCGGGCCAATTCGGCAACGAAGGGCGGAATGTGGTGCGAGGACCGGGCATCGAGGACGTGGATTTGTCGCTGCTGAAGGATTTTGACTTCGGCGAGACTAAGCGTTTGCAGTTCCGCGCGGAATGCTTCAACTTGCTCAACCACCCGAATTTCGGCTTGCCGGAAAACGATTTGGAATCGCCGGCTTTTGGGCAGATTCTGCAGGCGGGCCCGCCGCGGCTGCTGCAGCTTGCGCTGAAGTTCCTGTTCTGACGAGAACATACGGCGACGGGCGCCGCCGTGATAGCATGAGGGGTTGTCAGGCTCCGGGCTTCGTGCAATGGGCGGCCGTAAACCCCGCCAGGTCCG
>VFSW01000352.1_pt1 | contig 65845 bp, 68 predicted proteins | sample 5358111 | NCBI WGS metagenome assembly VFSW01 (sample SAMN11554181, study PRJNA540505) | mine drainage metagenome | isolation source: sediment from site ElyBrook_90M | place: USA: Ely Copper Mine, Vershire, VT | collected 2017
CTGGTCTTTATGAATCAGTGTTGCGTGGCGAGAGTGTGGGAGATAACCGTACCTACGTCACAAGATTTTTAGCAGACACAGGAATCATGGATGTGAAAGCACAAGAATTGCATATGACAACTGAGCAGTATGGAATGCTACATGAAGAACAAGGAATATTACCTCCGGGGGCGTGGTGGCTCGCACCGCTTGGTCTCTTAGATAATACCGTCCTAGCCAGTGATCCTAACCAAGATCGGGATGGAGCAGAAATAATTGGATTACTATTCCTACTATTTGTTGCATTTCCTTATATCCCTTACCTCAATCGAGTCCCTGAAATGATTGGGATAGATACGTTTATATGGAGAGATAAGGATTTAGAGATTAAACATTGAAAATTCTCCAAAAGGGAGAGAGCGTGATATTAGCTTAATTAAAGAAGGTTATAGACGCATCTCGTGCGCGATCACCTATCATGAGTTAGCCACAGATCGTGAATGAGGTTAGAACTACTCTCCTTTCATTCGGTGCTCTTTTTTGATTTTCCAATATATGTCTTCTGAACCGGCATCAACAGTATCATCTCTATCCTTAAATAGATGCGCAGGGTATTTTTGCTTAATTTTCTCAAGTTTATCTCGCAAAATCTGTTCTGTATCAAAACCTAACAGAACACTCATATCGAAACAGTAGGTAAGCACATCGGCAAGTTCTTTTTTAATTGCCTCAGCTTTCTCTGTATCTTGCTTCACTTCTTCAAGGGATTGGTTTGTCCATTGGAATAACTCAAGCAGTTCCGCTGCCTCAATGGAGATAGATTTTGCGAGATCAGCCGGACGTAGATTGTCCCATTTTCGCTCCTTCAAATACTCTCGTATGAGATTCTCATAGTCCTTCATGTACTTGGAGTATACCTTGGTTCTAACGTCCAAGATTCATGCAATTGCCTATAATTTAGAAATCACCTTTTTAATAGTTTTAAGATATTCCTCTTGTCCAATCTTGTGTTCTGCACCCTTGGCAATAGTGAGATGACTATCAGAAAGTTTCTTCTTTGCATCTTTCGCTCTCGTCATGCACGCCTTATGTTCCTTGTCCCCCACAATCAAGTACGTTTTGGTCTTTACCTTAGGAGCTAGTTTGGTAAATGAATAATCACTTTCTACGAAATTCTTTCTAAACCACTTAATCCAGGAAGGTTTTAAGGTCGACAAATCTTCCTCAAAATAGGGAGAGAGTGAGCAAAGAATGAGCGCCGTTGGTTTCGTTTTTGTGGCAGTCAGAAAAGCAACTACAGACCCGTATGAAAATCCTAAAATATATACTTTTGAACCTTTTAGCTTTTTATATGTTTCAAGAAATTGTTTTGTGTAATCAGTAAATCTTTTTGGATTGTGCTTCTTCCAATCTATGTCTACATGAATCGGATGTACTCCCTGTTCCTCAAAGAATTTTGCCACCTTATTGTATCCTCGTTGCCGAAGGTGTGATTCAAAACATCCTGGAATTATGTACGCAGTTTTATTCATATCTATATTATCAATTCTCTAAGAGCCAGATGTCCATTGCTATTTCTTCATATGGATGTACACGTCTTATTGCTGCAACAACAGGTTCAACAAGTGTAGTATCGCAGGTAATTTCAATTCTCTCCTCTTCTACTTTCTCCAATTTACCAACAGTACCTATGTGGGGATTAGCTCCTTCGTCTGGTCTAAACCTTCCAATACCTTGTGTAGAAAAACTACAAAAGGAATATTTACCTAGTTTTCCTCCACCTGCACTTCCTATGGCTTCACGCACTTTATCCGCATGATCGAGTGGGACATATACAACTATTTTGTGTTGGGACATGTTTCGTATTTAACCTAAATGTGCATGATCATTCCATACCCATAACCACCAAGGGAATTCTTTCTCACTTCCATCAAAACCAATTACAGTAAGCCCTGTGTTCTCCAAATGAAAGGTTTTCATAAATCGTTGTGCTTGAGGGGCAGTTAGTTGGTCACCAAATATCACTACTCCCATTAGTATGCGCATAAAGAATCCATGGGTTACTACTGCAATATGTTCTTCTTTTCTGTGAGCAAGATAGTCGAGTGCTCGCTGTGCTCGCAATTTTAGATCATCAAAATTTTCTTCGTCTGAGTGACGATATCCTGGTATATGAAAATGAGCAGTGATAACTTCATCAACTGCAACCATATCAGGATCCGTGAGAGGTTTTCCTTTCTGTACTGAAGGCCGATGACGTTCAACAAATAGATCCGAAAGTTCAACTTCTTTTCCTATGTGCGTGCCGATGATATTTGCAGTTTCCTGTGCTCGAGTGAGTGTACTGGAAATAAGTGCCTGGATTGGCAATTTCTCACATCGCTTAGCCATATGATGAGCCTGTTGTATTCCTCTTTCATTCAGAGATGAGCCACCTGGTTTGGAATCAATGCGCTCATGCTCTCCATGACGGATAAAATATATCTTCTTATTAGATGAGATGTTTTGTTTACTAAGGAATGGATTTGGTGCCATATTCAAAAAGTATACCTTGGTTCTATCATCCAAGATCTATGTAAAATTTGAGCCTTATGTTGTAATAAAAAAACGTTAGCTGGGAGACTAGGATTCGAACCTAGATTCACGGCTTCAAAGGCCGCTGTCCTACCATTAGACGATCTCCCAATGATATCAATCCTGCCCCAAGGCACGGTACAGGGCAAGTTCAAGAGGTATCTGCGGCAGTGGAGCACGATTGATTTCAATAAGCGCAGTGAGAAGTTCAGCGAGTAGCGCTGCATTTATACTACTCCCCTTCTTTCCCGAAAGTTCCGAGAGAAACTTCAGATCATCCCCACCAAACTGCTCGAGGAGTTCCTCCTTAAGCTTTGGAGCAAACCGAAGCAGCAGTACCGCACGAATTTTTTCAACAACTAGAAGTACGAACACCCTCACCTCAGCCCCGTGAGATAAACTCTTATGAAAGAGCTCAATAGCTGAAGATATATTTTTTTGTGCTAAAGCTCCTAGAAAATCATTCACTACACTTCCAACTGGAGCTCCAACCACTCGAGCAACCACTTCTTCTGATAGTTTTTCCCCTGTTGAGACCGTGAGTACTTTTTGAAGAATCGAAAGTGTATCTCGAAATGATCCTTCCCCCATGAGCGCAATGAGTTCAGCGGCAGAGGAAGTAATGGATACTTTTTCCTTTTTTGTGACATCAAGAACACTCTCCTTAAGGATCTCTCTCGAGGGTTTCTTAAACTGAAATACCTGGCAGCGCGATTGAATAGTTTCTGGAACCTTCTCAAGCTCTGTGGTAGCAAGTACAAAGATGACATGTTTTGGTGGCTCTTCTAATGTTTTGAGAAGAGTATTGAATGCTTCTTTAGTAAGCATATGTACTTCGTCGAGAATATAAAACTTATATGTCGACTCAAACGGGAGTGTTGAGACCCCTTCTCTTAGCTGTCTTGCATCATCAACTTGTCTATTACTCGCGGCATCAATTTCATACATATCCTTATCACTCGTGCCAACTGCTCGAGCCAAAATTCTCGCTATCGAGGTCTTTCCAGTTCCTCGACTGCCCGCAAAGAGGTAGGCGTGGCCAATTGCTTTTTTCCCAACAGCGGCGCGCAGGACCGCGACAATCTCATCTTGCCCACGTATCTCGTCAAATGTGCTTGGCCTATACTTGCGGTACAAGGCCATTGGCGTACGCTCCTCGCTCTTCATGGTTCTTGCAGTATACCGCCCAAATACTCTTCTATCACTTTTTGCACTTCAGTGGCGTTCTGCGTCTCCATGAGTTTCGCACGAAGCTCCTTAGCTCCAGGGAATCCTTCGACATATGCCTTGAAATGCTTTTTCATTATGGAGAAACTTTTTATTCCTCCTAAGAACTGTTCAAAAAGTTCAGTATGCTCAAGTGCAATTTCTAGCCGCTCAGAGACTGAGGGATTTCTCTTCTCATCAAAAAGCCATGGTTTACCAAAAATGGCTCTGCCGAGCATCACTCCATCTGCTCCGCTCTGAGCAATTTTCTCTCTAGCATCTTGAAGATCCTGCACATCACCATTTCCTATAATGAGAGTGCGTGAGCCACTCGCATCTCGTAGTGAAACTGCTCTTGAAATTCGTTCCCAGTGAGCGGAAACTTTTGACATTTCTTTTCTAGTGCGCGCGTGAATGCTAATGGCGGCAGGTTCTACAGAAAGAAGCACGGGGAGCCACTCTTCAAGCACATCACTATTGTAGCCAAGTCGGGTTTTCACAGACACCGGAAGACCCCGGGCTCCATGACGTGCTTCCTCAATGAGCCTGAGTGCCAAAGAAGGGTTTTTAATGAGGGCAGCACCCGCTCCTTGTTTCTCAACTGTCCTATCGGGGCAACCCATGTTGATATCGATTCCATCAAAGCCGAGATCTCTTGCAAGTTCGGCGGCCTCTCTCATCATGTCGGGATTACTTGTAAAAAACTGTGCAACAATCGGCCGTTCATTCTCTTCAAATAAAAGGTCTTTAAGTAAAACATCTCGATTGCCGCGTACAAGTCCATCGGCAGAGACAAACTCGGTAAACATGGCGCTCGGCCCATAAGGTTTCGAGTAGCGAGCAATGATGGCGCGAAATGCCACGTCAGTCACGTTTGCAAGAGGAGCAAGCACATAGAGAGGTTTTTTCACACTACCCCAGAATCCATCCATTGAAAGACTCTACTTGCCCTTGAGCAGATAGTACAGTTTTTGTCCGAAACGCAAATCAAGATACGCAAACGCCGAGAGAGGGTGCTGCTGAAATGGCTGCGAGATAAGAGCAAGAGAAAAGGAATTAAAGACATCTGTAGGATTTTGAGAAAGAGAGAAAAGTGTCACAAAGCCGCTACCAAATATGACATGCACATCGTTTGAAGGATCAATGTACAGTGCCTCAACTGTATCGCTACTCACTTTTTCACTCATACCCTCCGCAAGCGTATTTATGCCAGAGAATTGCTCAGGGGAAAGAAACTGCCACGGCGGACTTCCGGTAGCAACTGCTCCGTAGTAGCGAATGTAGACATTTCCTGAGTAATTTGCGGAAGGCGCGTAGACGAGACCGCTTCCGTCAAGAAGGTAGCAGGGGGTGCCTGTCGCAATGTCAACTCCACACCACAGCGCAACAGGATCTCGCTCTATCACACTCACAATGAGTGTCTTAGAACTACTAAGACCGACAGAGGTTGATTGGAGTGTGGGGAATTCCTGCATCAAGGAACGTTCTATCTCTTGCTTGGGGTAAAAGAAGACACTGTTTTTAGGAACGACATACCGGTAGGTACCGGAGAGATCACTCCACACAACCCCAGAGATGCTAGAGGTCGAAATGTCCTGTGCTCCAACAACGGAGACCTCCCCTATGCGCCATAGTGAGGACCACAAGACCACAAGTGCGCCGATACAAAGTAGTATGAAAAAAATACCAAGAAGAATTCCAAGACCTCGCCAACGCCTGTAGCGCTGTACTTTGAGTTTAGATGGAGGAAGAAGAACTCGAGAGGACATGCCTACATCATACCAATAGTGTCCTTACCCACATATGAACGCAGTACTTTTGGCACTTCTATCGTCCCGTCTTCCTTTTGGTATGTTTCAAGAATAGCAATGAGGGTTCTGCCCATGGCACAAGCTGTCGCATCATTCATGTGCACAGGTTCTGTCTCTCCATTTTTGTGTTTCACTTTCGTATTAAGCCTGCGAGCTTGAAAACCTCCCACATAATCTGAGGTGTGGGTTTCCCGATACTCCTCTTGACCAGGCATCCACGTTTCAATATCAAACTGTCGCTGGTCGGGGAACCCCATCTCCCCTGTGCAGACAAGCACTACGCGGTAGTGGAGATTAAGAAGACGCATGAGGTGCTCTTGTATCGCAACAAAAAACTCCTGCTCGGAGAGTCCTTCCTCTGGACGTGTGAAAGATTCCATTTCAACCTTATCAAATTGGTGAAGTCGCAAAATACCGCGGGTATCCTTTCCAGCGGCACCTGCCTCCCTCCTAAATGCAGGACTGTAGGCGACGTAGCGAATAGGCAATCTCTCTTCCGCAATGTTCTCATCCATGTGAAGAGGCCCAAGAGCGTGCTCAGCGCTTCCGATCACAACGAGATCATCTTTTTCAAAGTAGTAGCGATCCTCAATTGGATCGAGTCGCGCCATTCTGTTCATCACTCCTGAGTGAACCATGTAGGGAGGCACCACGGGGATAAATGGTCGAGGGTCAACCGAGAGTCCTGCTTTTTTAATGATGTTCTCAAGTTCCTTGCGAGAGGTGAGAATCTGGAGTACCAGCTGCAAAAGTCCAAACTGCATGAGAGCAAGGTCGCCTTTGAGATACGTGAAGCGAGCTCCTGAGACTTCTGCTGCCTTTTCGCTATCAATAATACCGAGGTGCTTGCCAATGTCCCAATGTGCCTTTGGCGAAAAGGAAAATTTAGGTTTTTCTCCCCACTGCCTTACCACCTTATTACTGGACTCATCAACCCCAACAGGAGTGTCTGCGGAAGGAAGATTCGGTATTTTAATGAGTAACGCCACAAGCTCCTTCTCGACTATCTGGTAATTCTCCTCAGCCTTTCTGAGTTCCTCCTTAAGACTCTTCCCCTCCTCAGCATCACGGGCTCCCGCGGCTTCATTTCGTTTGCGATTGATTTCTCCTACCTTCCCAGCAATTTTTTTACGCTCTGAAGCAAGCTCAAGCACACGAGTAAGGTCAACTCCTTCACAGCGTTTGTTCTTCATGGCCAAGCGCACCATATCAGGATTCTCGCGAATAAAAATGAGATCGAGCATATAGTAGAGAATACCTTAGATTCTAAGCATAGAAAAGGAACTTTTTCCGAGTATTTATTTTGCGCTTTTCTACAATCCGTTGTATGAATGGATACATTCTATATATATGAAGCTTGTGATCGTTGAGTCGCCCGCAAAGGCGAAAACCATTGAGAAGTACCTAGGGGAGATTAATCCCTCTGTCGATTTTGTTGTGCGTGCATCAGTAGGCCACGTGCGTGACCTCCCAAAGAGCAACAAACAGGCAATAGATATTCCCGCCGGTTTTGTTCCTCACTACGAAGTTGTAGGAAACAAGGGAGAGGTTTTAAGTACACTGCGTAGTCTTGCGCGCAAGGCTGAAGAAGTGTTCCTTGCCACAGACCCAGATAGGGAGGGTGAAGCAATCGCCTGGCATATTAGTGAAGAACTCAAACTGAAACACCCTGAACGCATTGTGTTTCATGAGATTACCAAAGAGGCTCTGAGTGACGCTCTCTCCCACCCGCGAGCCATCAACAATAATCTGCGACTTGCTCAAGAAGCGAGGCGCGTACTTGATCGGCTTGTGGGATACGATCTCTCTGGTCTCATTTGGAAGAAAGTGCGCTATGGACTCTCTGCGGGCCGAGTGCAGTCCCCTGCACTGCGTATTGTTATGGAGCGTGAACGAGAAATTCGTGCCTTCCATCCAGAGACGTATTGGGTTATTACAGTTGAACTCAAAAGTAAAAAAAATATAGAGTTTACCGCTACATGTGAAGAAGAGCCAAGAGACATAAAAAATGTCGAGGAAATTATCTATAAAGGCTCCCGAGGTTCCTGGAGGGTCAAAGATGTAAAAGATACCACAGTTGCTCGCAAACCAAGCGCCCCTTTCACTACTTCAACTCTTCAGCAGGCAGCAAGCTCGAGACTTGGTTTTGCCCCTTCCCGCACCATGAGCATAGCCCAAAAGCTCTATGAGGCCGGACATATCACCTACATGCGCACAGATTCGACTAATGTGAGCGTCTCAGCACATAGCGACATTAAACGAGCGGTTGAAAGTAAGTTTGGCGCTGACGCTTACGAGAGACGCGACTACAAAACAAGTAGCAAAAATGCTCAAGAAGCTCATGAGGCTATTCGCCCAACACATGCGACCATCCTTAAGGCAGGTTCCACTGAGGAGCAACGTAAACTCTACAGTCTCATTTGGAGTAGAACGATTGCCTCACAAATGACAGACGCAAAGACGCTGCGTACCAAAGTGATAGTAAATATCTCAGGAGATGACATACCTGACTTTTCACTTAATGGTTCCCGGGTACTCTCTCCAGGGTGGCTTCTGGCAGATCCCGATGCACGAGGAGAAGAAGTTGAGGTCCCAGAACTTTTTAAAGATGAATCCCTCTCCTTTATTGAAATGAAAGAGCAAGCGAAAGAAACTCAACCCCCACCGCGCTACTCAGAGGCTGGCCTTATTAAAGAACTCGAAAAACGAGGTATAGGTCGTCCCTCAACGTATGCGTCTATCATGAAGACGCTCAACGACCGCGGGTACGTCCTTAAAGAAGGACGCTCGCTTGTTCCCACAGATACTGGTGATGTAGTCTCGACCTTCCTTGAAGAAAATTTTCCAACCTATATCGGAGACACATTCACCGCAGAAATGGAAGACGAACTTGATGAAATTGCTGGAGGGACACGAGAGTACGTAAAAACCTTAAGTGATTTTTATACCCCATTTCACAAAGAAGTTCTTAAAAAAGATAAAACCGTCGGGAAATTAACCAATCTTGGCCCGGTATCTCCGGAGTTTACATGTCCTATATGTGGATCTCCGATGGTCTACAAACTCTCAAGACAAGGTAAATTCATGAGTTGCTCGAAATTCCCTGACTGTACGGGTGCACGCACAGAGGTAGGTGAGATTCTATCAAATGAGCCGCCTCAACCAATTGGTATTGATCCTACGAGTGGAGAAGGTATTTATGTTCTCAGCGGACAGTTTGGTCCGTATGTGCAAGTGGGTGAACCCAAAAAAGAAAAGAAAAGAAATAAAGTGAAACCCCGACGCGCAAGTCTTCCGAAAAACAAAAACCCAGAGGAGGTCACCCTTGAAGATGCTCTCAGGTACCTCTCACTCCCGCGAGAACTTGGCGACCATCCCGAGACGGGAAAGTCTGTCGTTGCAAATGTGGGACGATTTGGTCCCTACGTTATGCATGATGGAGATTTCCGCTCACTAAAGACTGATGATGTGTACACCATTGAATTACCTCGTGCACTTGAAATTTTCAGTGAAAAAAAGAAAAAACGTTTTTCAAGGAAATCCCGCTAAACAAGGTTTAGAGACGCAGGTGGACTAGGATGGTCTTTGCGAGGTAGACTCTCCTTATGTCAGACGTCAAGGAGATAGTTGCCTTGATGGATTCCCCATCGGAGGCAGATACGACACTTATTGATAAGGCGTACTCTTTTGCCTCAGAGGTACACAAAGATCACAAGCGACTCTCAGGAGAACCCTACCTGATACACCTTGTTGCAACCGCAAAAGGACTCGCGAGTTTAGGGATGAGCGGAAAGACTATTGCAGCAGGACTCCTTCACGATTCAATTGAGGATGTGGGAGTGAAGCCAGAAACTATTGAAAAAGAATTCGATAAAGAAATCCGATTTCTTGTCGAGGGCGTAACTAAATTGGGGCAGTTTAAGTATCGTGGCGCTGAACGACACCGAGAGAGTCTGCGCAAACTCCTAGTGGCAACCGGTAAGGACACTCGTGTTCTTATCATTAAGCTTATGGATAGGCTTCATAACATGCAGACGCTCCAGTTCGTACCGAAAGAGAAACGTCAGCGCATTGCTCTTGAAACACTCGAGATTTATGCTGCGATAGCACACCGACTCGGTATGGGAACTGTGCGTCGAGATCTTGAGGATTTAGCTTTTGCCTATGCATACCCGGAGGAGTATGTCGCGACACAAAAACTTCTTGCTGAGCACAGTAAAGGAATGACAGAGCAGCTCAAGAAAATGCTCAAAATGCTCAAACGTGAGCTTGCAGATAATGGTCTCACTAATTTCCATACTGACTTTCGAGTGAAAGGTCTGTGGAGTCTCTCTCAAAAACTGAAGCGTAAAGAGAATGATATTGCAAAAATTCACGACCTTGGTGCGATACGAGTGGTAGTTCCTAGTGTATCGGACTGCTACAGTGTGCTCGGGCTTGTACACAAGTTGTGGCAACCACTGCCAAACAAAATTAAAGATTATATCGCTTTTGAAAAACCAAATGGCTACCAAAGTTTACACACGAGTGTTTTTTCAGGAAGTGGAGACATCATAGAAATTCAAATTCGCACAGAAGAGATGCATCGGGAAGCTCAGTACGGCATTGCCGCGCACGTCATGTATAAAGAAGGAGAGGTAAAAAGTGAGACTACGGGTAGACAGTCAAGTTTTGATTGGATCAAGAGCCTTGTACCAGGACTCAGACGCACCGTCGCAAAGCAGGAAGTAGTGGTATCAAAGACAAAAAAGAGACGGAAAGAACGCTCAAGCAAACGCAACCGTTATGGAGCCCCATCCTCAGCTCCTGAGTGGCTTTCAGAACTTGGTGAAAGGATGGATGATCCAGACATTGAGACCACATTAAAAACGGATATCTTCATTCACCGCGTATTTGTGTTTACTCCAAGCGGTGATGTCGTTGATTTGCCATTTGAGTCAAGTCCTATCGATTTTGCCTATGCGATACACTCCGATATTGGAGACCATGTCTTTGCAGTAAAAGTAAATGGCAAGCTCGTACCACTCCATACCCCCCTAAAAAATGGGGACATTGTTGAGATTATTACCAAAAAATCAGCAGTGCCAAAACAAAAGTGGCTTGATTTTGTCAAAACAACCCTTGCACGGCGCCACATTAGAGCAACGCTCGAACATCAAACACCATAGCTACAGCTGCCCTAAGTGTGAGAGGTCATTCCATCCGGAAAGACACCAGTGCGATAGTGGTGAGGTCGGACTATAGTCTAGAATGCTCACACCTGTGTTTGCCATACGCAGTGTCCGCATAAATGCTAGACATTCTTTCGGAGCTAAGGACTCACCAAGAATAATCCTGGCTATGAGCACACGTAGGAACATGTCGTGTGTTACCACAAGAATATGCGTCTCTCTACGAGATTCTAAAAAATCCATTGCCTCATGAGCACGTTTTTTTAAATCAGCAAAAATTTCTTCATCAGAGTGTTTCCACTCTGAACCAAACTGTTTTATTTGTTTATAAAGTAGGAGCGCGAGACGCGGATTAAAGTATGATTTACCCTCAAAAACTGAGGGTTGTTGGATCTCTGCAAATAAATCCGTCGTTTCTATTGGAGCGCCCACATGCTGCGCAATGATCGTGGCTGTCTCTTGAGCACGGGCAAGGCTACTGGTAACGACAAGCCCTATTGGAAACGCGGCACAACGCTTTGCAACAGATACTACTTGTGCATGGCCTCGAGGGGTTAGCTCTTGCGTATGATTACCATAGAGTTTGTGAGCATTTCCCTCACTCTCACCATGACGAACAAAGTAAATGCGCTTTGAGGTCTTGAGTATCGCCATGTCCTCCCCTTATAGAGAAAAACTGCTTGGATCAAAAGTATTTTCATCAAGAGTTTTTTCCTCTTTTGAACGATCATCGAGTGCCGCGATATCTTCATGAGCTAGTGATTGGTCACTCGAACCAGTACCAGGAGTTACTCGATGTTGTAGTACCGTGAATAACGTCCGAAGATCTTCTTCATCCATAAAATCGATAGAGAGTTTCCCTCCATGTTCTCGAGGCTCAATAGCTACTCGTGTGCCAAGAGCCTCTGTTAGTTCACGCTCCATGACAAGAATTTCTGGAGCATAGAGATATTCTTTTTTGCGTACACGATCAACAGCTATACGCCGCGCAATAGCTTCTGAATCACGTACTGTTAAGTGTTTGAGTAGAATTTCACGAAAAAGTGTTTGCTGCTCCTGTGGTCTATCTGAAAGCATGAGAATAGGCCGTGTATGCCCCTCTGTAATACTTCCTGCCGAGAGAGCATCTTGCATATCCTGGGGCATGAGTAAAAGCCGAATCGAATTTGAGACATACTCTCTACTTTTACCAATTTTTTCAGCAATTTCTGTGTGTTTAAAGCCGAATTCTTTTACTAATCGATCAAAAGCTCTTGCTCGATCTATGGGGTTAAGATCCTCTCGTTGGAGATTTTCAATAATGGCAAGTTCAAGCTTCGTTTTATCATCATCAAGTCCTGTTCTAATAAGGACCGGCACTTGCGTGATACCTGCAAGCTTTGATGCTCGGAGGCGCCGCTCTCCGGCAATTAATTCGTACTCTGTTGCTATACCACCATCATTTTTTTGAATTTCCCTGCGTGATACCACGAGCGGTTGAAGTACTCCGTACTGACGAATCGAGGTAGCTAGATCGCGCAATTTTATTTCATCAAACTCTTTACGTGGTTGAAATGGATTTGGTTTAATGCGATCAACCTCAACCCAAAAAATCGCATTATTGTAAAACTCTGACATGCGATTATACTAACACAACAATCACTGTTATCGTTTCTCCGGTACGGTGACTGATGCACTACAGGGAAGCCGGAGTGGCGGAATGGCAGACGCGCGCGACTCAAAATCGCGTCTCGCAAGAGGTGAGGGTTCGAGTCCCTCCTCCGGCACCATCCTAGTATGAAAAAACACAAAGTGATCGCAATTGTCGGACCAACTTCATCTGGCAAGAGTGCTCTAGGCATATATCTCGCTAAGCGTGTGCATGGAGAAATTGTATCTGCAGATTCTCGACAAATCTATAAAGGGCTTAACCTCACTTCTGGAAAACTATCGCGCAAAGAGCAATCCGGTATCCCCCACTACTTACTAGATGTGGCTTCTCCCAAAAGAAACTTCAATGCAAGTGAATATGTAAAAAAAGCAGAGCTGGCTATAGAGAAAATTTATACACACAATGCTATTCCAATTGTCGTAGGTGGGACAGGTTTATATATTGATGCACTACTTGGGAGGATTGTTCTTCCAAATGTGCCTCCGAATAAATCCTTACGTGCAAGGCTGGAAAAGAAAAGTATAGAAGAGATCTATAGATTACTGAAAAAGAAGGATCCCAGACGTGCTCAAACTATTGAGCCACGTCACAAACGTCGACTTATTCGAGCTCTTGAGATCGCAGCCAAGCTTGGTAAAAATCCTATGCCGGCAACTATACAGAAATACGATGTGCTTTGGCTTGGGCTGAGACTGAGTGATAAGATATTGCATAAAAAAATTCATAACCGACTAATAGCTCGAATGAAACAAGGAATGCTTAGAGAAGCAAAACTTCTCCATGGCCAAGGCCTCACATATCATCGTATGGAAGAACTTGGACTTGAATTGAAGCTACTTGCTTATTTACTTCAGCACAAAATATCAAAAAAAGAATTTATGCAAAGTCTTGAAAGAGCAATTATGCAATATGCAAAACGCCAAGACCGATGGTTCAACAGGAACCGTGATATTGTATGGATTGAAAATAAATCAGAAGCTATCAAAAAAGTGGCAGTGTTTCTAAGTGTGCCACTGTCTACTATTTAGTATTTATTCAGTACGGCGGGCCCACGAGGACTCGAACCTCGATCAACGGTTTTGGAGACCGCTATTCTACCATTGAACTATAGGCCCCTCGAGAGAAGTATATCTTATTTTTTGACTTCCTTATGAACAGTTTGCGCACGACACCAATTACAATATTTCTTGAGTTCAATTTTACGCTCTACTTTTTTCTTGTTCTTTGATGACCAGTAGTTGATTCGCTTGCACTTACTACAGGCAAGTTTTATAAGGCGATCTTGAGACATAATAAAAAGCACTATAGGTCATCCATGGTTAAAGTGCAATGTTACGTAAAATGAGATCCCCTTACCTTTTAAGAAGTAAGAGGATCTTTGTGGCTGTTCTCAACGTTGTTGAGCTAGAAGAATCATAAACTGTTGCGCGATAGATGCTGGAACGCCTTCACTTTCAAGAGAGGAGACGTCCCAGGCCCCACCAACGTTTCGCAGTAAGATCCAGCCTTGTGATGGGTCAAATTTGAGAAGAGCCTCACCGCCAGACTCGCCGTTAGTACTTCCCCACTCCTGGAGGGCGTACGGATACACGACGAAAGCTGTCGAGGGAATAATCTGAATTTGATTCGCATTTGTTTGTGTAATAAATGCTTGACTTATTTGTGTGGTTGTAGATTGAGCTTGTAGTTGGTTTGATGATGTTTCAACTGTTTGGAATAGGGCAGGAGATATAGAGGACGAACCAGAACTAACATTCTGTTGTGACATCTTCGCCACAAAGAAGTGTACGCCAAGTATTACTATAAAAATTAGAACTAAAATAAAGATAAGGCTAAGAAAAATTTTCATAGTGGTCAATAATTTACCTGATAAAAACCAAGAGGAGCTAGGCCAGGTTTATCTAGTCTTGGTCCACTGCACTGTGTAAAGGAAGAGTTCATACTGGAGTTAGATATTACATAACTGCATCCTGGATTTGCACATATACCTATATGGTTATCATCTCCCTCAATAACAAGATCACCACAAGTTGCTTGTTGTTGAGAAGAAATAGAAACTACACCTGCCCGTAATTGGGTCGGCTCAGGAACCGCCACAAAGGAGGGCCCAATGGGAGCATATCCTTTTTCGTGAAGAATAGTATTGACTGCATCCATGCAAGCACATCCTCCAGAATCATAAACCCCGTTCACGGTGCAACCCACATAGTAACCACTAAGATTAGTAGTGGGGTTATTGAGAAAGCTCAAGGCCCCTTGACATATCTCTGATGTTGGAGAAGATACATTTCCGGAGAATGGAACCGCAGATGCCATCAGTGCCTCTTGGCATTGCCATGTAGCTATAGGGTTGGAATTTATTGTCTCGGGCGACAATGGGAGTAGCGTTGGTCCTGATGTCGGCGCTGGTGTCTGATTGTTCGCAGGAAGCAAGCTAAGCCACTGTGATATGGTCGTATCAAGCACACGATTCTGTCGGGTCTGAGAGCAATCAAGCTTGTTCCAGCTCCACTTTCCTGCATACTGTTCGCTAATAAGGGTGTTCATGAGGGTCTGAACGATAAGCCACGCAGAGAGGGCAATGACAAAACCTATGAGGGCGGTACTGAATATCTTTTTTGCTTTGTTAGTATTTTGTGGACTACCACCAGAAGTGAAGTAAAGAACACCTGCATAGACAAAGAGGCCAACCGCGATTGGAATGGAGAGTTCGATGAGGAAGTTGATGATGTTTTGGCCAAGTTGTGCGAGACTACACAAATCACAATTATGGATTGGATCGGTGGCACAGCTTCCTACGAGTCCATTACCAGATGAGGGAGTATTTTGTGGGGACGTTGGTAGACCGACAGATCCACCACCACCTCCCCCACCAGGAGAGGGGCTGAGAGAACCTACAGTGTACGTACCAGCTCCAGAATATGTGCCGGCATTGTAGGTGCTTGAGGCATTGTAGGTGTTTGGTTGAGAGGTAGTCCCAACTGTATAGGTTCCTGGTCCTGGAGTGCTAGAGTACGTACCATAACTCCCCCCTCCTCCAATGATTCATCCCCCGCCCACTCCTCCACCGCTGTAGGAAGGAGGTGGTTGAGAGCTGACTAAGACAGTGACAGAACATTGCGCAGTGCCAAGTGGTCCTGTGAAAGTACCCTTAAATTGTGTCGACTGACTAGGAGCAATAAGGAGAGAACCGCTGTAAGGTACTGGGCCGATACCGGTGATAGTGCCGCTTGTTGTTGTAGTACTACTTGACCAGGAAAGAAGTGTCGTATCCCCTTGCAGGATGCTCTTTGGTGATGCAGTAATCGTGCAAGAAGGAGTAGCCGTTGCTCCTCCTGACTGAGCAAAGACAAGAAGGGGTGTCGTGAGAGATATAAGTCCAATGAGTAAGGCGCAGGCGGTGCGCGTGTTCATGGAGATAGTATAGCACTTTATTTTGCGCATCTCCTCCAGATACGGTATTTTAAGAGTCTGCGTCGGTGGCAGAGTGGTCAATTGCACTTGGCTGTAAACCAAGCGCCCTTGCGGCTACGGGGGTTCGAATCCCTCCCGGCGCACAAATATTGCAACAGAGGAAACTACGCCGTAGCTTCTAACGCTCTTGTGCGCAGAGTTTTTCCTCGTGCCGCCTTTTTAACATCAAATACAAACTCCCCATCCTTTACATCAACAAAGATAGTCCCTCCTGAGAGAACTCCACGAGACACCATGAGATTCGCAACCTTGGTAAGAATCTTATCTTGAATGAGACGACGAAGTGGTCTTGCTCCGTAGTGAGGGTTGTACCCTTCTTTTGCTAGGTACTCATATACGGCAGGGTTTATGCTCAGTGTAATATTTTTAGTCGCTAATCGTTCAATGACTTCGCGTACTTGAATTCCCACAATTTCTTTTACTGCTTCAGGAGACAAGATGTTAAAGATAATAATTTCATCAATGCGGTTAAGAAATTCTGGACGAAAGTAATCCTTGAGCATAGCCTCAACCTTCTGCTTTGCCATACGATAGTTGTGCGCATCTGTCGTATTCATTGCAAACCCGATTTGTTCCATCTTATCGATGTACTGTGCTCCAATGTTTGAGGTCATGATGATAATGGTATTGCGAAAGTTTACCCTTCTTCCTTTTGCATCTGTCAGATACCCATTGTCGAGTACTTGGAGAAGAATGTTGAAGATTTCAGGGTGCGCTTTTTCAATTTCGTCAAAGAGAAGCACCGAGTATGGGCGATGGCGGACTAATTCTGTGAGGGCACCTCCTTCTTCGTGACCCACATACCCAGGAGGAGCTCCTATGATTTTTGAAACGGAGTGTTTCTCCATGTACTCTGACATGTCTACTCGTATAAGCGCGTTCTCGTCATCAAACATAAACTTCGCAAGCGCACGAGTAAGCTCAGTTTTCCCAACTCCTGTTGGTCCTAAGAACATGAAGGAAGCAATAGGGCGATTCGGATCCGCAATGCCCGCTCGAGAGCGTTTTACTGATGCTGCAATTTTCTCTACCGCCTCATTTTGTCCAACAACCCTCTCCTCGAGTTCTGACTCTATGCGAGAGAGTTTTTCAACTTCTTCCTCAAGCATGCGTGAGACAGGAATACCGGTCCAAGAAGAAACTACTCCTGCAATGTCGTTTGCAGTAATTTCTTCCTTCAGTAACCGCCTGGAAGTTTGAAGCTTTTTAAGTCGTTTCTGTTTTTGTTGAAGTTCTCTCTCAAGGGAAGGCAGCTCGCCATAGCGAATCTCTGCAGCCCGAGCAAGATCGACAGTGATTTCTGCAGTATCCGATTCAAGGCGAAGGCGTTCGAGTTCTTTTTTAATGCTCTTAATATCCTGCAGTATCTCTTTTTCATTCTTCCACCGTAATTCAAGATCTCCTGTTTTTTCTTTCAAATCGGCAATATCTCGCTCTATAATTTTTGTACGAGCTTTAGCCTTCTTTCCCTCTTCCTGATCACTTACTTCCTTGCGCAGAGCTTCTTTTTCTATTTCAAGACGCATAATCTTTCGGTGCGCGTCTTCAAGAATGGGAGGCTTATTTTCAAGTGAGATTCTTAGAGACGAAGAAGCTTCATCAATAAGATCGATTGCCTTATCCGGAAGAAAGCGATCCGGGATGTACCGAGCGGAGAGTTCAACAGCTGCTACAAGCGCATCATCAGAAATGTGTACCCCGTGGAAGAGTTCGTACTTTTCCTTAAGACCACGCAAAATAGCAACCGCATCTTCAATCGTTGGCTCCGGTACGTGTACAGGCTGAAACCTGCGTTGAAATGCAGGGTCTCGCTCTATGTGTCTTTGATATTCTTTAAGAGTTGTGGCACCAATGACGTGCAAGTCTCCACGTGCAAGTGCTGGCTTGAGCATATTTGACGCATCCATTGCTCCCTCAGCTGCACCAGCCCCGATAATAGTGTGAATTTCATCAATAAATAGAAGAACCTTCCCTTCTGAACGCTCAATTTCTTTCATAATTGCCTTGAGACGTTCCTCAAACTCACCTCGATATTTGGTCCCTGCAATGAGGGCTCCGAGATCAAGAGATACCAAGTCCTTATCGCGAAGTGACTCTGGAACGTCCCCAATTGCTATGCGCTGTGCGAGTCCTTCTGCAAGTGCAGTCTTTCCTACCCCCGCTTCCCCAATAAGGATAGGGTTATTTTTTGTGCGACGGGAGAGAATCTGAATGACACGATTTATTTCACTGTCCCGACCAATCACTGGATCGAGTTTATTTTCAAGAGCAAGTTTTGTGAGAGAGCGCGTATATTTAGGTATCGCACGAAACTTTTTTTGTTCTGGGCTTGAGGTCATTTTCCCGGAGCGAAGCTCAGGGAGTATTCGCATAACCACCTCACGTGTCACATTAAAACGACTCAGTGTCTCCCGTGCAGTACTTGAGACATCAAGAAGCGCGATAAAGAGATGCTCTGTTGAAACAAACTCGTCATGTAGTTCGGTTGCAATTTTTGCCGATCGATCAAATGTCTGTACTAATTCAGGCGTAAGATACAGCTGATAAGAAGGGGAGATCGTTGAGCCCTGGTTATCGCCTTCAATTGATTCCAAAACTGTATCCGCTAAAAGCACAATATCAACATCAAGTTTCTCAAGAATGGAAGCAACAAGACTATCCTCTTGAAGTAAGAGTGCTGCCAGTAGATGCAGGGGATTGATATGATTTTGTCCACGCTCGATGGCAAGCTCATGCGCACGCCGCATAGCTTCTTTTGCTTTAGTCGTAAAATTATTAAATGGGGGCATATTATGTATATACGGTTAAGATGACGTGTGCGTTGCAGGAGTGGTGGTTGAGGTACCCGTTGATGGCACACTGTAAAATGTATTCCCCTGGGCCTCTGACGCAGTAGTAGAGATGCCAATAATATTACCCGAGAGAGTGAGGAGCACTGAACCAGGGATGCTGGAGGACACAGTGGCCTCAATCATAGTTGGAGAACTACCGGAGGAATTTTGTGGAATCATAGCAATGACACCCTCATCAACCGTATCATCTCCTATGCCACTAATACGTATAACTCCCTCACCCAGGTTAAGTGTCGATACACTCGCAAGTGAAACAGGAGCAAAACCAGTAGACGTGCCAACAGTCACTGTGACAACTCCAACCGCACTACTCCCCTCCGCAGAAGGCACTGAGAGTGACACACGCTGCCCGGAAGATAAAATTGCATCAAAAGAAGTAGCCCCTGACGCATCTAGTGCCGCCCTATCCGTAATCGCAGTACCGTTGGCATTAATGATGATGCCTCGAGCAATAAGAGTGTCACCTCCATGAGCTGTGATGCGAATGATTCCTTTTCGCGCACTAGCTATAGACTGCGTGACAAGATCACTGTTACTAATTACAGTTTTTTCAATAGTCATGTTCGAAGAACTCGCGACTGGAACCACCTTCTCGACAGTTTGTTCTACCACTTGATTAATAGTGCGACTTATTTGGGGTGGAGCTTGATTCATAAGCGAGACGGTCACAATACCAGTGGCAATGGAGGTCATAAAACTCACCAGGAGGGTAAGGAGGATGATTTGGTGTTTGTTTAACTGTTCGAGATCCATAAAACGTCTTATTATACAACAGTTTTATACTGTCGCGCAACATATGCGAGCGACTGAGCGATACGCCGTGCATCGTTCTTAGTTATATCGGGCATGAGTGTGATACGCATTGCGGTGTTAGCAAGATAGTGAGGACCACCAAGTGCCTTTATGACATGTGAAGATTCTTCATTATTAGCATTGCAGGCAGAGCGCGTTGAGATAGCTATCCCCTGAGCGTCCATTGCAATAACCGCGGTCTCTCCCTCAAGACCAGGAATAGAGATGTTAAGATTATTTGCGACACGATGCTCTAAGGTAGGACCATTAAGAACCGCCTCTGGAATAAGACTACAAATATCACTAAAAAGACTGTCCCTTATAGCACTCACCCGCGTAGAACGAAATACAACTTTTTCCTGTGCTTCCTTAAGCGCATGAGCAAACGCACCAACCAATGGAACATTTGCCGTTCCAGCTCGTAGTCCATACTCTTGCTTTCCCCCCCGAATAACAGGGGTAAGTGGCACTCCCCTCCTCACATAAAGTGCGCCCACCCCTTTTGGGCCAAGCACCTTCTGCCCATCAAGAGTCATGAGATCAACTCCAAGTGACTCGACCTTTATAGAGAGCCATAGGGGTGCCTGAGCTGCATCACAGTGAAAGTAGATCGGCAAAGAAACCTTATTCTCTAACCTTTTTTTACGAATACGGCGAATCTCTTTTGCGATAGCGTGTATTGGCTCGATTGTACCAATCTCATTATTCACGAGATGGACAGATACGTAGGCTGTCTCATCAGTAATAGCCTCAGCAAGCATTTTTGGAGAGATCAGTCCTTCTTTATCAATATCAAGTTCCGTTATGTAGAGTCCTTGAGTTTCAAGAGCAAGAAGCGGTTCAAGGACAGAGTGGTGTTCAATGGGAGTTGTAAGTACATGGAGTTCTCCATGGATTTCAAGGAGAGGACCTAGGATTCCTCCAGCCGCAAGATTGTTTCCTTCTGTACCACTTGCAGTAAAAACAATCTCATCTGGATGTGCACCAATTGAGGAGGCAACTATTCCTCGCGCACTCTCAAGCTCTTTTTTCGCCGCACTTCCCTCTTTGTGGAGTGCACCCGCATTACCGTAGACCCCCAAAAGACGCACGAGCTCTTTACGCACATTTAAAGAAAGCGGCGTGGCTGCGGCAGCGTCTGCATATATACGTTTTTTCGTATATGACATAGGTACAGTATACTTGCGGAATGTCCTCTTGGTTACAGACCCACGCATTTCTTATCTATTCGTGGCTTGAGCGCGCAACGCCCTACATAGCACTTTGTTCACTCCTACTAGCACTCGTAGTCTTGGTACTTCTGGTACTTATGCATAAAAGAGTATCCCGACTTATGCTCGGACGCACCGGCTCACTTGAAGAAACTCTCTCCATATTATCTAGGGAAATGAAAGAAATGAAAGAGTTTCGTAGCGAACTTGAAAAATATCTCAAGCTTGTCGAGCTACGATTACGCGGAAGTGTGTCAGGTATTGGTGTTGTGCGTTTCAATCCATTTTCTGGAGATGGTTCCGGCGGAAATCAAAGTTTTGCTGTTGCATTTCTTGACGAGAAATACAGTGGCGTAGTATTCTCAAGTCTCTACGCACGCGATCGCGTTGCAATTTATGGGAAGCCAATAGAAAGAGGGGCCTCCTCTTTTGAATTGACACGAGAAGAAAAAGAAGCGATTGAGCGCGCAAAGAAAACAATTCTCGAACGTACACCAAAATAATATCGTGCCCTGTAGAGCAAACCATGGAACCTATACTTCAAATGTCGCACGAGCGACCACCAATTGTCGTCATCGTCGGTCATATTGACCATGGTAAATCAACCCTACTTGACTATATTCGTCGTACTAATGTTGTCTCACTAGAAGCAGGAGGAATCACTCAACATCTCTCTGCCTATGAAGCTGAGCATGCGATTCCACATGGTTCTCGACACATCACGTTTCTTGATACCCCAGGCCATGAGGCATTCCACGCTATGCGTTTGCGTGGTCTGGAGGTTGCAGATGTTGCTGTTTTGGTTGTCTCAGCTGAGGATGGGGTTAAGCAGCAAACCTTAGAGTCACTTGAGTCTATAAAACAAAGAAACATTCCCTTTGTAATTGCCATTACAAAAATAGATAAACCTGCAGCTGATGTAGAACGCACTAAACTCTCCCTTCTTGAACATGGGGTTTTCCTTGAGGGAATGGGAGGTGACATCCCCTATATTACAATCTCAAGTAAGACAGGAGAGGGAGTCTCTGAATTACTAGATCTCATACTACTTGCCGCAGACCTCGAAGGGCTCTCTTCAAATGAAGATTTACCAGGCGTGGGGGTAGTCATAGAAGGACATGTGGATCCGCGCCGTGGGAATACCGCAACGCTCATTGTGAAAGATGGCGTCACCGAGGTTGGTGAGTTTATTGTCTCTGGAGAAGCGTATGCGCCAGTACGCATTATGGAGAATTTTTTAGGAAAACCTATACAAAAGGCCCTACCGGGTAGGCCAGTACGTGTTGTTGGATTTTCTATACTCCCGCGAGTTGGTGACACCTGGCGGACACTTGAAACAAAAAAACAAGCTGAAGAGGAGATCGTAGCAGAGCGAGTAGTGAGAAGCCAAATCTCCGAATCAACTCTATGGAGTCCAACGGAGAAGGAGGAGGAGCGTATCTTATTACCCCTTCTCATTAAAACAGATGTTGCAGGGACAGGAGAAGCAATTGCGCACGAGATAGAAAAAATTCCTATTGACGCTCGTGTGAATCTTCGTATTGTCGGTAATAGCGTTGGACCTATTAGCGAGAGCGATGTGCGACTCGTAAGTGCAAGTCGAGTACCAGGAATTATTGTTGGTTTTAATGTGAAGATTGAGCGAGAAGCTAAAGATGTTGCAGAACGTTTTAATGTAGTTATCGCTCCATTCGATATTATTTATAAATTAACTGATTGGATCAAGGAGGAGATAGAGAAAAGACACCCCAAAGAGCAAGTTGAGGAGGTCAGCGCATCCGCTCGACTACTAAAAGTTTTTAGCAATACTCATGGAAAAGTAGTTGTAGGGGGTCGTGTGGAGGAGGGGGTATTCATACAGAAACATAATGTAAAAATAATGCGCCGGGACATAGAAATTGGTCGTGGCGAAATAGCATCACTCCAAGTACAAAAATCTGAGGTCAAAAAAGTGCCAATGGGCAGTGAATTCGGTGCACTGTTAAAAACTACTGGGGACCAAGCCCCCGGCGATCAGATAGTTGCCTACGAGATCGTATATAAATAAGATACGTCTCTATGAAACCCAACCACCAAGAGAAAGCTCGTGAAGCGATACGAGAAGCTGCAGCTGAATTTCTTGCTCGAGAAGCAGAGAGACAGTCACTCATCACTGTAACTAATGCAGAGATATCCAAAGATGGGTGTCGCGCAATAGTGTACATCACAGTACTACCAGACTCCTCCGAGCATCACGCCCTTGCGTTTGCTAATCGACACCGTGGAGAATTTGCAGAGTTCCTTAAAAAGCGTGTGTGTGGTATACCAACCCCGCACCTAGAGTTCGCTATTGATCGTGGAGAAAAAAATCGACAGAAGTTAGAGACTCTCCTAAATAATGAGTCCGCCCAGTAGGACTCGAACCTACAACCAACTGCTTAAGAGGCAGCTGCTCTACCAATTGAGCTATGGACGGATATGTATCAAACTACAATACTATCACTCTTCCTACAACGCACTTAAAAGCAACACCACCTAATATATAAAAGGAATAAGTCTAAAGGGTGTCGCCTTACAGTACGTCTGATAGGATTTATCTTGCATAAGAAACATCTCTTCTCGAAGAAGACGGATTGCCATGAGAGCTATGGTACCTACTACTACAACGACATTTAGCAAGGAAACATTGCCCACAAGGTAGCCTACTATGATAAGAAAGTAGCTCGCGTACATTGGATGACGAATGATGTGGTAAGGTCCTTTAGTTTTAATTGTTCTTCTTGCTGGCACGATACCAAAACTTCTATTGAGAAATAAGAGGCTCGAAATATTTAATACTATCCCAATAAGAAGAAGCGGGACGCCAATGAGTGAAAAAGAGATAGCGGATGGTCGAAGAAGTGTTGGGAAAAATGTAGCAGCAAAGGCAATTCCCCAATCTAAGGGCTTAGAGGATACATCTATAGCATCTTCTCGTAAGAGAAAAAAACACACTATGATGCTCTCATTGAGAGCCCCGAGAATGAGGCTAATACTGCCAGTGCGTATAAAGCTGTATATATTTATATAGACGAATAAAGACCAAAATGTGGCCAGAAGTAGATTCCCAGTCCACGTGAGAAATTTGTAGATAATGTTTTTTGAAAATATGTACTGCACCATAAGTGTGCCGGGAGTGGGAATCGAACCCACATGCGCCCTTACGGGCTCACGACATTTTAAGTGTCGCGCGTCTACCAATTCCGCCATCCCGGCAGTTTCTACGTTAGTTTTACCATGATTTCAAAAATAGAGGTCCGTGTTAGAGTAAATCGGCGTCCACGTAGCCAAGTGGTAAGGCAAGGGTCTGCAAAACCCTTATACGCGGGTTCGATTCCCACCGTGGACTCCCTAAGTAAGATCTTCTCAGCACATAGCATCTAACGTATCATTATGAGCACACACTCTAAGGGCGGGTGGTGAAATTGGTAGACACGCATGGCTTAGGACCATGTGCCGCAAGGTTTGGGAGTTCGAGTCTCCCCCCGCCCACACTCTACTAGGTTAATAAGTTGATGTGCTATCCACTCAACGCTAAATACACACAGTCTTTAGAATAATATTGAATATTGCTACAGCGCTCACCATGATAACCATCCCGACTATACCCCAGAGCATGTGCTGTGTTCCCTGCGTTTTCATCTGTAGATCACCTTTATTAAGACCCAACAGAAACTGTACGATGCCAAAGATGAAAACGCCGGTGCCAATGGCAAAGAGAAGGGCGAGAACAGGAGTGATGATGACGGATGAAATAGCGTTAATTATGCTCAACACTCCACTTGGCGGTGGAGATGAGCTAGAACTACAACCCTGCAATCCTACTACTGTCGGCAAAACACCATTCACTATAGGAAGTTAGTTAAGAACCAAGCTGAGGAACCGCTGGCGGAGTAATGCCACCGCCTTGTTGGTACGCGTTATTTCCTTGGACATTGAAAGTATTCTGAAGAAGTGTGATGATACCCCAGAGAGAGAGCATAATAAAAAGCGACACAATCCCAGCAAGCATAATTGCACTTCCCTTCCTAGCCTGATCTCCACCTCCACCCCATACATACTTAAAAAGTCCATAAAAAAATACTATGACCGTAAGAGCAATAATGAGTGGAATAATGGCATTAAGAATACCGCCAAGTTGCCCAATAAGTTGGTTCAGAAATTGAAGATTTGGTCCACCATTCATGATTAAGATATTTTAAAATCTACTACGCCTTAACTGTAACAAACTCTTAGTCTTTAACAACTGGGCGGTGTGGACAGGCACTAGACACCTGAAAAAAGACTGCCCGATACTAGTTTGATTATTCCCCACAAGGAAAAAAGGACAAACATAGCGACAATTCCCCAGAGTATAGGCCCGAAAGAGGACTCCTTATTCCCCTGTGTCCTAGCAATAACATAACTGAAAACACCGTACATAAAGAGCACGAGGGCAAAAGCGGTAAGCACAGGAATAACAAGGTTAATGAAAGAAATGAGTTTTGAAACAATGGCCGCAAGAGTCATAGCGCTTAGCAAGAGCTAATACTGAGGCCTGGCTGTAGTGCACCTATAGTTCCAGCAAGAATAGTGACAAGCGTCCACGCTCCAAGAAAAAGAGCAATGCCAATAATGGTGTTAAGTAGATTTGATTTTGCTGCTTGAAGGGCATCTGGTTTCCCAAGAGCTGTCACAAACTTGAAACCGGCGTAGACAAGAAAACCGATCATGACTGGGGTCCCAAGGTAGAGGGCGACGTTGAGCACGTCCTTCATGAGTCCGCAGATAGTGTTCTCCTTCAGTGGGTTTTGAAATGTAACAGAAGACGATTGAGCAAGAACAGTTAAAGGAAGTGACAGGAAGATATAGAAAAAGAAGAGGTTGTAGAAACGTTTCATTGTTGTGAGGGAGTAACTAACTGTTGCATTTCTTGCGATGCTTGGCCCACGGCACTCGCAGGATTCTGTTGTCCACTTAGCACAGACTCTATCATATTTTGAAATAGAGAGTCTGTCGACGCGGGGTTAGGATCAAGCCACCCGTGTGCAATGAGTGCAGATTGCGTGAAGATTGTTTCTGCAGCATTCGATGATGTATTTATAGATATGTCCCGACGAGCTGAGATGAGGCCCGCATTTTTTGCAAGTACTTCCTGCAGTGCATTTCCCGACAGAGCTTCAGCAACTGCAAGGGCTCCTGTAGGATTTTTCGTCACTCGAGAAATAGCAATGCCTGTGAGTTGACCAAAAGTAAGGTGAGTTGATGCACCTTCAATTTGAGGAAGTTCTGCAACTCCAAAATTCAAGTTTGGGTTACTTTGCTGAAGTGTCGTGTAGTCACTTGCAAGACCAAAATATACGGCAAGATTTCCAGCCGTAAAATCTTCTTGGGATTGTGGGAGTGAACGATTCCATGAGTAGGTAGTTTTTGATGGATCAGCAAATTCTGTATAGAAAAGCAATGCAGATTGTGCTGGGTTTGACGTCGCACTCGCCGGAGTAAGACCAAAAGAAGAGCTAAGGGTACCATCTTGAGCACGCACGACAATTGGATCTCCCGCCTGTAAGAAGAGCGTGGAGAGTATCATTTTTGCATCGGTAATATTCTGCCACTCACCAAGCGCAACAGCACTTCTGGCAACGTTAGAATTCGTATCAATAGAAGTGATCTCTGGGGCAAGAGACAAAAAATCGTTCCAGTATGTTGGGGGCTGTGCAACACCCGCCGAAGCAAAAAGATCTTTGTTCCAGTACATGACAAGGGGATCAATAGTAAATGGTAGTGCGAGTGATCCTTGTGGTGTTAAAAATAACTGTGATTCATCGACAAACGAGGACAGGTAGCTTGCTTGGGACACAGCACTGTAGGGAATAGTGGAGATTTTATCGGCGAAGCTTGATACTTCGTCCTGAGACACTAAAAAGAGATCGGGGCCATTTCCACTTGCCATCGCGTTCACAAGGGTCGTGTCGTATGTGGTCGGATCTTGTTGCACATACACTACATCTTGAAAAGCCTTATTCTGCTGTCGTAATGAAGAAAGGAGAGATTGCATTGTCGAAGAATCAGCAGTGCCCCAAATAGTTACCGCTCCAACATTATTGTTTCTCCCATTTCCATTAAATAGTGCGAAGGCAGCAACACCAAGCACAATAAAAAGTACAAAGACTGCAAGAACAATAAATTGGAAAGTAGAAATTTTCATACTCTTATCTTATTGTGCTCTGCGCTATGACTTTTTGCGAACCATGAATCCCCAGTGGTATGCTCCCGCCGGAATGTCTTGAATAACAGAAAATCCACCTTCTTTACACAGTGACTGTGCGGAATCTGATGTCACAACGTGCTTGGGATGTGGGCCCAAACCGCCGTATGAACCACTCCAGTCAATAAGAAGTGCTCTCCCGTTTACTTTTAAAACTCGATTAATTTCACTAAGAAGTCCCCTCTTGTCCTCTACCACAAAGAGAATATTGGCCGCAATAACCATATCAAACGATGCGGGAGGTAGATGGCTCCCATCTTGATCTGTCACGTCGCCGTGTATAACTTCAACGTTTTTAAGTCCTTCTGCAAGTGCAAGATGTTTAATGTGTGGCAATAGATCTTGCTGAATATCAACTGCCCACACAGTACCTTGTGGTTCCACCTTGCGTGCAGCTGCACGAGTAAAAAATCCTGAACCAGCAGCAAAATCTGCAATTTGCATGCCTTCGTGTACTCCAGCAGCCTCTATAACCTTTGTTGGATTGAGAAACAAGCTTTCTTCCATCCTCCTTATTATATAGCTATCTTGAAACTATAGACACACAAAAGATGCGAGGGCGTCTCCACTACGAAGTTTCATAATTCGAACTCCTTGGGTACCACGAGATAGTGATGGTATTTCCCCAAGGCTTGTGCGAATAACTTGTCCCTTCTTTGAAATAACAACTATTTCTTTCTCCTCCTCACTATTTTTTGCAACAATACTAATAGCAATAAGCGGGCCTGTCTTGGGTGTTATCTTGACCGTTTTTATTCCAGAGCCTCCACGTTTCTGGACCTTATACTCTCCCAAGGCTGTCGTCTTCCCATACCCATTGCGGGATACAGCCAAGACTTCTAAATTTTTTTGTTTCTTATCAATCACAGCAGCCCCGACAATCATGTCTCCTTGCTTGAGTTTCATACCACGCACACCAGCCGCAGATCGGCCCATAGCACGTATGTCACTTTCTTTGAAACGAATGGCCTGACCTTTTGCTGTTGACAAGAAAATTTCATCACCTCTTTCAACAAGAAGCGCTGAAATGAGTTCATCCCCTTTTTGCAATTTAATAGCAATGAGACCACTGCGTCGTACGTCATGAAATGTCACAGCGTCTACTTTTTTTGCTATACCTTGCTTTGTGAGCATATAGAGAAAGCGCTCTCCCTCTTTTTGATTTTTGCGCATTGCTAATACCGAAGAGATTCTTTCTCCATCTGCAATGGAAAGGTAATTCACAATTGACTTACCTTTTGTCGAACGTTTTCCTTCTGGGATGTCATACATTTTTATTTGATACGCTTTTCCAAGATCCGTAAAGAATAAGAGATCGCTGTGAGTAGACGTCTTAAGAAAAGTGGTAACAAAATCTTCTTCCTTCGTATTGAGATCAATGACACCAATTCCCCCGCGTCGCTGACGCTTATACTCTTCTGGTCTAGTGCGCTTTACATAGCCCCCCGCGGTAAGAACGAGCGCCTGTTCTTCTTCTGGTACAAGATCTTCAACGTTAATGACACCAGCCGCTCCTTTTACGACCTTCGTTTGTCGATCGTCCCCGTAGCGTCCTGCAATATCGCTAGTTTCATTCTTAATCACAGTAAGCATTTTTTTACCACTCTTGAGAAGCTGCCCGAGTTCCTCAATGAGACCCTGCATTTCCATAAGTTCATCTTCAACCTTTTTACGCTCAAGATTGGCAAGTTTCTGCAGACGCATCTCAAGAATAGCAGCCGTCTGTAGATCTGAAAATTTGAATTTTTGAATGAGATTCTTATGCGCATCAGCAACATCTTTAGATGCACGTATAGTCTTAATAACCTCATCGATGATATCTAGAGCTTTCTTAAGGCCTAGCAAAATATGCTCCCTCTCCTGGGCCTTGGTTAAGTCAAACTGTGTTCGTCGTCGAACAATCTCCTGCCGGTGTTTAATAAATTCCTGCAAAATCCCTTTGAGAGAAAGCGTCTGCGGGACACCGTCGACAAGTACTACCATATTGAAATGAAATGTATCTTCAAGAGCAGTATGTTTGTAAAGATAATTGAGAATTTTTTGTGGATGTGCTCCCTGCTTCAGATCAATAGCAATACGAATATCTTTTGTTGATTCATCCCGTAAACCACGAATTCCGTCTACTTTTTTATCTCGTACAAGATCTGCAATACGAACAATAAGATCTGCCTTATTCACACGGTAAGGAATAGAAGAAACGATGATTTGAAAATTACCTTTCTTGTCCTCAACAATTTCTGCTTGACCACGTACTACCACGCCTCCCTTACCTGTCGAGTAGGCATGGAATAAATCCTTTTTATTAAATACGATAGCTCCTGTTGGGAAATCTGGCCCAGATATAAATTCCATCAAATCTTCCACCGTTGCTTCCGGATTATCAATAAGATGTATGAGGGCATTGGAAACTTCTTGAAGATTATGCGGGGGAATATTTGTTGCCATACCAACTGCAATGCCAAGCGTGCCATTGAGTAAAATATTTGGTACAGCAGCCGGTAGAACAATGGGTTCCTTAAGAGAGCCGTCATAGTTCGGGCGCCAGTTAATTGTTTCTTTATCTATGTCTCGCAACATTTCTTCTGCCATCCGAGACATTTTTGCTTCTGTGTAGCGGTAAGCAGCTGCTGCGTCTCCATCGATAGAACCGAAGTTGCCTTGTCCAATAACGAGTGGGTAACGCATTGAGAAACTCTGAGCCATTTTCACCATAGCGTCATAGACAGCTGCATCCCCATGTGGATGATACTTCGCAATAACATCGCCCACGACAGCAGCTGATTTACGAAATCGCGCGGAGGGAGTGAGACCGTTTCGAAGCATAGTGTAGAGGATGCGTCGATGCACAGGTTTTAATCCATCACGCACATCTGGGAGCGCGCGGGCAGTAATAACGCTCATGGCATAATCAAGATATGCCTCGCGCATTTCAGTTGAAATATTGCGCGCTATAATCCCTGATGAACGTAATCCTGTTTTAGGAGACTCTTTCTCTTCCTGTGCCATAGAAAACTTCTACTGGGTACTTCCAGGTATACCCGTTGTCGAAACCTGAAGAGTGGGGGCGTTTGAAACACCACTTGTCACGTTGGCAAGTTGCGTCTGATTATCTGTAGTTTCAGAGATTTGATTGGTACCAGATTGAGAGTTTAAACGAATACCAAGTGTGGTAATCCAAATAAGAGCAATAAGAGCCATCACGACACAAGCAATTTGTATAGCATGCTGACGCCGCTCATGCGGAGTTCTGCTGTGTACGTGTTGTAGATACCTTTTAAACATAATTATTAAGCGGAAAGGAGGACTACTTCTCCCTCTTTTCCTTCCAAGTCTTTTTTTCTCACCGTCAGTTTTTCAATAGGTTGTCCTTTATCGACTCCAGCTTCTTTAAGAAAAAGCCTCAAGGCTTCCTTCTGTCCTATGGCACCGTAGTGCATAGGAACAATGACTTTCGGCTCCAATTGTACCGCAAGCTTATAACTTTCCATATAATCAAGAACTCCATCTCCACCAATTGGCAAAAAGAGGATGTCGACATCATCAAGCTCTTGTTTTGCAGTTGATGGTAGTTGTGTTGACCCAAGGGCCCCTAAAAAACACAGAGAGATACCCTCGAGAGAGAGACTATAGAGCGTGTTTATACTTTTCATACCTCCATACTCTGAATCGGAAGGAAAGCCATAGACAACAATCCCTCGTATTTCATACTCACCAGGTCCTGATATAACAAAAGGTTCACGGTCTCCAAAGGAAGCGGTTTCAATACCACTAAAATCAGGATGTTGCGATGAGATAAGTACTACATCAGATCCGAACCTTGATACCTTAATATCAGAATCTCGGACAGGGGGGTTGAGAGCTATGGTGAGGTCTCCTTGTGTTATTTTGAAACACTCTCCCCCTGCGTACGTTATGACCATTACTGAGTATTTTAACATATTTGAAGTATTTTTTGAAGCTATGCTGAGGACCTTATATAGTTGCAACGAAGCTCAAAAGTATGCTATATCTCTAAGTAATAGAGGGCGGGTTCCCTTTATTAATAGACAGGAGCGAATGGGAGTAGTCTTTTTAGATTAGCTAAAAAGGACCCTTCGTATAAATGAATACTTATGACCCCAACTGATGCTCACGCAGCAATTGATTTCGGTGATGCCAGAACACCTTCGCCTTCTCTTATGTCTGATCTTGTAGCCAAGACACTCGAGATTCCGAAACCAGGAGATATTGTCGAAGGACCAGTCATCGCATTAGATCGTGCGCGTTTATACATCGATCTTCCTCCCTTTGGCACGGGAGTCATCTTTGGCCGCGAGTACCTTAATGCGCGAGAAGTTATTAAACGCATCAACATTGGAGACAGAATTGCTGCAAAAGTCATTGAGACAAACACAAAAGATGGCTACATAGAGCTTTCTCTTAAGGAAGCCCGGCAAGCTCTTATTTGGACTGAAGTTGAAGAGGCACAGAAGCATAAAACACCTATTGAACTTGCGGTGAGAGAGGCGAATAAAGGGGGAATCATTCTAGAGTGGCAAGGAATCGCGGGGTTCTTGCCGGCTTCTCAACTCAAGGCTGAACACTACCCACGTGTGGTAGATGGGGACAAGGATAAAATTCTTGACGAACTTAGAAAATTAATTGGTGAACGACTCACAGTGTTTGTCATTTCCGCAATTCCAAAAGAAGGAAAGCTTATTTTTTCAGAAAAAGGTGCTGATGATAAAGAGAAGCGTGAAATTATCGAACACTACGGGGTTGGTGATACCGTAAGTGGTGAAGTGACTGGCATGGTTGATTTTGGTGTATTTATTAAACTTGAAGAAGGGCTCGAGGGACTCGTTCACATATCTGAAATCGATTGGGGTCTGGTGGATGACCCGAGACATTTTTTTAAAGTTGGTGATCACGTAAAAGTAAAAATTATAGATATTAAGGACGGGAAAGTGTCCTTGTCAGTAAAACAACTAAAAGAAAACCCCTGGCTTTCTGCGGCAAGTAAATACAAAAAAGGAGACAAGGTCGAAGGAGTAGTTATTAAATTTAACAAACATGGGGCACTTGCTTCAATTGAGGAAGGAATTGCTGGCCTTGCGCATATTTCAGATTTTGGTTCAGAAGAGAAACTACGACAAAACCTTGAACTCGGTAAACGTTATCCATTTACTATTTCTGTATTTGAACCAACTGAGATGCGAATGGCTCTCTCCTTCGCGGGTCATAAAAAAGAAAACTAAGATTTAGCGTTAATCATTGTCATTGCATGAGCAGTGCCCTCATTGAGCACTAACTCGATTGAGCGAGCTACTTTAGTACGAACCTTTTTTAGTTTTTCAATTTCTTGCGGTCGAAATATCCCAAGTACAAAATTTGGGATAGAGTCTTGTGAAGGTTTTTTCAACTTACCAGAAGGTGCTGAAGGAGAGATTCCTATGCGAATACGTAGAAAGTTTTTCGTTTTAAGGAAACGGTGTAGGGACTCAATCCCCTTATGACCACCAGACCCACTGCCAAATGAGAGTTTGATGGTACCAAGAGGTAGATCAAGTTCATCTTGAAGTACAATAAGCTTCTGCATTCCTGCTTTTGATACAGAAATTTTTTTAAAAACGTTACCTGAATTATTCATGTAGGTATTTGGTAGAAGAAGAAGTACTTTTTTATCAAACAGGGTTCCTCCAACGCTTGTAGAAGAGATCTCCCTATCTTCTTTCCATGAAGTGAGGCCTTCTTTTTTGGCAATATAAAGAAGGGTATCTCTTCCAACGTTATGCCGCGTCCCAATATAGACCTTATCTGGATTGCCTAACCCGACGATAATCCACTGCATAGATTGAAGAGTAGCATATTTAAGCGATACTCTCTTGCACAATATACAAAGATACCTACAATAGAGCGATGCATGAGGAGCACCGTGGAGATTTTTTCACCGAACTCCTAAAATTTGCAGTACTTGCGTTAATTATTGTCGTCCCGATACGACTCTTCGTCGCTCAACCTTTTATTGTGAGTGGTTCCTCGATGTATCCAACTTTCCAGAATGGTCAGTACCTCATCATTGATGAACTTTCATACCATTTTGAACAGCCACAACGAGATGACGTCATTGTTTTTCGATATCCGAAAGACCCGTCTGAATTTTTTATCAAACGCGTTATTGGACTGCCTAATGAGACGGTAAAAATTCTCAATGGGAATGTCTACATCGTGAACAATGGTCAGACACAAGAACTATCAGAACCCTATGTCATAAACCAAGGCAATGGTCCGGACATGACTATGACACTCGGCCCTAATCAATATTTCGTTATGGGTGATAACCGTCCGCAAAGTTCTGATTCTCGTATATGGGGACCGGTGCCGAGAGCCAACATCACTGGCCATGTAGTCCTGCGGCTACTTCCACTTTCCACTGCAAACATCCTCCCAGGAAGTACATCAGTAAAATAAAATTTTAATATCATCTATGAGAGCCCACACTCGACCATCACCACGTTCATTTTTGAAAATGTCCTCAAATGTATCGTCCTTCTATGGCTTCCGACCTCTCGGAGAACTTGAACGTGTAGCTCCGCCCTCAGAGCGTTTGCGTGGTATGCCATCGTTTACCTCGGTAGCACGATTATGTGGAGCTATGGGTGCTCTAAAATTAAATGCCATTACCCACGAGCCAGTACTTGTCTACTATGCAACCGCAAACTCTTCCTATGCACCCCCCCAGACTTCTATGCGCGAAACGGGAGAATTCGGACTTGCCATCATTGGGTCTCAAGAAAGTATGGGTGAAATACTTCTCATTAAAGTCATCGCTGCAATATTCGAGGAGTGGGGCACCCCTATTTCTTCTGTGCGAATTAATGCCCTCGGCGATCGTGATTCTCAACAGAGATTTACTCGCGAACTATCTACTTATTTCCGTAAACACACTTCAGACCTCGAAATACCCTTGGAGTACAGGTCACTCAGTAACACCATTGAATTTTATAAACATTTGAGCGAAACTCACGCTGATATACTCACTGATGCACCACGCTCAGTAAATTTTCTCTCTGAGAGAAGCCGAGTACATTTTAGAACGATTCTTGAGCATCTAGAAACGCTCAGTATTCCCTACCAGCTTGATTACACTATCATGAGCGATGAGCGCGAGCAGCGGATACTTTTTGCTATAGATCTAGCAGATAAGGATCTGACGATTGTATGCGCTACAGGTGGACGATATGATGACTTTATACGTCGGATTACTGGCCGCAAAGAAAGTGCTGGAGTACAGGCAAGTATTTTCTTTAGACGACAAGTTACTGATCGCTCTTTATGCACAGTAAGTTCAAAAACTCCAAATGCCAAAGTGTACTTAGTTCAACTTGGACCATACGCAAAGTTGCATGGTCTTGCTGTTGTTGATATGTTGCGAACAGCTCGTGTTCCAACGCTACAATCGTTTGACTCAAATCACCTCGCGAATCAACTTACGGCAGCACGACACGCCGGCGTGTCACATGTATTTATCATGGGACAAAGAGAGGTGCTCGATGGAACTATTATTGTACGCTCTGCCGATGAGCGAACCCAAAGTACTATTACGCTTTCGCAACTTCCTCGATACCTTAAAACATTGCGAGCCTAGTTGAGTCGTGATAATATCCAGACTCATGAGCGTAAATGCGGAAGTAGAAAAAAATGAAGGAGAAACGACTCTTAATCTCATTCGCCGTTTTAGTAAACGGGTTCAAGGAGCGCGTCTCATTCAACAAGTTCGGGCTCGTCGCTACTACTCTCGTAGCAAATCGCATGATGTGCGACACAAACACGCTCTTAAAGTTATCAAGCGCCGAGAAGAAATCGCAGAACTTATAAAGCTCGGCAAGATACTCGATCGGGCTCCGCGACACCGCAGATAGTCAGAGGGATGTCATTGGAATACTTTTCCATTGTAAATAAAACTCGTGGGTGTATGCCCCACGTGCCATTTGAAAAATTTAAAAAAAACGTTCTTGGTAAGAAATATGATTTATCTCTTGTTTTCCTTTCTCCTTCCGAAGCTCAACGAATAAGTGTACGAACAAAACATTCACAAAAAGCCCATAATGTACTTTCGTTTCCTCTCTCTAAAAATTCTGGAGAGATTTTTTTATGTCCAGGGGTAGCTCGCGCACAAGCCAAAAGCTATGGCACAAGTGTTAGCGAATTTCTATCCTATCTTTTTATCCACGGAATGCTCCATTTAAAAGGTTACTCCCATGGTGATACAATGGAGCGACACGAGCAACGCTTAATGAAACGTTTTGGGATACATATACGTCTTTAAAGCGAAGTCTGCTCGTCCTAAGAACGCTTTAATTCCAATGCAAAAAATAGTTACCGGCATTGATGTTGGTTCCTACCACGTAAAGGTGGTAATTGCTGAGCACCCTGAAGATATACGACAAGCCCCTCGCATTTTGGGCGTTGGGTATGCTGAAAGTAGAGGCCTCAGGCACGGATATATAGTCTCTATTCCTGATGTTGCCCGTTCGATTGCTGCAGCAAGTGCGCAAGCAAGTAAAGCTGCCCAACAAAGAGCACGGAGAGTGTACCTGAGCGTGGGGGGTATTGGTCTTGAGGAAGCGTTTGCCCGTGGAGAAACAGTGGTTGAGAGAGGTAACTCAGAAGTAACAGAGAGAGATGTATCGCGCGCTCTAGAAGCTAGCGAATCCGCTCTCTCTCCATCAATCCTTCTCAATCGCAAGATTATTCATCGTATACCTTTATACTATAGTATCGATGGGGTAAAAATACTTGGGCGAAGTCCTATAGGAATGAAAGGCGCGCGTCTCTCAGTTGAAACAATTTTTATCACGTGCCTTGAACGACACATCAACGATCTGGTATCGGCAGTTAGGGAAGCGGGAATGGAAGTTGAGGATGTTGTTGCAGCACCAATTGCTGCTTCTTTTGTTGCACTCACTAAAATGCAAAAGCGAGTAGGATGTATTCTGGCCAACATCGGCTCAGAAACACTCTCTATTGTTGTGTTTGAAGATACTGTGCCTATATCCATAAAGATATTCCCAGTTGGTGGAAGTGATATCACAAATGATCTTGCTATTGGACTTCGTATACCTCCCGAGGAAGCCGAGCAACTAAAACAAGGAGCAGTCTTTGGATCTCCTTTCCCGAAAAGAAAAATAGATGATCTTGTGTCACGCCGAGTCTCGGATATGTTTAAACTTGTTGAAGCACATCTAAAAAAAATTGGGAAAGATGAGTTGCTGCCCGGCGGCATTATTTTAACTGGTGGTGGATCGTCCCTTCAAACTGCATCTGATTTGGCGAAGGCAGTTCTGCGACTTCCCTCTCGTGTTGCGTCTCTCACCGAGGGTGCTGCTTCGAAAATGCAGGTCAAGGATGGGTCTTGGGCAGTCGCCTATGGGCTTACCATCTGGGGATTTACCCAAGGAGGAGACCTCGAACAGCCAGCTGGAGGATCGTTTGGTGATTCAATTCAGAATTTCTGGCGCTGGTTGAGGAAGTTTCTTCCATAATAAAAGTAAAAATTGTCAAATTGCGCCACTCTCCCCTAGAGTGGTACAGTGTTCTCGCAACTTATACGAGACAGTTACTAACTCATATGCCACAAGTACAACCAGAGATAGAAGCGTTCGCACGAATTCGTGTCGTTGGGGTTGGTGGTTCTGGTGGTAATGCCATCAATCACATGGTCGAGAGTAAGGTACGAGGTGTCGATTTCATTACTATCAACACTGATGCCCAAGATCTGCATCAATCCCTCGGAAAGAAAAAAATTCACGTCGGGAAAAATCTCACTCGTGGGCTTGGAGCTGGGATGAATCCAGAACTCGGCAAACGCGCTGCAGAAGAAACAAAGGAAGAGATACAACAAGCGCTCAAGGGCTCTGATATGGTCTTTGTTGCGTGTGGTATGGGAGGCGGAACAGGTACAGGAGCAGCACCAGTCGTTGCCAATGTGGCACGAGAGCTTGGAGCCCTCACTGTTGCTGTGGTAACAAAGCCATTTCTCTTCGAGGGACAACAGCGTATGAAAATCGCTGAACAAGGGCTCGACGAGCTGCGAAAAGAGGTCGATGCACTTATTGTGATTCCTAACGATCGCTTACTTGCTACCGTTGAGAAAAATACCACACTTAAGGCAGCCTTCGCTATGTGTGATGACGTGCTCAAAGAGGCGGTGGAGGGTATCTCTGACCTCATCACAAACCCAGGCATCATTAACGTCGATTTCGCCGATATACGTGCAGTCATGCAAAATGCAGGTTCAGCACTAATGGGCATCGGCACTGCCTCAGGAGAAAACCGTGCTCAGGCAGCAGCAAAAGCTGCTGTATCCTCTCCCCTTCTTGAACTTTCAATTAATGGTGCAAGAGGGGTATTATTTGCTATTGCCGGTGGAGATGATCTAGGTATGGTTGAGGTACATGAAGCAGCAAAAATTATTACCGAATCAGTAGATCCTAATGCTAAGATCATTTTTGGCGCCGTACGAGATGATAAACTGAAGAAAGATGATGTCCGAGTGACTGTGATTGCTACAGGATTTCCTGCGGCTGGTCTAGGATCCCGAGGGACACCACTCTTTAGTTCACTCTCATCTTCTGACAAAGAAGAGAAGGAGACTCCATTTGGAAAAATATTCAATGCATCAAATCCCTCCTCAACAACTAAAGAGCCGCCCAGAGAAAAAGAAGTAAAGGAGATCAAGGAAGACACTGTTGATATAAAAGTAAAACCCGCCTCAAAGAAAGATGAGGAGGATGACTGGGGCGCTGTCCCTTCATTCCTTCGTCGACCTAAGATAAAATAGAGTTAATGTACGATCTTGTCATTATTGGCGGAGGGCCAGCTGCTATAGCTGCTGGAGTGTATGCGGCACGAAAGCGTCTTCGAACCGTTTTCATTGCAGAGAGTATTGGTGGACAAAGCGTGGTATCACAGGAAGTTCAAAATTGGATAGGAATGAAAAGTATACCTGGGAGTCAATTGGCATCCCTTTTTGAAGAACACTTGCGTGCGTATGCAAATAGCATTGTTGATATAAAAATTGGTGGAAGAGTAACTGGTCTTACAAAAGAAGAAAAAGTATTTTCTATACAAACAGACTCGACTTCCTACCAAGCCTCCTCTGTCCTTATCGCAACTGGAAGTACGAGACGGAAACTCAATATCCCAGGAGCAGACCAATTTGAGAACAAGGGTGTCACCTACTGCGCATCATGTGATGGTCCACTTTTTTCCGGGCAAAACGTTGCTATCATTGGTGGAGGAAATGCTGGATTTGAAACTGCTGCTCAGCTTCTCGCCTATTGCCCGAGTGTGACTCTTATCCATCGACATGAAGATTTCGAAAAGGCAGATCCTTCAACAGTAAGCGCCGTACTTGCCCACCCTAATATGCACACTCTTACCAATTCCTATCCAACTGAGATTCATGGGAATGGATTCGTACAAGGCCTCTCTGTACAAAATCAGGTGACTGGAGAAAAAAGTGAGCTCCCAGTCTCTGGAGTGTTCGTGGAGATAGGCGCTGTTCCTTCAACTGATTTCTTATCTACCCTTGTATCACGTAATGAAAACGGATACATAGTAGTTAATCCTAAGACTCAGCGCTCTTCGTGTGATGGTTTGTGGGCCGCAGGTGATTGTTCTGATGGTCTCTATCACCAAAATAATATTGCCGCAGGTGATGGGGTAAGAGCTCTTGAGGATATTTTTTATTATCTCCAATCAACAAAGGAAGCCCTAAAGAAAGAGGTTTCTTGAATTTTATGCGGTAATTTATTGAAGGAGGGTCCTAATACTAGGTAGCTTGAAATTTTTGTAATAAGGAAAACCCTTCACCTTTCGGTTTGGAGTTTTTCTCTTGCAAACGGAGAGACTACTAGAATCCCATTTCCAGAGCGTGAAAAAACGCGGTATACTTCGAATGGGGTTACCCCTTTATTAATAGCGTATTTCTATATGTCAACGATTGTAAAATGGGTTCTAGGAATTTTAGTGATAATAATTATTATAGGTGTCTTGTGGCATATTGGTATATTTGGTGGCACAACCACAACTACTCCAGTACAGCAGTCAGCGGCAGTTTCAAATAGCACTACTACTGCTAATAGTACTGTAGTGTCAGATAGCTCCATTGACGCAATAAATGCCTCTATAAACGCGCAAGCAACAAGTATCGCAAAGGCTCTATCTGCTGCAGGAGGAACCCCTTCGGCGACACAAATAAGTGCTATCGCAAGCACTTTTCAAGGTTCCAACACTCTTATGGCAAATCTTATAACTGGGTTAACTGCGCGCATTACAAACGCCAGAAGTGCAGGGGGCTCATTGACGGTTGAGCAGACTGAACAAGCTCAATTAACCGACCTTGGCCATCAGCTCTCCAATATGACATCTCAGGTATCAGCAGCAACAGCAAATACTGCGACAGCTTATCCAACAACTGCAGCAAGACAACAAGCATTAAAACAATTGCTAGTAGCCCAAACCGACCTTAAAGCAGCGCAAGCAGACATTGCAACTATTGTTAAGGAACTTGGTGTCAAATAGTTAGTTAAGGGGTAAGTGCCACATTTCTTAGAGAAAACCCTGCTAGCCGACAGGGTTTTTTTAATTTAATTTCATGACCCTACCGGGAATCGAACCCGGATTTGCGCCTTGAAAGAGCGCCGTCCTAACCGTTAGACGATAGGGCCGTGAGTAAAACTATAGCTGAAAAATAAAAACGGTGCTATGTTGCTTATGTTTTTGGAGAGGTGGCTGAGTGGTCGAAGGCACCGCACTCGAAATGCGGCATCCGGGAAACTGGATCGTGAGTTCGAATCTCACCCTCTCCGCACTTATTTATATTTCCAAAAAAACATTCTCGAGATGAGTCGTGCCGACATAGGGTTTCACTTGTTCTTCTTGCAATGGAGATAGAATGAAATTTTCTTTCAGCTGTCGTAATTTCTGGTAATTAAAAAGTTGTGTTGGTGGGATTAATACATCTGGTTGGCCATCTCGTAAACGAACCCATTCATCTGTCGATAATTTTACCTTAAAGGTAGTCGTGCTCGGTAGCATAATTTTCTCTGGCACAGGAAAGCACTTTTCTATATCAGCAAGTGTGATTATATTTTCTTTTTGTTTATTCACAGCAATTTTAACTACAGAAGAGTCTCTGGCTGGAATAATTTGTACTGGAATTATCGATAGGTTTAGAAGAGAGAGTGATGATAGTATTCGCAGCGCAGTAATACGATGATGGCCATCAGCAACTCCAACCTGGCCATGTTTAATCAATTCAACATACGAGAACGGTGCTATCTTGTCTGATTGATAGATATGGTCTCTCCCATGTTCAATAACTGCTATAGGAGGACCGCTATACCCACGACGCAATATACTCTTTAAAACAAGAAGAAGATTATGCCCCCGTATTCCTTCGTGAGTGCCAATATACTTCTCGTCAACAAAGATAATCTTAGTCGGGAGTGTTGACATATTCCCATGCCGCGCAGGCCTCAATGTAATGGGATATGTCTGCATGAATAGATTATGACCTGAATAATAAATGTTGACAAGATATATACTGTATAAAACTTTCCACTAGGCCGCCGCGGAAACAATTTTTTGACGGGAGTATGGTAGTAATGTAAGAATACGAGCGGACTAGAACATACACCAAATGAGATTAAATCGACTATGCCAACACAACACCATCCATATTTAGAGGACTGGAAAAAATATCCTCCGGAAATATTTCGGGTAAACGATAGCAGATTAAATCCCTTCATTGAAGATGGCGTGGATTTGCTCATTGCGATGGCTGATCGCTTTGCCTATGGGAATAGCAAGTTTATAACTGTGCTTGGATTACTCCAGGGGGCACAACAAGTTGGCGCACTTAAGGGTGTGCACACTCTCGTTGAAGCTACCTCAGGAAACACTGGCCTTGCGTTAGCTCTCTTGGCGCCAGCCTTTGGCATTAAGCAAGTTCAACTCATTGTTCCAAAAGATCTTCCTGAAGGAAAACGGGCTCCTCTTGTTCTTGCTGGCGCAGAACTTGTTTCCCCTGCTGCAAATGAATCACTGAACCCTGTTACCATGGCGAGAAACCTTGGCGGCGGGTGGAATAAAGGTGGGTTACTCCCTCATCGAGATGGCGTCCTTAATTTAGACCAATATGCGAACCCGTGGGGAACAGAGTTACACCAAAGTTTCACTGCTCCAGAGATAGCACGAGCACTCAAAACGCTCGGTTTTGATTATCCAACACTTGCTGTGTTTGGTGTCGGTACAAGTGGTACGTTGGTAGGTGTGAGTAAACACTTTCGAACCAAGTTTAAGAAAGTAAAGATACTCGGGGTGCTCCTAAAAAAAGGCAATGAGATTCCTGGGGTACGAGACAGAGAAAAGATGAAGTATGTAGGACTACCGTGGGAAGAGTGCTCCGACGTCATCGTCGAAATAGCGACAAGGCCTTCATATCTCGCAAGCTTATGGTTTCAATGGGTCATGGGACTCATGCCTGGACCAAGTAGTGGGTTCGCCTACATGGGAGCACTGAAGTACCTTGCAGAACAGAAGAGCATCGGGACTCTCGACGCATTACGAAATAAACACGGAAGAATCGTGGTTATTATTTTCTTTCCCGATGGTTCTCGTCCATACTCCGACAGATACGCTGCAAACTTACTTACTTCTCAGCTAAGTAAAGACACTGCTCCACTCCCCATAAATGGGGTGGGCTCAGGATAGATTCAATAGGAGATTCCCGTCATGTAGGTACGTGACGGGAATATATTTTTTATAGAGATTCTCATCCTTTAGGTTTTGATCGGAATAGCTTTGTGCTTTCGCACTTCCGTAATTTTATTTTTGTCGTCGACAAGGACCACAACGGGATTTAGGCCTTTAAGCTCATTGGGTTCTATCCATGCTTCTGCTAGAACGATGATTTTGTCACCTAGTTGGAAGTGTCGTGCCGGAGGTCCGTTCAAGCAGACATCTCCATTGCCTCTTTTGCCAGGCAGAATATAAGTTTGCCAAAAGATGCCGTTGGAAATATTCGTTATATTCACACATTGGAACGGCCGCATTCCAGCTTTTTCTATAAGGTCTTCATCAATCGTGATAGAGCCAACGTAGTTAAGTTCTGCCTGAGTCACAGTTGCTCTATGAATTTTAGCCATACACACTCGAATCAACATAGTGAAGACAATAGCTGAATTTGCCTAGATAGTAAAGCCTACAGACCTGCGTGCTATAAGTTATAATCTTGAATTTAGATCTAAAAATGGGTAAAGTTGAGCAGCTCTTGCACGCTTAGCTCAGTTGGTAGAGCATTCCCTTGACGTGGGAAGGGTCGGGGGTTCAAGTCCCTCAGCGTGCACCACCATGCGCATTCTTGCTATTGAAACATCCTGTGACGAAACAGGAATTGCCATTGTCGACGGAATACTTAAAGAAGACGGTATTCAGTTCTCTGTGCTCAGTAACACTCTCCTATCTCAAGCAACACTGCACGCAGAATTTGGAGGAGTATATCCAAATCTTGCAAAAAGAGAGCATATAAAAAATCTACCAGTACTTCTCAAGCAAACCCTCACTGAGGCCCATCTCCAAGACGGAAAAACTGTGGACGGTGTCGCCGTAACACATGGGCCAGGACTCGAACCTGCATTATGGAGCGGTATTGAGTTTGCTAAACGCATCGCAATTTCCTGGGATAAACCTCTTCTCTCAATTAATCATATGGAAGGACATCTTATCTCTTCCATTGTAAAACACGGATTCTTAGAAAATGTGCGGTTCCCTGTGTTAGCTCTTCTCATTTCTGGTGGACATACTGAGTTTGTCCTTATGTCAAAGTGGTTTAGCTATACACTTCTTGGAAAAACACTGGATGACGCAGTCGGTGAAGCATTTGATAAGGTTGCCCGAATGCTCGGGCTTCCGTACCCAGGAGGGCCACACATCTCTCGGATGGCTAGCGAAGCAAGAAGGAATCCTTCGACTACTACCGGATTAAAACTTCCAAGGCCAATGATTGGAAATCAAACATGTGACATGTCTTTTTCAGGACTTAAGACGGCGGTGCTCTATGCACTACGAGACAAAGGAGGAATAAAAAACCTCACTATTAACGAGCAGGGAGAATTTGCTCGAGAATTTGAAGATGCGGTTACTGAAGTATTTATAAGTAAAACGCGCCAAGCACTCACGCAAAGTAAGGCAAAAATGTTTGTTATTGGTGGCGGAGTGGCAGCAAACACTCACATTCGCCACTCTCTTGAAGCTCTCATCGTCAATGAGTTTCCTGATATAGCACTTCATTTACCAGAACTCTTTATTACTGGAGACAATGCAATTATGATTGCAGAAGTTGCACTCCTTCACCTACTTAGAGAAGATTGGAGTCTTACTAGACCTCAAGGGGAAATCCGCGCTATCGGCAATCTCTCGATGGCATCAAAAAAATAGCGTATGATGATCGCTATGCCAGAGAAATTTCGTAAGCCATACAACCCGCAAATAGTAGAGAAAGAAATCTATGGGCGCTGGGAAACCAGCGGTTTTTTTAATCCTGATGTGTGTATTGCAAAAGGCATCACGAATCCCGATGCTCCTGTATTTTCAATGGTACTACCACCCCCAAATGTGACAGGTACACTCCATATCGGATCAGCTCTCATGCTGGACATTGAAGACATCGTGATACGTTACAAGCGCATGAGGGGTTTCCGAACACTGTGGCTCCCGGGAACTGATCATGCAGCGATAGCAACTCAATCAAAAGTTGAAAAAGACCTCTATAAGGAAGGCAAAACTAGACACGACTTTAATCGTGAAGACTTTATTACCCTTGTGCAGAACTTTGCTCTGAAAAATAAATATAAAATTAAGGAGCAAATGGTTGCAATGGGAGCTTCGCTTGATTGGAGCCGTGAAGCGTTTACCCTTGATGAAAAACGAGTCTTTGCGGTACGTACTGCCTTTACACGCATGTATGAGGCGGGACTCATCTTTCGAGGCGAACGCATCGTTAATTGGGATCCAAAATTACAAACGACTATAGCAGACGATGAGATAGGGTATCGAGAACAAAAAGATCCTTTTTATTATTTTCAATATGGACCATTTGTTATTGGTACTGCACGCCCTGAAACAAAATTTGGTGATAAGTATGTGGTTATGCATCCCGAGGATACACGCTACAGTAGCTACTCTCACGGCCAGCAAATAAAACTTGAGTGGATCAATGGCCCAATTGTTGCGACTATTATTAAAGATCCTGCTATTGACATGACATTTGGATCAGGTGTTATGACTATCACCCCTGCTCACAGTGCTATTGATTTTGACATCGCGCAGAGACATAAACTTGATATTGAGCAGGTCATCAATTTTCAAGGAAAACTTCTTCCCATTGCAGGAGAGTTTGCAGGTATGCACATTAAAAAGGCACGATCTCTCATTGTAGAAAAATTAGAGAAAAAAGGTTTGGTCGTGCAGATAGATGAAAATTACATTCACAATGTAGCGATAAATAGCCGCGGTGAGGAACTCATTGAACCACAGATTAAAATGCAGTGGTTCATTGATGTGGCAAAGAAAATTCCACTCCCCTTCTCTCATATTGAGGGAATCAAAAGTGGAGAGAGCATATCACTTAAGGAAGCGATGCTCCATGTAGTGCGTAGCGGACAAATAACAATTCTTCCTGAACAATTTGAGAAGCACTACTTCTCATGGATAGAAAACTTCAGACCGTGGTGTATTAGTCGCCAAATTTCTTATGGCCACCGTATCCCTGTATGGTACCGAAAAGATGAAGTATACGTCGGAGTAGATGCTCCAACAGAAGAGGGCTGGAAACAGGACGAGGATACGCTGGATACCTGGTTTTCCTCTGCGCTCTGGACCTTCTCTACACTAGGGTGGCCTGAGGATACACCCGACCTTCACACATATCACCCAACATCACTTCTTGAAACTGGCTACGATATTCTCTTTTTCTGGGTAGCTCGTATGATTCTTATGAGTATTTTCCATTTAGGAGAGATACCATTTCGCACAGTCTACCTCCATGGAATAGTCCGCAATGAAAAAGGGCAGAAACTTTCTAAATCACTCAATAACGCAGGAGATCCTCTCAAGGTTATAGAGACGTACGGCACTGATGCGCTACGTATGGCTCTTATAGTCAGCAACGGTCCAGGTAATGACTTTAAGTTACAAGAAGAAAAAATAAAAGCCTATAAACATTTTGCAAATAAACTTTGGAATATTGCTCGCTTTATCCTTGAACACGCAGAAAATGGAGGGACCGCAGCGCTGGTAGAGAAAGACCTCGAATACCACACTGAGTTTAATACACTGACAGTAGATGTGACTGCTGATATGGAAGGGTACCGTTTCCATCTCGCAGCAGAAAAACTGTATCATTATCTTTGGGATACGTTTGCAAGCAATATCCTTGAAGAAAGCAAGGTGGTATTCAAGAATGGAGACCCAAAAGAAACTACATCCCGAAAAGTACTCCTCCTAAAAATCTTTACCGATGTTCTTAAACTTCTCCATCCATTCATGCCTTTCATTACCGAAGAAATTTGGAGCGCTATACCCGATAGTCATAGCCTCCTCATGGTTGAGAAGTGGCCCTTCCTCAATTAAAAAGCGAGTATACTAAATGAGTATATGTCCTTTACACTTATGCTCTTTCTGGCGTTTCTTTGTGGTGTATTGCCAGCGTTTATATGGCTTTTCTTCTGGCTTCTTGAGGACCGCTGCGAACCAGAACCTAAACGGTACCTACTTTTGGCATTTATTGCCGGCATGTGCATGGTTGCACTGACACTTCCTCTAGAAGAATACGCTCAAGGATTCTTAGTTGGTTTTTGGTTATACGTTGCCTGGGCAGCCATAGAAGAAATTCTCAAATTCGGAGCAGCGTATGTGACCGCCTTACGCTGGAGCGTATTTGATGAACCACTTGATGCTGTTATATATCTTGTCACTGCCGCTCTTGGTTTCTCCATGGTTGAAAATGTACTTTTCCTGATACCCACACTGACACAAGGAAATATTGCGCGCACTCTAGCTACAGGAGATATGCGTTTCATTGGTGCAACCTTACTTCACACACTTGCATCAGCAACAATCGGTATGTGTATCGCTCTTGCTTTTCGTACACCAGCGGCCACACGAAAACTTGCCGCGTTTATCGGAGTTATCCTCGCTATTACATTGCATACCCTTTTCAATTTATTTATACTCAGTTCAAGTGGTGGTGGAACTTTTCTTGTCTTCTTATCGATTTGGGTTGGCATCACTGCCCTTTTGTTTCTTGTCGAACGAATAAAAATACCTCAGCGAGATTATTGTTAACAATGTCACACACTTATGGCTCGAGAAAAGAAATCCCTTTTTGAATGGCTGACCGGGAGTAGCGGGTCAGAAAGTGAATATTCCTTTGATGATTTAGAAAGTGGAGGATCAGCGCTCCCTCGACGTGCCGAAGGAGGACGCTCAGAGAAACACCCTGCCGTAGCTGAAACAGAGGTAGAGTCTGAGGGAGAACTTTCTGTTGATGTCTATCAAACACCGACTCATATTATAATTAGAGCCATGATCGCTGGGGTAAGACCAGATGATTTAGATGTATCTATCAGCCGTGATATGGTTACTATTCACGGAAAAAGAGAAAGCCACACAGAAGGGACTGCGGGAGATTTTTTCTTTCAGGAGCTCTACTGGGGATCATTCTCACGAACTATTGTCCTTCCCCAGGAAGTAGAAATTGAAGGGGCTGAGGCAAGTGAGCGACATGGTCTCCTTTTGATACGACTTCCTAAGCTTGACAAGGGGCGTCACGCGAAACTTAAAGTTAAAGCAAGTTAGTCTAAATTTTTACAGCTGTGCCTGAGGCCGGGCTCGAACCGGCGACCCCCTCCTCTTCAGGGAGATGCTCTACCAACTGAGCTACCCAGGCAATATCACTTATGATCCCACTTGTGGAGAAGAAGACTGCTGTGGGGGTGTGAAGTGATTTTTTATAAAGTTCAAGAATTCATTGCCAGCATTTTGAACTTGTTGTGTCTGCGTTTGTACGTTTTGATACGCCTGTGAAAGATGTTCAAAGTACGGTCGAATGTAGTAGGTATACGCCAGAACACACAGAACAATAATGATGACCCACTCCAGAACTTTAAAAAAGTGGCCCCAAGCTACTGCCTGACGCATACGACGAACCATACGGTGTGTATCTTCAGTAAGAGCAAGGTTCCGTTGAACTAATTGCTTCAATTCCTCTATCTCAGGGTCCACAGAAGATACTATAACAAAAAATGTACTACTGGAAAATATAGTTTCTCTAGTTGTGCCCTCGGCAGGAATCGAACCCACATCAACCCCTTAGGACGGGGCTGTTCTATCCATTGAACTACGAGGGCATATAAAAACCAGGCTAATCCGGCTTTGATTATGCGACAAATTACACAAGATACCAGTTATGCCTCAACGCCTAATTTAGCTGCGAGTTTCTTTCGATCAAATCCTACCGTTATATCACCATCGATAACAATAACAGGTACACCGAGTTGTTTGGTTAGGGTTATCATTTCTTCTCTCTTTGCCGCATCACTAGCAACATCGTAATTGGTATAGGTAATATGTTTCTCTACAAAAAATTCTTTTGCCATCTGACAAAAGTGGCAGGTTGGTGTTGAATATATAGTGACTTGCTTTGGCATATTTCCAGTGTTAGTTATCTAGTATAAACAGAGTATAGCATAAAGTGTTAGGGACTGGCGGTGCGGGATGCGAGAATCGAACTCGCGCTTACTGCTTGGGAAGCAGTCGTCCTGCCACTAAACTAATCCCGCTATAAATATGCTTTTCCAGAAAACTTCGTGCTATGTTACCACACAGCTACTGCGTGCCAAATCCTTACCCATATACTCTCTGTCCCTAAGGTACTTGTAGGAGCCACTGCTTGATTCTCTACAATTTGAATCTCCCCTTCTCCAGGCTTTGCGACACCATATCGATTTCGAATCTGTGCTTCTACCCCCTCAGGAGAACTGAGCTCAGCTACAGCTGCAGTTATAGAGTGTTCTTGAAATTGAAGTGTCGAGAGTTGAGTATTTGCCAAGTCTACCCCTTGGGAAGCCTCTATGAGCTTGCTATACATACCCCACGCAGCTCGTACCGACATCACTGCAATAAACACTAATACAAGAGTCCCAAACCCCTGAAAGAGCAGGTGGGTTAGCTCACCCTCCTTGGTTCGCTTGCGCTTGTATCTTTCCATACGCTCAGTATATACTCCTCATATGCTCGGCAAAAATCGTGAGAAAAAAATGCGTATTTTTGCTATTTTCTTGGTGGCTGCCGTGATTGTTTCCATGGTGTTTGCGTACTTTTCTCTCTTGGTGTAGAGAAACTACTCAGACTTCACCATTTTCAAAAAAACATCCTGCGGTATTGAGACACGTCCGTGTTCTTTCAACCTTTCTTTACCACGCTTTTGTTTTGCCCATAATTTCATCTTTCGTGTTCTATCCCCACCATAAAGATACCCCGTGACATCTTTGCGCAAAGCAGAAAGTGTCTTTGATGAAAGAATACGCCCGAGCGCATAGCCTTGAATTTTTGTCGCAAATTGTTGACGTGGCAAGATATTGTAGAGTTTCTCAACTGCTGCTTGTGCTTCTTCATATGCACGATGTTTTGCAACAATACGCGAAAAGGCAGGGATTGCTTCATCAGCAATAAGAATATCGAGACGCGCGACATCAGCTACACGCACATCAGACAATTCGTAGGATACAGAGGCGTACCCAGACGTGACACTTTTTAGCTTGTCAAAAAAATTGTGCATGAGCTCACGCAGAGGCATCATTGAACGTATGACTACCTTTCCCTCTGAGAAAGTTTCCGTTGTGTCAACAGAAGCTTCATGCGCATACAGTAGCGGCAGAATCGCTCCAACATATTCCATCGGAGAGATGATCTCTGTGTGCACAAATGGTTCCCAGATCTGAGTGATGTTGCCATAGTCAGGAAATTGTGTAGGAGAATATATTGTTTTACGTTTCCCATCTCGCGTTTCTACTTCATACGTAATGGTTGGAGTAGTTACAACTAGGGAAAGTCTGAACTCTCGCCTCAATCGCTCAGTTACAATCTCGAGATGGAGCATCCCTAGGAGCCCGCAGCGAAATCCTCGACCAAGTGTACCTGATGACTCCTCTTCAAAGGAAAGTGCTGAGTCTGATAGGCGAAGCCTTGTGAGCGCCTGGCGCAGTGCTACTAAATCATCCTGGCTTTCTGGGTATAAGCTAGCCCACACAATTGGTTTTGGTTCAAAAAATCCTGGTAGAGCTTCTGTTTTTACTCCCTTGGGGCGAATAGTATCTCCAACACGAGTAAGACCTGGACTCTTAATACCAGTCACAATGTACCCTATCTCCCCTTGTTTGAGCATTGGGGCAGAAGTTGGTTCAGGAGAAAAAGTGCCCACATCAAGAGCATTAAATGTCTGGCCACTTACTGCAAATTCAAGAGGTTCTTGTTTTTTTATACTTCCATCTACAAGACGTACATACACGATGACGCCCTGATGATCAGAGTATTGGAAATCAAATACGAGAGCTCGAGAAGAGATGTGAGATTCTTTTCCTTCCTTAGGAGGAGGAATCCTATCAATGATTGCCTGGAGTAATTCAAGAACTCCCTCCCCCGTTTTTCCTGAACATAAAAGAATCTCTTCTTGGGTAATGGAAAGAAGAGACGCAAGTTGCTTTTGAGCATCACTGACTCTTGCAAGTGGTGAGTCTATTTTTGATATTGCAGGAACTATCACAAGACCGAGACTCTGCGCAGTGCGCAGAGTAGTAAGAGTTTGAGCTTGAACTCCTTGTGTTGCATCAACTAGTAAAATAGCTCCCTCAACGGCACAGAGAGCTCGAGAGACCTCATAGGAAAAATCAATATGTCCTGGGGTGTCAATAAGATTAAGCACGTACTCTTTCCACTCCATTCGGACCGGTTGCATTTTTATGGTAATACCCCGCTCGCGCTCGAGTTCCATAGAGTCAAGAAACTGATTGCGCATTTTACGCTTTTCAATAGTGCCCGTGAGCTCAAGGAACCGATCTGCCAGTGTTGATTTTCCGTGATCGATATGAGCGATGATACTGAAGTTTCGTATATGCTGCATTAAGAAGCGATATCGGTTGGCTCAAGTGCTACTTGGTCAGGCATAAAACGTCGTCTCGCGGCATTAAGTGCCTCTTTTAGTTCCGCATTACCAAGCAACATGAGCACAAGTACCATAACCGCAAGTCCTACAATACCTGCCAGAAGCCCCTGCGCAAGAACTCCAAGCGTGGTATTGACGTTGAATGATGAGCCAGTGATTGATAGCAGTCCGTAGGACACAAAAGCTCCAATGAGTGAGGCCGACATTATCTCTAAAAATAATCGTCCTAGTTTCGCAAGCGAGAAGGAAAAATCACGTACAAAGAAAACGAGACTCACCAAAAATTCTGTAATGGAACCGAGCGCATACCCAAAAGCAAGCGTAAGCACAATTGTGTCAGACACGCCTTGCACCCGCAGGAGCCCTTCAAGGAAGGTCTGTACTGCTGGATAGGTGCGAAATAACCAGATAAGAAGAAGCGAGGAAGACACCGATACTCCTACATCAGAGAGTCCGTATAAAAGGGGACGAACTGTATTTCCAGCTGCATAGTACACACGGGCGATGAGAAGCGTGCCTCCTTGAGCGAGAAGTGACAAGATAAAAAGAGCTAAAGCAGCGGCAGTAAGCCTTGTGGCTGTCCAATCAAATGCGCCGGCACCAAGAATGACGCGCACGAGCTGTGCACGTAGGACAATAATAAAAATAGTCGCTACGACCGACCATAGTGTGATATGTCGAAGGGCTGTCTCAATATGTCTTACGAAATCATCGTGTTTACCACTCGCATGAAGACGCGCGAGCGTAGGAAATGCTGCAATCGAATATGAGAGACCTATGATAGTGAGTGGTGCTGCTTGTAAGTTATACGCAAGCATGAATACAGAAATTGACCCAGCGCCAAGAAAAGATGCAATGGCAACTAGCACAACAAGTGTGATCTGAGTAGACGCAAGGGCAAAAGTGCGTGGGATTGAGAGAACAAGAACTTTATTGAGTGCTCTTATAATATCCTTCCATGCCATCGAGACTTTTGCTTCTTCAGCTACAAAAAATGGCACCTGAACAAAGAGGTTTAGAAAGGCCCCTATGACCACTCCCCACCCGAGCCCTGCAATACCCATATATGGATACAGGGCAACCACTCCAAAAATAATCCCTAGGTTATAGAGAAGCGGAGAGACTGAATAGAGAATAAAGCGATGACGCAACTGAGTGAGAGAGGCAATAGTATTTGATGCTCCAAGAAAAATAGGCTGCAGGAGCAAAATACGCATGAGAAGAATAAGCGAAGGGCCGGCAATTCCTGGAGCAATAAGCTGAGCAAGTTCTGGAGTAAAAATAAATAGTATGGCAGCTATACCACCCATAATGAGAAAGAAGAGAAGAAGAGCTCCCCGCAAAAATGACATCATTTGTCCCGGATGTGACTCTTCTATTTTTGAAAGGACGGGAAGAAGTGCATAGAGAGAAAGAAGCGATGCAACAGTCGCAAATAAAAAATCGGGGACACGAAATGCTGCGTAATAGAGATCTAGTGTGTGCCCTGCACCAAAGGTTGCCGCAAGCAAGCGATCTCGAATAAGGGCAAGGAGTTGAGAACCGAGGGCAAACGCAGCAAGTAGGTACGCCGCTTGGTGCATACCTCGAACCTCACGATTGATCGTTGCAAAAAAAGACAGCCGCATTTTCTTATCTTACTCTGGAATAGGCGCGACTCCCTTGCTAGCTGGACTCGTGACTGGAGATTTCGATGGTGGAAATGGCGCCTTACCAGCTTCCATATTAGAGAGGATGAGTGCTACTGATGCATCTCCAGGGTTAGTTTGCTCAAGATTTTGGAACAGAGAAATGGCCTCAGACTTCTGTCCTTGGGCATAATAAGAAAGTCCCAAGAAGTACTGTGCATTTGCGTAGTTACTTTGAAGCTGTATCGCCTCTTGAAGAGGCTGAATGGCACTGGCAGTATTGCCATCAACATAGTATAGAAGCCCTAGTTCAAACCAGAGGGAAGCGACGCCTGGATCACTTTGTATCGCAGCTTGTTCTTCTTGAAGAGCATTCGGTATATTATTTTCTGCAACATCAAGCTGGACTGCTAGGAGAATAGCATCAGTATAGTTTTGCTTGAGAGTGAGTGCTTTGGTAAGAAACTGTTGAGTCCCAGTCGCAGAACCATTAGCCGCATCAAGTTCTGCCTGAAAAAGTGGTATCTGAGGGTCATTTGGGTTATTTGTTGCCGCTTCTGCATACATATTTTGTGCCAATTGGTAAGCCCCTTGGACATTAAGAGAAGATAGAAGCGCATAGAACTGACCAAGAAGAAGGTAGGGACGGTAATCTTGAGGATTGAGTGTAATTGCCTCTTTTCCTGCGGAAAGGGTCTGCTGAGTAAGGGTTTCAAATGCTTGTTGTTGAGCAGTGGTTAGTGTACTCGTGGCATTTGTGAGTTGCTGAACTTCTGTTGCAGTTGCTTGGAGTTGAAGCCTCAGATTATCACCATTAATGCCGTACCGCTCAGATGCTATGACATCAGAAAGAGTGGCATTTAGAGTACCATTATTAAGTGCAATAAGTCCTTCATTTACATAAGATTCGGAAAGAAACAAACGATCACTCTGATAGGCTATGCTAAGAAGTCCAACCACGAGCGCTAAGGCAATAAGCCCAATGAATCCTTGAGTAAGCCGTGAGATACTAGGCGGTCGTTCGGATTGAGAAGCATACACAAAACCTATGAATGCGCCAGTAAAAATAAAAGCAAGAAGAACGAGGTTCTGGCTTGGGGCATAGAGTATTGAAGAAACCCACAAGTAGCTTGCTGCAATGCCGAGAGTTGCTCCTATCCTCTTATCTACAGAAGTCCTACTGGAACGTAGTATAGACGTTAGTGTAAAGAGTGTAATAAGAAGAGGGATAAGCCATGCAATTGCACCTAGAAGGCCCACACTTTCAAAAGCTGTGAGAAGTGTAGAGTATCCAACACTAAAATCAATACTCCAAAACAGAGAGGTATTCACACCGGAAGGTTTGTAAAGCATCCATTCTTTTCCAAATGTGTTAGGGCCAGTACCTACAACTGAACGTAAAAAGTTACTGTGAGAGATCTGTGTGATAGATATAGTTGAACTATACGCTGGCCTGACTTCAATAGCAGAAACTGGAACTACTTTCGAAAGATTAGTGTTTATATTTGAGCCATAGACAAGAAAAAGTATCGAGACTATTGCAATAATAACCGGATACCACGGCACGTAGAGTTCTCCTTCATGAGAAGAAGGAGGGCGATGTAGGAAATAGGCGACAGCAACAAACAAAATAGAGAAAGCGCAGATAAGAGCCCACACAACAGTAAACTGTATAAAACCAAGAAGAATGACAGTGAGTATAGTGAGTCCAATCAGGAGTACTCGACGTAGTAGAGGAAGAGTGTGCCATTGCAGTTGCACCAGAGACCACAACACAAGTATGCCCATAAGAAGTCCCAGATCATTCCATTTACCAACAAGGTTAACAGAACGGTCTGCAAATGTTTGAAATGGAATTACTGCAGTACCAAAAGCGAGCGATATACATTGGAAGATTGCTGCAACAATGAGTGAAGCAAAGATAACAGAGAGCAATATACGTGTATTGCGAAGTGATTGGAATAGACCATACCCAAGCACAAGAGACAGAAATCCAAGAATGGTAAAAAGCACTGTGTCAGTATCAAATGCTAAGCTAGAAAATCCCACGGTGCGATCAATGGAGAAATAAAAGGAAAGGAGGTAGGCAAGAGGAAGCAGTGCGACAAGTAACCATGCGCGCATACCGACCCCACGGAAGAGACCGCGCATGCCACCTCCAAGCACAAATAAAATTCCTGCAATAGCAAGACAAGTCGTAAATGCAGCTAGTTTACCGATTTCAAGAGGAAACCATGCAGCCGGTACTACTAGTACAATAGCTAGAACCACTCCCGCGAGGTAAAAAAAACGCGCAGCGGCGATAAGTTTCTCTCGACCGTTTGACCGTGGAACTTCAAGAGTGTCTTGCATACTAAAATATTTTTTACTTACTACGTAATAATACCAGTATACATGGTCACTTGCCTCCTCAAGGAGGGTTGTCAACGCAAACACTCCGCCGTTAGGGCGGAGTGTCCACATATCTAGCACGCGTGTCTGTAAGCCGAATTTTGTCTTCCCTCTTAAAAGAGGAATGGGCAGTAATTTATCTGGACCAAACGTCACCGAAAGGTTCAAGCGGCACTCCCCTTTTATGGGGCACGGCCTTGCACTCAAGTAAGGATTTAGCCGTTTCACCCTCCGCCCGAAGGCGGAGGCTCGTCTCTGTTCGCACCTCTTACGCTTGCTAGAAGCGTACGACAGGTATTACCTGCTACCGATCCTTGATATTAAATTACATCAAGGTGAGTGTTCGGACTTTCCTCTCTATCAACTTGTGGTAGAGCTACCACCCAACACGCTAGAGCGATGGTAGCACAACCTTTGACCCTTGCATAATACTATGCTCACTTGCAAAACCTGCGGGAACTTCAAGTACATACTGAGCTGGCGAAAGTGGGTAGAATGCTTCTGGATACGTTTGTGGCGAGAGGTTTGCGTCTACTGTGACTACCTTAGCATTATTGATAAAAATAATATCGAGAGAAAAGCGCATTTCTTTCATCCAAAATCCATATTCTCCAGGAGAGTCAAAAATAAAAAGCATCCCATGAGCTGGTAGCAGCGAGAGTCTGCCTGAGAGCCCATCTGTACGCTCCTGTTCTGTCGATGCAATTTCCACGGTTAGTGTGGTAGTTCCAATTTGCATTTGCTTCGTGGGAAGAGTTGGTTGGCCTAGCATATAAGAGTGCTGTGTGTACAGCATAAGAAGAACGGCTACACACGCAAGAGAAAGAAGTACTAGGAAAGCATAGAGTATTTTTTTCATGACTGTAAGTAATAAGACTTAAGAAAGAAACTTGAAACTTTGCATTATTTGTTGAAGAAGAGTTTGAATCTCTCCCCCATTAAATTGAGAAACTTGACCTGGTGGATAGTTATTGATGTCTGTCGAGTGGATGAGAGATTCAATAGCGTAACACTGGTTATTGTGTATGGTTCGATAGCTTGTGACCGCATAAAAATTACCCACACCGGCGCTAGTATACGAAAACGCTGTATATGTAATACCGTTAATAGTTACTTGTGTCGGTGTTATTCCGTTTGGATTCTGAAGACTTAGGCATGAGCTTACTGCTTTTGGATCGGGGCTAGTACCAACAGTGAACTCCGCACCGGCAAAATTGGTGTTCGGCTCAAACGACTTTGGTATGGTTACCGTTGCAAGAATTAGCCCAGTGGTAGTGGAATTGTACATCCACCCTTGCGTGTACCCAATTCCTCCATCTGAAGGTGGGAATGTTGAAGGATACTGGAAACTAAAAGTTTCACCTTGATCAGTAAAAACGCTCATTCCTCCGCTTTGTGTTGAGGTAGAGATGGTTCCTCCCACACAATTGTTATAGGTGGGTTGATTGTTCTCCATGAGAAAGGCATTTTCCCCTTCGCTCCAAAAAATAATATCGTTAGTAGTACTTGCACCCTCTTCATAGCGAATACCAGAACCGGATATCACTTGAGGTAAAGTAAAGTATCGTCCATCGGAAAGCACAAGCGCGACGCTGCTTGATGCGTACGTCGCAGTGATATTACTTCCCCCTGTGCACAAATAGGTAACTGTATTTTGGGATGCAGTACTTGAAGCGACCAAGGAAGAGTTCCGGCTAAAAAAAGAAAGGCGGGTTTCAATAAATATATACCCCACCGCGCCGAGGATAATGAGAATAACAAGAATAATCCATACGGCATTTTTCATACCCGTAGTATAGCACTGTGTCTTTTTTGCTCTTATAGACTCCCTTCTATCCGCGAAAGCTCCAGGAGGGCTTCTGACGTATACTAGGAGGCAGTGCCTCGACCTCGTATCAACTATAAGATCGGATACCTTATAAAGGTCCATTACTTCAGACCAGTAGGAATTGGGAGGTCACTTGATATTATTGAACTTGCCTTGGAGGAAGCTGAAGCCCTCAGGCTCAAACACCTTGAGGAACTCGACCAAGTCGTTGCAGCAAAGTACATGGGGGTGTCGCAGAGCACTTTTCAAAGAATTTTGTCCTCCGCGCACAGAAAAGTTGCCGATGCCCTCATCAGTGGTAAAGCTATTCAAATACGAGACCTCTAAAGCTCTACTTTTAAGTAGACCCCCCTTACTGATACTGGATAAATATAGGTTGTGGCGTAAGAGCAAGTATTTGCTTCGGTGTGAGAAGTCCTGTGCTTGGAGGCCTCATGTCATTTTGATAAAAGACCTTAAAACCAGTAAACTGTACAGGCTCAGCGTATATTACATCTCTGTAGGTAGTTCTCTTTTTTGCCTGTGAACCCCACCCGTCCATGTCCATCACTATTTGCACCTGTGGGAGAGGCTGAATCTCCCTATAGTTTGTGACCATGTCCTGCGTAAAGCGATGCACAACGAGAATTTTTGGTGGCAGGTTGTTTGCCTCAACAACACTCGCAAGATACCCGGCTGCATAGTTTATATCCGAAGAACTAAATGTGCCAATTACTGTGTCGGGAACTTCACCTTTCTTCATGGCAAACTCCGGATCAATAGCAAGTTCAACCTGCGGCAGTTTGAGATAAGGCTGAAGAAGAGGAATTTCGCTTTGGAGATTGCTCTGCCCAACCTGAATATCCAAAAATACGAGCCCATGTACTTGATTAGCGAGACTAATAGCTTTTTCAATTTGGCTTGCTGGCATGCGAAGCCGATACTTACCATCAGGACCCGGTGAGCCTTGTGCAGTGACCGCAATATAATCTATAGCAGGAATGACGGGGGTAGTGGGATCTGCCTGTTGCCATGCTGTCACCTCATTTTGAAGCATTTGGAGTACCTGACTTGTAGGATACTGCCCGAGCACGCCCATTTGCGTGGAGTAGAAATTTCCGTAGTAGGCAACTATTCTATTAAAAGGGAGAACCGCCCCACCGTTTGGGTAGACTGTGTGCACTGGCCATAGCTTATTAAGGGTTGAGGAGGCAGTGGAGGTTCCTGTTGAGGTACCTTCATTTGCAATTGCAAAGAGTTTTGCGTTGTAAGCAGCGATATCAAGCACTGGAGGCGGTGGGAAAGCTGGGGGATCTGTCGCCTCTTTAGTGATTCGTGCCTCCAGAGGGAAGAGATTGGCAGTACTTACGGTATATATAAGGGTAAGGGATAAGAGAGCAAGAAGAAGAGTCGCTGCCCCAATGAAGAAATACTTCCTCTCAGTAGGACTCTCTTTGCTCTTAGGATTTTTTGTCATAAAAGAAGAACTTCTTCGTCAACTTGCTTTGTGACTTTCTTAATAGCCTTGATCGTACCATAACTTAGGATGTGATAGATTATGGCTCTGTCCTGAAAGAAATGTCCTCGTATCACGTCACACTATATGGAGAATAAGGATCGAGAAAAGACCTTTGAAGAAGTTTTTGAAAAGCATTCTGATGAGCTTTTTCGACATTGCCTGCTTCGCCTTTCAGATCGTGAACGGGCTATTGAGCTTACTCAAGAAACATTCCTTAGAACCTGGGAGTATGTGGTTCGTGGCGAAGACATTAAACAGTATCGACCCTTCCTCTACCGTATTCTTAATAACCTCATTGTGGATGAGTACCGTAAACGACCTGTACACTCCCTAGACGCTCTCTTAGAGAGCGAGGAGAATGCTCCTACCGTTGAAGCGAAGCTTCTTCGCGATGAGACAGACGGTTTTGAACAAGCGGTGACTCGGTTTGATTCCACCCGAGCGGTTGAGGCACTAGGAGTGCTTGCAGAACCCTATAAAACAGTCCTCGTGTTGCGCTATATCGATGGCCTCTCTCCTTCTGAGATTGCCGAGCACATTGATGAAAGCGAGAATGTTGTATCGGTGCGCATACATCGAGGACTAAGAAAGTTGCGCATCGCCCTTGAACCACTATGAACAAACTTCACACACATCTGAATAAAGAAGCTTCACACTTGCGACTGTCGATGGCTGAGAAACGTGCTATGCGCTCAGCAATTAGAGAGACCATGGTTGCAAATCGACCTGTCTTTTCTCCAGTGAAGGCGTCGTGGCTCTCTCCAAGAAGCATAGCCGTTGCCTCGGGGTTGATTTCTTTGCTCGTACTTGGGGGAACAGCCTACGCTGCACAAGGATCCCTTCCTGGCAATCCTCTCTACGCAGTTAAAATTCATATCGATGAGCCTGTGCAGGTTGCTCTTGCCATTACGCCCGAGCAAAAAGCACAGGCCAACGCGTCAATCGCCGAAAGACGAGTTGCAGAGGCTCAAGTACTTGCGGCACGAGGCACCCTTGATGCGATAACCACAAAAGAACTACAAGCAAATTTCAATCTCCATGCCATCCAAGCGGTCACATTTGCTAAGGAATCAGAATCTTCGTCCGCTTCTTCAACGCCTGAGACTACTTCAACTACTCCTCAACCAGGACAATCTGAGAGTTTTTCAGATCGCTTAACCCGGTCGCTCAATAGACAAGAAATGGTCTTACAGGCCATTAGTGCCCACATTACTGCCACAGAGAGCCTTAGAGCAGGTGGTATTGCTTCCTCTACCTTACAAAGTACTCAATCGCTCTATGTACACATTCACCAAGAAAAAGGCTCCGGCAGAGGAGAACAATTTTTCCCTTCTAGTAGTACGGCAAGTGCTTCTTCCTCAGACACATCAATAGAAGTCTCTTCAACCACCACTCTGCCTTCTTTACCAAACAGCATAGACCAATATCAAGGAGAAGCAAGTCCTAATATCTCCTCTGAGGGAGGAGAGAATAATTCAATAAAAAATTTCATTCAAAAACTTCTTCATCAGTAACTACTCTCTCTTGGTGAGAGCAACGAACTAACCCAAGACTGGTTAGCCGGGGTTATTAGTGGTGTGCACTCCTGAAGTTTCATTACATACAAGTACATCTGACTCGTGGATACCGAGGAGCTTGTAGACGGTTGAGTCGTAAAGCTGTGAGCAGTGTTCCAGGTGTAGTTCCTTGAGGGATTTTATGAAGATGGATGGTGTTTGAGCATCTCATCTCCCGAGGTAAGAGAGGGGTGTCTAAATCGTCATCACCCTTCGTGCGGTCGTATAAATTATTAATCAAGTTAACTTCTCTATGAATTTCTTTACCCATTTCGTTCTACATCCACTGGCAGGCGTTGCTGCCGTAGCAGCACTCATGGTTCCTGCAGCCCACGGTGATTTTGCACTCCAGTTCAATAGAAATAATGAGGTGAACACTCAGGCACAAACTACTGTTGTCTTCGTTCCTCCGCAGAACGTCTCCCATGCAATAGCTATTGGGCAAAATGGCAGAGTTGTGCTCGATGGAGTCACTGTGACGGCAGTATCTAATTCCACGATCACTGTACAAAGCACGTGGGGCTCAACTGTATTCACTTGGATCATTGACACCAACAGTTCTACCGACCTTTTCTTTAGAGGAGGCATTGGCTCATCACTTAGCAGTATCACTTCTGGCGACGTGCTCAATGTCATAGGTACCCTCAATACTACCCAGAGTCAACCAACAATTATTGCCACTTCCCTTCGTGATCTCTCTAAAGAAAGAGGGAAAATGAACCCACGACCGAATACCTACCAAGGAACACTCTCTGCCATAACCTCAACGGCTGTGCCCACCTCCCTCACACTCAACATCGGCGGAACTAACTACATCGTCAATGTTGTAGCGACTACTGCCATCCTATCGAAAAATTGGATCACCACTACTCTCAGCAGCTTCAACGTTGGAGATACCGTGCGAGTCTATGGACCACTTGACGGAAGTGCTTCAACAACGATAGATGCTTCCGTTGTTCGCGATGCATCCCGCTAATTGAACTACTGGGAATAATAAAAGCCTCTAGCTACCTAGAGGCTTTTTATATAGTACGTTCTTATCTAAGAGAGGTGTGAAGAGACAAGTTTTGTCATCTCAAACATACTCACGGTTGCCTTACCGCCAAATACCTTTTTCAATGCTGTATCAGCATTAATGTTGCGCTTATTTTTCTGGTCCTGAAGATCATGCTTCTTTATGTATATCCAGAGCTTTTTGACAACTTCCGATCTAGGCATTGGTCCACTCCCTATCACTTCCGCCAAATCAGAACTAATTTTCATTGGCTTCATAAACGCTGAGTTACTCTTTGCCATACTTTGGGGTTAATTACTTATTAAAACTTATCCTATCTATAGTAGCACACACTAAAAGGGTCACCCTTGCAATGGAATAGAACACGGGCAAAACAGAGAAACTTCCTGCCAGTAAATGAATTACAAGGTTTTTTAACTTAAAAGGTAAGTAAATTCCTATATTGCATATTACCCAAATAAGAGATATTATGTACAACCATAAAGTATAGATGTCAATATGGTTACGTATACTCCATCTGGCAACGATCCTTTCTCTAACACCCAATTAGGTAACGCCCTAACGCGGGCAATCCTTGATACCATACACGAACCTTTTTTAGTGCTAGATGTTAATTTACGGATTATTGTCGCAAGTCGTTCTTTTTATCATAAGTTTCAGGTGAACAAGGAAGAGACTCAAGGAAAATTGCTCTATGAAATAGGGGCTGCGCAGTATGACATACCTGCACTTAGGCTTTTTCTCAAAAATATCATTCCCAAACACACGGAGATGAAGGAGTTCAAGATTGTGCACGATTTTTTGCACATCGGGAAACGCACAATGCTTTTGAGTGCACGAGAGGTGGTATATGAGAATAGCCAACGCAAACATCTTCTGGTGACAATGGGTGACATAACGGGACAAGAACTGTTAAATGAAGAGAGAGAATCTTTATTGAAGCAAAAGGATCTGATGATAAAGGAGATGAAGCGAGAACTGAAACGGTATCTGTTGGTAGGGACTATATCCATTAAAAGCAGGGATCGCTGGTGCGAATGATTCGTAATCGAAGAAGTAGAGTGGAAACTTGAGAGAGTCGAGCTCCTCTTTAATTTTCTCAAGATCAATTATCGGCCTCTGCAGTTTGTGGGCCAATACCTGGTTTGCTTGTCTCTCTGAGAGTTTGAAATCCTCTGGATCAGAAATGTCATCAAGGCTGTATATTTTCTGCTCCATAAATTGGAGAAGCTTTGTTTTGTGTATGTGTGAGATGTCGTGCACTGAGTAGTCGGGAATATGCGGATTTGTGTACTTAAACATGGTGCATTGGCTTTTACGCCCCCCATATACGCATTCACATCCTCCGACTGGCTCTTTCTCCTGATTAAGATACTCAACCGCCACTTCCATTTTTGATTCGACTTCGGGCATACGACCTTCCACGTTTTCAGTAACGTCTTCAATTTCGAATAGGGCTTCGACATCGATATCACCGGCGCGCACGTATTCTTTATTCAACCGGACATGGAAGAAACGTCCGAGCGGCACATGCGCGCGCCGCAGTACTGATACCTGAAAGGCAATATCAACGATATGATCTCGTTTGCGACCTCCTTCGTGAATGGAGTTTGTCGCCTTTATCTCATACAGATCCCAGCACTTCTTTTCAGCGTTGTATTTAAGGGCATCGTTGCGGACGATAAAGCCATCGTCTATAAACGTAGCCTGGAAAATAACTAGGGCCTTCTCCGTCATAAATCGTTGAGTCTCCTGCACCCGCTCTTCTCCCTTTGATTCAACTTCTATACCTCCCTTAAAAAGCTGGAGATTGTGAGCAAGCGACTCAACCTCATTCCCCTGTTCCATGAGGTGTAGCTCGAATTCTGAGAGGGTGAATTTATCGAGGAGTTCCGGTTTATGGAGCTTCAACCAAATATTCTTTGGGCAATAGAGAAACTCTTGGAAAATGGTCTTGGAAATAAGTTGAGTCATCAATACTCGCCATCCTACCAAATAAGTAGTTTTATTTCTTTCCTTTTCGTTTTGTCTCTCGACGAGTCTGCTTTTCTTCCCATTTCTTCTTTTCCTCCGCTTCTCTCGCTGCCATTTCTTCAGGGGGTACTACTCGCATGTAGTCCATAATCTTGTAGCCCTTCAGATGTTTAAACGGATCCTGAAACTCGTACCATTTTTGCGTGGTGAACCAATCCTTGCCATCTTTCTTATATCTCACTCCCTTCCCCTCCAACAACTTCTTAGGGGGCAAGAAATCTCCGTTGTCTTCCAAGAGAAACAACTCGGCATGGACACCGTTGCCATAGTGGCTGATGGTACGAACCTTTAGGATGCCATTCCTGATCCATTTCTGGATTGTAGGAGTTTTGAGATTGAAGTTATGCTCGAGATCAAATTTGCTATACCAGCTATCTTTGTTCTTTGCCAAAGAGGCAGGAATTTCTCCTTCATCTATCGCCTTCTGGCAGATAAGGCATTTGATACCGTACTTGTCGTACCAGTTATCACCTTCCGGAGTGTTTTGACCACAAATAGCACACGTGTAGCTACCATCAAGATGAAAACCATTGGGGTTTGCTTTGAGCTTTTCCGTTCGGGCTTCATCTTCTTTTTTCCACTCTTCTGCAAACTTGCCTAACCGTTCCCAATTCCACTTCTCTTCTTGGTACTTCTTACCTTCCTCGTCAGTCAGACAGAAACGGTCCCGATCAGTTACAAAGTTTTTATCTATTGGTTTTTCTTTCTTGTGCTCCCACTCATATTCATCGGTCTTGGTATAGCCGCATTTTGAACAAGTGTGTGTTGTGATTGCTTTTACCCCTTCATCAACCTCTTTGTATGTGAGAGGGGTATTACACTCAGGACAGAGATTTGGTTTGGTCCTCCATTCTTCTCCATCGGAAAAGAATGATCGTCGTGGCAGGCAGTTATTGGGGCAGTCGTACATAAAGAGGACACGATCCTCCTTATCATCGCTTCCGAACCACAGTGTCTTGAATGTTGATTTCAGACGGCTTCGACAGGTAAGGCAGCGGATATCTTCTGGTGCTTCTGCAGATTCAAGGAGATGATCTTGCTTTTGGTCAGCCTCCATCCATTCTCGAATAGTTTTTTCTTTGTTGAGATATCGCTCCCCTGTTTCCATGTGGAGGTACCACTCCTCTGCAGCAATCTTGATCTGATCTGCGCCCTTTTTACTTATCTTTTTACCCTTTGGAAGCGAAGTGTCATTCTGTTTGAATGATTGCTCAGTTCTGCGACAACGCTCGACTGTGTGACGGTCATACAGGTCAATGTAGTATTGCCGAGGTTTTAAGCGCGACTCACTCATGTCGGTCTCTTATGGCTTACTCGGGGCAGCCTTTATTTTACGAAGTGTTTCTATAGACAGTCGTAACTCCTTCTGAGTAAAATCTTTATTTTGTCCATTTTCAGGATGGTGAATCGAGTGGCGTATATATGTCTGTAAAGATACTTTTTCAGTCGTACCTTTCTTTTTATTTTTCCAGTCGTATTTTTTCGGTAGTGCATCCAATTTTGACTTATTTATTTCTTCAATGTGACCGTATAGTTCGTTGTGATAATCGCTCGAGACTATATCGAATACTTCATAGTTAACCTCAGAGTAAGTACTCGTTTGTCCCTCAAATTGTTTTATTTCAGTTTTACCGTCATCACTTTTCGTGACGCGGAAGCAGCGGTCGATGTGCGACTTGTCGATCATGTAGTTTGAATGGGTGGCATAGATAACGATATTATCTTCTTTGCCTTTCGCAATCTGTATCAGCTCATCCCTTAAGTACTCTTGAGCCTGGGGATGCAGATGTGTTTCAGGCTCATCGAGGAGGAGTAGAGTGTTACTCAATTTCTTCGCACTATTTTCTGCAGAGACTGTAAGTAGAAAAGATACAAATTGTCTAAATCCATCGCTTCTCTGAGAAGTAGTTCTTACTTTGTATTTCACCTTCTCATCCTCAACAAGGAACGTGAGCTGGTTTCCATTTATCTGAAACTTAATTCGTATTGGATGGTCAGGCCAAACTTTCTTAATGTGCGCCGTGACCTTATCACTTAACTTATCTTGAAGATTTCTTGCTTCAGATGGACTTGTTTTAATTTTCTGAACGGAAGCGGGAATATCAGTTATCCCAGCCAATTGAAAGCAGTTTGCGAGAGGTACAGAAAGTTTTTCCTGCTCCGTTGCAAAAACATCCAAATCAATTTGATTATTTATCAGATATTTATCTTCTGAACGCCAGAAGACAGTTCGGTGGGATATCTTCCAAAAGTAGTCTGGCAAAAATGTTTTGAAGTATTCGCGTAAATTAAAGTCTGGCGATTCCACACCATTTTCTTTTTTCACTGGGGCAGTCCCTTGGAGAGTATAATCCGCCCACACTTCTTTTTTGAAAGCAGGAACATCTTCTTTCATCTGCTGTGTATTCGCGAGCGGGTTAAAGTAGATTCGTACATCAACCTCTTTCACCGCGACCTGAGCTACAGTTTTTTCATCAAATCCTTTTGATTTCAACTCCTTTTGTAAATCATCCTTATCTACAGTCTCGAGTTCATATTGGAATATAACTTCTACTGGCTTTGTCTCATCATGAAAGTCATCAGGAAATGACGGTGCTTCCGCATCAAATAGGGCTGTTGCTTTAAGAAAACTGCTTTTACCGGACTCGTTTACTCCTATAAGAGCGTAGGTATAACTACCCCCAATTTCCTTAATATTTAAGGTTTGTTCCTCGATACTCCTAAAGTTCTTGATTGTTATTTTCTTAAGTTTCATAGAGTTTTCACCACCATCTTACTACTTTCATCATCCTTTTGTGATTATCAAGGTTATCCCCGTTCAAGGGTTGAGTACCATGCTGCGCAAGGAGCATACTTATAAGTGTCTTTGGTCTGCATAAGACCAACTAATCATTGTTAAAAAGAGCGGCCCGCTCAGTTACGAGACAAACTGCAAAGGGGCTCCTGTCGCACTTGATGCGGTACTGGTAATCCCGCTCGCATGTACACTCATTCGGTAATCCCTCAGAGTTTTCACACTCTGGCTAAAAGTCCGAGATAAGCCCAAGATTCCTCTTTTCTAAAGTAGGGGTGTTTTGGTTTTATCTTGGGCTTTTATTTTTTATCAAAATACTCTTCCGCAACATGGAAAAGAAATTGGTGTGGCATACAGAGAAGTGCATTGTCTCCTCTCTTATTCCCCACACAGCAAATCCTCGTTCAATAAGCGCAGCACAGATGGAAGCATTGATAAGCATTCGAACCGTCAACAGCAACGCCTCGGAGCTATATGCATTAGCATACATCCGATACTTTTTGTCAAGGGCGGGGTCTCAAACATTCGAACCGTCAACAGCAACGCCTCGGAACTATATGCATTAGCATACCTCCGATACTAAAAACTCATGGCGGAAGCTCAAAGTGGAACATCGAGTACAATGACCTTGAGCACTGCGGATTAAGGGGAAAAACCCAAACGAAGCGCTTAGCATTACTAATTAATCAATCTGGCATATGTCTGTGCCTAAAACACATCTTAAAAAAATATGTGGGCATCTGGATTCAGATTCATAGTGATTTAATTTAAAATATAAAAATTATGTAATTTTTTTTCTGCAATTTCTAAAGCTAAATCATAATCCTCTACACCCTCAATGATTTC